>Ga0209021_1000047_pt1 | contig 154251 bp, 129 predicted proteins | sample PinacodermFT_FD_187299 | JGI IMG/M metagenome (GOLD analysis project Ga0209021, IMG submission 187299) | Host-associated microbial community of the marine sponge Aplysina aerophoba from Gulf of Piran - sponge pinacoderm, lysed by freeze-thaw... | ecosystem: Host-associated > Porifera > Sponge... | reverse complement strand
GACGCCGGTGCCGACGCCGGTGGCCACGCCCGTGCCGACGCCGGTGCCGACGCCGGTGGCCACGCCCGTGCCGACGCTGCCGCCAACGCTCTAAACAGGAACCGTCGAACCAGCTTCCGACTGGGATGGTGAGGATTCGCCCGAGTCTTCTGAGGTCTCCTGCCAGCGGCGGGTGAGCCAGCCGAGGCGGTGGGCCACGTACAGGCCGATCATGGCCAGCGCCGCTCCCACGAAGCCGTCGATCACCCAGTGGTTGCCGGTGAGCACCACCGCCATTGCCATCAGCAGTGGAGAGGCCACCGCGAACACCCGCACCGGGATCGACTTGGTGCTGCGGAACAGCACCACCCCGGCCAGCACGTTCCATCCCACGTGGAAGCTGGGCAATGCGGCGTACTTGTTCACCACCGATGGGGGCTGGAGGTATTTGTAGGAGGTGGACAGCTCGGCCACCGTGTCGGTGAATCCGTCGAAGAACCGGGGCGGGGCCACCGGGAAGAACGCGAAGAACACCAGTCCCAGCGCACCGGAGACGATCATGGCGTTGCGCATGAGCGTGTAGCGGTGCCGGTTGTAGCGGTAGAGCAGAACCAAAGCGCCCAGCACTACCGGCCAGTGCAGCCAGATGTACACCCAGTTGGCCGCTGTGACCATCCAGTGGTAGTCGAGCACCGCCGACTGCGACCACGCCTCCAAGTCCAAGCCCAGAGTGGACTCGAAGGTCAGCAGGTCGTAGGCGTTTTTGAACGCGGCAACCTCAGCCCCTTTGGTGATCATGCGCACGCCGAAGTAGATCAGCGCGGCCACCGTCACTATGAGCACTTGACCAGGGAAATTGCGCCAACTCCGCGTGTTGCCGTCGATCTCCGGCGCGACGATGAGCTTGAGTTGACGAACCATGGCTCAACAATGTTACCGATTCGTTACCGTGCATTTGTATATCCACCGGATATAAACGTCGGCCTCTTCCGGGTGCCGCAGGGATTCGACTGCGCCCAGATACGCTCAGATGTCGCCCAGCCAGGCGGGGGCCCGGTCCAGCAGGAACTCGCTTATCTGGGCCACCTTGGGCAATATGCCGCCCAGGCACTCTTGGCCGGTGAACATACCGGTGATCGACACCTCCACCCGGGCGGTAATGGAGACGCTCCGCTCCGGGGCGTCGGTGACCGCGGCGTAGGCGTCGATGGCCGATACGTCGAGGGGCAGTTCCATGCCGCCGATGCCGGCCAGGTCGGTGGCCAACAGCAGCAGGTCGGGGCCGTCGGGCAGTGGCGGCAGGCTCCACGACACCACCATGGGCAGCTTGAAGTCCTCGGTGGGCTCCACCCCCTCGGGCAGTTCCATCAAGTGGTCTTCGAAGCCCAGCATCACCCGGGGATCGACCTCCAGCGTGATGTGCACATCCAGCGGCCCGCCGCAGGCAACCGCGGGGTGAAGGTCCACTTCCCATGCCTGGCGCATGGAGTAGGTCTCCACGAAATGTCGATCATCGTGGACGTGGAAACCGTGGTCAGCGGCATGGTCTTTGAGATCGGCGATGAAGGTGGCGATATCGACGACAGCCAAGAACTCCACATTGCCACGCAATTAACCGTCCTGGCTACCCGTTAGCGGTTAGCTTCACCCCGGTGGACAGCGACCGGATTCTGGCAGTGTTCGACCGGGCCGCGGCCCGGGTGGCCGAGGTGGTGGCCCGAATGGGCGGATGGCATCTCACCGGCGCGCGAGAAGGCCAGTACAGCTTCGACGTGGCCGCTGATGAAGCAGCCTGCGAGGTGCTCTTGGAGGCCGGCTTCGGGGTGTACAGCGAGGAGTCGGGATCGCACAACCCCGATCGGGAGCTCATAGCGGTGCTCGACCCGGTGGACGGCTCCACCAATGCGGCCCGCGGCCTGCCGTGGTTCTCCACCAGCTTCTGTGCAGTGGACTCCGGTGGGATGGCGGCCGCTTTGGTGCTCAACCTGGTCAACGGCAAGTCCTACCGAGCCGCAAGGGGCCATGGAGCCACCGTCGACGGCCGCCCGCTGGTCCCACCGACTGGAGAAGGTGCCCGTCGGGGTTCTGGGCCATCGGGGCAGGAGTCTTTGGGGGAGGCCACGGTGGGGCTGACCTACATTCCCCCCCGACATCTGGGCTGGAGGCAGTATCGGGTGCTGGGATCTATCGCCCTGGACATGTGCGCGGTGGCCGAGGGGGTTCTCGACGCCTACATCGACTGCACCAATGAGGGCCATTCCACCTGGGACTACCTGGGCGCTGCGTTGGTGTGCGCCGAGGCCGGGGTGGCCATGGGCGAGGCCTGGGGGCGGGGGCTTTTGCCCGACGACCTGGCCGAGCGGCGCTACCCGGTGGTGGCCGCCACCCCGCCGCTGTTGGACGAGGTCTTGGCTCAGCGCCGTACTTTCGGCGCCGACGACCGCGCCGCTATCGGTGCGGGAGAAGCCTCGGCCCACGACTAATCTGGCCCCCTCACCGGGCGCGTAGCTCAGATGGCAAGAGCGCTTCCCTTACAAGGAAGAGGCCGGGGGTTCAAGTCCCTCCGCGCCCACCCCAGGCCATGAGTATGGATTCTCCCTGTAGATGGCGAGCAAGCAGCGCGATGGGTAACAATGGCTCCCGTCATATCGCCGGTCGCTTTATGAGGAGCGCGCCGGTCCTTTGAAGGGGGAAACGTGAAGCACTTCCGTTGGCTCATTTGTCTGTTGGCCGTGTTCGCTCTTGTCGCCGCGTCGTGCGGCGGCAACGACGATGACGATTCGGGTGCAGCTGCACCAACTGCCGCTCCCACCGAAGCGCCAGATGACATGGGTGATGATTCCATGGACGACGACATGGGTGATGATTCCATGGACGACGACATGGGCGATGATTCCATGGACGACGACATGGGCGATGATTCCATGGACGACGACATGGACGAGACCGATGCCGAGCCGGTGGCAACCGAAGTACCCGAGGTTGATCCGTGCGAGGCCGTGGACCTCGAGGCCACAGATATCGGGATCACATCCGACACCATCACCGTGCTGGTCATGGCCGATGTCGGCTCCCCGTTGGCGCCCGGCCTGTTCCAGGGCTCCATCGATGGTGTCAAGGCCTGGGCCAACCATGTGAACGCCGAAGGCGGCTTGGCTTGCCGCCAAGTCGAGGTGATCGAGCACGACTCGGCCATCAACCCCACCGAGACCACCAACGGTTTCCTGGTGGCCTGCGAAGACGCGTTTGCCCTGGTCGGCACGACGGCGCTGTTCGCTCTCGACACCACCGATTTGCAGTCCTGCCCCGATGCCCAGGGCAACAACATCGGAGTGCCCGACTTCGCCTACATCACCACTGAACCCCCTCACCAGTGCTCGGTCGTGACGTTTGCCACCAGCAGGCCCAACAGCGAGTGCCCCTACGCCGGCACCGGCAACCGGGCCGTGCAGAGCCAGGTGGGTCACATCCAGTGGCTCCAGGAGAACATCGAAGCCAATCTCAATGGCGTGTATTTGATTCCCTCCGACCTGCCCTCGACCATCGCTACGTCTATGCCCCAGGTGCGGTCCTTCCAGGAGATCGGCGTTGTCATTGATGGTGAGCCCGGTATCAGCGGCTTCACCACCCAGTCGGAGTATGGCGCTTTCATCCAGACCATGCGGGACAACAATTCCAACTTCGCCTATTCCGGCTCTGACGATCAGTCCATGATCAAGTGGCGCAGTGAGGCCGAAGCCCAAGGCCTGGACGCCGACAGTGTGATCTGGATGTGCCAGCTGGCCTGCTACACCCCCAGCTTCCTTGATGCTGGCGATGTGGTTGAGAACACCTACATGTGGATTTGGTTCCTGCCGTTCGATGAGACCGACACCAACCAAGAACTGGCCGACTTCATTGAGGCCATCGATAACCCGTTCCCGCCAGCGTGGGCTGCGGGCTCCTGGGCCGACGGCGTGCTGTTCGAGCAGGTCGTGAACGGCATAGTGGCCGAGGGCGGCCCCAACGCCGTGACTCGCCAGTCGGTGTTGGACGGCGCCCGCAATCTGACGTCCTTCGACGTGAATGGCTGGTGGAGTCCAGCGGACTACTCCACCACCGAGAACATCATGCCCTGCTTCATGCTGATGCAGGTGCAGAACAACGAGTTCGTCCGGGTGCATCCCGCAGAGCGGGGCGAACTGGACTGCAACGCCGACAACGTGGTTCCCCTGACCCGGGACTGGGGCGCTGAGTTCGGCGGCTAGCCAGGACACGAGTGAGGAGGCCAGGAAGGGCTGAGTTCTGTGATCTTTGGGGTACGTCGCTCGGTGGCGGTTGCCGCTTCGCTGGGGACGTTGGCGGCGGTCATCATCGCTGTTCTCTCCTGGAAGGGTGCCCCGGTCACCAGCGAGACCTTCCTGGTCACCACTTACATCGGGCTCTTCTTGGGGGCCCTGTGGGCCATGTACGCCACTGGACTGGTGGTGGTGTACACCACCACCGGGGTGTTCAACTTTGCCCAGGGTGCCATCGGCGTTTTTGCCGCCTTCCTGTATTGGGAACTCCATGTGAACCGGGGCTGGCACTCAATTCTTGCCCTGTTTGTCGTGGTGGGTCTGTTCGCCCCCGCGCTGGGCGTGGTGCTGGACGTTTTGATCATGAGACGTCTGCGCACGGCATCGCTGGTGGTGCAGCTCATGGTGACCGTGGCCATCATGGTGTTGCTGCTGTCGGTGGTGGGCGACATTTGGGAGGCCGATACGCCCCGCCGGGTGCCGTATTTGTTCGGCATCAACAACGGGATTGACCTCGGGCCTTCGCAGCTTCCCTGGCACCGGCTCATCGTGTTCTTGGTGGCTATTGCCATTGCCGTGTCCATGCGTTTTTTGCTGCGACGCACCCGCATAGGCACGGCAATGCGGGCGGTTGTGGACAACCGGGAGCTGGCCGCCCTCAACGGGGCTCGCCCCAACGTGGTGTCGTCTACGTCGTGGGCGCTGGGCTCCATGATGGGTGCGCTGGGAGGCATCCTCATCGCCCCCGAACTGGGGCTTGATCCGGCCACCCTGAACAACGTGGTGATCATCGCGTTCGCGGCGGCGGCCTTTGGAGCGCTGAAGAACCTGCCCATGGCGGTGATCGGGGCGATGCTGATCGGGCTGTTGCGAGCTCACACCGGGGCATGGCTCGACTTTGGGCCTGATTTCCGCTTCGCCCACCTGTCCATCGCCCCGCTGCTGTTGCTGTTTGTGGTAATCGCCTTGCCCCAGGCTCGTTTGGAAGTGGGACGGCTGGCCCATCACCTTCGCCGTCACGAGCGCTACACCAAGTGGTGGGAGGGGCTTTTGGGCTGCGGCGTGGTCATCTTGTTGGCCGCGGCGTTCTCTGGCGGTTGGCTGGACTTCGGCGGCTGGGATCCCGGCGCCTGGGGGAGCCGAGAGCTGAACTCGGCCAATGAGGCGATGGCACTGGCCCTGATCGGCTTGTCCTTGGTTCCTTTGATCGGCTGGGCCGGCCAGATCAATTTCGCGCCCTTGGCCTTTGCCGGGTTCGGCGCGTTCGTCTATCTCAAACTGGCCGGGGACACCGGCAATGGCTATTGGATCCTTATGGTGGGATTGCTATGCGCGCCGCTGGGCGCCCTTGTGGCCCTACCCGCCGCCCGTCTGCGGGGCCTGTACCTGGCCCTTATGACCATGGCCTTCGCCCAGGCCATGTCGCTGATCTTCTTCCCCCATCCGTGGGTTATGCCCATCATCGGCACCGGTCGGCAGTTCCCCCATATCGACCTCTTCGGTATCACCTTCGACGACCGCCGGGGCTTTTTCATGCTGATGGTGAGCGTATTCGCCATCTTTGTGTACGCGTTGGTGCTGTTGCGTAGGTCCCGCTACGGCCGAAGATGGATGGCTATCAACGACTCGCAAGCGGCTGCGGCCACCCTTGGCGTGCCGGTGGTGTGGACCAAAGTAGTGGTGTATGCCGTCTCAGCCTCAATGGCAGGAATCGCCGGGGTGTTCTGGGCGACCGTGTCGGGCAACGTGGACAGCGTCCAGGGATTCGACTTACTCATCGGATTCAACATTGTGCTGTTGGTGGCGGCCGCGGGGGTTTCCATTCCCATGGCTGGGATATTCCTGATCTTCATCCCGTTGTTCAAGGGTTTTGGGCTTCGATTGGAGGACGCCGGCAACGTCGACTTCCTGGTCACTCTGCTCGACATCATGACGACCTACGGGCCGGGGATGCTGGTGCTCGGCATGGTGTTCAATCCCCGGGGGGCCATCTTCGAGATGGGACGGGGCTTCTCGCCCATCCTGCCGTGGCGCAGCGACGCTCGAGCAGAGATCGCGGCCGAGAACGCCCAGAAACGCGAGCCGGAGATCGGCGAGCTGGGCCTCGAGCGTCCGTTCACCCCCGAAGAGGTGATCGCCATCGATCGGCGGCTGGAGATCTTGGACGATGTCGTTCCGAAGGAGGGTTATGGCACTTCTCGAAGCTGAGCAAGTGGTCATGCGCTTCGGCGGCGTGGTGGCCCTCGACAATGCCTCGGTGGACATCGACCCCGGTGAGGTTACTGGCCTTATCGGCCCCAACGGCGCGGGCAAGACCACCTTGTTCAACGTGGTCACCGGCTTGTTGCCCCCCACCAGCGGCAGGGTGAAGTTTGACGGGCACGACATAACCCGGTCCACCGTGGCCAAGCGGTCGCAGATGGGTATCGCCCGCACCTTTCAGAAGCTGGAGGCGTTCAACACGCTGAGCGCATTCGACAACGTGCGGGTGGCGGTGGAGAAGAACCATCGCGCCAAGTGGAAGCACCGGCGGGTCAGCGATGTGGCCCACGAGATGCTGGGCAAGGTGGGCCTCGACGAGGTGGCCGATGTGACCGTGGGCACGCTGCCCACCGGCAGCGCCCGGCTAGTTGAGCTGGCCCGGGCTTTGGCCTGTCGTCCTCGGGTGCTGCTTCTCGATGAGCCGTCTTCGGGCCTCAACGAGGACGAGACCTCGGCCATCGGCCAGATGTTGCTGGACTTGGTGGCCGACGAAGACAACGAGCTAGCGGTCTTGCTGGTGGAACACGACATGAGCTTCGTGATGGGGGTGTGCGCCCGCATCCATGTGCTGGACTTCGGCAAGATCATCGCGGTGGGCACTCCCATTGAGGTGCAGGCCGATACCGCGGTTCGGGCCGCCTACTTGGGGAGTGACGAATTTCGGGCGGCTTACGCGGGAGTCGACGAATGAGCGCCGAGGGGGCAACCCCGCTGTTGGAGTTGGTCGGCATCCGGGCTGGCTACGGCACCATCGACGTGCTTCACGGGGTGGACCTCCGGGTCATGCCCGGTACGGTGTACGCCCTGTTGGGACCCAACGGGGCGGGCAAGACCACCACGCTGGGGGTGGCCAGCGGCCAGATCCAGCCCCACGCTGGCTCGGTGCTTCTCGACGGCCACGAAGTGAACGGGGTCTCCCCCGACCGCCTGGCCCGAGCCGGGGTGTGCCTTATCCCCGAGGGCCGAGGCATCTTCCCCAACCTGACCGTGGCCGAGAACCTGAGAATGTCCACCTACGCCGGCGTGTCCTACAAGCAGGTGCAGGAGCGGGCCTTCGCCCAGTTCCCCCGCTTGCAGGAACGCCGCACCCAGATGGCGGGCACATTGTCGGGAGGCGAGCAGCAGATGCTGGCCATGTCCCGAGCGCTGTCCACCGACCCGGCCATCTTGATGCTCGATGAACTGTCTATGGGGCTGGCGCCCATCATCGTGGAAGAGCTCTACGAACAGGTGGCCACCCTGGCAGAAGCCGGACTCTCCATCCTGATCGTCGAGCAGTTCGCCCAAGCAGTTTTGGGAGTGGCCAATGAGGCTGCCATCATGCTCCACGGTCGCATCCAGCGCACTGGGCCGCCGGAAGAAATCGCCGAAGAATTGACCGCCGCCTACCTAGGCATGTCCTGAGGAGAAGACTATGAGTGATGCAACTGACGCCGCGGGCGACAGCGGCCGGCTGGAGGAGTTCCACCAAGAGGTGGCCCAGCTCCGGGCCTCCGGTGGCCGGGCCAATCCCGATCGATGGGTGTTCCGTATCGGGTTGATCCTCACGATTGTCGGTCTGGCCTTTACCTTGGTCTCCTTCTTCTTGACCGGCAAGCCCTACGACACAGAGGGTGGCAATCTCCATCAGTCCAACCACATCGACCTGGTCGTTTCCGCCATATTCGGCCTCAGCCTCACCTTTATCGGCCTGGTGATGATCGCGATCAGCTCGTTCAAGCGCTTCATGCGCTATTGGCTGGTGCGCCTCATCTACGAATACCGCGAGCAGACCGACCGGGTGGTCGGCAGCTAGCTCTCGCCGGGCTCAGAGCTCGTCGAGCAGGGCTCTGAGGCAGTCGCTGGAGGGGTTTTCCAGCCAAAAGGGGTTGTCGGCGGGCATCTCTCCCCGCAGCACGGTGCGATTCATCACCCTCACCACGATGGCGGTGTAGCGCGCCGCGGCGAATACCTCATACCAGGTGGCGTCTCCCACATCTCGCCCCGAGTGGGCGGCGTACAATTCGACCTGCTCGGCCCGGGCGGGCTCGCCCTCCAAGCGGGGCTGGTTGCCCATGTGCTCGTGCGACCACCGGTCGAACATGAGCCACCACCCCAGATCCACCAGCGGCGAGGAGATGCAAGCCGCCTCGAAGTCGGTGACGCAGGCCGGCTCGAAGTCCTGCCAGATGATGTTGCCGGGCCGACCATCGCCCCAGTTCAGACACAAGCCGTCGTCGGAGGGCATGTTCTCGTAGAGATAGGCGAAACCGGCCTCCAGCACCGGGTGGTCTCGGCCGTTCAGCTCCCGGTCGGAGTAGTCCCGCCAGATCCTCACTTGGGTGTCGGTGCCCGGTCGGTCACTGGTGGCCACCAGCCAGTGGAGTCCGGCCGCCTCCCAGTCGATGCCGTGAATCTGGGCCATGGTCCGCAATCCCCGGTCCACCAGCTGGCGGCGCTGTTCCGGTCGGGCGTCGAAGAAAAAGCCAGCGCTGGTGTAGATGGGATCTTCCCGGGGGATGTCGCCGTCCACGAACCCCATCACGAAGAACGGACCGCCGAGCACGGTGTCGTCGTCTTCGTAGCCCACCAAAGGGGCGATGGGGGCGTCGCTGTGGGCGGCCACCGCGGCCATGACTCGGTATTGGATGTCCACCTCGACATCGAGCTCACCCGGCGCTTGCTGGGGATATACCGGCGGCTCGGGCAGCTCCCGGCGGACCACGAACCGCTCGACAGTCGAGCTGGCTCCTCGGTCAATGGCCGCGTCGAAAAGCAGGGTCTCCGCCGAATAGCCGCCCGAGGGAACCTCGAAGGGGCCGACGTCCACACTGGAAGCACCCAGCCGGTCGGCCAGCCACCCGGCCAGCGGCGCCCGCAGCTCGGTCCGGTCGCTCCTCGCTCCCAGGATGTCGGGGCCGGAATCGCTCATAGTTCGACTATTTGTATTCCTCGGCCCGGGGAACCTCATAAAGCGGGTCGGGCGTCATCTCCAGGGGGCCGCCGTGCTCAATCCGCTGGCGGGTGCTGCGATGCAGCGGGTCTTTGTCCAGCTTGGGGATCACATGGGTGCCGAACAGCCGGATGGTCTCCAGGCAAACCTCATGGTCGAGCTGGATGGGGAGGCCGAACGACACCTGATCGCAGCCGATCTCGTCGTAGCGCTTCACCTGCTCCAGCACCTCGTCGGGGTCGCCGCACAGCAGGAACCCGGCCTCGATGCGCTCCTCCACGTCCTCGATGGTGGGCTCGGGCACCAGCTCGGGGTACACCGGCAGGCCCTCGGGCTTGGGGAAGGTGTCGTGGTACTTGAACACCAGCGACTGGAGGTAGCTGAGCTGCATCTGCTCGACCACCACCCGGCGGGCCTCCTGGCCGTCTTCCAGGCACACCAGCCCATTGGCGATCATCACGTTGTCGTTCACGTATTCGCCGGCGGGCTCGGCATGGGGGATGGCGTTCTTGTAGGCCTCCACGTGGGGGGCCATGTCGTAGATGGCCGACACGTTGAACCCCAGCACGCCGAGGCCGTGGCGGGCGGCCTTCTCATAGGTGGGGGTGTTGCCCGCGGCCACCCACATGGGCGGATGCGAGTGGCAGTAGGGCTTGGGCAGCACGTTGAAGGCGCCCCAGGTACCGGTCTCGGGGGTTTGGAAGGCGGCGCCGTCGGGATGGGAGTAGGCGGTGCTGCCCCAGATCTTCTTGAACTCCCAGATCACCTCGTCCCAGTTGGCCTTGGTATCCGCTGGGTCGAGGCCGAAGCCGCCGATCTCGTGGCTGCCCGCCCCCCGGCCGGTGCCGAACTCGAACCGGCCCTTGCTCATGTGGTCGAGCATGGCCACCCGCTCGGCCAGTTTGATGGGGTGGTTCACGATGGGGTTCAGGTTGAAGATGCCCGACCCCATGTGGATCTGGGAGGTCTGGGCGAAGGAGTAGGCCATGAACACCTCGCTGGCCGAAGTGTGGGAGTAGTCCTCCAAGAAGTGGTGCTCGCTCACCCAGATGTACTTCCAGTTGTGCTGGTCGGCGACCCGCACGATCTCCAGTTCGTTCTCGAATGACTGATGCTCCCAGTAGGGGCTGCGGGCCCCGCCCCGTCGGGGCGATCCCTGCAAGAAAATTGCGAACTCCACGGTGTTCCTCCCTATATGGCTGCGGCCCGAAGAATACTCGCCGGCTTCCCAGCAGGCTCAGCCGCACTGGGCTGCTGACTCACGCCCCTATGTCCATGACCACCCGGCCGATTACCTCCCGTGATTCCAGGGCTCTCATCGCCTCAGGCAGGGCCTTGAACGGGTAAGTGGCGGTGACCACCGAGCGAATGCTGCCCGCGTTCCACAGCGCGCTCAGCTCAGCGTGGTCGGCCAAACGCTCCTGGCGGCTGTAGCGGGACGGGATGGCTCCCACCACCGAGTAGTTGCGCTGCACCACGTGGCGGACGTTCACTGGGGCCCACTCGCCACTGGCGAACCCGATGAGCACGATGCGGGCGTCGCGGGCCACGCATCGGGAGGCGGCGGTGTAGGCGTCGCCCCCCACCGGGTCGTACACCACGTCCACTCCCCGACCGTCGGTGAGTTCCATGACCGCGGCGGCTATATCGCCGGCCCGGTGGTCGACGGTCTGGTGGGCGCCGAACGAGGCCGCCACCTCACAGCGCTCCGGCCCGCCGGCCACCCCGATGACCTTGGCACCCAGCGCGGCTCCCAGAGAGCAGGCCGCCGCCCCGGTGCCGCCCGCCGCTCCCAGCACCAACAGGGTCTCGGCGATGGCCAACTGGCCCCGGCGGACGAGGCCTATCCAGGCGGTGTGGTAGGGGATCAGGAAACCGGCGGCGGAAGCGTCGTCCATGGAGTCCGGCACGGAGAACGCCGATGTGCCCAGGCCGAGGCACTGCTCGGCGAACCCGCCGTCTCCGGTTTGGAAGGAGGTGACGGCCATTATTCGCTGGCCGGGCTCCAGCTCTACTCCGTCGCCCACCTCCACCACCGTTCCGCACACCTCTTGGCCGGGGGTGAACGAACCCTCCGACGGTCCCAGCGGGTACACCCCCCGACACATGAACACGTCGGGCAGGCCCACGCCCACTGCCCCCACCCTCATGAGGAACGTACCCTCCCGGGGATCGGGTGCGTCCCTGTCGGTCAACCGCAGAACCTCTCCCGGCGCTCCCGACCCCTCAACCACCCAAGCTCGCATTTGCCTAGCTTTCCCCAAATGGCCAGCCAAGTGCGAAGCTAGCGCCATGGCTGACCGGTACGGATTGGAAACCATCACCACCGAGATCGACTCCTCTGGGGTGCTCACTGCCACGCTGAATCGGCCTGATCGGGGCAACGGTCTCAACAAGCAGATGCACCTTGACCTTAGGGATCTCTACCGCCGCATCGCTGAGGACGCCGAGGTGAGGGCGGTGGTGCTCACCGGCGCGGGCCGGTCGTTCTGCGTGGGCGCCGACTTCGCGGTCATGGAGGAAAACCTGGATACCGGCTATCCCGAGGGCCGCCCCGACCTGCTCGACGACGGCATCGACATCGCCCGAGGCGCGCTGCGGGTCCGCCAGCCGATGGTGGCCGCGGTCAACGGCCATGCCATCGGCCTGGGCGCGTCGCTGGCGCTGTTCTGCGACATCGTCTATTTGAGCGACGCCGCCCGGATCGGCGACCCCCATGTGAACGCGGGGTTGGTGGCCGGCGACGGGGGAGCGGTGCTGTGGCCGCTTCTGGTGGGGCTCAACCGGGCCAAGGAACTGCTCATGACCGGCGATCTGCTCGACGCCGCCCAGGCGGAGCGCTTCGGGCTGGTCAACCACGTGGTCCCCCCTGACGACGTGCTGGCGTCGGCGGTCTCCATGGCCCAGCGGCTGGCCACCGGTCCCCGCCACGCCATCGAGTTCAACAAGCGGCTGTGCAACAAGGAACTGGAAGACCGGGTGAACCGCCTCTACGACCTGGCCTTCGCGCTGGAGGCCATCACCTTCGACACCGACGACCACCGGGAGGCGGTGGACGCCTTCTTGAACAAGCGCACCCCAAACTTCAACCGCGGCGAGGAAAGCTGACCGTGGCCAACCACAAGCTCTACATCCACGAGTTCATCGACATCATCGGCCAGAACCGGGCCAAATACATGCACCACATGACGGCCAACTGGTCGCCCATCGCCCAAGACGAGCGCGACCAGCTCTGCTACGGGGTGTGGGGCATCGTCGGCACCACCCGGGGCTGGCCCCAGGTGCTGAACCTGTGGGAGGAGGACGGCTGGGACGGCATGGCCACCTCATTCCGCCATGAATGCCAAGGCGCCGGCATGCAAGACCCCAAGCTGGCCAAGTGGTGGGCCGAGGCCGCCAACTATCGCCGCTCCGGCACCGACCGGCTGCTGGTGCCCGCCCCCTGGACCCGCACCATCGAAGAGCTGTGCGCCGACGGCATCACCGGCGAGTGCTATGCCCACGAGCAGGTAAGCCTCAAGCGGGGAGCGTCAGCTGAGTTCCTGGAGCGGGTGCGAACCGACGCCCGCCCAGCCTACGAGCCTCATGGCTGGCAGCTGGCCGGAGCCTGGGAAACCGCCATGGTGGCCGACGATGAGGCCTTTCTGTTGTGGGCCATCCCAACCTGGGAGGCGTGGGCCGACTTCGAGAAGGCCCAGCACACCGACCAAGGGCTCGTCCGTTGGCGGGCCGCCGTCGACCACCTGGTGGAAGGCTGGCACCGATTCCTGCTGGTAGACGCCCCCCTAAGCCCCTTCCGAACCGGCCGCCAACCTCACCGAAGCGACCGGATCGACTACGAGGACCTCTAGGTAGATCAGTTGACGATCGATTACGAAGATCTATAGATCAGCGAACTCAGACCGCGATCTTGTAGAGCTCGGCGGCGTTGTCTTGGAGGACTTTGCGGGCTACGTCGTCGTCCACGGCGCTGAGGGCGTTGGTCGCCTGGTCGAGGCCGTAGGGATACAGGCAGGTGGGGTGGGGGAAGTCGGTCTCGAACAGCACGCAGTCGGGGCCCAACTGGTTGATGAGCACCTCGGGTGCCACGTCCTCGAACCAGTAGCAGCCGAACATCTGGCGGCGGAAGTAGTCGCTGGGCCGCAGGCTGAACTGGGCTTGCACGTCGGTGCGGAGCTGGTCCATCTGGTAGTCGAGCGACTCCAGCACGAACGGGATCCAGCCGATTCCCGACTCCACCGACACGATCTTGAGCGTCGGGTGCCGCTCCAGCACACCGGAGAAGATCAGGTTGGCCAGCACCCGGGCGTTGGTCAAATACATCATGGCCGAGCCGATGGCCAGTTTCTGGTCGTCGCCCTGCGATGGCCATGGCGAGGTGCCGAACCAGCCCATCGAGCTCTCGCTGGCCCCGATATGGAAGTTGACGGGCAGTTCGTGGTCGCAGCAGAACTCCCACAGCGGCCGCCAAGGCTCTTCGCCCAGGTCGGGCAGCCCCCGCAGTTGCGGATCGCTGCACATGACGATGCCCCGCAGGCCCAGTCCGACGATGCGCTCAGCCTCGGCGAGCGAACCTTCGATGTCCCACCACGGGATCAACCCCATGGGGAACAGCCGCTCTCCGGAATTGTCCTGGATCTCGGCCATGGCATCGTTGTACACCGACACGCACAGCCGCTTTAGCTCCACGTCTTCGATCTGGCCGAACTTCTGGCTGCCGAAGCCGGCCAAGTTGGGGTAGATGATCTGGGCGTGGACATTGAGCTGGTCCATGAGTTCCACCCGGGCCTCCATGTCGTAGGCCGCCGGGTGGATGTCGTCGATGGTCCAGGTGAAGAAGTCGGTGCCCATGGCCTTGCTGCCGTCGGGCCGCACCACGCCGCTGGAAGAGGCCGCGCCCAGCGGCTCGCCGTCAAGGATCCAGTGGGGCCGTCCGTCCACATCGGCCACTCTCGGCAGCCGGTCGGCATAGGCCGCCGGAGCCCGGCTGCTCCACAGGTCGTGGGGTTCGGTTAGATGCGTGTCGACGTCAATAACTCGAAGCTGATCTCGGGTTGCGGTCATGCCTAAGTCTGTCATGTTTTTTCTCGTTATCTAGCTGTCGGACTCAGGATGCAACACCATCGGATAGGTAGGCGCGGGCGATGGTTAGGACTGACTGGGCTAGGGGGCCATCGGCTACGAGGCCGGAGTCGGCGGCGTTCATTCGGCGGGTGGCTACTCGGCACCAGTGGGAGGCGGGGCCGGTGATGGATTGGGGGACGTGGGGTTCGCCGTAGGTCCAGCGTTCGCCGGAGGGGGATGTCAGTTCGAGGCGGAGTTCTGAGAGGGGGGCGGGTGGGGTCACATCTTGGCTCCGGAAGGCGTAGGGGAGGGCCCGGTAGCCGATGTGGGCCACGTGGCGCAGCCGGTCGGTATCTGTCGGCTCGACCCCGGCGGTGGTGAAGCAGTCCAGCCCGTGGGCCCAGGTCTCCATCAGCCGGGCGGTGGCGAAGGAACGGCAGCTCATGGGCCCGTCGCCCCAGATCACGGGATCCTTTGAGTCCAGGGCATACATGGCCTCCAGGCTGGCGGCCCGAGACTCCCGCCAGTTGTCCAGAACTTCGGCCGGATCGTCGGGCAGGGGAGGACCGGGCCAGGCCCTGGGCGTGGAAAATATCTGGTCGCTGCGACCGGTCAGCGACAGCAGCGCCGCGTGCTCGCTTACGTCGAGGTGGTGGATCTGGTGGGCCAGCGTCCATCCCGGCGATGGCGAGGGTTTGGCCCACACCTCCGGGGGCAGCGGGGCCACCAGGTCGTCCAGCACCTGATGCTCGGCGGCGAGATCGATCAACAACACGTCGTCCATGCAACGAATCTACTGATCGGGGCTGGGGGTTGCCCGGCAGCAGTTGGGCCCACGAATGTACTGATCAACACGGCCCACTAAGGTGGCGCAGGTCGATTAGTTGAGGGGGAGATTCGGGTGGGCGAGTTCATCCAGTTGCTAGTGAGCGGGGCGATCGCCGGCTCCATCTACTCGCTGATCGCTGCTGGTCTCACGCTCAGCTACACCTCCACCGGCATCTTCAACCTGGCCTACGGGGGCATCGCCTACACCTCGGCGATGCTCTATTTCCAGCTGATCAATGCCCTGGGCATCGAGAGCCTGGGTATGCGGCTGCTGTCGTTCTTCCTTGTGGTGGTGGTGTTCTGCCCGCTGCTGGGCCAGCTACTGAACGTGGCGGTGTTCCGTCCATTGGCCCGGGCCAACGACGCGGCGAAAGTGATGGCCACCATCGGGATTCTGGTGGCCTTGCCTGCCCTTACCGACTTGATTGTCGACTTGGGCACCAAGACGTGGGATTGGGGTCTCCAGAGCACCGACTATGTGTTCCTCACTCCCGGGGTGTGGAAGGTGCCCAGCGAGACCTGGACCTACGATCTCGGCAGCTTCGACCTGCGCATCAGCAGCAACCAGTGGGCGGTTCTGGTGGTGGCGGTGGTTGTCGCGGTGGCGCTTTGGGCGCTGATGCGCCACACCCGTATCGGACTCCAGATGCGGGCAGTGGTGGACCGCCCCGATTTGGCCGGATTGCGGGGGGTCAGCGAGTCGTTCACCTCGTCGGCGGCTTGGATCATCGGCACAATGCTGGCCGGGCTGGCCGGGGTGGTCGGCGCCCCGGTGTTCAACTCCCTTGAGTCCAATCAGTACAACGTGTTTATGTTCATCGCCACCGCGGCCGCGGTGGTGGGCGGACTTCGCTCCATACCGCTGGCGTTTGCGGGAGGCGTGGCCTTGGGAGTGGTCACCAGCTGGGTGGGCCGGTACGCCACGTTTGCCCAGGATATTCGAGGGTTCGAGAGCTCAGTGCCGTTTGTGGTGCTGTTGGTCGGACTGCTGTTCATGGCCCGGGAGCGCACCCGCCGCAGCGGGGTAGTGGCCGACGCTCCCCCAGCAACCGACTACACCAACGACCTCCCCGCATGGCGGGTGCGCCTGCCCTGGGTGGCGGGCGCGGCTTTCATTGTGCTTCAGGTATTCGTCTTCGCCGATCAGTTCTGGCTGGGGCTGTGGGTCACGGGCCTGGCCTTTGGCTTGGTGTTCATGTCTTGGGTGCTCCTCACCGGCCTTGGCGGCATGGTCAGTTTGGCCCAAGCCGCCTTCGTGACCATGGCCGCCATGACCGCCGGTCTGGTCTTGGACAAGACCGGGCTGCCGTTCATTCCCGCGCTGATCGTGGGCGTGATAATCGCCGGTGTACTCGGCGTGGTCGTGGCCTTGCCCGCCCTGCGATTGGGCGGTTTGCCGCTGGCCCTGGCCACCTTGGCGCTGGCCTTTATGAGCGAGCGGGTGCTGTTCGAGTGGAGCTGGTTCAAAAACGGCCAGGGCACCAAAGGGTGGGACATCCCCCGCCCCGAGCTGGGCCCCTTCGACTTCGAGGATGAGAAATCTCTTGCGGTTCTGCTGGTGATTCTGGTGCTGGCCGCGGCCTGGTTGGTGCGGAACCTCCAGCGCTCGGTTACCGGCCGGGCCATCATCGCCGTGCGTAACTCCGAGCCCGCCGCGGCCACCTCGGGCCACTCGGTGGTCCGCACCAAACTGGCAGTGTTTGCCCTCTCCGCACTGTTGGCCGGGTTCGGCGGGGTGTTCTTCGCCACGTTCATCGGCAATGTGACCCCGTTCACCGCGACGACTCAAGCCGGGCTGTTCTGGCTGGCCGTGGTGATCTTGGTCGGGATCCGCCGGCCCGGCGCCGCGGTCATGGCCGGCATCATGGTGGCGGCCAGCGGCCACACATTCGGCACCGGTTGGCACTGGGAGTGGATGGAGTCGTGGCACGTGGTGCTGGTGGCGTCGGTTTTCGGGGCGGCAGCGTTGGTCACCGCTATCCGTGACCGCCAGGTCGGGCTCCCGTTCTCGCCGCCTATCATCGGCGTGCTGGCAGTGCTGGCCTACATCTGCCTGGCCCGGGTGTACTCGTGGTACCCCATCGATTGGGACGGGTTCGACCAATACGACGAAGCCCGCAACATCACCGCCTTCATGTTCGGCATCGGCGCCATGCAACTAGCCCGCGAGCCCGATGGGATCTTGGCGTTTACCGCGGCCCAAAATCGCGTTCGGCGCGACGCCTGGCGCCGGCGGCTGGCCACGTGGCGGGGGGAGGCCGACATCGTCGCCGCAGACCTCGCCACTGCCACGGTGGTTGCGGCACCGGCGGCCGCGGCCGCTCCCGAATCTGCCTCGGCGGGCGACGAGTACGTCGGCGATCATCCGCCGGCGCTGGAGTTGGTAAACGTCCGGGCCAGCTATGGGCTTGTGGAGGCGCTTCACGGGATCGACCTGTCTGTCCCCCGGGGCGAGATCACCGCTTTGTTGGGACCAAACGGCGCAGGCAAGTCCACCACCTGTGCGGTGGCCTCCGGCCAACTATCCGCAACCCACGGCCAGATTCGATTGGACGGGGAGGACATCACGGGACTGCGCAGCCACCGTCGGGCCCGTCAAGGAGTGGTGCTGGCCCCTGAGGCCCGGGGCATCTTCAGCGGTCTCACCGTTCGAGAGAACATGCAGCTCTGGCTGCCCGACCAAGAGGACCGTGATCTGTGCTGCGAGCGGTTCCCCATCCTGGGTGAGCGTCAAAACCAGCTTGCTGGGAACCTGTCGGGGGGCGAGCAGCAGATCCTCACCTTGGCTCCGCTTTTGGCCCATCCCCCCGAGGTGCTGATTGCCGACGAACCTTCGTTGGGCTTGGCTCCTCTCATCGTGAACCAGATACTCGAGCTGTTCATCGAGTTCAAAGAGCGGGGCGTGGCGCTGTTGTTGGTGGAAGAGAAGGCCCGCGACGTTTTGGAGATCGCCGATTCGGTAGCGTTCATCAGCTTGGGCCACATCACCTGGCACGGCCCTCGTTCTGAGGTGGATCACGACCAGCTCGACGCTGCTTATCTCGGCGAGGCAACCGCGAATTCAGACTGACCGGCTCAGGGTGACAGCCGGTAGGCGCTGCCCTACTATGTCGGAAATCCTATATTCGGAGGGGACATGAAGAAATCACTGCTGTTCAAGCTTCTCGCGCTCTTGGCCGCGTTGACGCTGGTGGCTGTCGCCTGTGGCAACGACGACGATGACGACGGAGCAGCCGCGCCTGCGCCTGAGGCCACCGAAGCGCCCATGGACGATGCCGAACCCATGGACGATGAAGAAGAGCCCATGGATGAAGAAGAGCCCATGGACGATGAGGAGCCCATGGACGATGAGGAGCCCATGGACGATGAGGAGCCCATGGATGACGAGGAGCCCATGGATGAAGAGGAGATGGCTACATCTCGCACATGGGGCGCCTACACCTACGAGATTGACTTCGAGCCCTCCACCCGGGGTGTCACCGACGACACTGTGCGTCTCGGTGCAATGACCCAGGATGCGCTGTATGGCGGATTCACCGACGGCATCAATGCTCGCCTGGGGCGGGCCAACCGGGACGGCGAGCTGCCCGGCGGGCGGTCGGTTGAGCTGGTCCAATACGTGGACGACGGCAGCGACCCGCAGGCCAACTTTGAAGGGGCCCGCAGCATGGTGGAGAACGACGAGGTCTTCGGGATCATGGTGACCTCGGCGGTCTCGCTTCCCCAGACCACCGACTACCTGGACGAAAACCAGGTGCCGTTCACCGGCTGGGGGTTCATGCCCGGATTCTGCGCTCCCAACGACTGGGGCTTCGGGTTCAACGGCTGCCTGAGCGGCTTTGCCTTCGGGGTCGAAGGTGCTGATCCCCTCGTGTCGGTCCAGAACATCTGGTACGACTTCTTCGGCACCGAGGACATCGTGGTCGGCATCTTCAACAGCGATGACGACGCCGGGCGCGCCGGCCATGCGCTGTACGAGAATCTGTGGGCCGGCAAGCTGGCCTTCAACGATTTCGTGCCCACCCAGACTGCCGGGGGCATTACCGATCCCACCCGATTCGTCAACACGGTGCTAGAGCACGACCCCGACTTGGTGATCCTGTCCACCGACTTCGCCGGTGCCATCACCCTCAAGGCAACTATCGCCGCTTCAGGATATGAGGGTCCGGTGGCCGATTACCTGACCTACGTTCCCGGACTCCCCGGTTCCAGTCCCGACCTGGGCCAGGCCTTGGAAGGCGGCTACGCCGTGACCCAGGTGCCGCCGCTGGACGACTCCGAGCCGGCCATTCAGCAGCTTCTGGCCGACTACGAAGAAGTCGGGGCCTTCCCCGGCTTCGGCAGCCTGGTCGGCTACTGGTCGGCTGACCTGTTGCTTCAGTTGATCGCCGCGGCCGGTGAAGACCTGAACACCGCCAGCTTCTACCAGGCGATCAACATCGACGGCTTCGAGACCACCCAGCAGTCCGGCGCCCTCGGCCCGGTGAAGTGGCCGGCCGACCACGTAGTGGCCCCCGACTGCACCGGCATGGTGCAAGTGGTGGACGCCGATTATGTAGTGGCCCACGAGTTCGTCTGCTACGGCGATCCCGGTCGCTAAACCAACTGAATCACTAACGACTGTGCCGTGCCCGATCGGCTGCCTTGTTGGCGGCGGGTCGGGCACGGCCGCGTCTGCGGCTGCTAGTCGGCGATGACTAAGGGGCCGCTGGACGGCATCCGGGTGGTTGACCTCACCCGGATCTTCTCCGGGCCGATCTGCGGACGGGTGCTGGCCGACTTGGGCGCCGATGTCATCAAGGTCGAGCCCCCCACCGGCGACCTCACCCGACCAGTCCCGCCGGTGGACTCCGACGGCATAGGGGTCACGTTCAGCCACATGAACGCAGGCAAGCGCAACATCTGCGTCGACCTCAAAGCCGAAGGTGCCCCCGAGCTGGTGGCCGCGTTGGCCGACCGGGCCGATGTGTTGTTGGAGAACTACCGACCCGGCGTCATGGCCCGCTACGGGCTGTCGTATGAAGAGCTGTCGGCCCGCAACCCGCGGCTGGTGTTCTGCTCCATCACCGGATTCGGCCAGACCGGGCCGTGGACCCATCGCCGAGCCCACGCACCCATGATGCACGCCGTCGCCGGCACCATCGAGTTGGCCGCTCGCCTCCGAGAGGCCGAGCCGCTCCAGGAAATCCACCAGCACGGCGATCTCTACGCCGGTTTCATCTCGGTGTCCGCGGTGCTGGCTGCGCTCTACCAGCGGGAGCACACCGGCACCGGCCAGCACCTCGACATAGCCATGGCCGAGACCCTCGTCTACGCCAACGACCAGGCGGGCAACGACATTTCGGGCTACGACGGGGTGAGGGATTTCGACACTTGGAACTACGCCATCGCCCGCACCGCCGACGGCCAGGCGGTGTCTTTGATCGGCAATCCCGAAACCATGCTGCCCAGGTGGGTGGCCGCTCTAGGAGGCAATGCCGACGACTGCCCCGACCAACCCACTCGTGAAGAGGCCCTTGCCATGCTGCGAGGACTGGTGGCCGGCTTTTCAACCTACGAGGATTTGGCCGAAGTGGTGGAGCGCCAACCGCTGCCCGCGGCCCGCATCAGCTCGGTAGCCGAGCTCGCGGCAACCGATTGGGCCGCCGATCGGGGGCTGATAGCCGAGATCCGCCCTGGCATTTCCGTGCCGGCCAAACCGTTTGCCATGAGCGATGCCACCGTGGGAGTCATCCACCGATCCTCCCGACTGGGCGAGGACACCCGCTCGGTATTGGCCGACGATCTCGGCCTGAGCGACGACGAAATTGCCCAGCTCGTTCAACAAGGCGCAGTCCAATCCACCGACTAGCTGGCCAACTCAGTTGAGCCGAAAGCAGTGAATTAGGGTCGCAGCCATGTCCGAAGGATCGTGGACCACAATCTGCGAGTTGGTTGACGACGCGGCCCGTCGGTTCCCCGATTTGGAGGCGCTGGTGGACGGCGATGTGCGCTGGACCTTCCCCGAACTGCGCAACCGCATTCGAGCCTCGGCCCGGGCGCTGATGGCCTCGGGAATTGAGCCCGGCGATCGGGTGGCGGTGTGGGCTCCCAACATCTGGGAATGGGTGGTGGCCGGGCTCGGGGTGCACTTGGCCGGAGGTGTGCTGGTACCGGTGAACACCCGATTCAAGGGTCGGGAGGCCGACTACATCCTCCAGCAGTCTGGGGCCCGCATCCTGTTCACCGTCACCGACTTCTTAGACACCGACTACGTATCCCTGCTGATGGCCGCTGACGGCGGTCAAGGGCTCGACGAGATCGTGGTGCTGAGGGGGGCGGTCCCTGAAGGGACGACGGGCTTCGCCGAGTTCTTGGAGCGGGCCGACCGGGTGGACGAGGCCGAAGGCGACGCTCGGGCCGCTGCGGTGAGCGGCGACGATCTGTGTCACATCATGTTCACGTCGGGTACCACCGGCCTGCCTAAAGGGGCCATGCTGGTCCACTCGGCCATCTGCCGGGGCTTCAAGTCGTGGTGTGAGGTGATCGGTTTGCGAGCCGGCGACCGCTATCTCATCATCAACCCCTACTTCCACGCCTTCGGCCTCAACTCGGGCATCTTGGCCTGTCTCATGACCGGAGCCACCAACATCCCCCACGCCGTATTCGACGTTCCGGCAGTTATGGCCCGGGTGCCCGAAGAGCGCATCTCCATGCTCCCCGGCCCGCCGGCCATCTACCAGACCATATTGAACCATCCCGATCTCGACAGCTTCGATATGTCCACCCTGCGGTTGGCGGTGACCGGCGCAGCGGCCATCCCGGTGGAGATGATCCTCCAGATGAGGGCCCGGCTGGGTTTTGAGACCATCGTCACCGGCTACGGGCTCACCGAGGCTTCGGGCATCGCCACCATGTGCCGCCATGACGATGACCCCGAGACCATCGCCCGCACTTCGGGCCGAGCAATCCCCGATGTGGAGGTGCAGGTGGTGGACGACGAGGGCAATGAGGTGCCCCGAGGAGAGCCGGGAGAGATCGTCGTGCGGGGCTACAACGTGATGCTGGGCTACTTGGACGACCCCACCCAGACCGCCGAGACCATCGACGCCGACGGCTGGCTGCACACCGGCGACATCGGAGTGATGGACGACCGCGGCAACATCGACATCACCGACCGCAAGAAGGACATGTTCATCGTGGGCGGGTTCAACGCCTATCCGGCCGAGATCGAGAACATCATGCTGGCCCATCCCCAGATCGGGCAGGTGGCGGTGATAGGGCTGTCTGACGAACGGCTCGGCGAGGTGGCGGTGGCCACCGTGGTACCCGCGCCCGGTACCGAACCCACAGAGGCCGAGGTCATAGCTTGGTGCCGGAAGGAGATGGCCAACTACAAGGTGCCCCGGCGAGTGCGGTTCACCGACGCCCTCCCCCTCAACGCATCCGGCAAAGTCCTCAAGTATGTGCTGCGAGATCAAGCGGCCGCCGAGTGACCAGATCGCGGTCTGGGGCAGTCTGGGTCGGGGTGGCCACCGGCTTTCTGTCGGGTCTGTTCGGGGTGGGGGGCGGGATTCTCATGGTCCCCTGTCTGGTCTTGCTGTTGGGCATGGAGCAGCGCCGGGCCCATGGCACCTCGCTGGGGGCCATGGTGCTCATCTCCGCTTCGGCGCTGGGCGGATTCCTGCTGGAGGGCTCGGTGGCCTGGCTGCCCGGCCTGCTCATCTTCGCGGGCTCCTCGGTGGGGGTCACCGTCGGAACTTCACTGCTCAACCAAGTCCCCATCCGTTCACTGCGGGTCGGCTTCTCTTTGCTGCTCCTGGCCACCGCGGCCCGCTTTTTGGCCGTCGCCCCCGACACCGACGGCCACAACGACATCTCGGTGGGGCTGGCCTTCGCATATGTCGCCTGCGGCCTGGTCACCGGGCTGCTGTCAGGGACCATGGGAGTGGGCGGGGGAGTCATCATGATCCCGGCCATGATCTTGCTGTTCGGTTTTGTGGATGCCACCGCCAAGGGCACTTCGCTGCTGGTAATCCTCCCCACCTCCATTATCGGTACAGCGAGGAACCGGAGCTCTGGCAACATCGACCCGAAGGTGGCGCTGGTTGTCGGTGTTTCCGGAGTGGCCTCGGCATTCGTCGGTGCGCTGGGCGCCAGCGAGCTAAGCCCTCGGCTGTCGGCCACTTTGTTTGCCCTCCTGCTCATAGCCAGTGCCATTCAGATGCTGCGTCACGCCAATGACCCCCCGCCGCCGGTGGAGGCAGTGTGAGATACCGGTGGCGGTGGATGCTCTACCGGGTCAAGCACTTGTTGGAGCGAGCCTCAGAGAATTGGGGTGCGCTGGCAGGAGAACGGGTTAGAGTGGAGGGCAGATGAGCGACACCCAGATTGTGTGGCTGAACACCGAGACCGCGGCCAAGCGGTTGGGCATCACCACCAGAACGCTGTACCGGTTCATCAACGAGGGTGGTCTGGCCGCCTATCGGATGGGTCGGGTGATCCGCGTAAAGCAGGCCGATGTGGATGCCTTCATTGAGGGCAGCCGCATTGAGCCCGGCACACTCGGTCACCTGTATCCCGACCCCGTCTCCTCCGGCATGGCCAAAGAAGGTGGCGACGAGGGCGATGACAGCGACCCAGATGCCGACTCCTGAATGACCACCGCAGCGCCGGTAACCATAGATATTCCGCGCAACGGGCTCATGGCAGCTCTGATGGGTGAGCGCGACCAGCATCTCCGCCAGATTGAGCAGTCGTTTCCCGACGCCGACATCTTTGTGCGAGGCAATCGGATCACCGTGTCGGGCCAATGCTCCGACCGGGTGGCTGGCCTGTTTGACGAGATGATCCAGCTGGTGCAGGGAGGTCACCAGCTCGATTCACGTACATTGGGCCGGGCGATCAAGATGGTGGAGGCAGATGAGAGCCCCTCGGGGTTGATGGACACCGATGTGCTGCGGTCGGACCGAGGACGGGTCATCCGGCCCCAATCAGCCGGCCAGCGCGTCTATGTGGACGCTATGCGGGGCAACATCATCACGTTCGGCATCGGCCCGGCCGGGACCGGAAAGAGCTGGTTGGCGGTGGCCACCGCAGTGCGGGAGCTGAAGGCCCACACCGTGGAGCGAATCATCCTGACCAGGCCCGCGGTGGAGGCGGGGGAGCGGTTGGGCTTTCTGCCCGGCGACATGATCGCCAAAGTCGACCCCTATCTGCGCCCGCTCTACGACGCCCTCTACGACATGCTCGACACTGAGGAAGTGCAATCCCTGGTCGATCGGGGGGTCATTGAAATCGCCCCGCTGGCGTATATGCGAGGCCGCACCCTCAACGACAGCTTCATCATCTTGGACGAGGCTCAGAACACCACCCCCGAGCAGATGAAGATGTTCTTGACCCGCATCGGGTTCGGGTCCAGGGCGGTGGTGACCGGCGACGTGACCCAGGTGGATGTGGATCGGGGCCGCAGCGGGCTGGAGTCCCTGGAGAAGGTCTTGGGCGGTATCGACGGCCTGTCGTTCGTGCACTTGAGCTCCCGTGATGTGGTCCGCCACCGCATCGTGGCCGACATCGTGAATGCCTACGAGCGGGCCCAGCAATGACCGCCGACTCCGACACTGGTCCTAAACCCACCGCAGCAGACATCAACTCATCAGCGGTTGTGGTCTCCGACCACCAACAAGACCTGCCGGTGGCCCAGGACCGTTTGGTGAAACTGATCTGCTCGGTGTTGGCCGAAGAGGGGGTGGAGGCCCCCTGGGAGACAGGTTTATCGTTCGTGACCGCCGACGAGATGGCGGCGCTCAATGCCGCCCATCGGGGCATCGACCAGCCCACCGACGTGCTCGCCTTCGGCGCCGACGACGGCAGTGCCCCCCGGGCCGCCGACGAGCCCCGACTGGTGGGCGACGTGGTGATTTGCCCTGCGGTGGCTGCGACCAATGCCGCGGCCCGCAACAAGGCTGTCGATGAAGAGCTGGCCCTACTGGTGGTGCATGGTGCCCTGCACCTGCTCGGCTATGACCACATCGACGACGCCGATGCCGAGAAGATGGAGCAGCGGGAATTGGAGTTGCTCTCTATTGAGGCGGCCACGCTTGGATTGACCGGCACGAAGGCGGGTTCGACATGAGTGCCTACGGCCGATTCCGGTCGTTGAGACGGCTGCTTCGAGCCAGCCGGCGCCGGGAGGTCCCGCAGGTTTCCGAGGAAGAGTTGCTGGCCATGGCCGAAGCGGCTGAAGCATCCGATGCCATAGAACCCGAGGAGCGGGAGCTGATCGGCCAGATAATCGAGTTTGGCGACACCGTGGCCCGCGAGGTGATGGTCCCCCGCACCGATATGGTGGCCATGAGCAATCGGCACACGGTGGCCGAGGCCATCGACATCGTCATCGAGCACGGCTACAGCCGGGTGCCAGTCTACGGCCAGGGCATCGACGACGTGGTGGGCGTGGTTCACGCCAAAGACCTGATGAGGGCCGAGCGGGAACGGGGCACGGACTCCGCAGCGGTGGCGGTGGCCAGGATTCCCCACTTCGTTCCTGAGACAAAGCGCATCTCCCTTTTGCTGCGGGAAATGCAAGCGGAGAAGTTCCACATAGCCATCGTGGTGGACGAATACGGCGGTACTGCCGGAGTGGTCACTCTCGAAGACCTCATTGAGGAGCTGGTGGGCGAGATCGTCGACGAATTCGACGTTGAGGAGCCCATGATCGAGCGGGTGGCGCCCGGCACGGTGAGGGTAAACGGGCGGGTGCCCATCGACGAGCTCAGCGAGGTGCTGGGCGCGCCCCTGCCCAACGGCGACTGGGACACCGTAGGCGGCCTGATTTTCAACACCTTGGGCCATGTGCCCGACGAGGGGGAGACGCTGGTGGTGGAAGGCTGGGAGCTATTGGTAGAACGGATCACCGGTCGGCGCATCGCCCGGGTGATCGTGAAGCCGGTGCCCCAGTCGTCGGTTCCTGGCTCTGGCGGCTGACGGATTCTACCGACCAGTGGGGAGAGCCGAATTGGGCAGCGTGAGCTTGACCGAGGCCAGCCGGGCCCTAGGCGAGACATCTGAGGTGATGGCCGGGCTGGTGAAGCGGTTCGGACCGGCCCGGTTCGGGCCGAAACCCAGGGTAGGGGAGCGGTTCGAGGTGCTGAGCCGCGAGATCGCATATCAGCAGCTCGCCGGCAAGGCAGCAGGGGCCATCTGGGGGCGGGTGCGGGAGAAGACACCGGAATGGGTGCCAGACGCGGTGTTGGCCTTGGGGGAGGAGCCGCTGCGGTCCGCCGGGCTGTCGGGGGCCAAGACCCGGGCGATGCTCGATTTGGCCGGCCACTGCGAGCAGGGTTCGCTGGATCTGGCCAGGCTGGGCCGGCTGTCAGACCAGGAGGTGATCGACCAGCTCAGCCAGGTCTGGGGTGTCGGCGTGTGGACCGCCCAGATGTTCTTGATCTTCTCGCTGCGCCGCCTCGATGTCTGGCCAGTCGGCGATTTCGGAGTGCGCAAAGGCTACGGCTTGGCCCACGGATGGACCGAGCCTCCCACTGCTAGTGAGCTGGAACCGCTCGGCGACCCATTCCGTCCCTACCGAAGTGTTGCCGCCTGGTACTGCTGGCGGGCCACCGAGATCTAGTTCTGGAGGACGACTCCGCTCATGGGCTCGCCATGCGGTAGCCGGTTCTGGTTGGGCGAGGGTGTGGCGTATGTACTTGAGCGCCCGAGGATCGTCGTCTACCGCCATGACCCTATGCCGCTCCAGCGCGGTCTTCGAGTGGTGGGGCAGGCGTTCAGGTGCCATGCCCATTCCGGTGTCCGACACGGAAATCGCCACCCGGACATCCTCACGTTCGGCGGCTACCCGGATGGTCGAAGTCCCTGGCGAATACTGGCAGGCGTTGGTGAGGAGGTTGTCGAGCACCTGGAGGATGCGCCGTCTGTCAGCCATGACGTCGGGCAAGTTCGCCGCCAAGTCGATGTGCAGCTTGTCCCGGCCCTCGCCGCACCGGCAGGGTTCATGTCGAACACCGCCGTGGCTTCGATCCGTATTCGATCAGACGCACCAGCGACTCGGCTTGCTGATCACAAGAACTCATTCATGGTGCATTCAGTATTCACGCCCATCTCACAAGAGTGGCGCGAAATCTTGAAATCTAGAATGCAAGTGGCATCGGCTGGAAGTGGAGCTGGGGGGAATCGTATCGTGCCCAAAAGCCCTGGTCAGCTACACTTGTGGACTTGATTTGCCGAGTCTTCCCACATCCATTCCCACACGTGGAATGGGAATGATTGGGAACTCACTGGGCCCTCGGTGAAAGAGCCAGCGGGGTTTCCCGGGCGGCTCAGGATGGCTCGAAGATGAGTTCGGGCAGGACGACTTCCCACGTGTCGCATTGGAGTTGATCTTGGTACTCGGGGTCTGAGTGATGGCGGGCCCAGGTAGCGATGGCCAAGACGCTTGCATGCGTGCAGACCAACCTTTCGGGGGGCTTGAAGTTTCGGGACAGCCTTCCTACTACTACGCCCGAAAAGTCGAGTAGCTCCCATTGGCCGTTCCGCTGTCGTACTTGTAGCGGATCGTTTGGCGTCAAAGCTGCGATGGCAGCGTGCACGCGGTTGGTGGACGGCATTCGCCCGGCGAAGCTCAGGTAGACGTCCGTTAGGCTGAGTTGTCGGTAGTGCCGCCGCAACTCTGGTGCTGGCGGTGGGAGGTCGAAGGGCTCTCGCCAAACGACGGCCGGGCTTTTTTGCAGCGCCGTTTGAATTGGGTTTGGTTTGCCTAGGTATCCAAGGGCAAGAGTTTGGCGGGCGCGGGTCATGGAGACGTAGTACAGGCGGCGCGACGCGTCGGGGTCGGGGTCTTCCTCTCGCCTTTCGCGGTCCCAGCCGCCGTCGAGCACGATCACATGATCGAACTCCAAGCCTTTGGCACGGTGGGCGGTCGTTAGCAACAGTCCTCGTTGGCGCTTGCGCGCTTCTCGTCCCCACTCTGTTAGCCATTCGATGACGGTGTCCACAGGAATCTCGGCCATGCCCGCCTCAATCTCGTGGGCCTCGATGGCCTCTTGCAGGAGTTCGGTCCAGAGGCTTTGGGGCTGGCTGGTCAGCCGTTCGCGCACGTCGGCGTTCCGGATCAGGCGGGAGTCGCGGTTGCGGAGCCAACCGATCAGTGACTGCGTCTCGCGTAGGTGCCAGATGCTGGTGAGGTCTTCATTCGCCATTTGCACTGGGATGCCCTCGAGTTCGCAGATGCTGCGAACCGGCTCTAGGTATTTCCATTCCTTGGCGATCAAGGCGCAGCTCGACCAGTCCCAGTCCGAAGCGAGCCCGCTCAGACGCTTGAGCTCGGCGATTGCTGCCTGAGCCTGAGAGATCGCATTTCCGCCTGCGGGCAAGACCTGGATTTTCCCTCGGCCTACTGGGTCTCGCTCGGCCCACACACCTCCCGCGGGGTCCTTGGCCCGTCCTTTGTTGATTTGGATCTTGCGGTTCACCTTCATCCGGTCTTGTGCTGGCTCGATCACGGCGTTGGCGGCCCGAATGATGTGGCGGGTTGATCGATAGTTGTCGATAAGGAATGCGGGCTTGGCCTTGTAGTCCTGCTCGAAGCTGCGTATGAACTCCACCGACGATCCTTTGAATGAGTAGATGTTCTGGTCGTCGTCGCCTACCGCGAACAGGGTGAGCTTGGAGTCGTCGTCTGACAGGGACCGGCCAGCCAACGCGGAGATGAGGTCGTATTCGTCTTGGCCGACGTCTTGGTACTCGTCCACCAGAATCCACCGGAATCCTGCCAGCAGTCGTGTCCGTGTCTCCTCGGCTTCCTCTGCTTTCAGCCCGTCGCCGCGCAACAAGGCGGTTGCTTGTTTGAGGATGTCCTGGAAGTGCTCGCTGTCCATCCGATCGGCGCGCTTTGAGAAGCTAGCGCCCACGAGGCGCATTGCCATTGCGTGGCAGGTGAGCACCATCACCCCCCGCGAGTCGTCGCCGACCAACTCGGCCAGCCGGCGGCGGATCTCGACCGCGGCATGCCGGTTGTAGGCGAGGGCGAGGATGCCGCGAGGGTCCTCGCGCCTGACCCGTATCAGATAGGCGATGCGATGCACCAGCACCCTGGTCTTGCCCGAACCGGGCCCGGCCAGCACCAGCACGTTGGTGTTCTCACGGGTGTCGGCCACAAGGTTGCGCTGGGCGGGGTTCTTCAGGCTCTCCACGATGTCTCGCCACGACTCTGGTGTGGTCTGCCGGGACAGCTCCGGGCCGCGATCAGGCAGCCAGCGTTGCAAGAACTCGGTTTCTCCCAGTGCGAAGTAGTCGATGGTTAGGTGCAGGGCCTCAGCCATGTCGGCGAGTCCGAGTTGCGCGTACTGGGCCATGACATGGATTTGGCGGACCGTTTCGTCATAGTGGACCTGCAACGACTGGAAATCGGTCTGCTTGTAGCCGCGTCGCTCGGGGGACAGGTGGATGGTCATCGCCGGGCGGAACACGGTGAGGCCCTTGTTGAGCCTGATGACCTCTTGTTCGTGCAACCAGACCAGTGAGCGGTCCACCAACCGGCGCAAGTCCGTGGTCTCCCCGGCGAGAGTCAGGTCTCCCTTCACCGTCTCGGTCAGCTTCCCCAACGTCGTCTCCGCCAGCAGGTCGGTGCCGCGTTTGCCCTGTGGCACACACGACAACAAGTGATCCAGCAGGCGGGAGGCACCGTCCCTGCGACGCTTGGCCATCCTCACTAGCGAATGCCACTCGCGCTTCAGCGTTACCCGAACGCTTTCGGCATCGTGATTTCTCACCGCGATGCTGCCGCCGCCGATGCCCTCGCCGCGGCCGTCGCCAGCGATTCCCTGGAGAAGTCGGGACATATATTCGGGCCGGACATGGTTGTGGCCGGCGTCTTTGATCCGCTGGCTGGCAACCCGCAGGTTCAGCGGTGCCTCGTCGCCGATTCCCATGTCCGGGGCCATCTCCTGCATGAGGTTCAAGAGCTCCTCTTCTGCTCCTGCTGCCGCCACCAGCCGCTGCTTCGAGCTGTTGGCCACACCCACATGGACAAAAGCAGTCAGCACGGTGTCGTTGCTGGCGATACCGCAGCTCTCCAAGTCGTGGAGCGCGCTCCTCACTTGGTCGGGGCTGAGGCCAGCGGCGGCCATGAGCATGTCGGTGGAGATGCCCTCGTCGGGGTCGGCGTTGATCAGCGCCGCAACGACGGCCAGCAGCCGGTCGCGCACGTGTTCGTCACGCACTTTGGCGTCGAGCTTCTCTCTTGCCTCCTCCACCGAGCTCACCCGCAACGACGACGGGAAGATCCGGACACGGTTTTCCTCGCGGCTCAACAGGTGTGCCTCTTCAAGCCAGGCCAGTGCCGTGCGCCCCCGCGTGTCGTCGGTGCCAGAATCCCGTCTGAAGTCGCTGTCTTCGTCGTTAACCAGGATCTCGCCCATGGTGGCTACGACTTCGTCGCCGGTGTTGTTGCGCCTCCTCAGCCGGCGCAGGGCCATCAGAACCCCGTGAATCTCGCGGCGAGTAAGCCGAGACCGTGCCGACATGCCGAACTGCCGCTCCACATCGTCTCTCGTGAAGAGCAGCACACAGTGAGCTTGTTGTTGGTCCCGGCCGGCCCGACCCGCCTCTTGCAGGTAGTTCTCCAGTGACGAGGGGATGTCGGCGTGTATCACCAGCCGCACATCGGGCTTGTCGATGCCCATCCCGAACGCGTTGGTGGCCGCAATCGCCCTCAGCTCACCTTCGATGAAGTTTCGCTGGATGGTCTTCTTCTCCTCGGGCTGCAACCCGGCGTGGAAGCGATCGGCAGAGAATCCATGGTGCTTAAGGAAGTTCGCCACCTCCTCGGTTTGCCTGCGAGTAGCGCAATACACGATCGCGCCGCCGTCTCGCCCCGGTGGCAAATGCATGCCCAAGATCTCGTGGATGTCGTTGTACTTCTTGGATGTGGTTGTCTCCACCACCACGAACTCGAGATTGGCGCGCTCGCTACCGCCGTCGAACACCCGCATCTTGACGCCGAGTTCTTCGGCGAAGTACTCGACGATCTCCTCTTTCACCCCGGGTTTGGCCGTCGCCGTCAAACACAGCACCGGGGGAACCACATCGCCTTCTGCCCGCTCGCGGATGTAGCGCCCCACATAGCGGTAATCAGGGCGGAAGTCGTGGCCCCACTTCGACAGGCAGTGGGCCTCGTCCAGCACCCAGGCACCGATCTCGCGTTGATCTAGGGAGCGTCGAAACGAAACACTGCGAAGCTGCTCAGGGGAGATCAACACGATGGCGGCGTCACCGAGCCTCAGTTTCTCCAACGCTTCGGATCGCTCAGGCATCGACAACATGCTGTTGATGGTGACGCAGGAGGTAACGCCGCGGGCCTCGAGCCCGGTCACCTGGTCGGCCATCAGAGCCACCAAAGGAGAGATGACCACGGTCACCGACCCGGTTTTCTCGTATCGCGACAGTGCCGGTATCTGGTAGCACAGCGACTTGCCCGTACCCGTCGGCAAGATTCCCAAGACGTGGTCGCCCCCCATCGCCGCCTCGACGATGGCCTGTTGCAACGGGCGCCCATCTTTGCCGGCCGGTTCCGGTCTGAAGTCGTCGAAGCCGAACAGGCGCTTCAGCTCCCGGCCGGCATTGTGGCGCTCCTGGCACCACGGGCAACCTCGGTCGCCGCACCGGCGGTCACGCAGGCGCCGCACCAGCTTCCCGGCGTCGGGAAACTGGTGTCGAACCCAAGGCGGCATAACCGAATTGCCCCCCGACACCCACAGCCACGCCAACGCGTACGCCAGCGACCAGCCATGCTTGCCAGCGGAATCAGCGGCCTGGCGCGCGTGGGTCCGACAGCAGATGCCGTCAACACGAGAGTAGATCGCCTCACGGGCCTCATCGTCAGACGGTCTCGACGAACGGCGCACACTCCGGAAGACCAGATCGAAACCAGAGCCGTGCTGCTCTCCAGTGAGCCAGTGCCAGGAGGCAAGTAGGTCGGAGGGTGCCTCCAGCAGGCTTTTCTGCTGGTCGGCGAAAACCTCAAGCGCGATCTTTGCGTCTTGCTCCGGGTCGCTCTTGCGCCCGGTAATGAGCTGGCCATCCTGATAGTGCTTGACGAGATGGTGATACGGGTTGCGAGGAAAGGCCAGCGGATTCAGCCAGAGTGTGTCCACCACCGGCATCTGAAGCAAGCGCAAACCAGGATTGGCGGCTTGCAGATGGCGCATATCGAATTCGATGAAATTGTGGCCTACGACGAAGTCTGCGGTTCTTGCGAGAGCATCCAGCTCAGCCAATGCCCCTCGAAAGCCAACCCCCGACGACGGGAAGACAAGAGACTCGCCGGTGTCTGGCCGCACTCCAGCAAATGAGTGGATACGCTCTGTCTTTGGCGAAACTTCAAGATCAACCGATATGCAGCAGGCCAGTTCCGCCGATGGGCTCTGGGCGCCCATAGTCCCTAATGGAACAGCATCCGACACCGTGGGGATGCTAGATGCTCTGCCAAAAGGAAGTCAGAGTCGGCAACCAGGAGACTCGTGCCTCTCTTGCCAGGGCATTGCTTAGGGTTTGGTGACGTCGAGGACCCTGATGGAAATTTTTTTGGTTTGTTCGGCGGTCAGATCGCCTTCCAGCAGCTCTCTCAACTCATCAGGGGTAGTTGGACGATTGCCGTCCGGCCTTCGACTGACCTTGTCGCCGCCGGTCCAAAGCACGAGGTAGATGCCGTGCCCGGAGGTTTCGGGGTCGGTAGTGTATTGCTCGACGAGTTGCTCCTGGAGGGCTCTCCAAAGGTCGCGGTGGCAGTCCTTCTTGATCTCGATAGGTACGTTGAACCCGCCGAAGGTCACGCGGATGTCGGCCCGCTTGTCTGAGACGTAGTGGCCTTCGCGTGCCGCATCGACTTCGGAAGGCAGGCGGGCTTGCAGCATGGCAAGGAGCGCGTCTCGGCAGGCGTCTTCGTGCTTCGCTGTGAGTACCGGTTTCTCGTTCCAGAATTGTCGCCAGATGTTGCTGCTGCTGCCCCGGATGTCTCGGGAGATGTAATCGAGGTGATCGTTCAGTAACGCAGCCAAGTCGGCCGCGTTGGCCGGCAAGTCGTTGTGGATTGTGCGCTGGACTTGTTCGATGCTGGGGTGAGTGTAGGTGGCGTCGCGAAGCAGTACGCGCTGTCGCTCTTCTGCCCATCTGAGATGGTCTTTCCACCGGGAGAGTCGGGGGTTGTTGATTAGATTCTTCAGAGCGACGCTGGCGTTGCAGCTGGCTTTTGAGCCGAGCATTGAAATCTGATCTTGTATCCACCGGGATGCATCTAGCTCAGGCGTGACCCACCCAACTCCGCCGCCGTGTACTTCGAATGGCTCGAACATTGGGCCCATGAGCCTCATGAGCGCGGCGACCGCTTGGGGGCTTAAGTTTTCGACCAGCGGATCACCGGCAAATCTGTGGCTGCGGAGGCGGTTGCAGAGGAATCCAGCCAGGTGACGGATTCTCTGCTGGTTCTCGCCTGCGTATTCCTCTAGAGGAGCGAGATGCCGCTCGGGCGACAACAGTGTGCCGGCCGCTAGCCACCTAATTCGCTGAGCGACGGTCATGCTGGACATGGAGAGCTTTTCCTCGACAAGTTGCCCAAGGTCGGGCTTGCCGGCTCGAATCGACTCGTGCAGCAGCCGGTCGAGCAGGGGGATCTGTGTTTCATGGGCGCGGACGGGAAACGAACTGAGCAGCCTTGCGGTCAATTCGCGGGCGAGGTCAGGGTGCGAGCCCTTCATGCGCTCTAGTTCGCTCAGTCCAGGCAGGACTTGTTCACCCGCTCGCATCGCAGCGCGGGCACAATTGAAGAGAACATCGGCTACTGGTTCGGGGTCCTGCTCCAGCCATCGGTCGAACCAAACCGTTGGCCGATTGGGACGATTCATGAATCGGGAGAAGTGGCAGTAGTAGATCGCAAGTGCATTGCGCTTTTGCGTGTCATCAAACTGGTCTAGCAATGCCGGGTCTTCCCCGGAGAGCAAATCCAGGCTGGCCATTAGCGGATATGCCAGCCAAGATTGCTTTGAGTCCAAAGACAATGAGATCGTTTCGCTGGCGCTGGGAACGTCATCTCGCCAGGCGGCATCTCGCAATGCCACCATGACCGCGTCAACGAGATCAGGGTCGCCTCCGATCAACTCGCTGAAGCGCTGGCGGGGAGCAGCGTCTTTGTCGGTCCCGCTGAGGGTGCCGAAGTACGCCCGGGCCAAAGCGTGCATATTTGGGGGAGAGAACCGGTTTGCTCGCAACTCCGACTCCTGAGAACGCAGTTGAGCGTCCCAGTCCTGTTGTCTTTGGCGCTCTTGTTCCTCTTGCTCGGCGATTCGGGCTTGCCTTCGTTGCTGGTACTCGCTCCGCTCAGGGTCATAAGTGGGCGGCGCGCAGAGTTCCTCGAGTCGCCGGGCCAGGGCACCGTGCCCCTGGGTCTGCGAGCGAATCGAATCCAGCGACAGGCCGTCACTTGTTGCCGGGACTTGTAGCGAATAGTACGAGTCTTCAAGCAGGTCTTGCGCCACCTTCGGTTCCGTGCTGGCAAGCTCTGCCGCTTTGCCAAGGCACCACTGCCCGAAGTCCGGGGGCAGCGTGCTCTCAAGCAGCATCTCACAGTACGACGAGGCGTTGACCCCAGTGGGGTCGGTCTGGTTGCGCCGCCTCAGCCAGTCCAGGAAGACGGCCTTCTGAATGTGGGGATGGCCTTCCAGCCATTCTTGAATGGGGCGGAGTTGTTGACCGTCCCAGTGGACTTCGTAGAGGGATCCGGCGATGATGCTGAGCCACCTGTAGATGCGGGGCAGCTCGACCTCTTCGCCGCATTCTTCAAGACCCCGGGCCAATAGCAGGCAAGGCAGGTCGCCAGCAGCGTATTGCAGTAGCGCGGGAACGAGATTGGAGGCGTCTTCATATAGGGCATCAAGCAACTCTGCAACTTGCTCGGCCGACGAGTCTTCAAGCAGATCGTGGTGTAAGAAAAAGGAGAATCTCCCAACTACATTGTGCCGATCTCGGGGCATGGCGTACTGCCAAACTTGTGAGGGGCTGAGCGGAGATGGGTAGAGAGTGCTGAGCAGGGTGCCGCGAAGCTGATCGTGGGGATCGGGCACCACACCAGACTTGATGTCACGAAGAAGTCGAATCAGCGTGTTCGTCGTAGCCTCGCCTGATGGGACGATCCGAATAAAGGCATCCAAAGCTGGCGCTTTGATCTCCTCCGGGCGGGTAGGGTCGCGGACGATTAGCTCCAAGTCACATGCCAGTTCGCGCAACGAGACCAATTCCGAGTCTTCGGCCACGGACAGCACGTCGAGGACGAAGTCCAATACTCGGATGTCGCAGGACCCGGCTACTGGTTGGGCGATGAGTTCCTTGATGGCGGGAACCATTTCGGCCGAGGCGAGGGAACGAAATGCTTGGGTGGTGGAACCCATGTGCCAACCGCCGCGATCATCGGTTCTCTCATGGCCGAAGAGGGGCCCCTGCTCGGCGAACGCGGCCAGCGACTCCAAGATCAGTCTCTTGTCATCGGGCCGTAGGTCCTTGATATCGCCGTACAGGCCGACACCGACGGGATCGAGATCAATCAGTCGTCGGCGGGCGGTGGGGGAGTGCGCGGCTAGCCAAGCAGACAAGCCCCGTAAGACCGTCACCACCCTTTGGTCGCTGGGGCTGGTCATCAAGGCCATGAGTCTCTCCACCGGCAGCCCTTCCTCAATCAGCTTTGCTAGGTACCGGCCAGCCAGGAATTCGGCGATGTGTCGGTGGACAGGGCTGAATCGTCGCTCAACAACTCCGGTGAACAGCCTGGTGGAAAGTGCTTGCCTCAGACTGTTGTCAGGAAGTTGGGTCGGTGGATCCTGTAGCTCTTCAACTGATGGGAACGAGGCGCTGTCGAATCTACGGCTTAACAAGTACCCCTCGGTGCCGGCAAGCAACTGCAACGCGCACAGAAAGCCGGCGGCATCCATGATGACGTCCGTCCGAGGAAAATTGGCTCTCTCGAGATGCTCCTCGTTCCACTCAGATGCCATCTTTTGGCAGGCCGACTCGAAGGTCTCCTGCCGGCTTTCGGGCCACCTTCCTCCCTGGTCCACTGCTGCGGCGAGAAGCGTCAGTGTTTGCGGGTTGTGCAGTATTGCTCCGAGGCCGTGTTGTCTCGCCTGGTTGATGAATTCCTCCACATCGTCGGGGAGATCAAGTGGGATCAACAGCGCTCTGATCCCGTCGTCATCGAGGGGGTCGAGGCGCAAAGTGGTCATCTGCGCGTCTGGTGAAACGCCTTCCAGTTCCCTTCGGTCGCTGTCTCCCAGCCAGTCGGCTTCACGACAGGAAAGGCGGAAGCTGGGCCGTCCGAGTCGTTCGAGTTGGGTGATGATTTGGTCTAGCGGCGTCATCCGGTTTCTTTTTCCGGCCCGCATTTCGTCGAGCCCATCGATGAAGAGGGTCTTCCCTCGCCACTCGGGATGGGAGTCCACTTCGGACCTGATGAATTGGCGGGCACTCAGAAAAACGGCAGAGGCACCGAGCGCTTCAGATTCCTGCTGGAATTCCGTGGTCTTGCCTGATCCGGGGTCGCCCAGGAGCACATAGGCTTGAGCCTGTCTGAAGGCGCTGAGCGGCTTGGGCTCGCTGAGAATGATGCCTCGGTCGCCGTTCGTATCGAGTTCGGTGCAGGTTCGAGGGACCGTTCTGCTCATGTCGTTTCGAACCAGTAGTCGGCGGGTTCGGACAGGAAATCGTGGAGGGGCACGCCGGTGTCGCCGACTATGACGGTTGCCCGGGGTTGGAATCGGCGCTCGAATTCCATGAGGCCTCGGTGGCTGGTCGGGGTCTGGCCGCTCTTGACCTCGACTCCCACTGTGTGCGGTCCCCTGTGGAGGACGAAGTCCACTTCATGGTTGCCGTCCCTCCAGTACTTGACCGTGATGCTCGGCGAGGCCGTGTTGACCAGGTGCGCCCCTACTGCGCTCTCTACCAGACGACCCCAGAACGCGCGATCGGCTCGGGCCTGTTCGAGGGAGTAGCCGGAGGCGGCCGACATCAAAGCGGTGTTGAGCACATTCAGCTTTGGTATCGAAGCCCTGGCTGATACCGGACGCTCGGTGTACTTGGAGAGGCCGGTCAGCAGCCCCGCCTGGGAAAGCAAGTCGAGATACCTCGTCAAGGTTGTGGTGTTGCCTGCGTCTTGTAGCTGGCCGAGCATCTTGTTGAACGACAGGATTTGGCCGGAATAGAGCGCTCCGACTTCGAAGAGCCGCTTTAGCAGGGCAGGCTTGTCGACTCTGGTCATCGAAAGCACATCGCGCTCGATGTTTGGGTCGACTAGCGCGCCGCGGATGTAGGCGCTCCAACGCTCTTGATCATTGGTCAGTGGAGCAGCCCCCGGATATCCGCCGAAATACACGTATTCGTCCAAGCTGAAGCCGAAGGCGTCGGCCATCTCCGGATAGGACCAGTGCGTGACATGGATCGGCTCGAATCGGCCTGCGAGGCTTTCCCTCAGCCCGGCCTGCATCAAGAGCGGAGCCGAACCCAAGATGGCCACTTGCAGAGGACAGCCGCTGGCGCGGTCGGCGTCCCATAGGCCCTTTACTATCTCCGACCATTGCTCGATCTTTTGGATCTCGTCGAGGACCAAGACGAATCCCTGCTGCGAGGTCCAGGCCTGGTGCCTGCTGTGCTCCCAGATCTCCACCAGCCATCGGGCATCTCTGCGAACAGGTCCGAAATTTGCATATTCGGCCTCCGAGGAGGCTGGCCATGGCTCTGCACTGGGCTCAGCGGCGTCTATCGCTTCATAGCGGTTCCCCTGTTCGGTGAGCGCGAGCGCTTGGCGTGTTGCGGTGGTCTTGCCAGTCTGGCGCGGGCCGAAAATCGCGATGAGCCGCTGCGGAGGCTCCGACAAGCGGCTGACGATGGTGTCGACTTGCGAACGCCGAAATTCGGGCACATCCGCAGTATACACGGCTCGATTACGCCATTGAGCAAAATTACTCAATAGCGTAATCAGAGTGGAGCTGGGGGGAATCGAACCCCCGTCCGCTGGGCGGTGCCTGTCTGTGATACGACCATTCCCGGTGTGCGGCGTCAATGGCAGCTGCGTCGCCGGGTCGGTTGGCCCCCGCTAGGGGGCCCGCCACCGGGTCTGTTTCCCGGAGTCAGCGGTCTTTCCCGCCGTCAGTGGTCTGTCCCTACTGTCTCCACCACTTCTGTTGCCGGGCTGTGGTGGACTGGCCCCGCGTGCCGTTACCGGTCGCGGTGCTTCTCTAGACCCGAAAGATCAGGCTGCGAGAAGTTCACGGTCGTTGCCGCTTAGTTGGTTGCCCCGTTTTGCGAGTCTGAGCAACTCGGGTCGCACAGCGCAGCCCCCGGTCCCAACGTCGAAACCGATCAGCCCCGTGTGCACTTCTTGTCAAGGTGCCCCGCCATGATACCGGCTCAGCCTGACAGCGACCCCCCCGATTTGGCCGCTCGGCCCATCTCGTTGCGGGCCTCACGGCGGGCGTCTTGTTCGGCAATGGCTTGGCGCTTGTCGGCCATGCGGCGGCCTCGGGCCAGGCCGAGTAGCACCTTGGCCCGGCCCTGTTTGAAGTAGAGCGAAAGGGGGACCATGGTCAGGCGGTCCTGCTCTAGCCGGGCCCTGATGCGGTTCAGCTCTCCCCGGTGCAACAGCAGCTTCTTGGGCCGGTCGGGGTCGTGGCCGGAGGTGCCGCTGGCGTGGGAGTAGGGAGCGATGTGCAGCGACTGGAGCCACAGCTCGCCGTCAGCCATGCGGGCGTACGACTCGGTGAGCGTCACTTTGGACTCCCGCAGCGACTTCACCTCGGAGCCAACCAGCACCAGGCCGGCCTCGTATTCGTCGATGATCTCGTAGTCGTGCCGGGCGCGGCGGTTGGTGGCCACCACCTTGGTGGACTCTTGCTCGCTGCTCAAGCTCGGCTTCGACCTGGCCATCGGCTCAAAGTACCCCGCCGACGGGGGATAGGCGGCGGCAATTGACGGGTAGTCTGGGCGCCGTGGCCGACCAGGGAGATATGCCGACGGGAGAGTCAGTCGGCGACCCTGACCAACAGAATCCGTGGGAGGGCTTCCGGTCGGGGTTCGTGACGCTCTTGGGGCGGCCCAACTCGGGCAAGTCCACCCTGGTGAACGCTATTTTGGGCACCAAGGTGGCCATTGTGTCCGATAAGGCTCAGACCACCCGGCACGCCATTCGGGGAGTGCTGCACCGCGACGAGGTGCAGGTGGTGTTCGTGGACACCCCCGGCATCCACAAGCCCCGCACGGCGCTGGGCGAGCGGCTTAATGCCACCGCGGCCGAGGCGGCCGACGACGTGGACGTGGTGTGTTTGTGCATCGACGCCACCCGGCCGCTGGGCCGGGGCGACCGGTTCATTGCCGAGCGGCTCAGCGCCGACTCCATCGTGGTGGTGACCAAGATCGACGCCGCACCTCGCTCCAAGGTGGTGGCGCAGCTGGCCGCGGCCGGTGAGCTGGGGTTCGCCGAGTACTTTCCCACCTCGGCCCGCACCGGCAAGGGGGTTGACGCCCTGGTTGAGCGGCTGTGCGAACTCATGCCGCCCGGCCCGCCGCTGTATCCCGCCGACATGGTGCGCGACATGCCCGAGGCCCGCTGGGTGGCCGAGCTGGTGCGCGAGCAGCTCTTGGCCGCAACTCGCGAGGAGCTGCCCCACTCGATCACCGTGGCGGTGACCGAGTGGGAGTGGCCCCGCATCAAGGTGGAGATATTGGTGGAGCGGGAGTCGCAAAAGCCCATGGTGATTGGCAAGAAGGGCTCGGTGCTCAAAGAAGTGGGCACCAAGGCCCGGGCCCAGCTTCCCAAAGGGGTGTTCTTAGAGCTGCACGTGGGGGTGGAGAAGAACTGGCAGCGCCGCCCCGAGATGCTCGATCGCTTGGGCTACGGACCGGGATCTCTGGCCGGCCCCGAGTTGTAGATCAGGCGCCGTCGCGGATCATTCGCAGCATCGTCTCGGCCTGGTCGCGCTCGGCGGTGCGGGGAAACGGCGGGAGGGCATTTACCAGCTCCCAGCGATAGCCGGCGGTGGCCATTCGGGGATCGAGCACCGCCACCACCCCTCGATCGGTGGTGCGGCGGATGAGTCGTCCAGCGCCCTGGGCCAGACGGGTGGCAGCCCGGGGCAGATCGATGAGGCGGAACGCATTGCGGCCGTATCGCTCCCGCCGGGCCTCTAGGAGGGGGTCGTCGGGCCGGGGGAACGGCAGCCGGTCGATGGCCACCAGCGACAGCGCCTCGCCGGGGATGTCCACCCCCTGCCACATGCTCATGGTGGCGAACAAACAGCTCTCCACCTCGGCCGCGAAGCGGCGCAGCAGCTCGGCCTTGGGCAGATCTCGCTGGGAGTAGATGGGGAAATCCAGCTCTTCTCGCAAAACCTCGACGGCTCGGTCTAGGGCCCGGTAGCTGGTGAACAGGGCCAGGGTGCGACCTCCCGCGGCGGTGATCAGCGCGGCCAGCTCCTCGTGGATGGCCGACTCGTACCCCGGGCTGCGGGGATCGGGAAGGTGCTTGGCGCAATACAGAAGGGTGTTGGCCTCATAGTCGAATGGGCTGCCTACGTTGATGGCGTCGTGGTCGTCGGGTGCCAGCCCCAGGATCTCGCCCAGGTTCATGGGGATGGTGGCGCTGGTGAGCACCGCGGTGGTGTGCTCCCACAACCGCTCGGACAGCAGCTCGCCCAGCTGGATGGGGGCGATCCTCCAGGCGGGCGACGACTCGGGGCCCGACACCCAGGCCACCTCGGTGGCCTGGGACTCCACTGCCCGGGCCAGGTCCTCCATCAAGGCCCCGGCGGCCAGCACTGCCCTCAGCTTGCGAGGCCCCACGTCGCCGGGTGCGTCGTCGGGAACGGCCCTCAACTCGCCGGCGGCCTGCTCCACCCGTCCTCGGGCCAAAACGGCCACATCTTGGAGCTCTTCGGGCAAAGGAGCAGGCAGCGGCTTGTCCCGGAACGGGGCCAGCGCTTCGCGCAGCCGCAGCCCCGCGTCGGCCACCTCGTCGGCCGCGGCCGACTGGGCTACCACCGAGCGGATGCTGCGGGCCAACTCGTCGAACCGCCCGCCGGTGAGCGACAGCCCGGCGGTGTCGGACACGATGTCCTCTAGGCCGTGGGCTTCGTCGACGACCACCGTGTTGTGCTCGGGCAGAAGCGGGGTCTCGCTGAACAGGTGCAGGCAGTAGAGGTGGGTGTTGACCACCACGATGTCGGCGGTGTTGGCGTTATTCCGGGCCTTCTCCGCGAAACAGGTCGATCCCGATGGGCAGCGCTGGGCCCCCGGGCACTCCCGGCCCGAGACGCTCAACGCATCCCAGGCGGCGTGGGAAGGCTCGAAGTCCAGCTCGGCCCGGTCGCCGGTATCGGTTTGTCCAGCCCATGCGGCCAGCCGGGAGATCTCCGCTTTGGACCCTTCGGCGATGTCCAGGCTCAACTGGTCGTCTTCGGTGTGCTCTTTGAGCCGCTGAACGCACAAGTAGTTGGACCGGCCCTTGAGCACGGCGAATCGCACCGGCAGGCCCAGCGCGTCGGCCAACTGGGGCAGGTCTTTCTCCACCAACTGGTCTTGGAGGGTCTTGGTGGCGGTGGCCACCACCGACGGTCCCTCGCCCATGACCAGTGGCACCAAATAGGCGAGAGACTTGCCGGTTCCGGTACCGGCGGCCACCACCAGGTGGCGGCCCGAGTCCATCGCCTCGGCCACTGCCTCGCACATTTCCCGCTGCCCGGGCCGCCGCTCGCCTCCGTCTTCCAGCGCCGAGACAGCCGCTTCCAGAGCCTCTTCTACCGCGGCGATTTCCGGCATCGCCCCGACGCTACCCCCATGCGGTGATGTTGACGGGGGCATCGGGTGAAATGGCTCTCTCCCGCACCCAATCTGGGGTGGTGGGGGAGTACCGTGCAGGTGTGGGCGTGTCCGACCATGGCCTTGATCTGAGCCGAATCCCTCGCCATGTCGGCTGTGTAATGGACGGCAACGGGCGCTGGGCCGAGCAGCGGGGCATGGCCCGCACCGAAGGTCACGAGCAGGGCGAGCATGCCCTGTTCGACGTCATCGAGGGCGCGCTGGAGCTGGGCATCGAGTGGCTCACGGTGTACGCCTTTTCCACTGAGAACTGGAACCGCCCCGATGACGAGGTGCGTTTCTTGTTGAACTTCAACCGCACCATCTTGCGGCGGCGCTGCGAAGAGCTCAATGAGATGGGTGTGCGGATCCGCTTTGTGGGCCGCCGCGACTGGCGGGTGCCGAAGGGCCTGATCAAAGAGATGGACGAGGCCATCGAACTTACTCAGCACAACAAGCAGATGACGCTGGTAGTCGCTTTCAACTACGGCGGCCGGGCCGAGATTGTCGATGCGGTAAGGCGCATCGCGGCCCAGAGGATCCCGGCCCGGATGATCAACGAGCGGATCATCGCTCGCCACCTGTACGACCAGGAGATGCCCGAGCCCGACCTCATTATTCGCACCTCCGGGGAGTACCGGATCTCCAACTTTTTGCTATGGGAGCTGGCTTACTCCGAGCTGGTGTTCACCGATGTGCTGTGGCCCGACTTCACCCGCCAGGACCTGTTTGCCGCGATTGCCGAGTACCAGCACCGCCACCGTCGCTTCGGCCGGGTTAGATAAGGGGCGCACCATGCCCCTCTGGAGAGGTCCGGGAGTGGGAGGCTTGTTGCGGTGAGCCTCTACCGGGACCAGGGCATCGGGGATTCGATTCGATGAGCCTCTACCGAGATCAAGGAATCGTGCTTCGCACCTACAAGTTGGGTGAGGCCGACCGCATCGTGGTGTTTTGCACTCGGGGGCACGGCAAGGTGCGGGCGGTGGCCAAGGGAGTCCGCAAGACCCGCAGTCGGTTCGGGGGGCGCCTCGAGCCCACAAGCCATGTGCAGCTCCAGCTCCATCGGGGGCGAAGCGAGCTCGACATCGTTACCCAGACCGAGTCGGTGGACCAGTTCCGGACGGTTCGGGAGGACTTGGACCGGCTGGGCAAGGCCATGGCCATGTTGGAGGCGGTCGACCGAGTTGGGGTCGACCGGGAGCCCGACGGCGCGCTGTACCGGATGCTGCTCGGCGGGCTGCGGGCCCTGGACGCGGGCGACTCCGCGCTGGTGGTGCCCGCCTTCTACCTCAAGCTCCTGGCCCACGACGGGGTGGGCCCCGAGGTGGGGGTGTGCGCCCTGTGCGGCGCCGACAGCGATCTGGTGACTTTCGACTACGGCAGCGGCGGCGTGCTGTGCCGCAACTGCCGCCGGGGATCCCCGCTGTCGCCCAATGCGCTAGAGCTGATGCGAATGGTGCTGGGCGGCAGCCTCAGCGCCGCCCTGGCCGAGCCCCCATCACCCGCCACCGGCGAGGTAGAGCACCTAGCCACCACCGCCATCGAATACCACCTAGAACGCCGCCTCCGCGCGTCGAACGCCTATTCGTGATATACATTGAAAAGAATGGAAAATCTAGGTAGCGCATCATACCCTGCTGGGCATGTCGATTCCGGTCTCCCGGTTTCCAGCCCTCAAGCCCGATCAAGTGCTTCGGCTGCTCCGCAGATTTGGATACCGGAAAGTCCGCCAAAGGGGCTCGCATATTGTCTTGCAAGCAGAAGGAAGACAAACGATCACCGTCTCGATGCACAAGGGCAGGACGGTGAAACCCAAGCATTTGCGGGCGATGCTGGTTGATAGGGTTGGGCTGACTGACGATGAGATTGAGTCGTTACTCTGACAATCTCTATGGAGGACAGGACATGGCCAAGGTCGTGATCAGCAGAGACGACGACGGCAGCGGAGATTGGCTAGCCGAAGGCGACATCGGCGAATCTGCCTACTTTGCCAACGCCGCTACCCTCGGAGAACTTGAGGCATTGATCCGGGAAGCAGGAGAACTGCTAGGAGTTGACCCCGAGATTGTCATAGCCCCAGGTCTCGTCACAGATAACGCTTTAGCCTGACCCATACACCAAACCGAATCGATGCGGATTGAGGTAGCGATCATGTTTCGCTTTCGCCGTTACCCATCTGCCTTTCGAAGGCTTGGCCAACGAGAGCCATCACGTACCGCAGTTCCTCTAGGTCGCTGAACGCTACCTCCACATCGCCGTTCCCCCACCTCCCGACGTTGGTCACGTCCCTAGCCAGGCCTCTCGGATCATGAAGCTCTTGGAAGCTCATATTGAGCGAGAGGCGGAGTCGGGAAGCCTGCGGGACAACATCGACGAAATTGGTCTCTGCCTTGTAGGCCACGTAGAGCTTGAGGAACTCCTCGGCGACCACGGGGTTCAGCGCGAGGACTTCTTTGCGGAAAGCATCGAACAACGGTCTGCATTTGCTTCCCGGGGTGAGATTAGGGTGGTCCGCGATCGAAAAGGTGCTGGTCGGTCCCCGATCTGGAAGCGTTCGGTATAGGGCAAGCCGTTCCTCTGGGAGGTACACGGCTGACCAGACGTTGGAAGCAAGGTTGGCAAGCTTGTCGGCGCGGGCCCTGATTGCCTGCTCGTCCCAGCGTTCCAGTGTACCGATGCCTTCATTGAGCCTGAGGGGGCTCACCTTGAACCCGCCCCTCATGTCGCGTTTTTCGACGAAGGGCCGGTCGCTGTATTCCGAGTTGTAGCCGGTCAGAGTGAGGTTGCCGAGGGTGTGCAGAAACTCATTGTGGACACGTTGCCAATCTGGCCCCAGGTCGGTCTGCCACCGTGTCGACAGATCCTCATTTTGCGGCATGATGTGCTCGACGGTGTATTCGCCGGTAGGAACCCGTTCCTTGCGCTCATGGTTTTCCAGTCGGCGCAGCCAATAGCTACGGCTACGAAAGTTGTAGACGTCTCGTAGTTTCAACTCGCGCTTGAATTCATCGTCTTGTGGAAATCGCCGATACGACGGCAATAAGAGGAAATGGGCCTTGATGCTTTCGAGGTAGCGATCTTTCCTGAGGTGGCGGCCAAATGTTGCGAATGTCTTGTTAAGTGAGTTAGTCGGGATCGAGCAAACCGCACGACGAAACACGTACGCTTCGACCAGCCGGACTGCCTCGTAGAAGTCGTCCTCGTGTAGGTCGCCAGAGCAGTAATCGTGATAGAGCTCAAGTAGGAATGGGTAGGCGACGTCAACCCTGAGTTCGCGCAGGTCCCGAAAGGCTTCGCCGAGGCGACCCGCTGGGTTCGGGTCAAGGGCCATCGAGCAGTAGTAGCTGGCGAACTGGCGAATGTCGGCAACCAAGGCTTCAATTTCATCCTGCTCTATCTGGGGATCACGAGCGTGAGCCTTGAATGCCTCGTAGACATTTGCGAGCTTGGGAATCTCGCCAGTCTTTAACGTCAGATAGTGGCGCATGAAACCGTCGAAGTGCGTTCCGTACGCCTCCTGACCGAAGGCGAGTTCCATCGGTCGCCATTGGTCTTCGTAGAGCCGCGTCTGCTTTGCGGGCTCAAGTCCCATCAGCACGAAGTTGCGAATTAGGTCGGCCTGGCTTAACTCGCGCCCAGTCGAATTCATGCTCTCAAAGATGAGTTGCGGATTGTCTTGATCTCGACTGAGCGCGATGTCGACGATCATGAGCTTCGCGAGCCCTAGGCAAAGCGGAGCGACCTCATCACCCAGGTCGGCAATTAGCCTTTCGAAAAACTCGAAGTTCTCGACGACACGCAGGGACTCTTCCTGGGGAAGGGGCTTCTGCCCCACCAGCGCAATCAGGCTCGCTTTGTCGGTCTGCGTGAGCATCAGTTTGAATCGTCGATCGCTCTCCTCCAAGGGATTCAACAGGTAGTAGTCGCGGAGCTTGCGAGCGGAGAACCCGTCGACTGGCTCCTCATCGCCGAGATGCCTCGCCAGAGCTTCGAGGATCAACATCGTGGTTGTGAGGCGTTGCTGTCCATCGATCACAAGGAGCGGTGGTTGGCTCGCAACCTGGTACACACTCTCCTCGATGTAGACAACTGAACCGACGAAGTGCGCCGCGACCTGATTGTCCTTCCCAGTGCGGAGTATGTCGTCCCAGAGTTGTCGACACTCGCGCTCCGTCCAGCTATAGGTGCGCTGGTAGACGGGGATCATGAACTGTGGCGATTGTCTGAGGAAGTTGAGGAGCTTGATTTCTTTCGCCTTCATTGCGAAGTGCCTCCGACGATTTTCTCGAGTAGCTCTTCGGCCACGCCTGGGTGCAAAGGTACCGGCGAGAGCCTGCTCAGACCGCGTCGAGCAGATCAAGTTCGGTCAGCACCTTTGACGAGTTTTGCAGGGACCCTCGATTGCGCCGGTGTTTGACTAGACATCGAGGTCCGCTTCGTCGGAAGTCGATCAATCCTCAGGAAGGCGCCGTTTTCGGTGTCAGTCCTGTCACCGGGGGCCGGTAGCCTGCGGGCCATGAGCAGCGGCGATGTCGTCCACAGCGCGGGCGACGATCTGATGGACAAGGTGGTGAACCTCTGCAAGCGGCGGGGGTTCGTGTACCAGTCGGCGGAGATCTACGGCGGATTCCGCAGCGCTTACGACTATGGCCCGTTGGGCGTGCTGCTGCTGCGCAACGTGAAGGACGCCTGGTGGCGGACCATGGTGCAGCTCCGCACCGATGTGGTCGGCCTCGACGCCTCCATCCTGTCGCCTCCTGAGGTGTGGGAGGCATCGGGCCATCTCACCAATTTCTCCGATCCCTTGGTGGACTGCCGCAACTGCGGAGCTCGCCATCGCGAAGACCAGCTGGAAGACCCCGATGTGTGCCCAAGCTGCGGCGCAAAGGGGCAGTTCACCGAGGCTCGGGAGTTCAATCTGATGTTCCGCACCCAGGCCGGTCCGGTGGCCGGGGCTGGAGCAGACGTGTACCTGCGGCCCGAGACGGCCCAGGGCATGTTCATCAACTTCGCCAACGTTTTGAACACCGCGCGCAATAAGCCGCCGTTCGGCATCGCCCAGATCGGCAAGTCGTTCCGCAACGAGATCACCCCGGGCAACTTCATCTTCCGCACCCGGGAGTTCGAGCAGATGGAGATGGAGTTCTTCGTGCCCCCCGACGAGGCCGCCATGTGGTTCGAGTACTGGTGCGGTGCCCGGATGGACTGGTACACCGGCCTCGGCATCCCCGCCGACAAGCTGCGGCTGCGGCCCCACGACGCGGATGAACTCAGCCACTATTCAGCCGGCACCGCCGATGTGGAGTACCTGTTCCCGTGGGGGTGGGGCGAGCTGGAGGGCATCGCCAACCGCACCGACTACGACTTGACCCAGCACGCTGAGCACTCCGGCGTCGACTTGGACTACTACGACCAGCAGGCCGACGTGCGCTACCGGCCCCATGTGATCGAGCCGGCCGCGGGGGCTACCCGCACGATGATGGCGTTCTTGCTGGCTGCCTACGACACTGAGGAGGTGCGGGGGGAGACCCGCACCGTGCTGCGGCTCCACCCCCGGCTGGCGCCCTACAAGGCCGCGGTGCTGCCTCTGTCGAAGAAGCCCGAGCTTCAGGCGGTTTCCGAGGAGGTGGTGGGCCTGCTCCAGCCCCGGTGGATGACCGACTACGACGTGACCCAGTCGATTGGCCGCCGCTATCGCCGCCAAGACGAGATCGGCACCCCGTATTGCGTGACCGTGGACTTCGACACCCTCGACGACCGGGCGGTAACCGTTCGCGACCGCGACTCTATGGAACAAGACCGAGTGTCCATTGACGATCTGGTCGGGCACTTGGACGCCAAACTCGGACTGTGAGGCGGACGGGGTGACCAGCTCGGTCATAGCCGCGGTGCAGGCCGCCGAGAGCGGTGAGCTGGACCGCACCGAAGCGGTGTTGGGGGTTGCCCCCGACGAGGTGGAACACCTTCTCCACGCCAAGATGACCGACGGGCCGTCGGCACCGGTGGCCGCCCATGGGGTGGCCGCCTCGCCGGGAGCGGCTTCTGGTCGGGTGTGCCTGTCGGTGGACGCGGTGCTCGACGCCGACGACGACGGCGTACCCGCCGTTTTCGTGCGGCCGTTCACCACCCCCGCCGATGAGGTGGCCATGTCGGCGGCGGCGGCCATCATCACCGCCAAAGGGGGCATGGCCAGCCATGCGGCGGTAATCGCTCGGGGCTGGGGCATCCCTGCGGTGGTGGGTGTGGAGACCCTGGTGGTGGACGTGGCGGCCGGAGTGGCCCGGCTGGGCGACGTGCAGCTGCGAGACGGCGATCCCATCACCGTCGATGGCTCATCGGGCGCAATCATGCTGGGTGCCGCCGAGGTGGGAGAGGTGGACATTCCCGACGACCTGTTCACTTTGCTGGAGTGGGCCGACGAATTGCGGGCCGGGCGGCTGGCGGTGCGGGCCAACGCCGACGACGCGTTCTCGGCCCGCTTGGCCCGGCAGTTCGGAGCCAGCGGAGTGGGGCTGTGCCGCACAGAGCACATGTTCTTGGGGGAGCGGCTGCCGCTGATTCAGCGGGCCATTACCGACGGATCCCCGGCGGCGCTTCTTGCGCTGGCTGACGCCCAAGTAGAGGACTTGACCGAGTTGTTGGAGGCGATGGATGGGCTGCCGGTTACCGTCCGCTTGCTGGACCCGCCCCTGCACGAGTTTCTGCCCGATCACCCGGATCTGGCCGAGCAGAATCCCATGCTCGGAGTGCGGGGTGCTCGGCTGGGAGTACTGCGCCCTGAGCTGTATCGGGCCCAGGCCGCCGCGGTGGCTGAGGCTGCGGCCCGGCGAGTGGAGGCGGGGGGCGATCCGCAGGTTCAGATCATGGTTCCCCTGGTGGTGGGCGGCCCCGAGCTGGCCCACGTGCGGGTTGCGGTGACTGAAGAGCTGGCTGGTTTCGAGAGCCGCCTGGCAGGCCGGTCCATCCCGGTGGGAGCGATGATCGAGACGCCCCGCTCCGCGCTGGCCGCGGCCGAGATTGCCGACTGCGCCGACTTCATGTCGGTGGGCACCAATGATCTGACCCAGATGACGTTCGGCTTTTGCCGCGACGACATCGAAGCCAAGATCATGCGTCCCTATGTCGAGCACGGCCTGCTGGAGGCCAACCCGTTTGAAACCCTGGACGAGACCGGAGTGGGCCGCTTGGTGTCCGACGCGGTGGCCGCTGCACGCGTCGCCCAACCACAGATAGAGATAGGGGTATGCGGCGAGCATGGCGGTGATCCAGCGTCGATCGCGCTGCTGGCCACCGCGGGGGTGGACTATGTGTCGTGTTCCCCGCACCGGGTGCCCGTGGCCCGCTTGGCGGCGGCCCATGCAGTGATCGCCTCGGGCTCTGGCTAGCGGCTGCCCAAGCTGTCATCGGATCGGCGTAGTCTCACACTGTGGGCATCCACGACGAAGACGTGGCCCGGGTGAGAGAGGCGACGGACATCGTCGCGGTCATCAGCGAGTACGTGCAGCTGAAGCGGGTCGGGCGCCGCTGGCAGGGTCTTTGCCCTTTCCATGCCGAGAAGACGCCGTCGTTCTCCGTCAATGCCGAAATGGGCGTCTACCACTGCTTCGGCTGCAAGGCCAGCGGCGACGCCATCACTTTTCTCCGGGAAGTGGAGCACGCCGACTTTGTTGAGGCGGTGGAACGCCTAGCCGGGCGCTCTGGGATCACGCTGCGCTACACGTCGCTCGGTGAAGGAGCCGACCGCCAAAAGCGGGGCAAGCTGACCGAAGCCCTCGAGCAGGCAGTGGAGTGGTACCACCAGCGGCTGTTGACCTCTGCCGATGCCGGTCTGGCCCGGCGCTATCTGCGGGAACGGGGTTACGACGGCGACGTGGTACGCCAGTACAAGCTGGGATGGGCCCCCGACGACTGGGATGCCTTGGCGGTGGATCTGGGGGTGGGTGACAAGGGCGGTATGTCGCGTGAGGTGTTCTCCGACGCCGGTCTGGGATTTCGCAACAAGGCCAAGCGCATGCAGGACAGTTTTCGGGCTCGGCTGATGTTCCCCATATTCGACCCCAGCGGCAAGCCAGTGGGATTCGGCGGGCGCGTGCTTCCCGGGGGGGAGGGTCCCAAGTACAAGAACTCGGTGGATAACGCCGTCTACCGCAAGTCCCGGGTGCTCTACGGACTCAACTGGGCCAAACAGGACATCGTGAACGCCGGCGAGGTCATCATCTGCGAGGGTTATACCGACGTGATCGGCTTCACCCAAGTGGGCATCTCCCGGGCGGTAGCCACTTGCGGCACGGCCGCAACCGATGAACACATACAGACCCTGCGCCGATATGCCAATCGAATCGTCTTGGCTTTCGACCCGGATACTGCTGGAAGTGACGCAGCTGAGCGCTTCTTGCAATGGGAAGGGGAAATTGAAGTCAAAGTGGCTGTTTTCCCTGCAGGCACCGATCCGGGAGAGTTGGCCAAGACCGATCCAGAGAGGTTGGCAGCAGCTGTAGGAGAAGCGATGGCTTTTCCTCGGTTCCGTTATGAGCGGGTCTTGACTCAAGCTGACTTGGACTCCATCAGGGGCCGTTCTGTAGCGGCTAGGCGAGCTACCGAGGCCGTTGCTCCAATCAAGGAACCCCTGGTACGCGATCCCTACTTGCTGGAAATCGCCACCAGGTGTCGACAGGACGATCCGAACGCGTTGGATCGTCTTCGTCGCATAGCCCAGGACTTCCGGCCGCCTCCCCCTCGCAATGCACGCTCCTCAAGGTCGAATTCAGAAGAGGAGGCCCCTCATCCGGCAGATAAAAGCAATGTGCCTGACAGGGGTGACGAGGGTTACTACGACGAAATGGATAGTCCCCCGCCCTACAACGTGGAGCGCCAAGTGCTGTGGCTGGCGGCCAACGAGCCGGGCGCGGTGTGGCCGGAAGTCGTGCCCGGGATGTTCCACTACCCGCTGTACAGAGACGCTTTCGAGGCAATGCTCATTTATCCGGCGATGGAAGATCTGCTTGCCGAGGTGGAGCCGGGGCTATTGGCCCTCATGCAGGAACTTCTGGTGGTAGACGACGAGGGTCTGCGGGCCAGCACCCACCGCCAAGAGGTAGTCATGGCAATCCTGCTGTATGAGTCGGGACAGCGGGAGCTGACCTACCTTGAGCGCAAGGCCCGAACCGGTTCAGCCGACGATGACCTGCTGCGCCGGGTGGCCACCCTGAAGACGGCCATGGACAAGCTCCGGGAGTCGGATTGGCAGGCCGATCAGGCCCGTGCCCTGCTGGAGCTGCTGAGGCCCAGCGCCTAAATCTCCCCGTCGAATACCGCAGGGCTGGCGTCGCCAAATCCCCTGGTTAAGCCAAGGTTAGAGCGCTCGGCATTCCAACCATTCCTTAATCGTCGTCCCGGCATGATGTGCCCAACAGGTTCTGCAAACAGCAGGGCCGGTCACATCAAGGGAGATGAAAATGACCATCGAAACCAGACCAGAGAACCAAGAGGACAAGAACAAAGTTCTCGGCTTCTTCGGCAAATCAAAGAAGCGGGTAGACCATCGGCGGTGCTCGTCTGCGACTGGGCTTCGATCCTGCGGCCAATGCTTTTGTGGGCACCGCGGAGAGCACCACCAACCAGGCTCTGACAAGAGTCCGGGTGGAGGTGCATCTCTCCAACGGCACCGAGCTGGGGCCACCATCGGCGTCGACCTGCAACCGGGCGAGACCATCGATGTGGTGCTCTCAGCCAACCCGGTGGTTCCCGACACCTACAGCATCCACCCCGAATCCTCTCCATGTCCATGATCTGAGAAAGGAATTGCCTCCGGGCATGTGCGCCCCTGGGCTGACCCCCTCGGCCCAGGGGCGCGGCGCGTCCGGCAGACACACACGACTCGCCGATCTGAGGGATGATGTAACTCTATGCGCGTGCTGCTGGTAGAGGATGAGGAGCGGCTGGCTGAGACCATCCGCGACGGGCTCGATGAGCACGGCGTCACCGCCGATATCGAGCACGACGGCCTGGAAGGGCTGTGGCGGGCCCTGGCGGGCAGTTATGACGTCATCGTGCTGGACATCATGCTGCCAGGGCTCAACGGCTATCAGATCTGCCGCAAGCTGCGAGAGGACGGTATCTGGACTCCGATTCTGATGCTCACGGCCAAAGATGGGGAGTGGGACGAGGCGGAGGCCCTCGACACCGGCGCCGACGATTATCTGACCAAGCCGTTCTCGTTCGTCGTCTTGTTGGCGCGGTTGCGGGCGCTGGCCCGCCGTCCGTCGGTGGAGCGGCCCGCCGTGCTCCAGGTGGGAGATCTGGTGTTCGATGTCGCCACTTCGGCTGTGCGCCGGGGAGATGTGGTGATCGACTTGACCCGCACCGAGATGCAGGTTTTGGAGGTGCTCATGCGAGGGGGCGACACGCCGGTGTCGAAACACGAGATCTTTGACCGGGTGTGGGGATTCGATGCCGATGTGGACCCCAAGATCGTGGAGGTCTACATGCGCTACTTGCGGCGCAAGATCGACGAGCCGTTCGATGTGAGCACCATCAAGAACCAACGAGGTGTCGGCTACCGGATCGTGGCGGCATGAACTTGGGCCGGCTGCGGTCGGTTAGGTGGCGGACCACAGTGGCCGCCACCGTGCTGACTGCGCTCGTGCTGGGACTGGCGTCGGTTCTCATAGTTCGGCTGGTTGAGCGAGACTTGGAGGACAACGCTAGGAGTGCGCTCAGCGGGGCTCTGGAATCGGCGTCCCACTCCGTCAGCGGCGAGGGATCAACGGGCACTAGCGAGGGTGGTGGGGGCGAACAACATGGCCAGCAGGGCGCGGCTGAAGGCGGTTCCACGGGCGATGCCCAGCAGCAAGCGCTAGCCGATGCTTCCATCCGAGAAGTTGAAGCAGGGGTCGATGCCGCGTCGAATGCGCTGTTGATAATCGTTCCCGCGGTGGTGGTGGCGCTGGGTCTCGCCATCTGGTGGACGGTTGGGCGAGCCCTACGCCCTGTGCGCGACATCTCTGCCCAGGTCGCCGAGATCTCCGGGACCACCCTCAGTGAGCGGGTCCCGGTGCCGGCCAGCAAGGACGAGATCGCGGAGCTTGCTGCTCTGATGAACGAGATGCTCGACCGATTGGAGTCTTCTTCAGAACGCCAGCGCGCCTTCGTTGCCGACGCCAGCCACGAACTCCGCTCTCCTCTCTCGACAATTGTGGCTGCGGCCGAGATCGCGTCGGTGAGCCCCGACCCGATAAAGCTCCAGAGGCTGGCCGACACGGTGTCGGGAGAGGCTGAGCGCATGCAGTTGCTGGTTGCCGATCTGCTGGATCTCGCCCGACTCGACGAGGATCGCCTCGAAGTCGCCACGACCGAAGTTGATGTCGTCTCGGTGTGCCGCGATGCGCTGCATCGCCTTGAAGACGCCGCGCCGGCCATCTCACTGAGCGCACCGGAGGTCGCTCATGCTGATGGGGTGCTCTCGCAGATCGAGCGGGTGGTTTTCAACTTGGCCGAAAACGCGGTCACTCATGCCGAGGGCCGAGTGGAAATAACCGTTACCCCCGATGGCGCCGATGTGCTGATTGCCGTTGAAGACGACGGGCCGGGAGTCAGCCCTGAAGACCGCGAGCGCATCTTCGAGCGATTCGTACGGCTGGACAGCAGCCGGGGGAGGGCCACCGGTGGCATCGGCATCGGCCTCGCCCTAGTCAAAGCCATAGTTGATCGCCACCGGGGCACCATCGGTGTGGGCGACTCCGCAGCGCTCGGCGGCGCCCGATTCGAGGTCACCCTCCCAGCGGCCAAAACCCCTGCTTAAAGCAAGGTTAAAGCCCGTCGAGTTCTAATCATTCATTAACCGTCTCCTCGCCATACTGGCCCCAACAAGTTCTGTGAAGAGCAGGACTGGTCACATCAAAGGAGATGGAAAAATGACCATCGACACCCAACCGAACAACGAACAGGTCAAGAACAAGGTTCTTCGCTTCTTCACCAAGTCGAAGAAGCGGGTCGCCGCCACCGCGGGTGCCGCCGTGCTGTCAATCGCCCTCATAGCCGGAGCGTGCGGCAGCGGGGAGTCCGGCGACGGTGCCGGCCACGAAGGCGGCCGCGAGGGCGCCGGGGAACATTCAGAAGGCGGCGAAGGCGGCGGGATGGGTGAAGCGGCCGAGGCGGGTCACGGAGGCGAGGCCGGCAGGGGCGAAGCAGCCGAAGGCGGCAACGTGACCCTGCTGACAGCCGACCAGACCTACGACGAGACCATCGGCGGCGCCCGCCTCCAGCTGGCCTTCGATCCAGCGGCCAACGCCTTCGTGGGAACTGCGGAGAACACCACCAACCAGACTCTGACCCGAGTCCGGGTGGAGGTCCACCTCTCCAACGGCACTGAGCTCGGCCCCACCACGCCGACCGATCTGCCAGCCGGTCATTCCCTGCGTCTGACACTGCCCTCGACTACAGCCCCGTTCGACACCTGGAGCGCCCACGTTGAAGTCGGATCCGGCGAAGCCGGTGAGGGCTCCGGCGGAGGTGAGTCCGGCGAGGGCGCGGGCCACGAAAGCGGCGGCGAGTCCGCCGCTGAAGGTCCCGAGGGGACCGAGTCCGGTGGTCAAGCGGCTGGGCCGGGCTCGGGAACCTACTTGACCAGCACCGGCGTGAGCCGGGGGGTCAAGTCGTCCCAGGTGCTCGATGTGGGTGACTCCTACGCGGGGAGCCTGAACGACCTGGAGCTGGCCATCACCTACGACGAGCAGAACGACCGCTTTGTGGCCCGAGTCAAGAATGAGGCCGCGGTGCCGATCTGCAACACGTCGGTCAAAGTGGTTGCCGACGGCCAACCTGGCTCTCAGAGCGTGTTGATTCCTGCGCTGGACGTGGCCGGCCGGGCGGACTTCACCATCGAGGCGCCCCAGGCCCGGTTCAACACGTGGCAAGCCGAGGCCGAGACCTTCACCTGCACCGCCGCGACCAGCCACCCCGGCGAGGGCGCAGAAGGCGGCAGCGGTGAATCCGGCAGCGAAGGCGGCGGCGAAGGTCCCGGACACGAGAGCGGTGGCGGCGAGGGAGCAGGCCATGAAGGCGGCGGCAGCGAAGGCGGCGCCGAGGAGACCAGCCCGTCCATTTCCGTCAACCAACCGGTGTCCGGCACGTTCAACAACCTGGACTACCGAGTGGCCTACGACCGGGCCAGCAACTCCTTCATGGCGACGGTGACCAACAACACCAGCCAAACGGTGTGCGCCTCCCGGTTGGAGATCCACATGGGCGCCCAGGGACGGGTCATCGAACTGGGCCCCACCATCGGCGTCGACTTGGCACCCGGCGAATCCATCGACGTGGTGCTCTCAGCCGACCCCGTTGTGCCCGACACCTACAGCATCCACCCCGAATCCTCCCCTTGCCCATAACCTGGGAAAGGAGCCTTGATAGGGCTCGCGCCCTAGGTGGGTATGCGTCCCTGGGCCGTCCCCCTCCGGCCCAGGGACGCAGCGCGTTCGGCCGACAGCCAGAGAAGCGGTGGATTCCTGCCGCAGTGCGAACGCCGCGGAGGCAGTGCGGTCTAGAAGTCCTCGTCGAAGGAGACGTCGCCCTCGACGCCTACTTGGTAGGAGGCCACGGTGCGCTCGAAGAAGTTGGTGAGCTCCTGCACGTCTTGAAGCTCCATGAACGAGAACGGGTTCTTGGATCCGAACTGCTTGGGCAACCCGAGCTGGGTCAGGCGCTGGTCGGCCACGAACTCCAGGTAGTGGCGGGTGTCGCCCACCGACATGCCGGGCACCCCTTGGCCCAGCAAATCCTCGGCGAACTGGTACTCGCAGTCCACCGCCTCGGAAATCATGGTGGTGACCTGCCGACTGAGTTGGGCGTCGAACAGCTCGGGTTCCTCGGCCCGGACGGTGTTGACCACCTCCAGGGCAAAGTTCATGTGGCAGCTCTCGTCGCGGAACACCCAATTGGTTCCGGCGGCCAGGCCGTTCAACAGTCCCTTGGATCGCAGGAAGTACACGTAGGCGAACGCCGCGAAGAAGAACAGCCCCTCGATGCAGGTGGCGAAACAGATCAAGTTCAGCAGGAATTGACGGCGCTGCTGGGGGGTGTCGCACCGTTCGATGTCGTTCATCGAGTTCATCCACCGAAAGCAGAAATTGGCCTTTTTGGCAATGGACGGGATGTTGTCGACGGCGGCGAAGGCGGCCTCCCGCTCGGCAAGGTCGGGTATGTAGTTGTCGAGCAAGGTCAGATAGAACTGAACGTGCAGCGCCTCCTCATAGAGCTGCCGGGACAGGTACATCCGGGCCTCGGGGGAGTTGATGTGGCCGTAGAGGTTCAGAACCAAGTTGTTGGCCACTATGGAGTCCCCGGTGGCGAAGAACGCCACCAGCCGGCTCACCAGGTGTTTCTCGGCGGGCAAAAGGGTGCGCTCCAAGTCGACCAAGTCGTCGGAGAAGTCGATTTCGTCCACTGTCCAGGTGTTCTTGATGGCGTCGCGGTACATGTCGTAGAACTGCGGGTAGCGCATGGGCCGAAGCGTCAGATTGAAGCCGGGGTCGAGTATGCGTCCGTTCGCCGGGTCTGCGGCCGGCGGCGGTTGCGGGGTCGGTGCCGCCGCCGGGTCGAAGCGGTCTTCGGGGAAGGGGGTCTCAGCCAGAGCCATCAGTCGCAGGCCTCACAGGTCTCGGGGTTTTCCAGGGAGCAGGCCACCGCTTCGGAGTCGGTAACCGTTGCCGTCGCCACCGGGGCGGGGGACGTGGAAGTGGTCTGGTTGATCCGGGTAGCTGGGCGGGAACGCAGGTAGTAGGTGGTCTTCAGCCCCGCCTGCCAGGCGTGCCGGTACATGGAGCTGAGCTTGCCGATAGTGGGTGACTCCATGAACAGGTTCAGCGACTGCGACTGGTCGATGTATGCCCCCCGGTCGGCGGCCATGTCGATTAGCGACCGCTGGGGGAGCTCCCAGGCGGTGCGGTACACCGCCTTCAAACCGTCGGGAATGCGGTCGATGTCGGCTACCGATCCCTCCGACCGCTTCACGTCGGTGATCATCTGCTCGTCCCACAGTCCCAGCTCTTGGAGTTCGTTCACCAGGTAGCGGTTGATCTGCAAGAACTCCCCGGAGAGGGTCTCCCGCTTGAACAGATTGGACACCTGGGGCTCGATGCACTCGAAGCAGCCGGCGATGGAGGCGATGGTGGCGGTGGGGGCGATGGCGATGAGCAGTGAGTTGCGCAGTCCATGCTCGGCGATGCGGTCCCTCAGGGTCTGCCACCGGGCCGGGTCGGTGGGCTCCTGGTTCCACAGGTCGAACTGGAGGTGGCCATCGGCTGCCCGGGTCTCGGAGAAGGCCGGATGGGGACCGTGCTTTTCGGCCAGCACGGTGGAGGCCCATAGGGCGTTGAAGTAGATCTCCTCTGAGATGCGGGCCGACAGACGTCGGGCCTCGTCGCTGTCGAACGGCAGCGCTAAGTGGAAGAACACATCTTGAAGGCCCATCAGGCCCAGCCCCACCGGCCGCCACTTGGCATTGGAGTTGGCCGCTTCAGGGGTGGGGTAGAAGTTGATGTCGATCACCCGGTCCAAGAAGGGAACCACCGAGCGGACTACCTCGCCGAGCCACTCGAAGTCCATCTTGCCGCTGTCGGTGTCCACAAAAGCCCCTAGGTTGACCGACCCCAGGTTGCACACCGCGGTCTCATCGGCGCTGGTTACCTCGATGATCTCGGTGCAGAGGTTGGACAGGTGCACCGTGCGCCCCTCTTTGCCGGTCTGGTTGCAGCGCAGGTTGGAGGCATCTTTGAACGTCATCCAGCCGTTGCCGGTTTGGGCCAGACACCGCATCATGCGGCTGTAGAGCTGGCGGGCGGAGAGCTGGCACTCGTACAGCCCGGCGGCCTCGGCTTCCTCATAGGCCTCCCGGAACTCCTCGCCGTAAAGGTCGGTGAAGTGGGGGACCTTCTTGGGGTCGAACAGCGACCACTGCCAGTCTTTCTCCACCCGCTCCATGAACAGGTCGGGCACCCAGTTGGCCAGATTCAGGTTGTGGGCCCGGCGATTGTGATCGCCGGTATTCTCCTTGAGCTCCAAGAATTCTTCGATGTCGGCGTGCCAGGTCTCCAGGTACACGCAGGCTGCGCCTTTGCGCTTGCCGCCCTGGTTGACCGCAGCCACCGAGCTGTCCAGGGTTTTTAGCCAGGGCACGATGCCGTTGGACAGGCCGTTGGTGCCCCGGATGAGCGAGCCCTTGGAGCGGATGCGGTGCCAGGCCACGCCGATGCCGCCAGCAAACTTCGACAGCCGGGCGATGTCGGTGTAGCGCTCGTAAATGCCCTCAAGGCTGTCGGCGGGGGAGTCGAGCAGGTAGCACGACGACATCTGGGGGTGGGCGGTGCCCGAGTTGAACAGCGTCGGGCTCGACGGCAGGTAGGCCAGCGAGCTCATCAGGTCGTAGAAGGCGATGGCCTCGTCGGCGTCGGCCGACAGGCCGCAGGCCACCCGCAAGAAGAAGTACTGGGGGGTCTCGATTACCTGGCGGGTGTCGGGGTGGCGCAGCAGATAGCGGTCGTACACCGTGCGCAGCCCGAAGAACTCGAAGTTCCGGTCGCGTAGCGAGCTGATAGAGGCGTTCAGCGCGGGGGCGTAGTTTTCGGCGAATGCGGCGGTCTCATCGCTGATCAGGCCGAGGCTGTGTCCAGTCTTGATGGATTCGGTGAACCAGGGGATGTTCTGGTTGCGGACCTCTTTGTCGATGCAGGTGGACAGCAGGCGGGCGGCGAGCCTGGAGTAATTGGGCTCGGTGACGATGAGCCCGGCCGCGGTGCGCATCGACAGCTCGTCCAGTTCTCGGGTGGTGGCACCGTCGGCTAGGGCGGAGATGGTCCTGGTGGCCACCCGCATCGGGTCAACACCCACCAGACCCTCGGCGCATCGGGCCACGGCGTTGACGATCTTGTTGACGTCCACCGGTTCCAGCTCGCCATTGCGCTTACGCACCCGCATCCCGGTTGCGCTGGCGCCATTCTGGTCGGCATCTGCCCCATTGCTGCCTACTGCGGCCAGTGGCTCCTGTATGAGTGTCATCAGTCCCCCCTGAGAACGAGGCTTTTCAGCGGTCGGCGCGAAGTCTCCAAAGTGTAATTACAAAGGGGAAATTACGCAATAGACATCGCATGTTAGGTCTGTGACCAGGGGGTTTAGAATGGACCTACCAAAAGGTGGGCGTGAAGGCGCGCGCGGACTAGGCGTCTCGAACGGTCAATTCGGTGGCTTTGAGAGCGGCCCAGCACCGCGAACCCGCACTCAGGCCCAGCTCGCCCACTGCTTGGGGCGTGACCCACACATGGCAGGGTGCTGGGGATCCCAGAAGCACCCTTACCCGGTCGCCCTCGGGCTGGATGCGGGCCACCTCGGCCTCCCAGGTATTGCGGGCGCTGGTGTGGGGCTCGGCAGTCGACAACGTGACGGCCGCGGGAGAGAAGGTGACCAGAACCGGGCCCGTCATGGGGGTGGCCGAGGTGAGGGTGAGCCCGTAGTCGAGGGCAACTCGGGTGCCGTTGGCGAGGCCGGTGAGCAGGTTCACGTCCAAGAGCCCGGCGGTCCACGGGGTTCGGGGGTCGGCAGCCACTTCATCGGGGGTGCCCGACTGCACAATCCGGCCGTCCTCCATCACTAGAAGCTGGTCGGCTAACACCCGGGTTTCCACTGGGTCGTGGGTGATCAGCACCCGGGTGGCCGGTATGTCGGCCAGCAGGTGGCGCACGTCGGTGCGGGTCTCGGCGTCGAGGGAGGCCAGGGACTCGTCGAGCAGCAGCACCTTGGGTTGGCAGGCCGCGGCCCGGGCCAGTCCTACCCGCTGGGCTTGTCCGCCGGAGAGCTCGGCGGGACGCAGTCCGGCCAGGTGGGCCAGGCCGACCTTGTGGAGCCACTCCTCAGCCCGCTGGTGGGCTGAGCGGGTGCTCAGGCCCGAGCACCGGGGGCCGAAGGCCACGTTGTCAACCACGCTGAGGTGGGGAAACAGGAGATTGTGCTGGCTGTGCAGGGCGATGGGCCGGCGGTCGGAGGGCACGTGGATTCGTTGGGCGGGATCATCGACCAACTGGCCGGCCAGCATGACGCTGCCCTGTTGCACCGGTATAAGCCCGGCGAGGGCGTGAACCAGTGTGGTCTTGCCTGCTCCGTTGGGGCCGACGATGGCGGTGCAGCTTCCCGTTGGCGCGTCGAACGTTGCTCGGATGGAGAAGTCCCCGGCTGAGGCGTGGATATCTGCGTAGATGCTCATGACGGCGAAGTCTCTTGCGAGCCTGGCGGCTGAGGCTGTCGAGGGGCGATCCAGCGGTGACGCAGGCCGATGAGCACCAGTAACGAGACTCCGATTAGCAGCACCGACATGGCGATGGCCGCCTCGGGCTGACCGGCCTCATTGGCCTGGGCGATGGCCAACGGCAGAGTGCGGGTGCGACCCGGATGGTTGCCGGCGAAGGTGATGGTGGCCCCGAACTCGCCCAGAGCCCGGGCCCACGCCAGGGTGGCGCCGGCGGCCAGCGACGGGGCCATCAGTGGCAGCGTGATGCGGCGCAGCACCGTCCAGCGCCCGGCGCCCAAGGTGGAGGCGGCCAACTCCAACCGGGGGTCGAGTTGGCGCAACCCGGCCTCGGCGGTGATGACGAAGAACGGCATCGACACGAATGCCGCCGCGATCACCGCGCCCGCGGTGGTGCCGATGAGGGTGTCTATTTCGAACCAGTTATTCAGCGCCCGGCCGATGAGTCCCCGGCGACCGAGGGCGAAGAACAGGGCGATGCCGCCTACCACCGGGGGCAACACCATGGGCAGCAGCACCACGGCCCGCACCAGCGCCCGTCCCCAAAACTCCAGCCGGGCCAGCACCCAGGCCAGGGGCAGCCCCAGCACCACTGACACTCCGGCGGCCACCAGCGACACCACCACCGACACCCGGAGGGCCTCCAAGGTGGCGGTTTGGCCCAGCGTGGTGCCCAGCGAAGACCACGGAGTCCGCTGCAACAGGCCCACCAGGGGCAGCGCCAGTACGGCCACCGCGATGAGGGCCATCACCAAGACCGCGATCGGCGGCCGGCTGTTCGGCTTCTTGGCGCTAGAGCGGCCGGTCATGGTGATTCGAATCCGTGGCTGCGAAGGATGCCCTGGCCGTTGGGTCCGAGGACAAAGTGCACAAAATCGGCGGCCACAGCCCGGTCGCTGATTGCGGCCACCGGGTAGTCGTTGAACCTGATCTGGGGGCCGAGGGGCACTGAGGCCACTTTGTCGGCTCCAGCCGCCACGTCGGTGGCATACACCAGCCCGGCGTCGGCCTCCCCGAGTGTCACCTTGGTGAGCACGGCCCGCACGCTTGTCTCCTCCGTGTCGGGCTCAGCATCGACTCCGGCGTCGTTCAGCACGGCCTGGGCCAGGGCGCCGCAGGGCACCTCGGGCGCGCACACTGCCAATACCAAGCTGTCGTCAGACAGGTCTGCCAATTCAGTGATGTCGGCGGGGTTGTCGATCGGCACCACCAAGGCCAGTCGATTGCGGACGAACGATACCGGGGGTGTGGCGGTGAGACCCTCGGCCACAACCCGGCTCATCGTGGCTCCGTTGGCCGATGCGAATACGTCGGCCCGGGCGCCGGCGCCGATCTGGGCGGCCAGCCGGGCGCTGCCCGCGAAGTTGAGCCTCACGTCGACATCGGGGTTGGCGGCCTCGTACTCGGTGGCTAGGTCCTCAAACGCCTCCGACAGCGACGCCGCCGCGTACACAGTCACTGTGGTTTCGCTTCCACCCCCGCATCCTGTCACCAACCAGGCAAGAACCCCGGCCAGTACACCGAGGCCCAGTGTGCGCATGACTAGATCACTGGGCCACTAGGCCGCTGCCGTCGCAATCCACGGCGCCAAACCCACGACATGCCATTAGGCCGCGGTCTCGGTTTCCAGCTCCGCGGTCACCGAGAGCTCTGGGCCCACCGCGGTGAGCAGCTCCCGGCAGCGCCCGGCGTCGGCCACGTCGTCGGCCACCTGCTCCAGGATGGCCAGCCGCTCGGCGGTGTCGGTGACGGTGGCGGTGGTCACCGCAGTGGCCAGGCGCACCTTGGCGTCGCTCTTGATGCGGCGGATCTCCCGCAGGGCGTCGGCCGCCACTGCCGCGGCCTCGGGGTTCACGTCGCCGGCCGCGGCCCGCAACTCGGCCCCGACGGGCCAGCCGGATCGGTGGACCGAGCCCTGTTGCCACCACGACCACACCTCTTCGGTCACATAGGGCAGGAAGGGGGCGAAGAGCTTGAGGTAGGCGGTGAGGGCCGTCTCCAGGGTGTAGCGGGCTGACTCGCCCGCCGGTCCGCCCCGACCGCCGTAGGCCCGGTTCTTCACCAGCTCCAGGTAGTCGTCGGTGAACGACCAGAACGACGTCTCGGTGCTCTCCAGGGCTCGGGCGTAGTCGCCCTTGTCGAAGGCGGCGGTGGCGTCGTCGATCAAGTCAGCCAGACGGGAGAGCAATGCCCGATCGAGGGTCTCAGTGGGCTGGGCAGCGGCGGCCGGTTCCTGGCCGAGCACGAAGCGGCTGGCGTTGAGGATCTTCACCGCCAGGCGACGGCCCACCTTCATCTGGCCCTCCTCGAAGGCGGTGTCGGTACCGGGCCGCCCTGACGACGCCCAGTAGCGGAGGGCGTCGGCGCCGAAGGTCTCCAGGGTGTCCATGGGGGTGACCACGTTGCCCTTCGACTTGGACATTTTCTTGCGGTCGGGGTCGAGCACCCAGCCCGAGATGGCTGCGGTGGACCACGGCAGCCCGCCGTGTTCGAAGTGGGCCCGGGTCACGGTGGCGAACAGCCAGGTGCGGATGATCTCGTGGGCTTGGGGGCGCAGGTCCATGGGGAAGGTGCGCTCGAACAGATCGGGATCGTCTTCCCAGTAGCAGGCGATCTGGGGGCTCAGCGAGGAGGTGGCCCAGGTGTCCATCACATCGGGGTCGGCAGTGAACCCGCCGGGTTGGTCCCGCTGGTCCTCTGTGTAGCCGGGGGGCGCCTCGGAGGAGGGGTCCACCGGGAGGCGGGCCTCGTCGGCCGCGATGGGGTGGTCATAGTCGGGCTGGCCGTCGGCGTCGAGCGGGTACCAGATAGGGAAGGGCACGCCGAAGAAGCGCTGGCGGCTGATGAGCCAGTCGCCGTTGAGGCCGCCGACCCAGTTCTCATAGCGGACCCGCATGTGCTCGGGGACCCAGTCGAGCTCCCGGCCCCTTTCGATGAGGGCGTCGCGCAGGGCCGGATCGCGCCCGCCGTTGCGGATGTACCACTGGCGGGAGGTGACGATCTCCAGTGGGCGCTGGCCCTTCTCGAAGAACTTCACCGGATGGGTGATGGCCCGGGGCTCTCCGATCAGCTCGCCCGACTCCTTGAGCAGCTCGACCGTGCGCTGCTGGGCGCCGTGGATGGTGCGCCCGGCGATCTCGGCGTAGGGGGCGGGGTCGATCCCCTCGGGGGCGTCGGCCACGATGCGGCCTCCCCGGTCGACAATGGCCCGCACCGGCAGGTTCAGCTCCCGCCACCAGGTCACGTCGGTGGTGTCCCCGAAGGTGCAGATCATGGCCGCGCCGGTGCCCTTTTCGGGATCGGCCAGGGTGTGGGCCACCATGGGCACCGCCGCCTTGAACAGCGGCGTGGTGATGGTCTGGCCGAACAGCGGTTGGTAGCGCTGGTCGTCGGGGTGGGCCACCACCGCCACACAGGCGGCGAGCAGCTCGGGGCGGGTGGTGTCGATGGGCAGGTCGGCACCGTCGGGAAGGTGGAAGGCCAGGCGGTGGTAGGCGCCGGGACGCTCCCGGTCTTCCAGCTCGGCCTGGGCCACCGCAGTGCGGAAGGTCACGTCCCACAGGCTGGGGGCCTCGCTCTGGTAGGCCTCGCCCCGGGCCAGGTTGCGGAGGAAGGCCCGTTGGGAGGCCCGGCGACTGCGCTCGTCGATGGTGGCGTAGGTGAGGCTCCAGTCGATGGACAGCCCAAGGCGGCGCCACAGTTCCTCGAAGGCTTGCTCGTCGGTGGCGGTGAGTTGCACGCACAGCTCCACGAAGTTGCGCCGGGAGATGGGGAGCTGGTCTTTGCCGGGCTCGTCGGGGGGTTGGAAGTCGGGGTCGTAGGGGAGGGAGGGGTCGCACCGGACGCCGAAGTAGTTCTGAACCCGGCGCTCGGTGGGCAGGCCGTTGTCGTCCCAGCCCATGGGGTAATACACCTGCTTGCCTCGCATGCGGTGGAATCGGGCGAGGGTGTCGGTGTGGGTGTAGCTGAAGATGTGGCCGACGTGGAGGGAGCCGCTGACGGTGGGGGGAGGGGTGTCGATGGAGTACACCTGGTCGCGGGTGGCGGTGCGGTCGAAGCGGTACGTTCCGTTGGACTCCCAGATTTCGTCCCATTTGGCTTCTAGGCCCTCTAGCGCGGGCTTCTGGGGGACGTTGCGGGGGGCGGTCATCGCTTGGTCATGGTACTTGTGTACTCGTTGCGCGTAGCAGTCGTTACGGGGCTGGTTGGGCGTAGTTGTTGGGGTCGTTTCCTCGTACTAGGCGGATGTCTAGGCGGGGGTTGAAGGTTCCTATGGTCTTGGTTTCTCCTTGCCAGATGTCTTGGCAGCGGGAGCTGGCGTAGTGGACGGCTATGGCGCGGCGGAGGTTCTCGGTGCGGTTGAAGCCGGAGCCGTGGACTAGGAGGGGGTGGAAGAAGAGGGTGTCGCCGGGGTCCATCTCCAGGTGGACGCGTTGGTCGACGTCGATGCCCTTGGCGCCGAAGAACAGGAAGTTCTTGTGCTCCCACTCGGGGTAGTCGTGTTCGAGGAGTTCGCCGGTGTGGGTGCCGGGGATAACCACCAAGCAGCCGTTTTCTCGGGTGATTGTGTCAAGCGCAGTCCACACTCCGACGATGCGGTCGGCGGGACGGAGAGGGAAGTACAGCAGGTCTTGGTGAAGGGGGTGGCGGCCGTCGACGTCGGTCGGCTTGTTCAAGTACATGCTGTTCAGGGCGATTAGGTCGTTGCCGATGAGCTCGGTCACTTGGTCGACCAGCGGTTCGAAGCGGGCATAGCGGGACATCACCGGGTCGCCGTTCACGAAGTTCACCTTGGCGATCCCATGAGCAGGGGTCCGGGGGGTGACCAGCCCCTTGGCAACCTCAACGTTGCGGGCCACCTGCATGTTGGGAGCGGGGGCGATGGTGCCGTCGGCAATGTCGGCGAAACGCCGGTTGAATGCCTCGATCATCTCCTCGGGCACCAGCTTGCGCCGAACCACATAGCCGTCTCGCCAGTAGTCGGAGCCCATCACTGGTCATTATCCCACAACGCAGATTATGTAACTTTCCTTCTGACCCAGGTTGCAAGAAGCTCGATGGCATATACCACGATGAATATGCAGAAGATGATGCCGCCTAGAGTTTCCCACTCAAGTTGTCTAGAGGCATTGATCATCAGGAACCCTATTCCACCGCCACCGACGATACCCACAACTGCTGAATTTCGTACTGAAACATCCAATAGGTACATAGAGTTGCTGATTTTGGAAGTGATTACCTGTGGCAAAACCGCAGTAGTTGACTCTTGAAGCCTGGTTGATCCAGTTGAAGTCACTCCGTCGCGAATGCCTTGACGCGCCTCTTCTATGGCATCAGCAAATAGTTTTGTGATAAAGCCAAACAATGCAATAGCCAGTGCAAGTGAACCAGCTCTAGGACCTGGCCCAATTGCTGCAACGAATATAACAGCGACTACTAGTTCGGGAGCGCAACGGACAAGAAGCATAAATGATCGTGAGAAGAAATAAACAAACCGTCCCGGGGCAGTGTTGCTCGCAGCAAGGAATGAGAACGGGATTGCGAACAGTAACGCCAACCCCGTCGCAGCAATTCCAATGCCCAACGTATCAATGAGATCAGAAACAATTCGCTCGGTGAACCAAGACCAATCGTTAGGGGTTAGCCTTCTTAGCATCTCTGGGATGTTCCCACTGTCAGTAATTACTTCGTTTGCGCCGATGTCTGGGATGATCACCGAAAGCACGAGGAGCACAGAGAATATTAGACTGACTGCATTTACTTTTACACGCTCTGTCGTCCAGGGCGGAGTTAGACGCCTCGACGATAATTGATTTCGTAGCGCCGCTCTTTGTCTGGATCTATCGATAATCCAATCTGCTATCTTTGTTCCAGGACTAGCCAGGCCACTTCCTAATCTATTGGACTTTGGCTGTTTTACTTTACCCGAGAGTCTCTCAGTTGTTCCCAGAAGTGCATGGCGAGTCAATGCAGAGAGCGCTTCTAAGACAATCACAAGGACTACGATGAGTAAGGTGACTCCGAGCATTTCCTGATATCGAAGACTGCCTTGGTACGTGCGGAGAAGAACCCCAATCCCTCCTGCCCCTACCCAGCCAAGGATAGGAGCGGAACGGAAATCAAGTTCCAGCCGGTACAGGGAAATAGTGATGGCTGTTGGAACCATCTGACTCCACACACCGGTGGAAAGATCCTGCATAGGGCCCGCGCCGGTAGAAGCCACTCCTTCACGAGGGCCGGGATCAATGTCTTCAGCCGCATCGGCTATGAGTTTGCCGATCATGCCGATTGAGTGAATGCCAATCGCTATCACTCCAGGTAGAACGCCGATGCCGTATATCCTGACGAAGAAGATTGCAAAGACCAGAGCAGGTATAGCCCGTGAGAAGACTATGGCCAATTTTGCGAGCCCACGAACAGGAGCCCATGGCATAACGTTCCTTGCTGAGAGAAGACCGAGAGGTATTCCTAGGATTAATCCAAGCGCTGTACCGGCAAAGGCCATGAAGAACGTATCAAAAGCGGCGGATGTGACTACGTCCCAATCTTCACTGGGTATAAACGGTGGCACCATTCTACCGAGTAGGCGCCACGTCGCCGGCCAACCTTCAATGATCTCAGCTATGCCACCGATTGAAAGACCTACACGGCCAATAGCCCAAACAAATGCAACCAAACACAGGACAACGACACTCCAGATTTGCGCCCTCTGGAGGGTCCAAGGGCGAGAGACCTGATTCGAGAAACCGCTTCTTTCACCGTTGCGGTTTCGTTGGGTACGTTGATCTGAGGTTTCTAGAGCACTCATTATGAGATTGGGTCAACATCGGAGTCAATGTATTCATCTCGTTTAGCTCCCGTTGGGTCTAGCTCACGATAAACATCCATAACCCGGTTGTGGTCCAGCGACTCGTCGACTGGTGAATCTAGAACGACCTTGCCATCGCGAAGCCCTATTAGACGGTGTGCCCATCCCAATGCCAGATCAACTTGATGGAGACTGCAAAGAACTGTGATCTCATCTTCTATGCAGCATTGGACAAGCAAATCCATTACCTGGCCAGAGATTTCAGGATCTAGGGAGGCAACAGGCTCATCAGCGAGAACGATCTTAGGCTTCTGCATCAAACTTCGCGCGATAGCGACACGTTGTTGTTGGCCGCCAGAAAGTGTGTCGGTTCTCTGCCAAGCCCGGTCGGCCAACCCAACTCTGTCAAGTTGTTCGAATGCCTCGACGCGCAACCATTTTGGATACATCATCGCGCCGATACGTGGTCCTCGTATTCGACCTAGCGCCCCGCTCAAGACATTCTCTATACAGGTAACCCTTCCAACTATGTTAAATTGCTGAAAAACGAAACCGATATTGCGTCGAAGGATTCGCAGTTCTGCTCGGGTCAGCGCAGGCACGTCCAGGCCGAGAACTTCCACTGACCCTTCTGTTGGTATATGTAATCTGTTGAGATGTCGAAGCAGCGTTGATTTTCCTGAGCCAGAGAGCCCAATAATAACGAGCAATTGACCTTTAGGTACGGAAAAGGAAACCCCATCAAGGGCCGTAACGCTACCATTGTCAAACGTCTTGACTAAGTCTTTAACTCGAACAGCGGTTTCCCCCGAATCTGGAACGAGTACGTTGCCATCATCGAGGGAAACCATATTGCTGTTCATTAGGGGTTTTGGCGATTAGGCGTGGCTTCTTAGACTAGCCTTCGCACTCGACAGCGCCAGTTACTTCACAGACTCGGCGGATGCCATCGTAATAGGAGTCGCCTCCTACGTCGATGTATCCCCAATCTCCAACACCTCCTGCACCGATGTTGCAATTGTGGTCTTCGTCTGTCCCCTCGCAATAGCCGTTGGCTAGGGCGTAGGTAGCATTAGCTTTTTCGGTTAGGACAGTGGTGATCTCGTCGACCATGTCCTCAGGAAGTGTATCTATGTTAATTGCGAAGGGTGCGGCAGCAATGAATTCCGTTTTCCAGATGATCGCTAATTCAGCACTTTCAGGATTGACATCAAGTCCATTCACTCTGTCGAGAATGCCATCAAGATCCCCCGATTCCTGGAGTCTGCCGGGACCAGCGTCATCTGGTTGGCTCTTTAGGAAAATATCGGCCGCGAATCCTGCGTCACAATCTCCATTGGCGACGCTCAAGATGGATGCGTCGTGCCCACCGGCGAAGACTGGGGTTATATCAGTTGAGCCTTCTGATGGGTCAAGACCTACTGAGAGCAGACCCTCTGAAGGGAATAGAAACCCCGAAGTTGAACCTGGGTCGGTGAAGCATACTGACCTGCCGGCAAGATCTGCGAGGCTGGATATTCCACTGTCCTTCCCAGTTACCAAGTAACTTCGATACCCCGGAGCCGATCCTTGTTTCCTAATCGCGGCACCAGCGACTTCAAGATTGGCCCCATTCTTGGTTGCGATTACATAGGCAAAGGGACCGAATTGGGCTATATCAATTCGCCCGGCAATGATGCCTTCTACCATTCCAGCGTATTCAGTGGCAAGGACGAATTCTATTTCGTCTAGGCCTTCAACATTGTCAATGAGAATATCAATCGTCGTTGAGTAGGCCTCGGCCATACCGGTTGCATCTTCGGCTGGTACTTGGCTGAAAACAAGCTTGCTGGGTCGGCCATCATCGTCGTCCCCGCACCCAACAGCTAGTGCACCCAGCAGTATGAAAGCGATGAGAATGCTTAATAGTCGGAATGTGTGTGTGTGTGTTTCGGGACATGGATCCCCCCCTTAGACGGACCATAGGGTCCGTGGGCAATGTATCACCCTTTGAAGAGAGGTGTTTCGAATCAGGGGCGGCGGGCAGTGCCGCGGTAAATTCGGGTGGTGGGCATGATCCGGACGCTGCGGTCGGTGGCGCGGTTTCGGCGGTTTGAGCCGAGTCGGGCCAAGCGGCGGCTTGGCCGGGCAGCGTCGGTGGCTGATCTTCGGGAACTAGCCCGCAAGCGGCTGCCCGCTGGGGTGTTCGATTACATCGACGGGGCGGCTGAGGACGAGCTGTCTATGGAGCGCAACGCTGCCGCGTTCGATCAATGGGAGTTCGTGCCCCGGGTTCTGCGGGACGTGTCGGAGCTGGACACCTCGGTGGAGCTGCTGGGCCGGCGCCATCCGCTGCCGCTGGCCCTGTCGCCCACCGGATTCACCCGCATCGTGTGCCCCGACGGGGAGCTGGCCGTGGCCCGGGCCGCGGCCCGCAAGGGCATTGCCTATTCGCTGTCCACGCTGAGCACCCGGTCGATTGAGGAGATCAGAGAGGTGAGCGACGGCCCGCTGTGGTTCCAGCTGTACTTCTGGCGTGATCGGGGCTTGGTGGCCGAATGGCTCCAGCGGGCGGCCGACTGCGACTACGAGGCCCTGCTGGTGGCGGTGGACACGCCGGTGTTCGGCCGCCGAGAGCGGGACGTGCGCCGGGGCTTCACCCTGCCGCCCACCCTGGGGCCCGACACGGTATTGCACGGGCTGCGCCGGCCGGCCTGGACATGGTCGCTCCTGCGGTCTGAGCCCATCACCTTCGCCAACCTGACCGGGGTACAGGGCTACGACGGCAGCTCCGCTTTGGGTTTGGCCGAGTTCGCCCACAACCAGTTCAACCAGGCGCTCTCGTGGGACGACCTGGACTGGCTACGTGAGCGTTGGAACGGGAAGCTTGTTCTCAAGGGCGTGCAATCGGTAGGCGATGCCCAAATCGCTGCCGAACAGGGCGTTGACGGGATAATCCTCTCCAACCACGGCGGCCGCCAGCTCGACGGCGCACCCCCCATCCTGGAGCTCGTCCCCCAGGTGGCCGACGCAGTGGGCGGCACCCTCGACATCATCTGCGACGGCGGCGTCCGCCGGGGCAGCCACATCGCCATGGCCCTCGCCCTCGGCGCCGATGCCGCGATGTTCGGCCGCCCCTACCTCTACGCCCTAGCCGCCGCCGGCGAGCCCGGCGTCGACCATCTCCTAGACCAATTCACCGAAGACCTAACCCGCACCCTCGCCCTAATCGGCGTCCCCAAAGCATCCGACCTAACCCCCGCTGCCGTCCGCCCGCGGCAGTGAGAGTAGGCACCGGGTCCGCGGTGCTTCAGGGCGGGTGGGGTTGGTCGGGCGGTCGGGCCTTCGGCCCATAGACGCCAGGCCACGATGGCGGCGGTGTCGGCTACCAGGCCGGGGGCCCATCGCACTCGGGCGGTGCGGTCCTCGCGGATGAGCGCGGCCGCTGCGATCGGCCTCTTGGCCAGCGCCCCGCCGCACAGAGTCCACCAAGCCTAGGTTATGCCCCACCACCCGCTCCGGCGGCCTGTCCGTCTCCACCAATGACCAGACCCCCCAATCAACCTGACCGGCCAAAGCGGGGAACCTCATATTGCATCAAGCAGTGTATGGTGCAGGAGTTGGAGTTGTGCGGGTGCGCCGTCACTCAGGTCTCTTCCAGTGCCAGATTGCAAAGATCGATTCCCAGCTTGAGGTGGCCGCGAGTTCGATCATCCATATCTTTGGACAAATGGCTTGGTGCAATGGCGACAAGGTGGGCTGTTGCCTCTTCTGGCAACTTTTCTTGTGCGCAAGCAAGTAGGAGTTCGGGGAGTAGCCGGGTGAAGTCGAAGTCGACACCCTCTAGCTCCTGCAGGAAGTCAACGCAGTCGCTGCCTCTCTGGCCCCACCAAGCTTCATGAGGCTCGCACCATCGAAGGATTGAAGCATGTATCAGCCAATCGAAGTATGACCTCAGGACTCTTCGGAGATCGAACTGGTTCCAATGTGGTGCTCCGCGCGGTCTTGCTTGGATGCGTGCTGCTTGCATAGCGGCTCCCACTGCGCAGAGAGTCTCGCGGCTTCCTAGTGATTGCCCGAAGTACGAGTGGGGTTCAAGTCTTGGATTGATGCTACCTAGGAGAGTGCATCCAGCCTGAGGAACTGATTCGAGTTCTTCTATCCGCTTGGCCAATTCGGGGATGTCCAAACCTCGATGCTGTGCTGCTCGATAGGTGTCTCTTTCTACAGCTAGGGGTGACCAATTGGGGATATAGGTTAACCACAGCGCCAATAATCGCTTGTTTCCTTCGGAATCTGTGAAGGTATTCCGGATGCTCGCCCAAATTCGTTCATCTTCGGGGTGTGCATGTACGACTAGGCCTCTAAAGCTCGCACCGGGCCACTTCTGCCGGCCAGCGAGAAACATCCGTTGGCACGAAAGTCCCGTTCGGGAGCCGAGAGCAAGAATCAGAGCACTCGGAACATCCCTGTTGGAGGGGATGGCAATTTGTTCGAGTCCTTCCTCGGTGGTGTAGCCGATCCAGACGGCTTGTTCATCTACGAAATCATGTTCTGAGAGTGCTACGCGCAAATTTTCCCACTCTTGGTCAAGAAAGAGCGCGCGTTCTTGCTGTTCGTAAATGACAATTGACGCATTATCGGCAACGCGATCCAAGGTGCCTTGAACTAGGTCTCGCATCTTGTCTTCGCGGTTGCGCTTTGGGAAGTCAGAGAACTCGGCAAGTCGTTTTGAAATCAATTCTCCAGGGGCTTCCTTAACGAGCGGTGCCGGTTCAAAGAAGACCGTTTCCTCAACAGAACGCACTGTTGGCGGCGCTGGTCGTGTGCCGGTAGGCCCAAGGAGGCTGATGGCTTGATCCTGGTCTTGTGTTGATTTGTAGGCCTCCCAGATGGTCGTATTGCGACGAGCATCGAAGATGTCAGGCACAACGAGGTCCGGTTCGGGCAATACCATTGCAGACATCGCCCGCGGGTTGATCCTGACTAGTCGCGCCCGGCGTGGGTCTTTGCATAGCACACACTCACCATCGTCTGGCTCTGCGCTCTCAAATCCAACCAGACTTAGCCACGGATCTTCAATGGAATTTGATTGTCCGGACTCCGGGGGGATGCTGGTAGCACCAGGGAGTTTTCTGGAAATCAGCTGTTCAATCCTGACTGTTGGTGCCCCCAACGCGGAGAAAGCGCTCAGGAGCCGCTCCGCGAAACCGCCGCTGTCACTAACGGAGACGAGTCCGAGCATTGGGCTGTCAGGTGATGTGTGAAGGAGGCTTCTTTGTAGCCCTAGGGCATTTGATGGGTACCGATCCAAAGGGAGCACGGTTCCAACGCGCGCTGATGAGCCGGCAGTAGCGGCGCGATGACGGTCTGCCGCTACCTGGAGTTCGCTGACGAGAGGCATGAGTGTGCCTATATCCATCACCAGAGTCGTGGGTGCATCGCCGCTTAAGGCTTCATAGAGCCAGGTGGCTAGTGCCGGTGCAGCCCTCATGTCTTGAAAGGCGTCTGCTAGCCGGATGAATGAAGCGGTGTGCTTTCCAGACGGGAGCACATAGTGGTAGCTATCAGGCAGCCAAAGCGCTTGGCCCCATCTGAGGAACGCTTCCATTTCCGCCGCGCGGGCGCGTGCAAGCAGGACTTGATCGAGACTTCCCGTTCCAGACGCAGTGGAACTCCAGACAATTGACGGCTTGCTCCCGACCTCAAAAGGGATGACGCCCAATTTCGCGTTAGAACCCATGTCGCCGAGTAGTTGTTGAAGGGCATCAGCAGTCTGATCCGCTGGTGGCCAATCCTGATTCTCAGGACCCCAACGCGCCAGCACCCATTCAACTCTTCCTACAACATCTAGAGGTACATCTCGCAGATAACCGGCAACGGTCTCTACCCCAGCCGTTCGGTGGGCAATGTCAAGAAAGGCCAAGCCTCCCCCGGTGCTGTGGGCGCGCAACATTCGATCAGACTGGAAGGGCAGGCGCGCATAAGCATCGCGAGTGTCTTGCATCTGCCGTGTAGCTTGCTATGCAGCAGCGGGTTGGGCGCGCCTCAGTTTGGGTGAGGGAGACGCCTCTTGTCGAACGGCATCGAGGGTGAAATGAATCACAGTCCCGCTCATGCCCTTGGCGGAGAATTCTTGGGGACTCCACTCGCCATCCCTACCTCGTCTACCAAGGTGCATGGCTCGATCAGGGGCGAATGATGAAATCACGTTCATAGTTCCATTCCAATGCGTGACGTGCCGGAAGATGGTGTTGAGGCCGTGGCCTCCCTGGGCTCCGACAACTCTTCGGTTCCCGTAAACAGAGCGGAGGAGATCGGTGACAACATCCATGGCGATTTCTGAATCTGCTTTGTCCTCATTGCAAATGCAATTGGAATACTGACCGCGGTCGGCTAGTGCTTCGAGCTTCGCCCTCACTGAGCCTACGATGCCGACACCGTTGTCAATAACGACAATCTGGAGTCGGTTGTGGCTGTGTTCCCCGCCCCCTGAGGTTGCGCTTACTATGGCAATTGCTCTATCGGATTTTGCCCATCGATGTACGTTGTCCACTAACTCAAACAGGCATTGGTCCGCGTGGCTGTCGAAGTGGTCTCGTTCTGAATTGCCGGCAGCAACGCCCAGACCGTCGATCCAGTAATAGCGCCTACCGGCAGGGTCCGGGGTTGGGGGTTGACGAAGAGGGGATTCAAGTTCGGAGACGACTCGCATCCGATCTGACGTCTCAAAGTCGTACTGCTCAAGTGCGAGCGTCTGAGGAACAGCAGGAAGCCCAAGAGCCAGCGGCACTGGGACGTTCTCATCTTCAATTGCCATCGCAATGTCCCGTCGGTCAGCGGCGAACACCAGGCCGGAGCGAGCGAGCCGACGTCTGATCAACAGTGAACCAGGAAGAATGATCTTGGGCGGGGGCTCCGGAGCGCTCAGAACCCACAGACTCAGGGCAAGGTCTTCCGGCTGGATTGTTGCTGTCTCGACGAGACCCCTGAGATCAAGAGGCTGCGAGGCCTCTGCGGGTACCGGAAGCTTGCTTTGGCCTATCAAAATAGGTCTGCCCTCTTGTGAAGGTTACAGGTTCAGTTTGGCACCCTACCGTTGACCCCATAGGGATGCTAGCTGAATTCTTGTCGGCAGGGACAGGGGGATTCGGCTCCACCGGCATCAGCTTTAGTATCCCCCGCCGAACGATGAGCAGCCCGTAACCGTACCGCGACCTGCGCGCCGCGTGTTTCGAGGTCCTGACTCTGAACGCTGTCTGCCGCTGCCAGAAGCGCTGCTGGCCTGTGTCGGAGCCGCTGCTGTGCGAGCGGGAGTCGCATCTCAGGTTCGTACAGCGCCGGTCTGAGAAAACGGTGGCCGAGTGCCGGCGGCCGTCAACAGCGCCGGTCCGCTCCGCCCTTAAGCGAGATCCCCTTGCCAGAGTCGGTGGGCGAATTCGGTGGCCGGCAGGATGTCGATGTCGTCGTCTGTGGGGGGGTATGACGGTCTTGCGGGTGCCGGGGTGCTCCTCGGCCAGAGTGCGGAGGCCTTTGAGGTGTTTACTGGTGGCTTTGGCGGTCGCCTTGGCTTCGATGGCCAGTCGCATGTCTCCGATGACGAATTCGACCAGGATGCTGCTCGGGAGCCGCCAGTAGGCCAGTCGCTCGTTTAGGTCGCGTTAAGGGACGAAGGCGGACAGCTCGTGGAAGACCCAGTTCTCGAATGCCTTGCCGTAGCTGTCGGAGCCGCAGTGATCATAGGCACTCCCTTGGGTAACCAACACTTCCGCGGCGCCACCCTACCCAGGCAGGATCCCTTCTCCCTGAACTTCTCCCTTCCCAAGACTTCACTTCCCAACGTGCCTTGGGAGTATTCGAGCCAACCGGTCGGTATGGTCACTTCATGGCTCATCGTTCGATTGAACAGGTGGGGGCTGATCCCCGGCACTGCGAGCATGGGTGAACTCCACCGGTGGTCGCGACAGATCGGCCATGATGGCCGGTTGTAAGAGTCAGCGACCGACCGGTGGAGGGCTTCAGCATGGCACGGCGTGTTTGCTCGAAGGAGACGACCTGTGGGCCATATTCCAAGAAATCGGCGAGGAGGATCCCAACTTGGCCTTCCCCTAATGGGGGTAGGCCAGTGATCATTGGGGATGAGTGGATCGTCATAGCCGCAGTTGGGGGACGGTGGTAGCCGGGTTCTGAGCCGATGAGACTGCGCAGGTCAGCCCAGTAGATGTCGCCTCGCGTCAATCCCACTCCCATTCGTCCTCGAGGGCTCTCTTTTGGGCAGAGTCCAAACCAGGATCTAGGGAGGTGTCGTGTTCGGCGGCAAATTCGTTGAGACTGTTGGTGATCTCTTCGTCACTCAAGTTCAGCCACTGAGGGCCATTCATGTCAGCTTGTCCACTTTTACCCGCAGCTTCGACTAGGTCTTGAAGGGCCTCAACAACCAGAGCGGAGTAGGACTTCTCCTGCTGGCAGGCCAGCGAGTCGACTTGCTTATGGAGCGAGTCGGGAATCGTGACGGTCACCTCCACAGCGTCAGCCTACTGAGGCAGGCAGAAGGCCCCCACAGCGCGTTCTACAGTGGTGATGTGACCCCGGAAGAAGAGCACGCCTTCTACAGCAATCCCACGAACTTGACTCCTCGGGGACCAGGAAGGCGGCGCAAGCAGCGACTGGCGGAACTGGTGCAGGTGCAGTTTCCCCCTGATGTGCTCGAACAGGTGAGGACTGCTGCCGAAGCCGAAAACCGCTCAGGGTCCTCTTGGATTCGCAAAGCGGTCAGCCGCGAGCTCTTGGCGCTTAGATCCTGGCCGACTAGTTCAAAACACCTCATATGAGTTGGAAGCACGCAACGCACTTCGAGAAAGCCGATTGGATCCGTGCTGATCTCTGCGGCTAGTAGAGCCTGAGATTCGGCTATCGTTGCCTGGGTACGCTCTAGGTAGGCCTCTCGCTACTGGCGAAGCTCCTAGTAGCAGACTTCAGAAGGTGGGGTGGCGCTGAAACCAGTTCCACCCCACTTGGCTATCTCAGAAGGTTGCTGTAGCCGTACCCGCTTTCACAGCCGTGTTGGTTGATCAGATGTCCCGGAAGATGAGGCCGGGGTGTTCCTCCAGGGCGGCTTCGATTACGCAGGGGCGGCGGCAACGCTGCCGGTCACCTCCTCCGCGTGGCAAAGCTCCGTCTCATCGGCCCCGACCTCTTGAAGCTGTACGAGCAGCTGATGTCGACTCGTTCTATGTTCAGGTAGCCGGCGGGGACGGCGACTCCGCTTTCCGGTTGCGGCGGCGGATCCACCAGAGCAGCGCGCCGACCGCCGCGCTGATAGGGAAGAAGGGCAGCAGTACTCCGACCACGATCAGGATCACGCTGAACTCGGCCACGACGCCAGTGCCAACGTCGAAGACTAAGTGGCCGAATCCGGGCAGGGTGTCGTCGGTGTCCACCTGCACCTATGCCGTCTTCCAGGGCAACCGCCTTCTACCTACCGACAAATCCGCTACCCATAGACTGCGGTATGACAGTGTTCATCTAACAGGCACCCGGCAGCCCCAAAGGAGCGCAGCATTGCGACCCGTCCAGCTAAAGCTTCCCAACGCCGAAGGCTCCGGGAATCCCTTTGCCCAGGCTTGCGTACAGCTAGGGGTCTCTCAACAAGAATTAGCGACCCTCCTCAATACGTCACACTATGCAATAGCAAGATGGGAACGTGGGGATATTGCAGCACCGAAGGATATATTGGAACGAATATCCTCTCTTCTCTCGCCAGAAGCGAACAATGGATCGGATTTGGAAGCACTCTCGCAATCCACTGACTTCCAATCAACAAACATACGGAGCGACAGAACTAAGTTTATTCCGAATTCAGACCACCAACTCACACTGCTATCTGAACCCCGGAAGTCTCTTCTGTCTGAACTTTGGGACGGGGAAATGTGGTTGGATAGTCAAGATGACTTGACCAATATACTCCTTGACCGCGATAAACCAGCCCCTACCTCAGACAACCCTCTATCTGACGAAATAATTTCGGCAGGTAAGAACACCTATACCTACGATGCTCATACCTATCACACGAAAGTGCCTCCTCAGGGCATAGCCAATGTCATTCAACAATACCTTCCACATGGAGGCATTGTATTGGATCCGTTTGCCGGAAGCGGTATGACTGGAGTGGCCGCCCGTTACCTTGGCTACGACGTGGTACTCAATGAAATTTCACCGGCAGCTTCATTTATTTCCCACAATTTCATAGGTTCTATTGACTCAGACACATTCACAAGTTCGGTATCGCAACTAATCGAGTCTCTTGAGGAGGTTCGAAAACTACTCTGCTTTACAGATTGTAGAGAGTGTGGGAAGGAGGTAGAGTATCTTCATGTAGTATGGTCTTATGTGTTGGAATGTAACCATTGTGGTGGAGATTTCCTTCTCTGGGAACATTGTCGAGAATACGGTGAAAACCTTCGGCAACACAAGCTACTGCGAAAATTTCCTTGTCCACATTGCAAAGCGGAAGTTAACAAATCCCAACTAGCTCGTGTAAGCAGTGAGCCAGTCTTCGTCATCTATAGATGTTGTAGTAAGCAGACTGTCCAGCATCCGCTTAATGACAATGATCTACAGCGAATCCAAAGGGCGGGCGACCTGCTTTCCGAGGATACAGAGTTTATTCCAAAACACGACCTCCCTGACGGCGCCAATCTCAACCAACCAAGGCGCCATGGGCTGGATTCTATTCACAAATTTTATACCGACCGCAATTTATTCATATGTTCTCTGATATGGCATCAAATTAGACGCGTTGACGATCCCATTGTGGCATCGTATCTCGGATTCACATTTACTTCTCTTTACAAGAGAGTAACTCGCCTTTCTGAGTACCGTTTTTGGGGCGGTAGCAGCAATACTGCGAACTTCAATGTTCCACATATCTTTAATGAATCTAATGTCTTCCTGACCTTTGAACGCAAGGCCAAGAGCATCGCTGATCATTTGCTATCAACAGCTATCCATTACAGAGGCCGTCGCGTCATACGCACAGGAAGTGCAACGGACCTAAATTTCCTGCCAGACAATTCTATCGATTTTATTTTCACTGACCCGCCATTTGGTGCCAATATCAATTACAGCGAAATGAACCTATTATGGGAGGCATGGCTCGGATCTTTCACTGCAACCGATGCGGAGGCGATAGTTAGCAAGCACCAAGGGAAATCGGTTGAGGATTACCAAGGATTGATCACAAAGAGCCTTAGTGAATCCTTTAGAGTTCTTCGACCCAATCACTGGATGGTTCTCGTTTTTATGAATTCCTCGGATAAGATTTGGAATGCCTTGCGAGAAGCGATAGAAGCATCAGGCTTTTCCATCGAAAAATTGTCCATATTCGACAAACAACATGGGACATTCAAACAATTTGTAAGTGAGAATACCTCTGGGGCGGATTTGATGATTCATTGCAAGAAGCGGGTTGCCGATGTGAGCCCACAGAACAGATACATATCCAGCAAGGCGGAAGTCGAGTGTGTCACATCATTTTGTCAACAAATCGGGAGTGATATCCCTCTTTTGCCCTACTTGCATGTCGATCGATCTTCGGAAGTAGACTACAGGACATTGTTTAGCAAGTATGTTGCGCAATCAATCCGACATTGCACTTCTATAGTTGAATTCCCTGAATTTCGACGCTTAGCTTCAAAGGCACTCAAACATTATGTCTACCCTTAGGTCTCTCTCTACTCAACAGGAAAATGACCTCAAGCTGCTGCTTGCAGGGAAAGTGGCAAGTATGATGGGGCGCAAGTTTGAAGAAGGGGATTGGACTGATGTCTATTGTAGTGTCAAAAATATTCCTGACTTTGGCTGGAGCAATCTTAATATCGATATTAACTGGCAAGGCCTTGGAATTGAATTCAAGATGCTGAAGGTACCTGTAAAGGAAGACGAAACGATTCTGAAATTCTGCAGCACCACTCAAATGCACCCGTCGTTGACTCGCTCAATTCGTATTGAAGACAACCATCTTGACCCTAATGTCGTAATGGAGAATGTGCTATCCCAGTATGGGCGATTAATCGAGACTCATACAGAAAACGTTCGTTCGGAAGATCCAGATGGCCGTGCTGACATGCGTTTCGGCTGGTTGCTTTGGGAAGACAATCTAAGGGAATTCTTATACTTCGAACAACCGATGACTAAACCGATACCTTCCAATTACTACGCTGAATGGCACGAGACGCCGGCAAAGGGCAGTAGGAAGGCGAGCAGAAGCTTGTGGATCTTTGATGCTGGAACCAAGAAAAAACGCTATTCAGTGACCACTAGTGCGGGTATCAAGATCCAGGGATACTTTGACGTTCCTGGATCCGATGATCCTAATCTGGTCTATTTTTGTGTCCAAAATGAGGTTGTAGATGATGAAACGATAGTCCTATGGACGGCGTCATCGACGGCCAAACACTTGGAATCCCTGTTGGGTTCGTTGGACAGGGATGTAATTGCCAATGCCATAAGCAGTGTTGCACAATCTGGGACACAGTCCGACCCCGCATCCTTGTTTGACCATACGGCAGCTATTCCGATTCCCATTACGAGGCGTGCCTACGAACTCCTTTCGGAAAGATGGGACGCTGTTAGCGACGAGGACCATATTCGACTTCTTATCGAGGCCCTTTAGCTGATCTCAGACTGACGGAAGTTGTTCGCGGTGAGGGTCTTTCGTGAGAAGAAGATCCTGTAGGGGAGAGGTAGCGACTGGGCGAAATCCGGCACCGGTTGGTGGTACGTCGTTAGTTGAGGCCATATCAACGACGCAGGTCGTCGCGGAGGGATGCAACCACGGCGACGAGGTCGTTGATGGTGCCATCTCGGGCAGCTCGTCGAATGGTGTAGCCGAGACGGGCGTTGTCGGCAATGTCTTCCTTGGCATGCTTTACTGCAGCGTCAATGTCGAGACCTCGATCTAGGGGAGCGTTGCTCGGCAGGCAGGGCATCTCCTTGCTCGTTTTGGCTGGTTGACTGTGTTGAGAAGGCGATTGAGGCGCTGGTGGGGGAGTCAGTGTGTTCCCGGCTTTGCGAAAGCGGACTTCGGGGCGACGTTTGATGAGGAGTGATTGGCCGAAATCGGTTTGTACCCACTGCCAAGCGAAGTCTTTACGGGGCGACCAGAACAGGTCGGCGTCCAATTCCTTCACTGGCCCAAGACCTTCTACGGCGAGTTGATGGTCGTCAGTCACTAAGGCGTCTGCCTGGGTCTGTGGCGCAGTCCAGGTGAGGGTGTCGGGGTATTGGTGGTTGTCAACTTTGTGGCCTTGGGAGATGGCGGTGAGTCGGCCAGCCTCGCTCAGCAGATAGGGGCTGTCGAGAGGTTCCTCTGGGGGCTGTGAGGCGGCATCACAGGCGCCGAGTAGTGCACCGGCCATGGTGGCGATGGTGTCAGTGTCGCTACCAATGGCGTTCGCAGCGGCCGAGATCCCTTCCAAGGGGCCGGGACTTAGCGCGGCCAGGGCTGAGGCGGCAACTGTGGTGAGGATGCCGCTGCCTTGTTGGCGTTTGTCGGTGAGTCCGAGGGAGTCGGAGACCGCTCTGTAGGCTTCGGTGAGAGATGACTTGGTGTTTACGGCAGCTGCGGCGTGGTGGATAGTGTCGCAGAGTTCGACAACGGTGGCTTGCCATTCTTCTTGGAAATGTTTGCCGGTTTCTCGCTCCCAGAGTCCGATCCACACAGTGCTGAGGTTCTGATGGTTCTGGATGAGCGAGAGGGCATTGCCCAGGTTTGCGGCGGTCTCAGCGCACTCGTCTAGGTTGGGGGCGATGCCGGTCCTGATGCAATGGGCTAGGACCGAGGCGTGGAAGCAGGCTCCCACGATGGCCCGGGGGTGTCCGTGAGTGCAGACGCTGTCAGTAATCACGTCGATCAGATAGCCGCCGTCAAGGTCGGGTGATGCCCACACATGAGGCTGGATCCTCATAGCGGCGCCGTTACCGCCAGCATCGCACCAGCCGCGGAAGGTGTTGGCGTACCACAGGGCACCGGACCCGGAAAGGTTCTTGGCTGCAGCTTTGGAGGCTCGCCCTCCTCCGAGGCCGTAAGACGGCCAAACGGGGAGCTCAATGCGAGCAAGAGTCTCCACGTCGAAGCCATGGTTGCCAATCGACCGGCTCACCGCCATTCGAAGCTGGGTGTCGTCGGACCAGCATCCGGCGGGCAACTCCACGTTCACCCCTCCTTTCCCGCCGACCCGCCGAGTCCAATTCATGAGCCGGTCGAGCGGAGCCCCGTGAGTCCTGCGTTTGAGGCCTTTCTCGTCTGTCAGCTCGCTGATGAATCCCAGCGCATCCCCGTAGGCCGCCCACAGCATGGAATTCCGGGTTCGATCAGCCCGGTCGTCATCGGAACAATTAGAGGGGTAGAAGAGTTCTGCCTGTGTTTGGGAAGGTTCGCTCGTCATTGTCATCGGAAGGCCTCCGGTCTTGGAATGATACGGGGGTCGTGGGGGAGTTCGCTGCGGAGGTTGAAGAGGGTGCCAGCCACAGTGTCATGAGTGGCATCATCACTCACGGTAATCGTATGAAGGTGGTCAAGGGAGAGTGCGAATGGGTAGAGAATCTCTGCCTGGGGATCCGTGGTTTGCTTCCGCCGTTGAGCCCTGCGAGTGGAGACGCTTCCCTGGTAGCCCCATGGGACGACTGGAGCGAACATTTGATTGAAACCCCGAAGCTCCGCGCTTCGGTGTACGACTGGGTAGGCATTATTGGTTGTACAGAAAACCACGCCAGGATCGCCCAATATTTCTGGACCGAACTCAAGGATCACCCACTCTTCGTGTGGATGTTCGCGTTGAGAGAACTGAAAGAACCGCTTGTTGATCGTCGTCACGGACAGATTGACGTAGCCATGCCAAGGCTGATCTCGGCTTCTGTCAACTGCGTTTTCCTCATACACATGCCTGATCCGGACATCTTCTGGGAGGTCGCGCCGGGCCATTATGGCTGAGCGGGCCAATATTCCAACCAGTCCGGGACGGGCTCGGGTGAAATGAACGATGCTGGTAATGCCGCGCTCGATGGCGGCTTCGACGACCTCGGGGCAACGCGGCGCTAGTCGCACTTGTGCCTCAGTCTGAGGGGTGGCTTCAGATGCCCAGTCCATGGTGCTTACACCTCGACCAGTTCATAAGTGGAAGGATCAAGCAATCCGACCAGGGAGGACTCCTCACCCGGCTTGTAGCCGATCATGACCGACTTGCGGCTGCGTCCGATAGCCATTGCCAACATGCGACGCAGCCGCTCGAGGTCGGCATCGCCATCTTGGGGGCCGTGCGGCGTGACTTGCTGGCTGAGGCCGGGAAGCAGCACGTGGTCGAACTCAAGTCCCTTGGCTGAATGGATGGTGCAGAGAGCGACGACCTCGGGGCCAGAAGGCCACTCGTTCTCGCGGGCCAACTCGCAGTAAGCGATTCCACGAGCACGAAGGGTGTTGCGGGCTTCGTTGAACCAGCCACCGCCACGAGGTTGGAGCAAGGCGATGGACTCTGTGCGAAAGTCGGTGATGCTCGCGAGCCGATCCAGCATTGTCTGAAGCTGCTGGCTGTACTTGCCTGCGATGATCAGAGGTTTGATACCCGAACGGCTGCACGCAGTGAAATCTGGCAACGTACCGTCATCTTCCATTGGGAGTCCATCTACGAGAGGCAAGGCAAAAGCGGCAATGGCTTCGGTATTGCGGTAGTTCTCCTTGAGGGTGTGGATTATCTCGGGGCGGGCCGTGATCCCCACTTCGCGCCACGTGAAGTACTGGGGATAGATGCGCTGGATCGCGTCGATGATGAAGGTGGTGGTGTGAGGATCTTGGAGGTGACGGGTAACTGCTCGAACCTGGTTGGCGGAGAAGTCCTGCGTTTCGTCAACGATCACCACGTCGTAGCGCAAGTCTGGCTGGGCATCTGCGGCCAAGACGGCAAGGTCGCTCCAGTCGATGAGGCCACGCTTGTCCTTGATCTCCTCGTAGGCCGGAAGCACGTCTTCGAGGAGTTTCTCTCTGACTGGACGGTCGACTCGAGGAGCGACTCCTCGACCTTGTCGGAGCACAGTGAGGTATTCGGAGCGGTTCTGGGGAGTGAAGCGGCCAAGGATGTAGGCAACTTCGTCAGCGAAGAAGTCCTGTTGTTGTGAAGTGACGAATGATTTCAGGAGTGGGCGAATCATCGCCGATTCTTGATCGCGGCCTGCGATGTCTGCATCGCCCACTATCGTTCTGGCCCAACGGGCGAATGTACTGATAGTGAGTTCAAGTGCGTCGTCGTTTGGCGTGGAACGACGGGCAAGTTCAGCGATGTAGCCTTGAAGGGTACGGTTGAAAGTGAGCACCAACACCCGCACCGGCCCTTGGTGTCCAAAGCGTTGCCGTCGGCTGAGCCGAGCGGCCACCAGCTGGCCCAGACACAACAATGCTGTTGTTGTCTTTCCGCTGCCAGCCGCACCTCTGATGATCCGGAAACCTGGTCTTACCTCTCCGATGATCGTGAGTTGTTCATCGGTAGGGGAGACATCCTGCAAAATCCTCATCAGAGGCTCCTCTATGTTGTCGGCCCCAATGCCTGGGACCACGTGAGCCCCACTCTAGCGAGTTGAGAGGCAGCAGCGGCGTATCTGATCTATTGCTCTGGCGAAATTGGCAGTTTGGGTAGGGTCGGGCGGTGGTTGAGGCGGTGTTGTTCGATATGGGTGGGGTGATTGTTTCGGGGCCTTGGGAGGGGTTTGCGGTTTATGAGCGGGCGAACGGGTTGCCGGAGGGGTTGATTCGGCGGATCAATTCGACTGATTCGGATACCAATGCTTGGGCGCGGATGGAGCGGGGGGACATTGGGTTAGAGGAATTTGCCGTCGCGTTCGAGGCCGAGGCGGCGGCGCTGGGGTATCAGGTGGATGGAATGGCGGTGCTCAATGGGCTGGGCGGGGAGCTGCGTCCCGCCGTTGCTGAGGCGGTGCGGCGGTGCTCGGAGCGGCTGAAGACGGGGCTGTTGACCAATAACTATGCGCCGATGGCGTCGTCGGAACGGTCGCCGGAGTTGGCCGAGCTGATGGGGTGGTTCGACGTGGTTATCGAGTCGTCGGTGGTGGGGGTGCGCAAGCCCGATCCGGCGTTCTACACCATGTCTTGCGAGGCGCTGGGCGTGGAGCCCTCTGGGTGTGTGTTCTTGGACGACTTGGGGGTGAACCTCAAGCCAGCTAGAGCCATGGGGATGACCACCATCAAAGTGGTGGACCCCGACGAAGCTCTGGCCGAGTTGGAGGCCGCGGTGGGGTTTCCGCTCAGGGATTGAGCCGCAGGGCGGAGTTGATCTCGGCGCGGAGCTCGGGAATTCCCTGGCCCTTGGTAGCGCTGGTCCAGATCACATCGCCAGGGGATACGCCGAGGCCCTTGGCCAACTCAGCTCTTCGGGCACCCAGGCGGGATGCCTTCACTTTGTCGGTCTTGGTGGCCACTGGTTTCAGGGGTACGTCGTGGTGGGCCAGCCATTCCACGGTCTGGAGGTCGAGCGGGGTGGGGCCGATGAGGCCGTCCACCAGCAGGAGCACCTCCACCAGAGTGGGCCGGTCGAGAAGGTAGCCGTCCATCATCTTCTGCCATCCGACCCGCTGCGCCTTGGGGGCCTTGGCAAAGCCGTAGCCGGGCAGGTCAACCAGCCAGCGGCCGGGCTCATCGTCCAACTCAAAGATGTTGATCAGCCGGGTGGCCCCCGGCGCCTTGGAAGTGCGGGCCAGGCCCTTGCGGTTGGCCACCGAGTTCAGAAGCGAAGACTTGCCCACATTCGATCGCCCCACCAGCGCCACTTCGCAGCGGGACTCAGGCAACTGGCGGGCATCGCTGGCCGACTTGAGAAAGTGCAGCGCCAGCGGCTTGGACATCCCCAAAGGCTACCGGTCTAACTGATTTTGCTAGCTGTTCATGACCTCGGTGTCGAGGAGGTCGGCGAAGCGCTCTAGGGCGGTGGCTCGGCGGGTGGGGATGTGCTCGCTGGGGTGGCCGTCCACCGCGGAGTACCCCTTGAGGGTGCGGCGGGCGATGGACACTTTGTGCACCTCGTCGGCCCCATCCACCAGCCGGGAGGCCCGGGCGTTGCGGTACATCTCCTCCAAGGGCATGTCGGCGGAGTAGCCCAGGGCACCGTGGACTTGAATGGAACGGTCGATGGCGTTGTACAGCATCTTGGTGCCGTAAACCTTGATCATGGCGATCTCGGTTCTGGACGCTGAGGACCCGTGCTTGTCCATGTGCCAGGCGGCGTGCAGGCACAGCAGCCGGGCCGAGGCGATGTCAATGCGGGTCTCGGCGATGAAGTCCTGCACCATCTGCTTCTCGGCCAGCAGGCTCCCGTGGGCGAATCGGGACAGGGCCCGCTCGCACATCATGTCCAGCGCCCTCTGCGACTGGCCGATCCAGCGCATGGCGTGGTGGATGCGCCCGGGGCCCAGGCGCTTCTGGGCCAGAACGAAGCCGTCGCCGGGGTTGCCGATCAGGTTCTCGGCCGGCACCCGCACGTCCCGATAGATCACCTCGGAGTGGCCCATGGGATGGCGGGCGAACTGGCCCGGATAGGGGTGGTGCATGTTGGGCACGTCCCGCACGATTTCCAGACCGGGGGTGTCGGTGGGCACCACGATCATGGACGACCCCTGGTAGGGGTGGACGTCGGGATTGGTCACCACCATGGCGATCAGGAAGTCGGCCCCCGAGCCGCCGGAGGTGAACCACTTGTGGCCGTTGATGACCCAGGTGTCGCCGTCGCGCACCGCCGAGGTCTCCAGCAGGGTGGGGTCGGAGCCGGCGGTGTCGGGCTCGGTCATGGAGAACCCCGAGCGCAGCTCCCCGGCCAACAGCGGCTCCATCCACTTCTTCTTCTGCTCTTCGTTGCCGCCGATGGCCAACAGCTCGGCGTTGCCCGAATCGGGGGCGTTGTTGCCGAAGATGGCCGGGGCGATCGACGACCGTCCCAAGATCTCGTGCATCAACCCCAGCTTCACCTGGCCGAAGCCCTGGCCCCCCAGCTCGGGGTCGAGATGGCAGGCCCACAGCCCTCGGTCCTTGACCTGCTGCTTGAGCGGTGCAGTCAGCGCCTTCCACTGCTCGTCGGTCACCTCCAGCTCGATGGTCTCCAACGGCAGGATGTGCTCATCTAGAAACGCCCGGGTCCAGTCCAGCTGCTCCTGGAACTCGGGCTCGGTCTCGAAATCCCAGGCCATGTGAGGCCCCTTTCAGTTGGGGAAGAGGATGCTGCCGGCTCGGGACTGGCTAAACGGCCAGCTGCGATAGACCGGCGCCGTTGTCGCACATGATGCGGCGGATGTCGGCGTCGCTGAACCCGTCCAGGTCGTTTACGAACGACACCGGGTTGGCCAGCCCCTCGGCGTGGGGGTAGTCGGAGCCGAACAGCATGTGGTCGGTGCCGATCAGCCCGGCCAGCTCGTGCAGGTCGTCTTCGTAGTAGGGCGACACCCACACCTGGTTGCGGAACGTCTCCACCGGGTCTTCATCGAAGGCGTAGCGGTGCTGGCCGTAGGTCTTGGCCAGCTTCTGGATCAGGGGCCGCACCCAATACGAGCCGGTCTCGATGGTGGCCACTCTGAGATTGGGGAACCGCACCAGCACCCCGTCGGCCAGAAGCGAGGCCATGGTGTCGCTGATGGGAGAGTGCGACAACAGGCTCTGGAGGGGGTTGTAGCGGAAGGCCTCGGTCTCGGTGCCGAGCCCCCAGCGGTGGTTCATGAACGAATAGCCCGAGTCGCCGGAGTGGAACGACACGCACACGCCGTGGTCGTTGAGGAATTGCCACACAGGGTCGTGGTCGGGATGGCCCAAAGAGCGGTAGTTGCCGTGGCCGTCGGGCACCGAGGAGGCCCGGAAGTTCGCCACTCGCAGGCCCCGGCCTACGGCCCACTCCAGCTCGCCCAGCGCCCACTCGACGTCCACCAGGCTCAGGTACAGGGCGGTGAACAGGCGTTCTTGGTAGGAGAAGCCCCAGTCTTCGTCCAGCCAGCGGTTGAAGGCCCCGAACGCGGCGGTGATGGCCCCAATGTCGTGTTCCAGGCAGGCCTCCATGCCCACCCCCAGGGTGGGGAACATGAAGCACCCGCCCAGCCCCTGGGTGTCCATGAGAGCCAGGCGCTCGTCGCGGTTGCGGTAGGCGGGGCTGATGGGGTCGAGCTCGCCGAAGGCCTCGCGCATGTCGGTGGCCGAGGTCTTGGCCCGGAAGTACTCGTCGAGGATGCCGGGCTTGGCCACCGGGTCGAAGGTGGGGTTGGGGATGAACCGGTTGATGCGCCCGGCCACGATCAGCCGCTGCTTGCCCCCGATGTCGGCCCACTGCATGCAGCGCTTGGCCATCTTGGGGTCGATGTGGCGGGTGAAGGCGTCGGTGGCCTCGTAATAGTGGTTGTCGGCGTCGAAAGCGAGATACCCGAGGTCGGTCATGATCCTATTTTGGCTTGTTTGTTGGGCAAGCGACCACCGGCGGGACCAGAACCGGGCTTGGATCAGTAGACCACCACTATGCGCCCGGTGGTGAGTCGGTCCTCCATCTGCTCGAGGGCGGAAGGGAGATCCTCGAAGGCCACGGTGCCTCCCACCAGCGGGGCGATCCGGCCCTCGGCCAGCCGCCCGCAGAGCTCCTCGTGGACCCGGTCGCCCAGCGACCGAGGGTTGATGTTGAACCCGGCCATACCGCCATAGACCGCTGGGTTGCTGCTGTAGGCCAAAAGCACCCCTCCGATCGAGACCTGCCCGAAGCACAGCAGCCTCGGGGGGAGGCCGACGGCATCCTCGGCCTCGATCTTGCTGGCGAAGCCGATGATCATCAGCCGCCCGCCCCGGGTCATGCACCGCAAAGAGGCCTCGGTAACCTCGCCTCCCACTCCGTCGAATACCAAGTCGACTCCGGCCCCGCCGGTGATGTCTCGCACCTCGGTGGCGAAGTCGCCGTCGCGGTAGTTCACCGCGGCCTCGGCCCCCAGGGAGCGCACCAGCTCGCACTTGGCCTCGCTGCCCGCGGTGCCGATCACCCGGGCCCCGGCGTCCACCGCCAACTGCACCGCGGCCGAGCCCACCCCACCGGCCGCGGCGTGGATCAGCACCCACTCTCCGGGCTGGACCTGACCCCGCTCGTGCAAGCCCAGCCAGGCCAAATGGAAGGGGAAGAAGAATGCGGCCGCCTCGGTGTCGTCCAACGACTCGGGGGCGTCGAACACCATGTCGGGCTGGGCGATCACTTTGTCGGCGTAGCCCCCGAAGGCCGACTCGGCGGTGGCGTGCACCCGGCGTCCGAGCCACTCCTCGGCCCCCTCCCCAGCGGCGTCAACCGTGCCCAGCACCTCCATGCCCAAGGTGTAGGGGAGCTCGGGGTTCACGGTGCGGTAGCGCCCGTGGCAGCCGTCGATCTCGTTGAAGTTCAGCACCGTCCGAGTGGGCGCCACCCGGATCTTGCCCGGCTCAGGCACCGGCTCGTCGATGTCGTCCAGCCGCAGCGCCTCCGACGGCCTTCCGTACTGATGAACACGCCAAGCTCGCACGGCATCGGAGCTTACCGGTGTGGGCTTGGTGGTCTACCGCTGAACCGAGCGGGGGTAGGGTCGCTGGGTGGCTGATCGACCGGGGTTTCGGGCTTCGACTCGGGCCTTGCGGTTGCGCAATTTCCGGTTGTTCTGGTTCGGGGCCCTGGTGTCCAACACCGGGACGTGGATGCAGATCCTGGTGCTGGCCTATGTGATCGACCAGATCACCGATCGGGGGGCCTGGGTCGGCCTGGTGACCATCACCCAGATGCTGATGACGGTGCTCACCAACCTGTGGGCCGGACCGCTGGCTGACCGGGTGCCCCGGCGCAGCATCATCCTGGTGACCCAGAGCCTGCTTTGCGTGGGAGCCTTCGGGTTCTCCGCCCTGTGGGCGACAGGGGTGCGCTCGCCGGTGATATACATGCTGCTGGCCTGGGGTTATGGGATTCTCAACGGGTTCATGCTGCCCGCCTGGCAGGCATTCATCTCCGAGCTGGTGCCCAAAGAACTGCTGTTGAACGCGGTGACCCTCAACTCCACCCAGTTCCAAGCCACCCGGGCCGCGGGGCCGGCCCTCGGCGGCGTGCTGCTGGGGTTCTTCGGGCCGGGCTGGGTGTTCTTCGCCAACGGCGTGTCCTTCTTTGCTGTGCTGTTCGCCGTGGTCCTCATCCAGGTGCCCCGCCTGTTGCCCGACGATCCACCCCCCATCCGGGTGATCGCTGACCTGCGGGATGTGGTGGGCTATTGGAGAACTAAGCCCGGCATCCAAAGGGCATTCAAGACGGTGCTCATAACCGCCGTTTGCGCGCAGCCCCTCATTTTCTTGATCGTGGTGTTCGCTGAAGAGGAGTTCAACACCACCGGCTGGCAGCTCGGCCTGCTGGCCTCGGGCACCGGCATTGGCTCAGTGATCTTCTTCCCGCTGGTGGCCGGGAGGGGGCAGTTCACGGCCCGGTCTCGACTGCTGGCCATCGGGCTGAGCGTCTACGGCCTGGCGCTGGCCGGATTCGGACTGGCCCCCTGGTACGCCATGGCCATCGTGTTCCTGCTCATCCTCGGGGGCTGCCATCTCACCACCGCCTCCACGCTGAACACCGTCATCCAACTCCAAGTGGACGAGTCGATGCGAGGAAGGATCATCGCTCTGTACCTGATGGCCATAAACCTGGCTATCGGCGTGGGCACCATGGTCCAAGGGGCGCTGTACGACTGGATCGGCGCCCGAACCACAGTAGCGATCGGCGCGGGCACCATCGTGGTGCTGTCCGCCTGGCTGGTGGGCACCCGCCGGTTCGACTCGATGGACGTGGGCACGGCCGCGAGTTGAGCCTCAATCGCCATTGAAGCGGGAGTACGGTCAGGGCAGTGCGAGTGCTGGTCGTTTCCCACACCAAGACCGGGGGCACCCAGGCCATGACCGAAGCAGTGGTCGCTGGGGCCAGCCATCCCGACATCGACGGGGTGGAGGTAGTGCAGGCAGCCGCACTGGAGGCCACTCCCGACGATGTGATGGCCGCCGACGGCTATCTGCTGGGCACCCCGGAGAACTTCGGCTACATGAGCGGCGCCCTCAAGCACTTCTTCGACACCGTCTACTACGACTGCCTCGACCACACCCGGGGCCGGCCTTATGGGCTCTTCGTGCGGGCCGGCAATGACGGCACCGGAGCGGTGCGGGCAGTGGACCCCCTGGTCACCGGGCTGGGGTGGAAAGCGGTGGCTCCGCCGGTGCTGGCCGTGGGCGCACTGACCGACGACCACCTGGAAGCCTGTCGGGAGCTGGGCATGACACTGGCCGCTGGTTTGGAGCTGGGCATCTACTGAGCGCAGATGCGCTTGTCACATTCAGCCCGCATGGCTGTCGGCCGGAGGGCGGTTCGTAAGATCGGGCCATGAGTAGCTTGTTCGATCTGACGGGAAAGGTGGCGCTGGTCACCGGGGGCACCAAGGGCATCGGCCGGTCCATTGCCAAGGGTTATTCCGAGGCCGGGGCCGACGTGGTGATTACGGGGCGGCGCCAAGAGGGCTGCGACGAGGCCGCCGCCGAGCTGAACGACGAACTGGGCGGCCAGTCGGTGCGGGGTATTGCCTGCCACATGGGGGAGTGGGACCAGATCGACGCCCTGGTCGAGCGGGTGTATGGCGAGCTAGGCCGGATCGACGTGCTGGTCAACAACGCGGGCATCAACCCGGCGCCGGTCACGGTGGCCGAGTGCACCGAGGCCTACTTCGACAAGGTCTATGCAGTGAACGTGAAGGGGCCGATTCGCCTGGCCGGGCTGGTGGCTCCCCGCATGGGGGAGTCAGGCGGCGGGTCGATCATCAACGTGACCACCATGGGGGCCTACAGCGGCGGCCCCCGGGTGGGCATCTACACCTCCAGCAAGGCGGCGCTGAACAATCTCACCCGGGCAATGGCTGCCGAATGGGCCGAGCTGAACGTGAAGGTCAATGCCATAGCGCCGGGGCCGTTCATGTCGGAGATGATGAAGGGCTCGATGCGGTTCGACCCGGAGTTCCCCGCCCGTTCGGGGCAGGCCACCATGATGAAGCGGGTGGCCGACTGCGACGAGATCATCGGCCTGGCCCTGTATCTGGCCTCTGATGCCTCGTCTTATGTCACCGGCCACGATTTCAAGATCGCCGGAGGGATGTAGCCGGGTCAGCCGGTGACGGCCAAGCGGGTGATCTGAGCCTGCTGGGAATCGGACTGGGGTCCGGCCGCTGGCCGGGCGGCTCGCACCGCGGCCACCGCATCGTCGAGGTCCATCCCCCGGGAGGTGAGCACCGAGATGCACACGATCCCGGCACGTCCGTATCCGGCACCGCAGTGGACGATGACCCCGGTGCCCCGGTTGAGGTGTTTGTTGATGGTGTCCACTAATTCACGAACATTGTGGTCGCCGGTGACCCCTTGATCGACCATCGGCACGTGAATGGCCTGGTGAGGAGAGGGATTGGCCAGCCATGCGGGGTAGTCGGGAAAGCGCATGTCAATCTCGGAGTCGGTGAGCAAACACACCATCACTTCGGCCCCCACATCCTCCAGTGCCGCCGCCGGATCGGGCCCGGTCACTGCAAAAGCCGCGGCGTGGAGATTCCCGCTCGCGCCCGGCACTGGGATCCGGTGAATTCCCCCCGCCATCTGATAGCGCCCCGCTCCGACCTGCACCGGGCCACCCTACTGTTCGACATTCCGGGGCCGAATGGTGGAAGCCAGGCGAGTGGGTGGGGGATGCTGGGGGGATGCATGACTTCGGGGGGAAGGTGGCGCTGGTGATGGGGGCGGCGTGTCCACCGGAGATCGGGCGAGCGGTGGCGGTGCGGCTGGCTCGGGCCGGAGCCGATGTGGCCTGCGCCGACCGAGTGGAGGTTGGTCAACCCGATTCAGCCTGTGCATCTCCTGAAGCGTTGGACGCCACGGTGGAGGCGGTGCGGGCCGAGGGCCAGGCGACGCTGCGGCTGGAAGCCGACGTGGCCGACGCCGACCAGGTGAACGAGGCGGTTGAGCGGTGTGCGACAGAGCTGGGGCGGCTTGATCTGGTGGTGAACGTGGCCGGCGGGCTGGGACCCGAGATGGGTTGGGCGCCGCTGCTGGAGCTGACCGAGGCATCGTGGCGGCGGTCGACCGACGTGAACCTGACCGGGGCCTTCTTGGTGGCCCAAGCCGCCTCCCGCCAGATGGTTAGCCAGGGCGAAGGCGGTTCGATTGTGCTGCTGTCGTCGTACGCCACTGTCGCTGCGGCTGTCGGCACCTCGGCGTTTGCCGCAGCCAAGGCAGGCGTTGACCGTCTGGTGGCCACATTGGCCATGGAACTGGCCCCCCATCAGATCCGGGTCAACGGAGTGCGCCCCCTAGGAGTGAACCCTGACGCCACCGAGAGCGGCCATCCCTATCTGGCTCAGACTGTGGCCCAGTCCGGCGGCGACCGCAGCCAATGGGTGCGGTCCAAGATCGCCCTCGACCGCCTCCAAGACCCCGACGAGACCGCCGCGGCCATCGCCTTCCTGCTCTCCGACGAGGCCTCATTCATCACCGGCGAATGCATAACCGTCGCCGGCGGTTCCCGCTGGTAGCTAGACATCGATCAACTCGGCAGTTTCCAGTAGGGGAGCGTCAGCCAAGGCGACTTGGACATCGACTTGGACGGCGCAGGCGGGGCAGTACAGGCGGCGGATTTCGAAGCGGTCGGCGCCGGGGCGGGCTGAAGGCCAGGGGGTGCGCTCGTCTATGGGAGAGCGGACCAGCGTCAGCAGGCTGACCAGCGGCTTTGTGATGGGGCCGTGGTTGTGGCCACAGCGGCGGCACAGGTAGCGGCTGTCGGCCAGGACCACGGTGGAGCTGCGCCGCTGACCAGCGGGTGGTTCTTCCAGCGGCGGCGCAGGGTTGCGGCCGATGCGCTCTTGGCGCCGGGCTGCTCGCAGCGCTTCGGTGGCGAAGCGATCGCCTACCACCACGCCGTAGTCCCGGGCGGCGCCCTCATCGGTGACCAGTCCCTCGGCCACATCCTGCTCCACCGCAGCCGGGTCTCGATCTAGCGGGTCGCCCACACCGCCTCCGCCGCCGCACAGGTTGGCGTACACATCGCCGGGAGCTAGCTCGCCTACTTGCTTGGGGGGCGGCACCTCAATTGCGCCGTCGGAACGCTCGTATACCCCGGTGTGCTGCATGCCGGGCTCCCCGCCGACTACACCTGCCGCGGTGGGGGGCTGCTGGCCGTGGGCGAACACGGTGGAGGTTGCCGTCCCGGCGGCTCGGTGGAGCTGGTAGGCGTGTTCCACGCCCACTCCGCCCCGCCACCGGCCAGGTCCGCCCGAGTCAGGCCGCTCCTTGCGGTAGCGGTACAGCACCGGGTAGTGCTGCTCGTTGGTCTCGACGTTGGTGCACAGCCCGGCCGGGGAGGTCACATAGCCGCCGGAGTCGGGCCCGTCGCCGCCCCGCCGGGCACCAGACCCGCCGGGCAGGCCGTCGAGGAGCATGGCGGAGAAGTCCCTTCCGTCGTCGAACGACCCCGAGATGGTCTGGGTGAACGAGCCCGACACACACGACGCCAATATCTGATTGCGCACGTCCAGGTCGTCGGAGGCATCGAACATTCGGCTAAGACAGATGTTCACCGCGGTGCGCACCTCTTGGCCCGCCGCAGTCACTCCCATAGACATTCCCGCCGGCCACAGGCAGTCCACGACGGTGCCGGGTGTGGTGTCCACCTCCATGACCCGCCAGAACGCCGCCGGGGTCCAGGGCAGGCCGTAGCCCAGCACGGTCATCACCGCGGCCATGGCATAGCTGGAGGTGATAGCCCGGCTGGTATTGATCAGCGCCGGAGCCTGGGGGCTGGCATCGGTGAAGTCCAGGTGCAGGGAGTCGCCCCGCTTGGTCATGGTCAGGCCGATCTCATACACCCGTTCCTCGATGCCGTCGTGTTCCACCAGCCCCCGGTGGCGCCACCGCCCGTCGGGCAGAGTCATTAGTCGGGCTCGCACCGCAGCCTCGGTGCGGTCGATGAGCCCGTCGAGCACCGCGACAACCGTGTCGGTGCCATAGCGATCGCACAGCCCATTGAGTCGGTTGGCCACCACTCGGTTGGCCTCGATCTGGCCCAGCAGATCGAGGCGGTTCAGCTCCGGGGTGCGAGACCGCCCCAGGTATTCCGCCTCGACGTCGGCCAGCAGTTCTCCTCCCGCCACGATTCGGGTGGGGGCCATGGGGACCGCCTCCTCGTAGATGGATGAGGCTCCCACGGTTATCGACCCCGGCACTGGGCCGCCCACGTCGTTTTGGTGGACACACGACCCGCACCAGGCAATGAGCCGGTCACCTCGGAACACGGGGGCCACCACCATCACGTCGGGCTGATGGGGGGCGCCCACGTAGGTGTCGTTGGTGATGAACATGTCGCCGGGGCCGATGCTGGAATCGTCGCTGAGGTGGTCGATGACGAACCGGACCACTTGGCCCAGCGCCGCGGCGTGGACCAGCACATAGGGACCGGCCAACGCCACCTCGCCGGATGCGGTCAGGATGCCGGAGTTGAAGTCGTTGCCCTCGGTGGCGATGGGCGAGCCCGACACGGCCACGATGGCGTCCACCGCCTCGTCGTTGATGGCCCACAGCCGGTTGCGCAGCACCTCAAACAGAGCGGCGTCCAGCGGAGGAGCGGGACTCGAGGTCATGACGGCGGTCCGGGGAACAGGCGGGTGTGGCCCTCGGAGGTGACCTCAGCCCGGTCGCCGGGACGCAACACGATGGCAGTCGACGGGTGAACGATAAGTGCGGGCCCTTCCAAGCGGGTGCCCGGCGCCAATAGGGGGCCGTCGTATACCGGACACGAGAAGATTTGCCGACCGAACCAGGCGTCGCGGTACCCGGTTATGGGTGGCTTCGACGCCGGAGCGGCCAGCGGTCCAGATCCGATATCGCTTCCCGCGGCTCCCAGTGCCGAGAACACCGATGCGGCCGCGGGCACCACTACCTCGGCCACACCCACCTCGGCGGCGTATCGGGTGGCGTACTGGGGGGCGGCCCCGCCGTAGGCCAGCATGGTGAAGCCCGCGGGGTCGTGGCCCCGCTGGACGGTAACCCGGCGGATCAGGTCGGCCATCTGGGAGCAGGCCACCCCCACCACCGCGTCGGCGGCATCGGGTACCGACAGCCCGAGCGGGGCAGCCACCTCCCGTTCCACCGCTCCAGTCGCCGCGTCGCGGTCCAACTCCAGCACGTCGCCCAGTCCGCTGAGATAGCCCAACACCACCGCGGCGTCAGTCAGGGTGGGGGCCGTTCCCCCTCGTCGGTAGCACGCTGGGCCGGGCCTGGCACCAGCCGACTGGGGACCTACCCGCAGGCTGCCCAACACCGGATCTATCCAGGCCAGCGACCCCCCACCAGTGCCGATCGACACCACCTCCACCACTGGATGGGCCAGAGCCCAGCGGCCGATCATCGGGCGAGATGCCATGGTGACCTGGCCGTCGGTAACGAGGCCCACGTCGAAGCTGGTTCCGCCCACATCGGTGGCGATGGCCTCAGTTCGGCCCAGCCGCCCGACGAGCCCCGCCGATGCCGTCAACCCGGCGACAGGGCCGGATTGCAGGGTTTCCACCGGGCGTAAAGAGGCATCAACCGCCCTGGTGCTCCCGCTGGACTGCATGATCTGAAGCGTGCCGTTGAATCCCCGATCGGCGAGCACATCGGCCAGCGACCGAACCTCTTTCGCTACCAGCGGGGCCACATAGGCGTCCAGCACCGCGGACATGGTTCGCTCGTATTCACCGATCCGAGGGACAGCCGACGACAGCGAAACATGGGCACCAGGGTGTATCTGGGCGATCAGCTCGGCGATTTTGGCCTCATGGCGGGGTTCAGCCACCGACCACAACAAGGACACGGCGTAGCTCTGCACCCCGTCGTCGCGCAACGCCTCTACCGCGGCGACCACCGCGGCCTCGTCCAGTGGTTGCACTATCTCGCCGGCCGCGTCGATTCGCTCCGGCACCCCGACAATTCGCTTGCGGCTCAAAAGCATCGGGGGCTTGGCCCAGCAGACGGCCTCTGTAGCCTCAGCCGGGGAAAGCCCGGCCACTTTGGCTGCCCGGGCCACCGGCAAGGTGGCCTCGAACCCCTCGGTGGTTATCAGGCCGATGGGCGCTCCGGTCTCGGTCAGCAGGGCATTCAGCCCGACGGTGGTGGCGTAGCCGATTGAGTCGGCCCGGCTCAGAACTTCCCCCAGCGGCCGTTCCAAGTCGGCCGCGGCGGCCTCCACTGAGGCCAATGCCCCCACAGTCAGATGGCCAGGGGTGGACAGCGCCTTGCCCAGGCCGATCCGGGCTGTCCCATCAGGGTCAGAGGCAACTACGACAGCGTCGGTGAACGTCCCTCCGGTATCGATGCCGAGGCGCACAGCTCCGAAGGCCGGAGCAGTCAGTTTGGACGCTGCCTCAGCGGTTGACGCCCTTGTTCCGGGAGGTGAACCCGGCCAAGTCGCGGTCTTTGCCCTGGTGGCGGCCTTTGTCCATGGACTGCACCGAGATGTCGTGGTCAAGAGCCGAGGCTCGCAGCGCCCCCACGGTGCAGTCGGCCCGGTCCCGGTGGGCGAACGGGTCGTACTGGTACCAGGATATGGCGTTGAGATGGGTCATCTTGTCCACCTCGTCGTCGGGAACCCCGGTCAGCGTCTCGGCCAGCAACTCGGGGGCGTTGGGCCAGGTGGAGTCGCTGTGGGGGTAGTCCATCTCCCAGCAGATGTTGTCGATGCCGATCTCGTGGCGCAGCACCACGCCCACCGGGTCGTTGATGAAGCAGGTCAAGAAGTTGCGCCGGAACACCTCGCTGGGCAGCAGGTTGTCGAAATCCTGCCCAGTCCACAGATGGTGCATGTCGTAGGTGCGGTCGGCCCGGTCCATGAAGTAGGGGATCCATCCGGTGCCGCCCTCCGACAAGGCGATCCTTATGTCGGGGAAGCGGCGGGGGATTGACGACCACAAAAGGTCGGCGGCCGCTTGGCTGATGTTCATGGGTTGAAGCTGGATCATCACGTCCATGGGGGCATCGGGCGCGGTAATGACCATCTCTCCCGAGGAGCCCAGGTGGATCGAGCACACCGTGCCGGTGTCGCTGAACGCCTCCCACAGCGGATCCCAGTAGTCACTGTGGAAGCTGGGCTCGCCCAGCTTGGCCGGGTTCTCGGTGAAGGTCATGGAGTGGCAGCCCAGTTCGGCTACCCGGCGCACCTCGGCGGCGCACTCCTCTGCGCTCCAGATCATGGGCAGGGCCATGGGGATGAACCGGCCCGGATAGGCCCCGGCCCATTCGTGGATGTGCCAGTCGTTGTAGGCCCGGATGAGGTCGGCGGCGAACTCCTTGTCGGGGTGGTTGGCGAACAGCCGTCCGGCGAAGCCGGGGAACGACGGGAAGCACATCGATCCCAGCACCCCGGCGGCGTCCATGTCCTTGACCCGGTCGTGGACGTTGTAGCAGCCAGGGCGCATCTCATCGAAAGCGGTGGGCTCGATGCCGTACTCCTCCTTGGGCCGGCCGGCTACCGCGTTCAGCCCCACATTGGGGATGATCGAGCCGTTGAACGACCACACGTCGTCGCCCGAATCGGTGTGGATCACTTTGGGGGCCTCATCCCGCCACTTGGCCGGGAGGTGCTGGTCGAACATCTCGGGCGGCTCGCACAGGTGGTCGTCCACGCTCACCAGGATCATGTCGTTCAAATCCACAGCGTCCTCCGTCGATCTTCGTCGTTCGCCAGTGTGACCCCAACGATACTTGTCGCAGTAGAATTCGCCAGCCGATCAACCCCCCAGGAGGCCCCCGATGTCCAACCCCATGAGCTACGAAGGCCGCAATGTCGTGGTCACCGGCGCGTTTTCCGGCGTGGGAGCCGCGCTGGTGGAGCTGCTGGCCGACCTGGGAGCGGCGTCGATCACCGCGCTGGACATCAAAGAGCCAGAAGGCCCGATAACTCGGTACATCCCCACCAACATGGGAGACCCGGTGGCCGTGGACGAGGCCGCCGCGGCTATCGACGCCCCGGTGCACGTGCTGTTCAACAACGCCGGCATCGCGGCCACCTTCTCCCCTGAGGATGTGATGAAGGTCAACACCCTGGGGCTGATGCGCCTCACCGATGCCCTGCTGCCCAAGATCCCCGCCGGTGGCGCGGTGGTGAACACCGCATCGATTGCAGGGATGAACTGGCCGGCCCACCAGGCTGAGATCACCGAGCTGCTGTCGATCGACAACTGGGACAAGGCCGTGGCCTGGGTGGAGGAGCACCCCGAGGTGGTGGCCGACGGCTACATGTTCTCCAAGGAGTGCGTGCAGATCTTCACCATGCAGGCCGCCAAGGGGATGCTGGCCAACGGAGTGCGCATCGCCAGCGCCTGCCCCGCCCCGATCGACACCCCTCTTTTGCCCGACTTCAAGAAGACCATGGGCGAGGGGATGATCGACTGGACGGCCGCCAACGCCGGGGGCCGCTACGTGACCGCTGCCGAGGTGGCCAACCTGCTGGCCTATCTGGGCTCGGACGCGGCGTCGTTCGTTTCGGGAGTGAACGTGAACATCGACAATGCCTTCCAGGGTTCGATGATCACCGGCCAGGTCGACTTCGAAGAATTGGCCGGCTAGCGCGCTAGGCCACGGCCGCTAGACGGCGGCCGCCAAACGAGCCTGAAGCTCGGCGGCGTAGGCCGCTACCTGGTCGGCTACGTCGCCTAGCACTCTGGCGTCGAGTCCATCGGCCAGCTCGGGCGCTCCGGCCTGGGCCAGCATGGGTGCGATCTCGCCGGTGCGGATCTTGCCCACCGCCCACTCGGCGATGGGTCCGTGGGCGGTCTCGTCGAAGGGGATGATGTGGTTCCGCCCGCCACCGAGGTGGTTGTAGTGGTAGTGGGGGGCGTCCTCGAACAGATCGAAGCGCAGGTATTCCCACTGGCCGTCGGCGTCGAACACGTGTAGCGAGACCCCCCGGTCCTCGATGCCCAGCGGCGCCGTGCGGCGCAACTCCTCAACATAGGCCTCGTCGCCCCCGTAATACTCCACCAGCGCCTCAGGGGTGAGGTCGCGGTACTCCACCCCGATCTTGATCGCCCCGGCGGGGAAATAGGTGGTGTGAGCGTCGTCGGGCCGCATAGGCGGCATCTCATAGACGTGGCCGATCTCCATGGTGGCCAGCCTAGTGCCGGGTCGGTTCTGCCTCTATGTGCAAGGTGCCCGCTCACTACCATCGGATTCCCATGGCCCAGCGCCGAGCCGACCTAGAGGAGTTCTTCCACCCTGAAGGGGTGGCGGTGATCGGCGGGGTCGACCGCAGCCAGACAGAGGCTGCGCTGCGGGAGGCAATGGACGCCCGGTGGGGGGAAGGAAACTGGCATTTGGTCAACCCCAAGGGCGGCTCTATCGGATCGGTGCCCGTTCACGAGTCAGTGGCCGACGTGCCCGTGCCGGTGGCGCTGGCGGTGATCTCCACTCCGCCCGCGGTATGCGCCTCAGTGGTCGACCAATGCGGCGCGGCCGGGATCCGTTACGCCTTGGTGTTCTCCTCGGGATTCAGTGAAGTAGGCCCCGAAGGCGCCGCGCTGGAGTCCGAGCTGGGGGAGGCGGGCCGGCGTAACAACATCCGCATCTTCGGCCCCAACACCAACACCAACGCTTTTGAACCCGTGCCTGAGGTGCCCAACCTGCGGGGGGGCAAGATCGGGGTGGTAACCCAGTCGGGTCACAACGGTCGGCCCATCGTGCAGGGCGTTCACTTTGGCATCGGGTTCAGCCGCCAGGTGCCCTGCGGCAACGAGGTGGATCTGGAGGTGAGCGACTTCATCGAGTACTTCGCCTACGACGACGACACTGCGGTGATCGCCGGCTACATCGAGGGCTTCCGGTCGGCCGACAGGCTGCGGACCGCACTGGAGGCGGCCAATGCCCAGCACAAGCCGGTGGTGCTGTTGAAGATCGGGGCCACCGACGCCGGATCGCGCATGGCGTCGTCCCACACCGGCCACCTCACCGGGTCGGATGCGGTGATCGATGGGTTGTTCGAACAGTACGGAGTGGTGAGGGTGCGCGACCTCGACGAGCTGCTGGAGACCGCCGCCCTCTTCGCCAAGCTGGGTCCCGATGTGGCCGAAGGCGCGGGGCTCTATTCGATCTCCGGGGGCTCGAGCACGCTGATGGCCGAGGCCGCCGAGTTGGCCGGGGTGGCGGCGCCTCCGCTGGCCGAGGGGACTCAGGAGAAGCTGCACCAGCACATTCCCCGCTATCTGTCGGTGTCCAATCCCGTGGACAACGGGGGCACGTTCATCACCACCCAGCCCGCCGAGGTCCGCCGACAAGTGATTCGGGACATCGGCGACGATCCGGCGGTGGGCTACACGGTGATCGGAATCACCGGGGCGGTGCCGTCGATGACCGACCCGCTGGGCGACGACATCGTGGCGCTGGCCGATGAGGTGGACAAGCCCATCATTGCCACTTGGAACTCCTTCAAGGTGGACGAGCTGGGTTTCGACCGGGTGGTGGAATCCGGGATTCCGCTGTTCCGCTCGTTCCGGGGGTGCTTCTCTGCTCTGGCCGCCTACCACCGCTACCAGCGTCGGCGGGCTGATTTCCGGGTGCGACGGCCGTTGCCCGATGCAGTGCCGGAAGGTGCGGGGACTGCTTTGGACGCCTCGCCTCCCGATATCGGCGCGGTCCTGCGATCCTTCGGGCTTCCGCTGGTCGCCAGCGAAGTGGTCTCGTCGGCTGGCGATGCCCGCATGGCGGCGGAGCACATCGGCCTGCCGGCAGCGGTGAAGATCGTCTCGGACGACTTCCCCCACAAGTCCGACGCCGGCTTGGTGGTGCTGGGGGTGGACACCCTCGACGCAGTGGAGCTAGCCACCCAGTCGGTACTGGATCGGGCTCGGGCCGCCGCTCCAGACGCGGTCATCGACGGGGTAGAGGTTCAGCAGATGGTGACCGGCGGCACCGAGATGATCGTGGGGGTGACCCGCGATCCCACGCTCGGCCCCGCTGTAATGGTGGGTACCGGCGGCGTGTTCACCGAGGTCCTGGCCGACACCGCGGTGCGGCCATTGCCTCTCGACGAAACCGACTCCTACGAAATGATCAAGTCTCTAAAGGGCTTCCCCCTGCTCGACGGTGCCCGAGGCCGCCCGCCCGCCGATGTAGAGGCCCTGGTAGATGTGGTCATGTCAACTGCAAACTTGGCCACCGCCTTGGGAGACCGCCTCACCGAACTCGATCTAAACCCCGTAGTTGTGCTCGAAAGCGGCAAAGGTGCCGTAGTGGTCGACCACCTCATGGTTCTGGCTGAACCCTTAACCCATGAGCCAGACGCCCGCGATCGCTGACGACGTGGTGTGGCGTCCGCCACCTGATGCGTGGGCGGATTCCCGCATGGGGCAGTTCGCTGAGCGCTACCAACCGGCGGCATTGGGCGACTACGAGGCTCTATGGCGGTGGTCGGTTGAAGAACCCGGTGACTTCTGGGCCTCAGTCTGGGATTACCTCGAGATCGATGCGACGCAGGCGCCCCGGTCGGTCATCAGCGGCGGCCCTATGCCCAACACAACGTGGTTCGAGGGCGCGACCCTGAACTACGCGGAGCACATCTTGCGCGGAAACGGGCTCAGCGACACCGATGTTGCCGCAGTCGGGAGGTCCCAGACGCGCCCTGCCCAAGAACTCAGCTTGGGCGAGCTGCACGAGGAGGTTCGGCGAGCAGCCGCTGGCCTGCGACGGCTCGGCGTTGGACCTGGAGATCGCGTGGTCGCTCTGCTGCCGAACATTCCCGAGACCCTCGTCGCCTTTCTCGCAACCGCGTCAATCGGGGCGGTATGGGCCTCTTGCGCGCCCGAGTTTGGAGCCCGCGGCGTCCTCGATCGTTGGACCCAGGTCCAACCCAAAGTGCTTCTCGCGGTCGACGGCTACCGATATGGCGCCAAGCCAATCGACATCTCGGGCGTCGTAGATCAGATTCGACGGGGCCTGCCGACAGTTCAGAGCACCGTATTGCTGCCGTATCTCGATCTGGATGCCACCATTTCGGGGGACGTCCAGACATGGTCCGACCTGACTGCCGATACGACCGAGCCGTTGCGATTCGAGCCGGTCCCATTTGCCCATCCTCTTTACATCCTCTCCTCGTCGGGCACGACTGGACGGCCGAAACAGATCGTCCACGGGCATGGAGGAATCCTGCTCGAACACGGCAAGCAACTCGCGCTTCATCACGATCTGGGACCCGGAGACCGGTTCTTCTGGTTTTCGACAACGGGCTGGATGATGTGGAACTACCTGATGTCGGGGCTGCTGGCGGGTGCGTCGATCGTCATGTTCGACGGTGATCCCGCTTCGCCGACCTTGGAAACTCTGTGGTCGATCGTCGAGCAGAGCGCTGTGACACTCGCCGGATTCTCGGCCCCCTTCCTCATGGCGTGCCGCGGCGCAGGCTTGCGTCCTGGGGAAACGCTGGACTTACGCCGCTTGCGGGAAATTGGTTCGACTGGGGCGCCCCTTCCCGACGCGGGATACCGCTGGATTTCCGAGGCCGTTGCTCCAATGCCGGTCTCCAACATCAGCGGCGGGACCGATGTGTGCAGTGCGTTTGTCGGCGGAGCGCCCGTGCTGCCCGTTCGGTCGGGTGCCATCGCGTGCCGTCAGCTGGGATGGCGAGTGGATGCGTTCGATCCTGATGGACAACCACTGCGGGAAATCGATGGGGAACTCGTGATCACCGGCCCAGCACCTTCGATGCCTGTGGGCTTGTGGGGCGACGAGGATCGCCGGCGCTATCGGGCGTCGTATTTCGAGTCATTCGACGGCGTCTGGTCCCATGGCGATTGGATCACGATTTTCAATGATGGCTCGTGTGTTATCAGTGGTCGTTCCGACGCCACCCTCAATCGCGGCGGAGTGCGACTCGGCACAGCAGACTTCTACTCGGTCATCGAGGAACACGACATGGTCGACGACTCGCTAGTGGTGCATCTTGAAGACGACGAAGGCGGGCTCGGCGATCTGCTGGCGTTCGTGGTGTTGCGAGATGGGCAGGAGCTGACTGAAGAGCTCCGCGAGTGGTTGCGTGCGAGGCTGCGCGCCGAACTGTCGCCACGCCACGTACCGGATGAGATTCAGGCCGCGCCTGTCATCCCGCGCACCATCTCGGGCAAGAAGCTCGAGGTCCCCGTGAAACGCATCTTGTTGGGTGCAGCCGCCTCTCAGGTCGCATCGGCCAGCGCTCTTCAGGATCCCAACTCGCTGCACTACTTCGAGACGTTCGGAGAGCGCTGGCGGGAAAAATCGCAAAGGAGCAAATCATGAGCAAGCCTCTCCACGATCGCAGCGGGCAAGCTGATAACTCCTTCTATGACCTGAGGGAATATGAAATGGGCACCGGCTAGGACCAAAGCTCGTCGCGGAGTTTGGTGCGGAGGACCTTGCCCGTGGGATCGCGATCGACTGCGGGGCGGATGATGTAGCGGCGGGGGCGCTTGTAGCCGGCGAGGTGCTCGGCGCAGGCAGCGTTGATGGCCGCGATTACTTCGTCGTCCGCGAAGCCGTCGGCCACGGCCAGATACACCACCACCTGCTCGCCGCGGTCGGGGTCGGGCCCGCCCACCGCGCAGGCGTCGGCCACCCCGTCCACTGCGAACACCACGTCTTCGATCTCGGCGGGGTAGATGTTCACCCCGGCGGCCACGATCACCTCGGAGCTGCGGCCTGAAAGGTACAGATAGCCGTCCTCATCGAGGTAGCCGATGTCGCCCACCGAGAAGTAACCGGAGTCGTTGTAGGCGTCTTCGGTCTTGTCGTCGGCGTTGATGTAGCGGAAGTAGCGCCCCTCTGGTCGGCGGAAGTACACCGTGCCCGGCTCGCCGGTGCCCAGCAGTTCACCGTCGTCACCCACGATCTGGATAGCCAGCTCCCCAATGGGGGTGCCCACGGTGCCCGGCCGGGCCAGCCACTCGGTGGAACTACACATGGTCATTCCACCCTCGGTGAATCCGTAGTACTCGGTGAAGATCGGGCCCCACCATTCGATCATGCGCTGCTTGAGCGGGACCGGGCAGGGCTCGCCGCCGTGCAGGACGGTGGCCAGGCGGGAGTGGTCCACCTCAGCTTTGCGCTCGTCGGGCAGCCCTAGAAGCTGGCGGAACATGGTGGGCACCATGATGGAGGCGGTCACCCCATCGTTGATGACATCCACCGCCCGATCGGCGTCCCACCGACCCATGATCCGCATGGGGGCGCCGTTGGCCAGTGCTCCCAGGGCAAACGCCAATGGAGCGCCATGGAAGAGCTGGGCGACCATTAGGTGCTTCCCGTCGCGGGGCAGACCCAGCCCTTGAGCCCCAAGTGATGAGAACTCCCACCACTGCTCGAAGGTGGACTCCGAGTCCAGGGTGCGCTCCACCCCTTTTGGCCGACCGGTGGTGCCCGAGGTGTAGGGGATGCGGTATCCGGTGCCCCCGGCTGGGAACGGATTTGGATCTTGGGCGTCGACCCAGGCGTCGAAATCGTCGCCAATCCATACCACTGGGCGGTCTCCCGCCGCGTCCCGGGCTGCGGGCAAGTCGGTTGCCACTAGGGCTGAACCGGCGTCGTCCAGCACATAGGCGATCTCGGTGGCCGTCCAGTTGGTCTTGATCGGGGTCATCTTCAGCCCGGCCCGAAAGCAGGCCAACATGACCTCTACGAACTCGGTGCGATTGGAGCACACCAGCCCCACGTGATCCCCTGGTGAGGCCCCGGCGGCCATCAGCCCTCGCCCGATGGCATGGGTACGGCGATCCAGCTCAGCCCAGGTTATCTGGTGGAAGTCGTCCTCCAGCGCCAGCTCATCGTGGTCTCGTCGGGCCAACTCCGACAGCTTCGAGGGTTTGCTCACCGCATCGACAATACTGATCCCGTTTGCCGCCACACTCGTTTACCGGGGTGTCTGGCATCACAATAGGCAGCTACTATGTTCCTCATCGCGGACTGGATTTCCGAGGCGCACGACGAGAATTCGGGGCCGGTGTGAGCGGCACCCTGTCTTTGGCGGTTGCCAACCATATTACTGACGCCGCGCTGGCCGCTGCGGCCGAGCGCGACTTCCCACCGATGACGGTTGTAGTGCTCGACGCGGGCGGGCACATACTGGTGGTCAAGCGCGACGAGCGTTCTGGCATCGGCCGGTTTGAGATCGCCATGGGCAAGGCCCACGGCTGTCTCGCCATGGGCTTCGGTGGCCGCGAGCTAGCTCGGCGAGCTGATGCCGTGCCGAAGTTCTTCACCTCCCTTGCCCCGCTTCTGCCCCACGGGATTGTGCCGGTCGCCGGCGGGGTGCTCATCCGCGAAGACGAAGGGACTCTCCTCGGGTCCATAGGCATCAGCGGAGGAACGTCCGACGAAGACGACATCTGTGCCATCGTCGGGATCACCTCGGTGGATCTTGTCGCTGACACGGGAGATGCGAAATGATCGGACGGCACGGCGGTGGTGCCGTCCTCTTCGAGAACGTGCAGATCTTCGACGGCACCGGGGCTGAGCGCTTCCCGGGTTCCGTCTTGGTGCGTGGCAATCGCATCCATCAAGTTGTCGTCGGGAGTGAGACGATCGACGCGCCCGAGGCCAAGGCCGTCGACGGTCGTGGCGGCACCCTCATGCCCGGTATGGTCGAGGGGCACGCTCATCTCACCTGGCCGTCATCGATCGAGCAGATCATCAACGCTATGGCACTCCCGATCGAGGAGCACATGCTCACCACCGCGGTGAACGCACGCATCACCCTCGAAGCGGGCTTCACCAGCGCCTACTCAGCCGGGTCGCTCGGTGAGCGCATGGAGGTAGCTCTACGTGACCACATCGACGACGGCCGCCTGCCTGGGCCGCGACTGCGCGCCTCGGCAATGGAAAAAGGCGTAGAAGGGATCATTGGCGTGCCCGAGGGGCACGATCCGACCCACGACCGCAGCATTCCGGGTCTTCAGCAGTACGTACGCGACATGGCCGACCTCGGCGTCGACACCATCAAACTGCTCATGTCCAGCGACGAAGGGTTCAGCCCTGGCGGCGCCAACGTGTTGATGTACTCCGAGGAAGAAGCCCAGGCGGTGGGCGTGGCTGCTCGCGAGGCGGGCATGTGGTTGGCCTGCCACGCCCAGGCTGCCGAGGCGGTAAAGCGGGCGGTGCGGGCCGGCTTTCGGTGCATCTACCACTGCACCCTCGCCGACGAGGAGGCGCTCGACATGCTCGAGGAGCATCGAGATGAGCTGTTCGTGGCGCCGGCACCAGCGCTGCTATATTCCCGCATCCACGAGGCCGAGGAATTCGGAATCGACCGTGAGACCGCAGAGCGGATGGGTGCGGTCTCTGGTCTCGAGTCCATGGAGCGGATCTACCCCGAGATGAAGCGCCGCGGCATCCGCGTCGTCCCTGGGGGCGACTACGGCTTCCCGTACAACCCTGTCGGACGCAACGCGCGCGATCTCCAGCTATTCGTCGATCTCTTCGGTTACACGCCGGTCGAAGTGCTGGTGGCTGCAACGAAGACCGCCGGCGAGATGGTCGGTTTCGATGTCGGCACCATCGAGGAGCGCCGACTGGCCGACCTGCTGCTCATTGATGGGGACCCGACTGTCGATGTCTCAATCCTCCAGGACAGCGCGCGAATCGTCGCCGTGATGCAAGACGGGTCATTCCACCGGGCGCCCCCCTGGCAGTCCTTTGCGGTAAACAGCCAAGACCACGGCCAATAGCTCAAGTTGGCTTGCGGCCTACGCCGATTTGGCGGGCGATGATGTTGCGCTGGATCTCGCTGGAGCCGGCGCCGATGGTGCCGAGGCGGGCGTTTCGCCAGTGGAGCTGCATGTTGGAGTCGAGGGTGTAGCCGTAGCCGCCCATCACCTGCATTCCGGTGTAGCTGGCCCGCATCATGGCCTCGCTGATCCACAGCTTGGCCATCGACACCTCGAGGGCGCACTGCTCGTCTGCCGCGATGCGCCGGGCCAGGTCCCAGGTGAGGGTGCCGGCGATGTTCACGTCCACCGCAACGTCGGCCAGCATGTGCTGAATGGCCTGGAAGCGCCCTATTGCCTGGCCGAACTGCTCCCGGGTGTTGGCGTACTCGACGGCCTCCTCCAAGATGGTCTCCATCGGCCCCAGGTTGATGGGCAGCGAGGAGAACCGCTCCCGCTCCAGGTTGGCCTGGAGATTGCGGTGCCCCTGGCCCTCGACGCCTAGGATGTTGGCGGCGGGGACTCGGACATCGATGTAGGTGACCATGTTGGTGCCGCTGGCCCGCTCGCCGATGGTCTCGATGGGGGTGATCTCGATGCCGGGGCTGGACAGGTCCACCACGAAGAACGTGATGCCGTCTTGCTTTTTCGGCTCATCGGAGGTGCGGGTGGCCAACAGCACGTAGTCGGCGTGACGGGCGAAGGAGTTCCACATCTTGGTGCCGTTCACCACATACTCGTCGCCGTCGCGAACCGCCCGACACTTCAGATTGAAGGCGTCGGATCCGGCGTCGGGCTCGCTGAGCGAGAAACAGAATTTGTACTGGCCGCTGGCGATGCCCGGCAGGAACAGCTCGCGCTGCTCCTCGGTGCCGTAGATCTGTAATCCCCCCGACGCGTGGATGGCCGACCGGTAGACCATGATGGCGAACGACATCATGGCCCGGCTGAGCTCGTGCAAAACGATGGCCACCTCCACGATGCCGCCACCTTGGCCGCCGTATTGCTCGGGGATGCCCACCCCCATGAACCCGGCTTCGGCGAACCGCTGGTAGGTGTCCAGCGGGGGCTCGCCCTTGATGTCCCACTCCCGGGCGAACCCGTCGGGCATCTCTTTGGCTGCGAACGCCCGCACCGATTCCCGCAGCATTTCCTGTTCCGGGGTGAACTCCATGGGTGCCTCCCTGTGCGGGCGATGCTCGCTCAGCTGCGGGGGCTGCCGATGAGCACGTCGACGGCGGTGACCCCAGAAGTATGCACGATGAGCGGGTTGATCTCGGCCTCCGTGTGGTCGCGGGCCGTGATGTGCCCCAGTCGCACCAGCACCTCGGCGGCGGCTTGTCGGTCGCTGTCCGGCTCGCCCCGGTAGCCATCCAGCAGCGCGCCTGCCTTGGTGGCGTCCAAGAGGGCGTGGGCGTCGGCCAAACTCAGCGGGGCCGGCGAGATGGCCACGTCGTCGACCAACTCGGTGAGCACGCCACCGAGTCCGGCCACCACGCAGGGACCGGCCTCGGGGTCGATCCTGGTGCCGACAATCAGCTCCACGCCGGGATCGGCCATGGACTGGACCACCACCGTGGCGTCGGCCAAGCCCAACTCCTTGCCGCGGGCCTCCAGCCGGGCGGCGGCATCGGCGATGTCGTCGGGGGCCACGTTGAGCTCCACCAACCCGAGGTCGGTCTTGTGGTCCAATCCTTCACCCAGCAGCTTGACCGCGGCGGGCCGGTCATCGGCATACTCGGCCGGTGCGCAGGTGGGAGCCAAGATGTCGGCGAGCAGATCTTCGAGGGATTCTTCTGGCCAGGCCCGCGGCTCTTCCGCCGTTGGCAGTTGGGGCGTGCGGCTCTGCCAGGCGGCCAGGCAGCGGAACAGGAGGTCGGCTGAGCCGAACACGGGGATACCGGATTCGAGCAGCTTGGGGTAGTCCACCGCATGCCATCCGGGCGCGCTGAAGACCGCAATCGGCGTTCCCCGGCCGGCCTGAGCCACTAGGGCGTCGACTTGGCTGTTGATGGACAGATCGGGACCGATCAGCATTCCGTGGACCAACACGTCCAGCCCGGGATCGTCGCCCAGGGCCTCGAGTGCCGCCGGCATCAGATCGAAGTCGACCACCGACTGTCCGGTGAGGTCCAGCGGATTGCGGGGCTCGCCCAGCGTCATGCGCTCTGCCATCGCCGAGTGGGTCGCGCCACCCAGGGGAGGCACTTCAAAGCCGTTGTGGCGGGCGGAATCGGCCAAGATTCCCGCCACCGCCCCCGATGACGACAGCACTCCGACCCGCCTGCCCCACTGGCCACGGGCCATGGGCAGGGCGGCCAATTCGGCCAGGTCGTGGGCCATCAAGATGCCGTGCTGACGGCAGCGGGCGGCAAAGGCGTCGTAGTCGCCGACCAGTGCCCCGATGTGGCCGCGGACCGCGTCAGCACCCTCGGGAGACCGGCCACCCTTCAGCACGATCACCGGCTTTCCCGCACAGGTGGCCTCATCAGCGGCGTCGAAAAACCGGTCGGCGTCGTCTAAGCCCTCGACATACACCACGATCTGCTCGGTGCGAACGTCTCCAGCCAAGTACCGGACGTAGTCGCTCACCTTCAGATCGATGCCGTTTCCCACCGCGAAGCCCACGGTGAGGCCGAGACCGTTTCCCAGCAGGTGCTCGACCAGAGACGACACCAAAGCACCGCTTTGCGACACCACGCCGAGGTTGCCGACGGGCAGCTCATCGGCCATGGCGTAGGGGGGGAACCCGGCGGGGATCCGGTCGACGCAATTGATGACGCCATTGGTGTTGGGCCCGCACACCGCCATCGAGGTGTCGGCCAAGAACGCCTGCAACTCCAAATCCAGCGGTGATCCGGCCCGGTCGCCCTCGCCGAACCCCCCGCTGAACAAAATGGCTGCTTTAGAGCCGATGGCCTCGGCTTGGCGCAGCACGTCGATGGCCGCGGCGGCCGGTACCAGCACGAGCACCAGTTCCGGGGGTTCGGGCAGCGATCCGAGATCCGCGTAGCAGGGCCGTTCCACCATCGTGTCGTAGCGGGGATTGACCAGGTAGAGATCGGCCGAGACGTTGTGTTTGAGCAGATTGCTCAGCGCCCACGACCCCAACTTGTTGCCCCCCGGAGGGGTGGCCCCCACCACCGCGATGGATCGGGGCCGAACCAGCGGGCTGAGGTCCTTGCCCGGCACTATTCCCCGGTGATGGTAAGGCCGGCTTGGCCGGTGCGGACCACCATGAACTCCATGCCCCCGGGTCCCGCGGTAAAGCCGTAGTCCACATTGGCGGCCAACAGGAGGGAATCGGGCGCCTCCACAACTACACCGCTCTCCAAAGTGGCGCTGCCGGACAACACCACCATCAGTTCGTCCCGGTCGTGGCTGTGGGGAGGGACCACATAGCCGGGGGCCAGCCGGATGGCGTGGGCGAAGAACGACCCCCGGTGCAGCCACGCCTTCTGCAAGTCGGTGTCGTCGGGGTCGGGGTTCTCCCCGGGCTGAAACCACTCCACATCTCGATATCGGGTGAGGGCCATGGGGAATTCGTAGCACGGACGGTCGGGTTACGGCTCCTGGGCGGGCCAATAACATGGCCACCAATGCATGTAGTGGTGGCTGGCGCCGGGGGGATCGGTGGTGCCATTGCCGGCGAGGCGGCCCTCGGCGGTGGGGATGTCAGCGTGATCGACGCCTGGGCCGACCACGTCGAGGCCATCCGGGCCGACGGCCTGCGCCTGAAAGGCCCAAGTCCTATGGGGGAGCGGACTGTGGGTCTGGCCGCGTGGCACATCAGCGAGTGGCAACGGCTAGCCCCCATTGACCTTCTCGTCGTTGCTACCAAGTCATTCGACAACCAGTGGATCGCACCGCTTCTAGCCCCCCGACTCGCCGAAAGGGCGACCGTGATCTCGGCCCAAAACGGGGTCAACGAGCCTCAATTGGCTGAGTTTCTGGGTCGGGAGCGGATCGTTGGCGCAGTGGTTCTATTTCCTGCTGAGGCCGTCAGTCCAGGATGGGTACGGATCGACTGGAAACCGACGTTGCTCATCGGCGAGTTGGACGGCGCCCGCACCAGTCGGCTGGAGCAGGTTTCGTCAGCTTTGGGTGAGGGGATCGAGACTCCGGTGAGCGGCAACATCTGGGGGGAGATCTGGTCGAAGCTGGTGATGAACTGCATGAGCAATCCGGTCAACGCGGTCCTCGGGGGCAGAGCCCGGGATTGTCGAGAGCAATCCGGTCCCCGCCGAGTCAGCTTGGCCTGCGGGTCGGAGGCGGTCGCGGTCGGCCAGGCCCGAGGCCACCGCATCGAACCGGTGAGCGGCATCGACGCCGAGCGCATCCTGACCGGCGGCGCTGGCGGGCCAGGGGCTGTGGAGTTGGCCGTCGACTGGGAGGCCACCGCCTCCGAGCTGGGCGAGGTCAAAGGGTCAATGCCCACCGACATCGAACGGGGCCGCAGGACCGAGATCGAGTCGTTCAGCGGATTCGTCAGCCGGGAGGGAAGACGATTGAGCATTCCCACCCCGGTCAACGACGCGGTGTACACGATGGTGCGGGAAATCGAGGCTGGATACAGGGTGCCCGGCCCCCAGAACCAGGACGAACTGCTCCGAATTCTGGTTTGAGGGGCTAACGGCCCTGCCAGCGGGGAGGGCGTTTCTGGGCGAAGGCCTGGGGCCCTTCTTGGGCATCGTCGCTGGCGTACACCGGCTCGTAGATCTTGTCGGCCACCGCAGCTGCCTCGTCGGGGGATAGACCAGCGGTGGCCCGGATCATGGCTTTGCCGGCCCGGACGGTGAGCGGGGCGTTAGCGGCAATCGCTGCCGCCAGGCTGGCCGTCGCCGATCTCAACTCGGCCGCCGGCACCACCCGGTTCACCAAGCCGAGTTCGTAGGCCCTCTGGGCGGTTATTGGCTCGGCGGTGCACAGTAATTCGATGGCCGCTCGGGGCGGGATCAGCCATCCCAATTGGTTGGCCCACGGCGAGCCCCGGCCCACCTTGGCCTCGAGGATGCCGAATCGGGCGTGGTCGGCGGCCACGCACAAATCGCACTGCATGACCAGGTTGAAGCCGCCGGCGTAGGCCACGCCGTTTACCGCGGCGATGACCGGCTTGGTGACCTCTCCGTTGGCCAAGCGGCCTTTGACGATGTGAGAGGGCAGCCCCCGCTCGGCTCGGGCGGCCATCTCCTTGAGGTCGGCTCCGGCTGAGAAGGCGGCCTCGCCCGCGCCGGTTAGCACGGCTACCGCGATGTCTTTGTCGGTTTCCACCCGATCCCACGCGGCGGCCAAGCCCTCCGACACCGCCTGGTTGATGGCGTTGCGGGCCTCGGGGCGGTTGATGGTCACCCACGCCACTCGATCGGCGACCTCGAACGCCACCGCCCCTTGGTCAGCCATGGCGTACCGCCAGGGCCATGTAGTGGTCGTCGGCGTCGTCCAAGAACATCAACTCCCAGTTTCCCTCGGCCAGCAGGGGTTCGATTCGGTCCGGGTCTATGTTCATATCGTGGGCGTGGGCCCCTCGATCCTTGTGGCGGGAGGCCAGGGCTAGGCGGCCGATGGGGTGGAACACGCCCAGCCGGGCGCCGGGCCGCGCGGCCCGGGCCATCTCCCGAAGGGTTCCTATTGGGTCGGGCAGGTGGGGAAGCAGCCCGGCGGCCAGGATTCCTGCGACGGAGCCGTCCCGCACCGGCAACCGCCCCACGTCTCCCAGCGCGCAAGCTGAAATCGCATTCCGCCCCAGGCGGGCGGCTTCGTGGAGCATGGCCGGGGTGGCGTCGATGCCCAGTACCGCGCCCCGGGGTCCGACCGCGGCCCGCATGGGGGCCAAGGCCCGGCCCGATCCGCAGCCAGCGTCGATGGCTACATCGCCGGGGGACAGCTTGAGCTGGGCCACTGCCCAGTCGAACAAGACATCGTCGTCGGGATGGCGGTCTTCCCAGCCAGCCGCCCGGGAGGTGAAAAACTCCCGAGTCTGCACCAAGTCTCGTGACAACCCCATCGGGAGACAGGTTAATGGCGGACCGAGGCGATTAGGGCGGAGAGTTCGGCGGAGGTGGCCGGGCCGGCCAGAGAGGCGCAGACTGCGCCGGTGCGGTCGGCCACCACCGCCAAAGGGACGGCGTCGACGGCGTAGCGTCGGTGCAGTTCGCCGTGGCGGCGATGCTCTACCTCCTGCACCGCCAGTGTGTCGTCGGCTAGCTCCTCGGCCGCCTCGATCACCGCGGCGCAGGTCGAGCAGGTCTTGGAGGTGAACACGGCCAGCAGCCAATCGGTGTTGGGCTGAGCGAAATCCCAGCGCTCAAGCTGCGCGGGCACGGAGTAAGTCGGGGCAGTCGGCGACGAGGGCCGAATGCGACGATAGAGCCAGGCCACTGCCAGTGCCCCGACTATCACCCCCAGGGTGATCAGGGTGCGGGCCACGTCTCCGGGGCTTCAGGCTCTTCCAGATCGGCGGCGGAGGCAACGGTGGTTGTAGAGGCACCCGACGTTCCCCCTGTGCCGCGGGCGCCCAAAGCAGAGCCGATGATGTCTCGAGGATCGCCTACGGCGCCGTCGGCGCCCAGTTCCACCAGCCGGGTGACCTCAGCTCCGGAGATGGTCTCGTGTTCCAGCAGGGCTCGGGCCACCAGGTCCAGGCCATTGCGGTGCTTGGAGAGAACCTCACGGCACCGGTTCTCCTGGGCCCGCAAAATCTCGGCCACTTCCTCGTCGATTACCCGGGCAGTCTCATCGCTGTACTCCCGGCTGGTCATCATGTCGTCGCCCAAGAACACCTGTCCTGAGCTTCTCCATGCCATTGGTCCGATGCGGTCGCTCATACCCCACTCCCGCACCATGCGTCGCGCGAATTCGGTAGATCCGGCCAAGTCATCGGCCGCGCCGCTGGATGACACGCCGAACACCAGTTCTTCGGCGATGCGCCCGCCCATCCGCATCACCAGCATGTCGTCGAGGTAGTCGCGCCGCAGCGTATGGCGGTCTTCCTCGGGGAGGGTCATGGTCACCCCCAGGGCCATTCCCCGGGGGATGATGGTCACTTTGTGGAGCGGGTCGGCATGGGGCAGCACGGCGGCGCACACTGCATGGCCGGCTTCGTGGTAAGCGGTGATCTGCCGCTCCTCCTCGGACATGACCATGGATTCCCTCCGCTGGCCCATCAGCACCCGGTCGCGTGCGTTCTCGAAGTGGATCATGCGGATCTGATCGGAATCGCTGCGCACCGCGAACAACGCAGCCTCGTTCACCAGGTTGGCGAGGTCGGCTCCGCTCATGCCCGGTGATCCCCGGGCGATCAGGGGAAGGTCGACATCGGCGGCGATCTTCTTGGCCCGGACGTGGACATTGAGAATTTGCAGCCGGTCGTCGGCTTCGGGCAGCGGGACCACCACCTGGCGGTCGAACCGTCCGGGCCGCAGCAGCGCGGGGTCCAAGATGTCGGGCCGGTTGGTGGCCGCCATCATGACGATGCCCTCGGTGGCCTCGAAACCGTCCATCTCCGACAGCATCTGGTTGAGGGTCTGCTCGCGCTCGTCGTGGCCACCGCCGAGCCCGGCGCCCCGCTTGCGGCCGATGGAGTCGATCTCGTCTATGAAGATGATGGCCCGACCCATCTTGCGGGCCGACTGGAACAGGTCCCGCACCCGGCTGGCACCCACCCCGACGAACATCTCCATGAAGTCCGACCCGGTGACCGACAAGAACGGCACCCCGGCCTCGCCGGCCACCGCTCGGGCGATGAGCGTCTTGCCGGTTCCCGGCGGCCCCACCAGCAGCACCCCCTTGGGGATGCGGGCGCCGATCTGGGCGAACTTGTCAGGATGCTTTAGGAAGTCGACGACCTCGACGATTTCTTTTTTGACCCCCCCGTAGCCGGCCACGTCCTCGAAGGTGGTTCCGGGCCGCTCGGTAGAGTAGGTCTTGGCCTTGGACCGGCCGATGGACATGATCCCGCTCATCTGCCCCTGGGCCCGGCGTTGGAACCACCAGAAGATCAAGAAGATCAGCCCCACCGGAATGAGCAGTGGCAGGATGCTGGCCCAGATGCTGCTGCGGGGGGTGTGGAACTCAAACGTGGGGATGCTGCTTCGCAAGCCCGCTTCGACTTGTTCGCTCAGCGGGACTGGCCCGGTGGTGTAGAACTTGGAGCCATCCACCAACGTGCCTTTGATCTCGCCGGTGTTGTTGTTGTACTCCGCTTCTTCGACCTGATTGAGCTCCGCAGTGTCGACGAATGCCCTGAAGGAGATCTCCTCGCCTTTGTCCTCACTGCGGAACACGTTGGAGAACAGCAGTGCGGCCAAGAGCCCGAGCACGATAAACCACACCCAGCGGGGCATCCGGCTTTGCGGCGGCTGCTGGCCCGGCCCGCGCTCGGGTTCCGGCCGCTCAGGCGACGGGGGAGGCGGTGGCGGCGGGGAGGCCATTGGGCAATTCTACGAGGGCTCGGGGACAAAGTCACCACTCCGCTGCCCTACGCTGCGAACCGGTGGCGGCGGCAAAGCACAACAAAGAGAGAGAGATCCGATGGGGTCTGCCCGATGTGTTCATCGGTTTGGTGATCTCATGGGTGGCCGCGGTGGTGGTATTTGTCGCCGTGGTGGCCGCGGTAGGGCTTGACACCGGAGGGGAGACGGGAACCGGGTCGTACGTGGGGCGATACGGGTTGGGCGACGCCTTGGAGTTGGAGCGCAGCGACCCGGCGTTGCCGCTGTGGACCCTGCCCGTGGGCCAGATCGGGCTGTGGGCTGGTCTGGGTTTGACCGCGGTGGTGGCCGCCGCCACTCGGGGCAACGGCCTGCGTCGGGACTTCGGCTGGTCGATGCGGCTATCGGACATACCCGTGGGGCTGGCGTTCGGAGTGCTCGCCCAGATCGTCGTGGTGTGGCTCATCTATGCGCCGTTCCAGCAGTTCTTCGACTTCGACGTGAGCGAGGCCGCCCGCCAGATCACCGACCGGGCAGCTTCCCCGGGCGACATCGCCTTGGTGATGCTGGGGGTGGTGGTGGGAGCGCCGATATTCGAAGAGCTGTTCTTCCGGGGGCTTACCTTGCGGGCGTTCGAGCGGAAATGGGGGGCAACGGTGGGAGTGCTGGCCTCCTCAGTAGTTTTCGCAGCGGTGCACTTTCAACTGCTCCAATTTCCCGCACTGGTGGCTTTTGGGATCATCGCCGCCTTGCTGGTTAGGCGCTACAAGCGACTGGGGCCAGCCATTTGGGCCCATGTCGGATTCAATCTGGTGGCGGTGATCAACCTGATCTGGCTGGCTTGAGCGGCATAGCCCGCCACTTTGTGCCTACTTTTAGATCGTGAGCGAGCCGGTATTGGGCACGAGAGAGCCGGTTTGAGGCCGTGAGCGAGCCGGGTGTGTTGCGCGGGGCAGTGCAGCCCTACGCATGGGGGTCGCGCGAGGCGTTGCCCCGGATCATGGGAATGCCGCCGACCGGGGAGCCCCAAGCCGAGCTCTGGCTGGGGGCCCACCCTCGGCGGCCGTCGATACTGCGGCGCAGCGGTGAGGACTGCCCTCTCGACCAGGTGATCGCAGCCGACCCGGTGGGCGAATTGGGGGCCGATGTTGCCCGCACGTTCGGCGATGAGCTGCCCTTTCTGCTCAAGATATTGGCCGTGGCCCAGCCGCTGTCGCTCCAGGCTCACCCCACCAAAAGGCAAGCCCAGGCGGGGTTTGATGCCGAGGACCACCAAGGCATCTCCGTCGATGCCGACCATCGGTCGTACCGCGACCGCAACCACAAGCCGGAGTTGGTATGCGCGCTGGAGCCGTTCACCGCCTTTTGCGGGTTCCGGCCTCCAAGCTCCGCGGCGGAATTGCTCGGCTCGCTGGGGGTGTCCCCGCTGGATCCAGCTATCGGCTTGCTGCGGGAAAACCGGGCCGACCGGGCGCTTCGGTGGCTGCTGGAACGGCCCTACCCAGCCGCTGCCGAGATCGCCCATCAGGTGGCCTCGGCCTGCGCCCGGCCCGGCCCATTTCCCGACGAGCGGCAATGGGCGGTGCGGATCGGTGAGCAGCATCCCGGAGATGTCGGAGTGGCCATCGCCCTACTCTTGAACTTGGTGAGGTTGGAACCGGGTGAAGCGCTATATCTGGGTGCGGGCAATCTTCATGTGTACCTCCACGGCGTGGCCGTTGAGATCATGGCCAATAGCGACAATGTGCTGAGGGGTGGTCTTAGTGTCAAACACGTTGACGTCCCCGCTCTCTTGGAGGTGGTGGACTGCCGTCCCGATGATGTGCCGGTGGTAGCTCCCGATGGCCCGTACTTCACTTTCCGGCCTCCGGTTCCAGATTTCTGTCTCACCCGCATCGAGGTGTCCGGTTCGGTGCAATGCCATCCCACGGGACCGGAGATCGTGCTGTGCGCATCGGGAAATGTAAGCGCCGCCGGCTACGAGATCGTCGGCGGTGGGGCGGTATGGCTGCCTGCGGGAACCGGCGAGTACGAAGTCGCGGGAGCCGGGCTGGTGTTTCGAGCTCAAACCAACTAACTGGAATAGGGCAGTGGGGGCAGCCCATCGGCAAGACTGTGGCAATGGCACTTGACCCCCGACTGCTTGAGATCTTGGCTTGTCCCGACGACAAAGGGCCGCTGCTCTATTTCCCCGACGAGGACGCGCTTTACAACCCCCGCTTGCACCGCCGCTATGTGGTGGCAGACGACATCCCCAACATGCTCATCGACGAGGCCGAGAGCGTGGGCGGGGACGAGCACGAGCGTCTGATGGCCAGAGCCGAGTCTGAGTCCATTCCCTTCACGTTTACCCCGTAACAATTGGCCCCGTGAGAATCTCTGAAGGTTACGAAAAGCGATTCCGCTGATGAGCGAGAGGCTGGACACGCTGGGCATGTGGCCCGCAGTCAATCGACTGCCGGAGCAGATGTTGGATGCCCTTGACCGAACCAAAGACATGCCGGGGCTGCCCGACCCTTCGGAGATTGCCAATGTCTTGGTGCTGGGCATGGGCCCGGGTGGATTTGCCGGCGACCTGCTGGCGGTAACCGCGGGGCCGTTCATGCCGCTGCCCATCGTGGTAGTCAAGAGCTACCAGCCCCCTTCGTATGTGAATGAGCAGACCCTGGTGTTCGCCCTATCTGCCAGCGGCGACACCCCGGAGATCGTCCAAGCCGCGGCCCAGGCCGTCGAGGCCGGAGGCCGGGTGGTGGCGGTGACCGGTGGCGGCCAACTGGCCCAAATGGCCACCGCTTGGGGCGCCCCGCTGGTGGAAGTGGATCCCATGCTGTACCCGCCCAGGGCGGGGCTGAGCGTGCTGACCGTGGCACCGATGATCATCCTCGGTCAGATGGGGCTGTTCCCCGGTGCCACCCAGTGGGTGCGCCAAGCGGTGGATCAGATCCGCAGCCGCCGCGACACGGCCCGGAAGCCGACCAGCGCCTTGGCCCGCCGCCTCGCGGGCACTGTGCCGCTGGTCTACGGCGGGGGAGGGCTTGGGTCGGTGGCTGCTCGGCATTGGAAGAACATGATCAACACCAGTGCCAAGGCCCCGGCGTTCAGCGCGGGAGTGCCCGACCTGCTGCACAATGAGATCGCCGGATGGGGCCAGCACGGAGATCTGACCCGGCAAGTGTTCAGCATGGTGGTGTTGCGCCATGACCATGAGCATCCCGAGGTAATGAGGGGCTTCGACATCATGATCGACCTAATGGACGAGGTGGTGGGCTCAGTCCACACCGTGGAGGCGGCCGGCGAGGGACCGGTAGCCCAGGTTTTCGATCTCATGTACCAGGGGTCGGTCACGTCTTTGGAGATGGCCGCCGCGGTGGGGCTTGACCCCGGACCGGTGCCAGCAGTCGTGGCTGCTCGACAGGCGCTGGCCGGCCGCACTCGATGACGGGTTAGACGGGGGAATTCCGTAGATTCGGACGGGAAATCCCGTAAGGAAACCCAGATAGCAAGGGAGGGTCGCGGTGACCCTGGAGCACGATTTCAAAGTGGCCGATCTGGTCCTGGCGGAGGCCGGTCGCAAAGAGATCCGCCTGGCCGAGCACGAGATGCCCGGCCTCATGGCCCTGAGGGCTCAGCATTTCGACGCCCAGCCCTTAGCCGGCGCCCGCATCACCGGCTCTCTCCACATGACCGTGCAGACCGCGGTGCTCATCGAGACCCTCACCGCGCTGGGCGCACAGGTGCGCTGGGCGTCGTGCAACATCTTCTCCACTCAGGATCCGGCCGCCGCCGCGGTGGCTGTCGGGCCTACGGGAACGCCCGAGGAGCCCCGAGGGGTTCCGGTGTATGCCTGGAAGGGTGAGACCCTGGAGGAGTACTGGTGGTGTACCGAAAAGGTGCTGTTGTGGCCCGACGGCGGTGGCCCGAACCTCATTTTGGACGACGGCGGTGACGCCACCTTGTTGGTACACATGGGCGCCGACGCCGAGGCGGCGGGCACCGCGGGCGACCCCGATGAGGCCGACTCCGAGGACTTAGCCGAGATCCGCCGCCTGCTGGGACGCACGCTGGCCGAAGAGCCCGGGCGGTGGAGCGCCATTGCCGCGGGGGTTCGCGGCGTTTCCGAGGAGACCACCACAGGGGTCCACCGGCTCTACCGGATGAAGGCCGACGGCACTCTGCGGTTTCCGGCCATCGACGTGAACAACTCGGTGACCAAGTCGAAGTTCGACAACCTCTACGGCTGTCGGCATTCGCTGATCGACGGCATCAACCGGGGCACCGACATGATGATCGGCGGCAAGACCGCGGTGGTGTGCGGCTACGGCGACGTGGGCAAGGGCTGCGCCCAATCGCTGCGGGGCCAGGGCGCCCGGGTGGTGGTCGCCGAGGTGGATCCCATTTGCGCGCTGCAAGCGGCTATGGAGGGCTTCGAAGTCCAGCGGCTCGAAGATGTGCTGGAGACCGCGGATTTGTTCATCACCGCCACCGGCTGCAAAGACGTGATCAGTGCCGAGCACCTGGGAAAGATGAAGCACCAGGCGGTGGTGGGCAACATCGGCCACTTCGACAATGAGATCGACATGGCCGGGCTCAACGCCTTGTCCGATGTGCAGCGCATCAACATCAAGCCCCAGGTGGACGAGTACGTTTTTCCCGATGGGCACTCGGTGATCATCTTGTCGGAGGGGCGCCTGTTGAATCTGGGCAACGCCACCGGCCATCCCAGCTTCGTGATGTCGTGCAGCTTCACCAACCAGGTGCTGGCCCAGATGGAGTTGCACGCCAACGCCGAGTCCTACGGCATCGACGTGACCACACTGCCCAAGGAGCTGGATGAGATGGTGGCCCGGCTGCACCTCGACGCCCTCGGCGTGCGCCTCACCACGCTGACCTCCGAACAGGCCGACTACATGGGGGTGTCGGCCGAAGGGCCGTTCAAGGCCGACCACTACCGGTACTGACCCCGCTGGTTGGAGCGATGCCCCCGCCGCTGTTCGAGGATTCCCCCATCCCGCCCACCATCGAGTGGATGGGCGACCACATCCGGCTCATCGACCAGCGGAAGCTGCCCGGCGAGTTGGTGCTGGTCGATGTGCGCAGCGTCGAGCAGCTGTGCGAGCTCATCTTCGATCTGGCCATCAGGGGCGCGCCGGCGCTGGGGGCGGCCGGGGCCATGGGGGTGGCGCTGGCCTCGGTGCAGGGCCGGGAGATGGCCGAAGCCGCATCTCTGCTAAGGGCCACCCGTCCCACCGCGGTGAACCTGGCCTGGGGGGTGGATCGGGCGCTGGCCGCCGCCGACCCGGTGGCCGAGGCGGTGCAGATCGCGGTGAACGACGTGGCCGTGAACCAGGCCATCGGCGCCCACGGCACTTCGGTGGTGCCTGACGGCGCCCGGGTGCTGACCCACTGCAACACCGGATCGCTGGCCTGCGTGGGGTGGGGGACCGCGCTGGGCGTGATCCGATCGGCCCACGAGGCGGGGCGGCAGCCGTTGGTATGGGTGGATGAGACCCGCCCGGTGCTTCAGGGCGCCCGGCTAACCGCCTGGGAGCTGCAACAGCTCGGCATCCCGGCGGTGCTGGTGGTGGACTCCATGGCCGGATCTCTGATGGCTGCCGGAGAGGTGGACCTGGCCATAGTGGGCGCCGACCGCATCGCCGCCAACGGCGACGTGGCCAACAAGATCGGCACCTACTCGCTGGCGGTGCTGGCCCGATACCACGACATCCCCTTCTATGTGGCCGCCCCCTCGTCCACCACCGACCCGACCACTCCGTCGGGATCGGAGATTGTGGTGGAGCTGCGCCCTGATGCCGAGGTGGTCGAGGTGGGTGGAATCCGCCTTGCGCCGGCGGGCACGGCCGCCCAGAACTGGGCCTTCGACGTCACCCCCGCTGAGCTAGTCACCGGCTACATCACCGAAAAGGGCATCAGCACAACTGCCTCTTGTCTGATATGACCGTTTTGGTGTATAATTGCACCTAACTTTTTCAACATTAGGAGCGTGTCCAATGTCTGAACTCGTGAGCGAGAAAGAATCCACTGAGTCTGCCAAGCCACTGACGGCAGAAGAACTCCAGGCTGTGGTGGGCGGTGTCAATTTCGAGGACCTAGGGACTGTCGGCGACAGTGCGACAAACGCTGACGGCAGCGATCCCTCGAGTCCGGATCCGGACCCGATGCCCAATCCGCCGTCACTTCCCACAGGCTTTACGACTCCTCAAAGCAGCGCACCGGCTCCGGGGTGACGAGTCGGTAGCGCCGCTACCGCGGGGCTGACAGCAAAAGAGGGGTGCCGCTAGCTGTCGGTTCCCCCATCTCGACCCGAACCCAGACCTTATTTGAGTTGGCGCTGGACCAGTCGGCGAAACGTGCCCTCGACGGCGTAGAGTTCGTCAAAAGTGCCCTGTTGGACCACCCGTCCGGAGTCCAAGACGTAGATGCGCTCGGCCTTGCGGATGGTGGAGAGGCGATGGGCTATGACGATGCGGGTGGCGGCCAGGCTTTCAATGCCGCGCATCACTTGGGCCTGGCTGCGGGCGTCTAGCCAGCTTGTGGCCTCGTCAAGCAACACGACCCGAGGGTTGCGCACGAGGGCGGCCGCGATGCGAATTCTCTGAATCTGTCCACCGGAGAGCAACGATGAGTTGTCGCCGATAACGGTGAGCATCTCCATCGGCATCTCCGCGATGTCGCTCTCCACGTCGGCCAACCGAGCCGCTTGCCAAGCATCGTCGATGGTGAGGTCATCGCTCATGCCGATGATGTTGTCGAGCAAAGTGCCCGGCTGAAGCATGCCGTCCTGCATGACAACACCGATCTGGCGGCGAACGGAGCGGTGGTCGAGATTGGCGAGATCGTGACCGTCGTAATAGACGCCGCCGACGTTGGGTTCTTCGAGGCCGAGGGCGAGTCGCATGAGGGTGCTCTTTCCGGCACCCGATTCGCCGACGATGGCGACGAACTCGCCGGGACGGGCATGGATGGAGATGTCGTCGATGACCGGAGGGCCGTCCTCGAGGTAGCGGAAGCCGACGCGGTCGAAGCGGACCTCGCCCTCGAGCACTATGTGCTCAACCCCTTCTTGGCGGCTCTCCGGGACTGCCTCGAGGATCGGCTTGACCTGCTCATAGCCGGGGAGAACGGCGGCAACGGTCCCAATGCTGCGCCCGAGCCCGCTGACCGCGGCAAAAAATGTCATCGAGACGGAGAACACGACTAGGAATTCCCCCACGGTTAGATCCTCGGGGCCCCGGGCCAGCACCACCCCGAAAAGGGCCACGCCGATCAGGGCGGGGAGAGCTGCGCTGAAAGACACGAGGTGCTCGTTCAGGCGCGAGATCTGGATGCTGGCAAGATGCTGGGCGCGGTAGCCGCGGGCCCACGAGGCGAAGGCTGAGGCCTCAGCGCCGGCGAGGCGGAGCTTGGCCATGCCGTTGATGAATTGGAGGAGTTCGCTGGAGAGTCGGCGGGCAGCCTCGTAGCGCCGCCGCTGGGGCGCGATTTGAAGGATGCCCAAGGTGGTGGTCACGGTCAGCGTGAGGAGTGCCACGGCCAGGCTCACCAGCGCGAGACGCACGTCATATGCGAAGAGGATTGTCAGCGTGGGGAGGAGAAAGACGAAGGAGAGCAGAGCGCCGGTTGCAACGCCGGAAAGCTGGGCGCGCAGGACTTGGAAGGTCGCCATGCGCACGGCCAGGTCGCCGGCGGTGAAGTTGCGGAAGAAGCTGGTAGGGAGGGCAAGAAGGCGATCCCATGCCGCCGCGCCGAGACGCGACCCGGCGCGGCCCTCGAAGCGCATCAGCGCTGCGCCCTGGAGCATCCGCAGCAATACGCCGATGGCCGCGAAAGCGGCGAGGGCGACCACGACCTGCACGAGCATGCCGCCCGCGGCGAACGGCAGCACCTGGTCGGCCAGCAGGCCTACTGCGATGGCGGGCACCTGGGTGAGCAGGCCGACAAGGAGTCCGGTGATGACGATAGGGGCGAAGTCTGAGGCTGCGCCCTTGCGGGCCAGACGCAATATGTCGCGGGCGCCCACGGACCTCTCCGGAGGCAAGACCGGGTAGAAGAGCCAGGCGTCGTCGGCCAGGTCGCGGGCGCGCCCCGCGTTGAGCCGCACCTTGCGGCCTGAGGCGACGTCGACGGCGCGGTAGCGGCCGCCGAATCCGGGCACGAGGGCCACAGGCCGCCCATCGTCTTTGGTGAAGCCGAGCATGGCGCCGCTGTCGCCGAGCCACCAGCGGTCACTTTGCAACAGACGCACCTTGCGGGCCCGGATGCCGGAGACATCGAGGATTTCGCTGAGGGAAGGTTCCGCGAAGGGCTGGCCGCGGATGGGAGGCCGGCGGAATTCGATGCCCTCGTTGTCGCCGATCACTCTGAGCGCAGACAGCAGTTCAGAATCCCCCGCATCCCCGCCAGGAAGCGTCCGGTCGAGAACGGTGAACAGGTCCTCGCGGGCGCGTTCGTGGTCGCGCTGGCGATGCCCGGAGCGTACGGCCTGTTCATTGACTTCGTCGGCCAGCAAGAGCATGCGATTGAAATGCTCGGCTGCAAGCGCGAGGGCGTGGAAATCGTCGAGGGCCTCAAATAACTCTCCTCTTTCAAGCAGGTCGCTCGAGGACATGCCGACCACAGTTGCCGCCGATCCGAAGGTCACCCAGGTGTCGGAGGTGAGTGGAACGAGTCCGGTGCCTGCCTCTATGGGATCCTCGGTGCCGAGGAATGAGGGGCTGCCGTCGTTGCCAGCCACCCAGATCACTTTGCCGCCACGGGTCGAGAGCACATTCCCCGCCTCAACCGCGAGCACTTCGCCCGCATTGCCAGGATCACAGCGCATGTCGATATAGGGGCGAGGGTCGATCTGTGTCGCCACTGTCGAGGCAAACGCGGCGAGCCACTCGTCGACCTGGGCGGCAAGCTCACTGCCGCCGTGCTCGGTCAAAGCGCTGACCGCGACGCGATAGAGGCTCGTGTCCGGCAGTCCCTTGGCAACGGTGGCCAGTGGCGGGACCTTGTCGCCGACGCCGAAGACGAGGCGTCCCTCACCGACCCGCAGCAGGTGCTTGGAACTGGAGACGGCTTCGCCGTCCACCTGCTCGGCCAAGAACACATCGACGGCCCCGCGCTCTACGTACCAGGCCACCTCCGGGTCGTCGAGGGGGATGGGACGGTTGCCGCTGGCGGCGAAAGGCTCGCCGTTCGCAGAGGCCACCTGGGCGAGTCTCCGGGCCCCAGCGAGGTCTTGGTCGGGTTCCGCCATGGTTCAGTGCGCTGCTAGGAGTTGGTCGGGTTCGGCCATGGCTCAGTGCGCTGCTAGGAGTTGGCTGTACAGCCCGTCGGCGTCGGCGACGAGCTCGGTGTGGGTGCCGCGCTGAATTTCGCGTCCGCGGTCGAGAACGATTATCTGGTCGCAGTCGCGGATGGTGCTGAGACGGTGGGCGACGATGAGACAGGTGCAGCCGCGGCGGCGCAGTGCGTCGTCGATGCGCTCCTCGGTCACCGCGTCGAGGGTGCTGCTGGCTTCGTCGAGGAACAGCACCGAGGGGTTGTTGACGAGGGCACGGGCTATCTCAAGGCGCTGGCGCTGGCCGCCGCTGAAGTTGCGGCCTCCCTCCTCCACAAGCGAGTCGTAGCCCAACGCTCGGCTCATGATCTCGTCGTGGATGAGAGCGTCGGTGGCCGCGTCGACGATTCGCTGGTCGCCCACGGTGGGATTCCACATGGTGAGGTTGTCGCGCACCGATGCGGCGAACAGGAATATCTGCTGGTCGACGGCGGCGACCGAGCCGGTCAAGACGTTTCGGGGTATCTCGCGGGCCGGGACTCCGTCGAAGAGAATCTCGCCGGACAAGGGCGTGTACTCGCCGCTGATGAGCCGCAACAGCGTGGACTTGCCCGAGCCGGTGGGGCCGATGATGGCGACGCGCTGGCCCGGCTTGACGGTGAGGCTGAAGCTCTCGATAAGCGGTTGGCGATTGCGCTGGTAGCCGAACGTGACGTCTCGCAGTTCGATGGCCCCGGCAAGGCGCAGCCGCCCATTGAGGGTGCGGACCCTGGTCGCCTCCTTGCCGCCGCCGGCCCCGAGGGTGGGATCTTCGGGGGCGTCGAGCACGTCGTCGATTCGCTGGAGGTCGGCCTCGAGTATCTGGAAGACGTCGGCGAACTGGACGAAGCGACCGATGGGGCCCAAGAAGTTGCCGGCGAGGAGATAGAAGCCCATGAGGGTGCCGATGGTCATGTCGCCCGACATGACACGCCAGCCGCCGAAGCCGAGCACGGCCATTCCGCCCAGGAGGAGGAATAGCGCGGGGAAGGTGGCGATCACGTAGCCGAGCTCGATGAACTTCTGGCGGGCAGTAAGCTCGCGCGCCTGGTACCCGCTCCATCGCACGAAGAAGTCGTCTTCGGTGGCGGTGGCCCGCAAAGAGTCGATATTGCGCAGGCCGGCGGTCCCGATCCCCGCCAGCAGGGCCTGCTCGCGCCTCACCTGTCGGAACTCGTCGGTTCGAAGGCTTCTGAGCAGGCGCATTACCCCGATGTTGGCCAAGCCGACCCCGGCCACGATGAGCGCGAGGGTCGCATCGAAGAACAGCATGAGTCCCAACAGCAGAGCGCTCATCACCAACTCGACGGTTATGGCCACCAAGTACCGGGACGAGTTGGAGGCCACGCCGTCGACGAGCTGGACGCGCGAGGTGAGGTCGCCGGCGAAGCGGTGGGCGAAGTACTGGGATGGCAGCCGGAAGAGCCGCCACAGCATGCGCTCCGCGTTGACCACTGAGAGCTGGACGGCCAGCTTGCGCAGGGTGAACTGCTGAAGCCAGTTCAGCAAGTACGCGAACACGCCCACGGCCGCGGTGCCTGCGACTAGGACGGTGCCCCAGGAGGGCTCGGTGCCGGAGAGGACGTTGTCGACGAACATGCTGAGCAGCACGGGCAGGGCCAACGCGGGAACGGTGAGCAGCAGGCCGGCCAGCACCACGTAGGCCAGCGAGCCCCTGGCGCCTCGCAGCCAGGGCCACAGCGTGCGGAATATGCCCGGGGGCTCCCCGCCGGGTTGGAATTCCGGGGTGGGTTCGGCGCGCAGCACGATACCGGTGAAGGCCGAGTCGAATTCGTCCGCGCCAACGAAGCGGCGCCCGTTGGCGGGATCGTTTAGGTAGAACCCCCCCCTTTGCGCCCGAAGCCCTCGAGCACGAGGAAGTGGTTGAATTCCCAGAACAAGATGGCGGGGAGCGCTTCGTTTCGCAGATCGGCGACTTCTTTGCGCCAGCCGGTGATCGCCAGGCCGTACTGCTGGCCCGCGGCCACGATGTCGCCAGCGCTGGAGCCGTCGCGTCCGACGCAACAGGCTGTCCGCAATTCCTCGATAGGCACCCAGCGTCCGAGATGGGCGAGCACGACTCCAAGGCTGGCCGCGCCGCATTCGGCCGCCTCCATCTGAGGAAAGAGCGGTGTGCGGATACGCCTTCGCGCAAACAGCTTCAAGAGGCCCCCAGCACCGCCCTCATCCCGCCTCAGTAGATCCTGTAGGAGGCGAGCAGCTGCAGCGGGCGCTCCCTTTGCAGCACGATTCGGACTCGACAGGTGTCGCCGTCGGCGAGCCCAGGCGGGGCCTCGGTGAGGGCGAGGCGAACGAGGCGGCCGTTCGCCGGGATGGGAAGCCCGACCGCGGCGAGCCAGCCAGGGGTCGCCGCGCCACTCGGGGCGATCTCTCGTATCTGGGCGTCGAGGGTGTGGTCGGCCGCGCCATTTCTTGATGCCGCCAAGACCCGCGCCGGCATGGTGTTGTCAAGGCGCCGAGCGTCACCCGGCTCGAAGACCGCGAGCACTTCGAGCCCGCCGCCGCCACCTGTGCGGATCACCGCGACATCGGCACCCGCTTCGACGGGGTGGCCGGGAATGAGCGTATGGGACGCCAACTCACCGGCGTAGGGGCTCAAGATGGGCTCCCCCGATGCTTGGAGCGCCTCGAGTCCGCGCAGCTCCGTGTGGGCGGCGGCGAGCTCGTCCCGGTCGGGGTTCTCAGCGGCTTCGAGGGTCGCCAGCCGGGTGCGGGCCAGGGTCGCATGGTGCGCGAGGTCGGGAGTGCGGACCCGGGCAATGGGCTGGCCTGCTTCGACGGAGTGGCCAGCGGCCACGAGCACGTCGACGACGGTTCCGGCCGCTTCGGCGACCACCGGAAAGCGCTCGCCCGGCGCGGCCAGGGTGCAGGCAGCCGAGACGCTGCGCTCAATCCGGCCGAAGACTCCCCACAGGACGACGCCGATCACGGCCAATCCGAGGATGCCCAGGATCGCCCATTCATGGGGGGCGGTCACCCGCAGCAAGCCGTCGATAGGCTCGGCTTGCCCTCGTCGAGCGAATGCCTCTTGGCGGAAGAGACGGTTACGCAGTGACATGACCCCAGCTTCGGAGACTCACGCCGAGAAGCATCTGATTCATGCTACACCCCTGCAATCGAGGCGCACGCGTTCCACCGAAGCCGAATCGGCGGATGCGGGTGTTGAGGCTGTTTGCAGGCAACTGCCGGTCAGCAGGCATCTCAGATTGGAATGACGTTGACCCTGCGCTGGCTGGCGGCTACCAGGACGATGAGGTCGTCGGGGTCAGAGGTGATGATCTCATCGCCGTGTTCGGCCATGGCCACCAGTGCGGCGTCGATGGCGTCCGACAGGCCGCAGCGGGCAAGCAGCATCCCCGTTTGCCGCCCCAATTCCTCATCGAGGGGAACGGTCTCCACTGATTGCAACGCCCGTGCCAGTCGAGCTTGGCCCCCGGCTCCACCACGCCACACCTGGGCTATGACTCCGCCATGGGTTTTCAGCGGGATCCCCGATTGTCGGGCGGCCTTGAATCGGTGTTCCATCATCTGGTTGCCGTTCTCGATGGCAATGAATGCCCCTGCGTCGTAGATGGCGCTCATCCGGCTTGCTGGGCTTGGAGCTGTTGCCGCTCGGCCAGCTTTCTCTCGCCTTCAGCGCGGAGGGCCGCCGCCGCGTCCCGGTCCCGCTGTCTCGTCTCGGCGATCTGCTCGTCGGTGATGGGGCCATGCTCGGCTTCGAACTCCGCGATCAGCTCGTCCATTGCCGCCAGCCGCGCGTCTTTGGCCATTTGCTCGGTCATGGCCTGTCCGATCCACTCGCTCAACGATCGGGAGGCGCCCGCTTGGACGGCTGCTTGGGCATGGTTGAGAAGGTCGACTTCCACCGTGATGGTGACTCGCTGCTTCGGCATACTTTCATCATACCTTGATACTGAGGAAGTGCGCGGAATCTGATTTTGCCGGTTCAAGCAATGTGCTCTCCGGTCTGAACTGTCACTGGTCGTCTTTAGGGTGCGGCCATGTTGTTGCCGAAGTTATGCGCAGGGTGTGGCGGGCCGGGGCCGTCGCCGTGTCGGGGGTGTATGGCCGACATGCGGGCGGTGGGGGAGATGCCTCCGCCCGAGCCCCTGGCTGGGTTGTGGGCCGCGTTCGCCTACGTCGGCGCGGGCCGGGAGCTCTTGGCCCGACTCAAGTACCGAAATCAGCGGTCTAGCGTGAGATGGCTGGCCTCGGCCATGGTCGGGGCCCTTCCCCCGGACTTGGTTGTGGACGCAGTGACGTGGGCGCCGACATCTCAACAGCGGCGACGCCGCCGAGGTTTCGACCAAGCCGAACTGCTGGCTCGGGCCCTCGGGCGAGAGGTTGGCCTGCCCGTTGTCTCCCTGCTGAAGAGGGTCGACGCTGCGGGCCAGACAGGCCGGAGTCGCAGCCAGCGGTCGCGAGCACCAGAGTTCTCATCCCGGCGCCCGCCTCCGGCCACCGTGCTGGTGGTGGACGACGTGGTGACTACCGGAGCCACCCTTCAGGCCGCAGCACAATCCCTGATCAGAGGGGGTGCCAATCGGGTTGATGCTGTGGTTGCCGGAGCTACGCCGCTGCCCTCCTCACGACAGTCGCCCGGTATGGTTAGCATGAGAACCAACAAGACAGCCCCAGCCGAAAGGGAGCCGCCATGGATGTGACCATCAGCAGCAGCGGGATTCAGGTGTCGCAGAGACTGGGGGAGGCCACCCGGACAAAGGTGGGCAAGCTCAGCCGCTACTTGACGGGCATCGATCACGCCACGGTCCGGTTCAGCGAGGAGAAGAACCCCCGCATCGCCGAGCCCGACATCTGTGAGGTCACCCTGGAGGGTCACGGCTATCACATCCGCAGCCGAGTCAACGGCCCGACCCCGTTCGCCGCCTTGGACCGGGCCATCGCCAAACTCGAGCGCCAACTCCGCCGCACCAAGACCCGCCGGGTAGACCGCCAACACCACTCCCGGGAACGCCGAGCCAGCTAGCCCCGGCGAATAGAAGAGCGGTTTTCGGTAGTGCCGAACGCCGAGGGTCGGCAATACATTCTGCGCGGTCTCCGCTGACTTGATGGCGGGGGCGCGGCGGTAGAGTGGGCGCACCATGAGCGTGTTTCAGAAGATCCTGAACACCGGAGAGGGCAAGAAGCTCAAGGCACTCGAAGACCTGGTGCCCGACATCAACGCGCTCGAACCTGAGACCAAGGCGCTGTCCGACGACGCGCTGCAGGCCCGCACCGGGGAGTTCCGCCAGCGCTTGGAGAAAGGGGAAGACCTCCACGACCTGCTCATCGAGGCCTTCGCCGTGGTGCGGGAGGCGGCCTGGCGGGTGATCGGCCAGCGCCACTACGACGTTCAGCTGATGGGAGGCGCAGCGCTGCACTTCGGCTGGGCGGCCGAGATGCGAACCGGTGAGGGCAAGACCCTGGTGTCCACCTTGCCGGTGTATTTGAACGGTGTGGCCGGCAAGGGCGTGCATGTGGTCACGGTGAACGACTACCTGGCTGCTCGCGACGCCGACTGGATGGGTGCCATTCACCGATGGCTGGGCTTGTCCGTCGGCCTAGTGGTTCCCGGTGAGCGGGGCTCTGAGTTCAAGCGCGAGCAGTACGGCTGCGATATCACCTACGGCACCAACAACGAGATGGGCTTCGACTACCTGCGGGACAACATGGCGATGTCGGCCGATCGCCGAGTCCAGCGGGGCCACAACTACTGCATCGTGGACGAGATCGACTCCATCCTCATCGACGAGGCCCGGACCCCCCTCATCATCAGCGGGCGTCTGGCCGACGCGGCCAAGACGTACTACCAGTTCGCCAGCGTGGTGCGAGGACTGCGGCGCGACGTCCACTACGACGTGGACGAGGAGAAGCGCATCGTGGCCCCCACCGAGGATGGGGTCCACGCGGTAGAGCGGGCGTTGGGGGTGGAGAACCTCTACGACTCGGTGAGCGCCAATTTGGTCCACCAGCTCCAGGCCGCGCTGCGGGCCAAGGAGCTGTACCACCGGGACAAGGACTACATCGTCCAGCGGGGCGAGGTGAAGATCGTCGACGAGTTCACGGGGCGGATCCTCGACGGTCGCCGCTGGTCGGAGGGGCTGCACCAGGCGGTAGAGGCCAAAGAGGGGGTGAAGATCAAAGAGGAGAACCAGACCTTGGCCACCATCACCCTCCAGAACTACTTCCGACTCTACGACAAGCTGGCTGGCATGACCGGCACGGCGGTGAGCGAGGCCAACGAGCTATTCGGCACCTACGGGTTGCACGTGGTGCCGATTCCCACCAACTTGCCGGTAGTCCGAGCCGACGAGGGCGACCTCATTTACAAGAGCGAGAACGGCAAATTCAACGCCCTGGTAGAAGACCTGGTAGAGCGATACGAGCGGGGCCAGCCAGTGCTGGTGGGAACCGTTTCGGTGGAAAACTCCGAAAAGCTCGCCGATGTACTGAACAAGCGGGGCATCCCCCATGAGGTGCTCAACGCCAAACAGCACTTCCGGGAAGCCGAGATCGTGGCCCAGGCCGGGAGGCTGCACGCCATCACCGTGGCCACCAACATGGCTGGGCGAGGGGTGGACATTGTGCTGGGGGGCAATCCCGAGGCCATGGCCCGCCGCGACGTAGTCGCAGAGGGGCTCGACCCCGACAGCCCCCAGGGCCAGGCCAGGTCGGCCGAGCTCCTCGACAAGTACGAGGCTGAGTGCGGGGCCGAGGGCGAGAAGGTGCGGGAGCTGGGCGGTCTCTACGTGCTGGGCACCGAGCGCCACGACAGCCGCCGCATCGACAATCAGCTCCGGGGCCGCTCCGGGCGCCAAGGCGATCCCGGAGAGAGCCGGTTCTACCTGTCTTTAGAAGACGACCTCATGCGTATCTTTGCTACCGGGGCCATGAACTGGGTTATGGACAAGGCCCTGCCCGAGGATGTGCCCATCGAGGCCAAGATGGTTACCAAGGCCATCGAGCGGGCTCAGGGCACGGTGGAGCAGAAGAACGCAGAAGCCCGCAAGAACGTGCTCAAGTACGATGAGGTGCTCAACGAGCAGCGCAAGGTGATCTACGGGCGGCGGGCCCAAATCCTGAAGGGAAGTGATCTGCGGGCCGAGGCCCTGGAGCACTTGGGCGAGGCGGTCGACGCGGTGATCGCCGGACACTGCACTTCGGAGGATCCCGCCGACTGGGATCTGGAGCAACTGGAAACTGAGATACGGGTGCTGTGGCCCACCCAGCTTGGGGCCGACGAACTAGGGGCCGCCACCTCCACCGACGGTCTCTACGACCTGCTGACGAGCGAGGCGGTCACGCAGTACGAACTGCGGGAGGAGCAGGTAGGCGACGAGTCCATGCGGGAGGTGGAACGCCAGATCATGCTGCGCATCATCGACCAGCGCTGGCGCGAGCACCTTTACGAGATGGACTATCTCAAAGAGGGCATCAATCTGCGCGCTCTTGGCCAAAAGGATCCCCTGACCGAGTGGCAGCGGGAGGGGTTCGAGATGTTCGGCCAGATGATGGCCGGGGTGGCTCGAGACTTCGTCACCTACATCATGCATGTGGAGATCAACCTGGATGCCCCGTCCCGCACTGACGACGCCGGTGCCAGCAACGTCACCGAGTCGGGCCCGGCCGATCCGTCCACCCAGCCGTCCCTGGCCCGCGCCGGAGCTCAAGCGGCCCTGGCCAGCAACGGGGCTGCGCCGACGGTGGTGCAGGAGTCGGCCCCCGCCTCGAAGGTGCCGGTGGTGAAGTCGGACTTTGAGAAGACTCCTCGCAACGCCCCTTGTCCGTGCGGATCCGGCCGCAAGTTCAAACAGTGCCACGGGCGCTGACCGCGCTTTTTCGGGAAATCCCGTGTCTGACTTTGCCGGCGACCTTGCCTTGCTCCGATCCAAATTGGACGAAGCTCGGCTCTACCTGCACATCGACGACCTGATCGCCCGCCGCCCCGAGCTGGAGACCTCCGCCGCCGCACCCGGCCTGTGGGATGACCCCGACCGGGCCCGCAAGGTGACCAGGGAGTTATCGGAGTTGCTGGAGGACTTGGAGCTGTTCGCCGGGCTGGAGGCTGCCTTAGAGGACGCCGACACCCTGCACGAGCTGGCGACCGAGGAGGGCGATGAGTCGCTGGCCCCGGAGATCGCGCAGATGTTGGAAGCCTTGGCTGCCAAAGTGGACGACTTGGAGTTGCGGTCGTTGCTGGGCGGCGAGCACGACGGTTCCGATGCGGTGTGCGAGCTCCACAGCGGCGCGGGGGGCACCGATGCCCAGGACTGGGCCGAGATGTTGCTGGGTATGTACCAAGGATGGGCCGAGCGCCGAGGATTCGAGTTCAAGGTGGACTCGGTGTCAGAGGGCCAGGGAGCGGGCATCTCCTCGGCCGACTTCACCATCTCCGGTCGAAATGCCTTCGGCCTGCTCCAGTCGGAGCGGGGGGTGCACCGGCTGGTGCGCATCTCCCCGTTCGACTCCGACGCCCGCCGCCACACGGCGTTCGCTCAATTCAAGGTGGTCCCGTTCTTCGCGGAGGTGTCCGACGAGGTGGAGATCGACGACAAAGACCTGCGTATCGACACTTTCCGGTCGTCGGGCGCGGGCGGGCAGCACGTGAACGTGACCGACTCGGCGGTGCGGATCACCCACATACCCACTGGCGTGGTGGTGTCGTGCCAGAACGAGCGCAGCCAACACCAGAACAAAGACCGGGCCATGCAGATCCTGGCTGCCCGCCTGGCCGACCTGAAGCGGGCCGAGCGGGAGGCCGAGATCGCCGGCCTGGCCGGCGACTATTTGAAGGCGGAGTGGGGCAGCCAGATCCGCTCGTATGTGCTGCACCCCTACCAGCAGGTCAAGGACGACCGCACCGGCGTGACCATCGGCAACGTCGAGGGTGTGCTGGCTGGCAACCTCGACGAGCTGATCGAGGCCTACCTCCGCTGGAGGCGCATGTCGTGAACATCCCCAGAATTGCTGCGAAAACCGAGGAATTAGTGGGGGAGGGTGCGCAATCGGTGTTCGGTGCCGGTGGTAGCGTTGGTCGAGCTTTCCGGGCCGCCAAAGGGGGGTATGTGCCTGGTTCGCAGGTCGGAGTCCACAGCGCATGATCAGGATGGAAAACGTCACCAAGGTGTACAAGGGCGAGGTGCTCGCCCTTCAGAACGCCTCTTGTGAAGTGCAGCGGGGGGAGTTCGTCTTCTTGGTGGGCCCGTCTGGCTCGGGCAAGTCCACGTTCATGCGCCTGCTCAACAAAGAGGAGAAGCCCGATCGGGGCCGAGTTTTCGTGGCCGGGCGGGACATCGGCTCGCTGCCGAGCTGGAAAGTACCCTTTTTGCGCCGCAACATCGGCTGCGTCTTCCAAGACTTCAAGCTGCTGCCCAACAAGACGGTGGTTCAGAACGTGGCCTTTGCCCTAGAGGTGATCGGGCGTCCCCGCAGCGTGATCAAGACCAAGGTTCCGGCCATCTTGGAGCTGGTGGGCCTGTCCAAGAAGATGCACAACTTTCCCGACGAGCTGTCGGGCGGCGAGCAGCAGCGGGTGTCCATAGCCCGGGCCTTCGTGAACCGGCCGCTGATCCTGCTGGCCGATGAGCCCACGGGGAACCTCGACCCGAACACCTCGCTGGGCATCATGACGCTGCTGGACCGCATCAACCGCACCGGCACCACCGTGGTGATGGCCACCCACGACCGGAGCATTGTCGACAAGATGCGCCGCCGGGTTGTGGAACTGGACCGGGGCCAGATCGTCCGGGACCAGTCCCGGGGCGTGTACGAATAGCCGATGGGCTTGAGCGGTCTCGGCGACGATCGCCGATCAGCAGGGGCTTGCCGATGAGCCTCAAGTTGGACTACGTCCTGCGGGAGACGGCCAGCAACTTCCGTCGCAACATCACGCTCACGCTGGCCACCGTCATTACCGTCACCATCTCGCTGACGCTTCTGGGCGCGGCGCTGCTATTCGGCGACGCGGTGGACAACGCCACTTCCCGATGGAAGGACGGCGTTGAGTTCATCGTGTTCATGGACCCGGAGATCAGCCCTGAGCTGGAGGCCGACATCCGCCGCCAACTCGTGGATTCCCCCGAGGTGAGCGGATTCTCCTACGTCGACAAGGACGAGGCCTACGCCGAGGTGCAGGACCTGCTGGGCGACTCCCCCGAGTTAGTGGAGGTGATCACCCCGCAGCGGCTGCCGGCCTCGTTCCGGGTCAAGCCCAGTGACACTTTGCCGGAGCGGGTCGATGAGTTGGCGGAGGCTTTCCGATCCCAGCCGGGAGTGGCCAGGGTGGTCACCGCCAGCGAGACCATTCGGGCCATCGAGGATCTGTCCAGTGGGTTGCGCCAGAGGGTGATCATCGTCGCCATCATCCTGTTGGTGGCCGCGGCCGTTCTGATCTTGAACACCATCCGCATGGCGCTGTTCTCCCGCCGTCGGGACATTGAGGTGATGAAGCTGGTGGGGGCCACCAACTGGTTCATCCGGGTGCCGTTTATGTTCGAGGGGCTCGTTCAAGGGCTCATCGGCGGGGTGATCTCCATTCCGCTGATCTGGCTGACCAACAACTTCTTCAGCGTGATCAACGACGACGTCTCGCTGGAGCTGCTGCGGGGTTTCACTGTCGACCCCTCCCGGGTCTGGGCGCTGGGCTTCCAGATGGTGGGATTGGGCGCGATCGTGGGCACGGTGGGCTCGGGTGTCGCGGTTACTCGCTTCCTGGATACCTGAGCGGCTGTCATTTCGCAGTGCGTAGTAGGTTCGCGGCAAATGGCCGTGGCCTCGCAGGCCGATGGCCGGGCGAAAGGAGCCGCAGATGGCCCAGCAGGTTCGAGCCGTAATCGCTAAGTCCAAGGGCGATCCGGTCAGCATTGAGACCATTGAAGTGCCCGACCCCGGGCCCGGGGAGGCCCTCGTGGCCGTGCAGGCCTGTGGTGTTTGCCATACCGATCTGCACTATCGAGAAGGGGCCATCAACGACGAGTTCCCGTTCCTTTTGGGCCATGAGGCGGCTGGGGTGGTTGAGTCGGTGGGGGATGGCGTGACCAACGTGGCCCCCGGCGATTTCGTGATTCTCAACTGGCGGGCGGTGTGCGGCCAGTGCCGGTCGTGCCTGCGAGGGCGCCCGTGGTACTGCTTCGCCACCCACAACGCTGCCCAGAAGATGACCCTGGACGGCCAGGCGCTTTCTCCCGCGCTGGGCATCGGGGCTTTCGCCGAGAAGACGCTGGTGGCGGCGGGCCAGGCCACCAAGGTCAACCCAGAGGCCAGCCCGGAGGTGGCCGGGCTGATCGGCTGCGGGGTTATGGCTGGGCTGGGCGCAGCCATGAACACTGGCGGAGTGGGCCGGGGCGACTCGGTAGCCGTGTTCGGCTGCGGCGGCGTGGGCGACGCGGCCATTGAGGGATCGCGCCTGGCCGGGGCCCACACCATCATCGGGGTGGACATTGACGACACCAAGCTGGAATGGGCCCGGGAGTTCGGCGCTACCCACACGGTCAACTCCTCCCGAGAGGATCCGGTGGACCGGATCCGGGAGCTGACCGGAGGAAACGGAGTGGATGTGGCTATCGAGGCCATCGGTCTGCCCCAGACCTATGAGCAGGCTTTCTACGCCCGAGACCTGGCCGGGGTGGTCGTGCTGGTTGGGGTGCCCAACCCGGAAATGCGCATCGAGTTGCCCATGATCGAGTTATTCGGCCGGGGCGGGGTTCTCAAGTCGTCGTGGTACGGCGACTGCCTGCCGTCTCGGGACTTCCCCATGCTGATCGATCTGTATCTCCAGGGGCGGCTGAACTTGGAGCGGTTCGTGTCGGAGACCATCTCGCTGGAAGACGTGGAAGAGGCGTTTCACCGCATGGAGCGGGGAGAGGTGCTCCGCTCAGTAGTGGTGATCTGAACCCTTAGATTGCCAAGAGACAAAATTCCGATTGACGTTTTGGGGGCGCGTGGGTACCCTTGTCTGTTGCGGGTGGGGCTCAAGGGGCCAATGTTGTTTGAGTAGAGAATGCTCTCAACGGAGAACCCGACATGCCCGATTTAAACCTGACAACAGTTGTGACGACGATCATCGTGGTGCTTCTGTTGGCTCTTCCGTTTGTCGCCGCCCGGTTGCCGCGCTCCCGCCCAATCCCTGTCCGCAAGGTGGATAACTCGGGTCCCGGCCCGGGCTTCACCTATGCCCTGGTTCCTCCTGGGGGCCATCCCGACGACCAAAACGTCGACCAGAGGGGCGCCTGGCAGTGGTGCCTGGCCTTCATCCCCGAGGAAACTTCCGACGGGGGTTCTGAGATGCCGCCGTGGTGGGCCCCTGCGCCACCGTGGGATGCGACTGCCGAACGGGAGTGGAACTTCACCGGCGACGCCGACACACTGCAAGCCATCTTCGAGGAGACCAGCGTTTACCCCGCAGCGCGGTCCTAGTGCTTTTTCGTACCCGCGTGTAGGCGGTTGGAGCATTATTAGACATGGCCGGGGCTGCCGAAGACCGGCACCGAGACCGGCGGTTGGCCATGGTGAGCCGCCAGATAGAGGGGCGAGGGGTTTGCGATCCCCGAGTTCTGGAGGCCATGAGGTCGGTTCCCCGCCACCGCTTCGTATCCCGGACGCTGGCCGCGGATGCCTACAAAGACCACCCGCTGCCCATCTCTGCGGGCCAGACCATCTCGCAGCCCTACATCGTGGCCCTCATGGCCGAAGCTGCTGCAATCAGCCCCGACCAACATGTGCTGGAAGTGGGAACCGGCTCGGGCTACGGGGCCGCCGTGCTGGCCGAGCTGGCCGCCACGGTGATCACTGTGGAACGCCACCGAAAGCTGGCTGACTCCGCCGCCCGGGTACTGGATGATCTGGGATACGACAACGCCACCGTGGTGTGCGGCGACGGATCGCAGGGCCATCCACCAGGCGCCCCCTATGACGCGGTGGTGGTCACCGCAGCGGCCACCAGCGTCCCGCCGCCGCTGGTCGACCAGCTGGCTGATGGTGGACGTTTGGTCATCCCGGTTGGGCCGCCGTCCTTCTCCCAAGACCTCACCCTCATTAGCCGAGTGGGCGACGAGACCCCCTCCAAGAAGTTCTGCCCCGTAAGGTTCGTCCCCCTCGTCGAGGAACCCTGATCAAGCCCACGTAATCACTTGAAAACGGCTAATGGTCAAGTCGAGCAGGATAGCGTTTGAGGGTGCTGCGGCTGACTGGTGACGTTTTCTCAGAAGTCATTGCCCATGCGCTTTCGGGGCTGCCGAATGAGGCTTGTGGGCTGTTGGCTGCTCGGGGTGGAGGGGAGCAGGTAGAGCGGTTCTTTCCGGTGCGCAATGCGGCGGAGTCGAGTCAGATCTACCGTCTCGACGACGCCGAATATCTCCAGGTTGAGCGCACCGCCGATGCCGAGGGGTTGGCGCTGGTGGCGGTGATGCACTCCCACACCCACACCACGGCCTTTCCGTCACCCACCGACGTGCGCGATGCCTCGGCATTCGATCCGTTCGGAGCGCTGCTCTATGTGATCGTGTCGTTGAAAGACCCCGAGCCCGCTCTGCGCTGCTACCGCATTCTCGACGGGGAGATAACCGAAGAGTCGGTTGCCGTCGAGGGGTAGGTATTCTGAGGCCTGTGGCGGCGCACAAATCGGTTATCGATCTGATCGGGAACACTCCGATGGTCGACGTCACCGTGCTGTCACCGAACCCATCGGTGGCTATCCACGTCAAGCTGGAGGGGGTCAACCCGGCCGGATCGGTGAAAGACCGGGTGGCCCGCCAGATGATCCTCGAAGCCGAGGCCGACGGAACGCTGGAACCCGGCCGCACCATCATCGAGCCGTCATCGGGAAACACCGGGATTGCTCTGGCCATGATCGCCCGTCTCCAGGGATACCCCATCAAGGTCGTTATGCCTGAGAACGTCTCGGCCGAGCGCCGCCAACTACTCGAGGTATTCGGAGCCGAGATCATCTGGTCGCCGGGGGCCGAGGGATCCAACGGGGCCGTACGCCTGGCCCAGGAGCTGGCTGACGACAACCCGGAGTGGGCGTTCCTCTACCAGTACGGCAATGAGGCCAACCCCCGGGCCCACTACAACACCACCGGTCCAGAGATCTATGCCGACTGTCCTGAGATAACTCATTTCGTGTCCGGCCTGGGTACGAGCGGAACCCTCATGGGAGTGGGGTCCTACCTCAAAGAGCGCAAACCTTCGGTTCAGGTGCTGGCGGTTGAGCCCCCCGCCGGGGAGATGGTGGACGGCCTCCGCAGCCTCGACGACGGGTTCATCCCTCCGATCTATGAGAAGTGGGGCGGCGACCAGCTATTGGACGGCAAGCGAATTGTGAGGCCTCGGGAGTCAATCGAGTGGACCCGGCGCCTGTCTGAGGAGACGGGAATCTTCGCCGGAATCTCAACGGGGGCAGCGCTGGCCGGGGCGGCTCGGGTGGCTGAGCGGACCGACGAGGGCACGGTGGTGGTTGTGTCGGCTGACGGCGGCTGGAAGTATCTGTCCACCGGGGCGTGGACCGACCCGATTGACCAGGTAACGGCCCGTGCCCAGTCGATCATCTACTTCTAGATCTAGTTCTCAAGAAATAGTTACTCGGGCGGGTTTTCTTCTCCATGATGTGCTATAAGCCCCCTTCGCTGCTACAGTTCTTCCACCCAAACCACACCACCATGCTGGAGCTCAGCTCCAGCCGAACGGCCTCGACTCATCCCGCCAGAGTCGAGGCCGTTCCTCTTGATACGAAGTAAGTGGGTTGCAGAAGAATGAAGGCAGCTATATGAGGGACGATGGCCGAGCGCCTGACGAAATGCGGCCCATCGGCTTTGAGCGGGATTTCACAGGGATGGCCGATGGCTCAGTGCTGGTCTCGTTTGGCCGTACCCAGGTTCTGTGCACAGCGTCGGTCGACCCTGACGTTCCCCGGTGGATGAGGGGCCGGGGAAAGGGCTGGGTTACCGCCGAATACTCCATGCTTCCGGGCTCGTCGCCCGAGCGGGTCAACCGGGAGGCGGCCCGGGGCCGCCAGTCAGGCCGTACCCAGGAGATACAGCGCCTGATCGGGCGCTCACTTCGGGCGGTAACCGATGCTGGCCTGCTCGGCGAGCGCCAGGTGATCTGCGACTGTGATGTGCTGCAAGCCGACGGAGGCACCCGAACAGCCGCTATCAGTGGCGCCTTCATCGCCCTGCACGACGCCTTCAGCCGGCTGCTGGCCGCAGGCGAGATCGACCAGCACCCGATTCTGGAGGCATGTGCCGCGGTATCGGTCGGGATCATCGACGGAATCCCGTCGCTCGACCTCCCCTACGTGGAGGACGTGGCCGCCGAAGTGGACATGAACGTGGTCATGACCGAATCGGGCCGATTCGTAGAGGTGCAGGGCACCGCCGAAGGCCAGGCGTTCCGAAGGGATCAGTTGGACTCGCTATTGGACCTCGCCACCTCGGGGATCGAGCAGATCATCAAGGTCCAAAACCAGCTGCTGGCCGACCCTCCCCAGTCGCGTTGAGCCCGGTGGCGGCAGGGGCACCGTCCGACCGGCTCCGTTTGGTCGCGGCCACCGCCAACCCCCACAAGCTGATCGAGATCGAAGCCATTCTGGGCTCCGCGGTTGAGTTGCTTCCTCGCCCCGGTGATCTGGACGATGTGGTGGAAGACGGTGACACCCTGGAGGCCAACGCCCTGTTGAAGGCGGAGGCGGTGTGCAGGCATACCGGACAGGCCGCGGTGGCAGACGACACCGGCCTGGAGGTGGTCGCCCTAGGGGGCGCTCCGGGAGTGCGGTCGGCCCGCTATGCCGGCGAGCACGCTGACGACGCCGACAACCGGACCCGTCTGCTGGCCGAACTGGAAGGAGCGGCCGATCGGTCGGCCCGCTTCTGCACGGTGGCGGTGGTGGTGTTCCCCGATGGCACCGAAGTAAAGGCTGAGGGCACGACCTCTGGCACCATCGCCACTGCCCCCCGAGGAGACCGCGGGTTCGGCTACGACCCGGTGTTCATCCCCGACGGGGGAGGCGGGCTGACGTTCGCCGAGATGTCGTCCGACCAAAAGAATGCGATATCCCACCGGGGCCGGGCATTTCGGGCGTTGGCCGAGCAACTGGGCCTGTAGCCTGTTTCCGATTGCGCGCCAGTGGCGGAATTAGGCAGACGCGCAGGGTTTAGGTCCCTGTGGGCGCAAGCCCGTGTGGGTTCAAATCCCACCTGGCGCACATTGTGATTGGTCGGAGGATCGGGTGGCCGGTGCAGGCCAGTAGCCCGGTACGATGTGGGCCATGACCAACCCCGCCATGTTCGAGCCGGGCAGCCCGGAGCGCGGCGCTTTCGAGATCTACAACCGGCTATTGAAGAATCGCATCGTGTTCTTGGGAACCGACGTGGACGACGACATCGCCAACTACATCACCGCCCAGCTTCTGTACCTGGAGGGGGAGGACCAAGAGAAGGACATCTGGCTGTACATCAATTCCCCGGGTGGATCGGTCACCTCGGGCATGGCCATCTACGACACCATGCAGTTCATCGCTCCCGACGTGGGGACTATCTGCATGGGCTTGGGTGCCTCAATGGGCCAGTTCCTGCTGTGCGCCGGCGCTCCCGGCAAGCGCTATGCCCTGCCCCATGCCCGGATCATGATGCACCAGCCCCTCGGCGGCGTTCGGGGCCAGGCTTCCGACATTGCCATTCAGGCCGAGCAGCACGCCTACGTGAAGTCGCTGTTGGCCGAGCGCATCGCCCACCACACCGGCCAGTCGACGGAGCAGGTGGGGGCTGACTCCGACCGCGACCGCTGGTTCACCGCCGAAGAGGCCAAGCAGTACGGCATCATCGACCACGTGATCGTCAAACGCGGCGAGATGCTCTGATCCTGCCGGTAGATCAGCCCCGCACGTCCAATTGAACCTCGCCGGGGATCCGGTCGGGGTCGACAAAGACCACGGGTCGATCCCAGTCCAAGGCCAAGTCGCAGTGTTCGGCGGAGAACTCAGCCAACTCAATGGCGGCTGTCTCGCTTTCCCTCAACTTCTCAGCATCGAGTTCTGAGTTCACGGGGTCGTCGATGGCGGCGATGATCAGCCTTGAGGTTTCGTTGACAACGGCCAGCGACGGCTCGATCTCCAGCGGCGCCACCCGGCGTATGGCTTCCATCTCGTCGATCACCGCCACCGCTCCGCTTCGATCGTCGGAGTAGTCAGAGCTCAGCGCGCCCTCCGGTCCGAAGGCAGTCTCAAGCCTCTGGCAGAAAACGCTCAAATCGGGTTGATCCTCGCCCCCGCAGGCACTCATGGCTACAGCGCCGAGCGACAAAACCCCGAGCAGCGACAGCCCAATTGCAACCCGCGGTCGGCGGCAGACCACTGGCATGGTCAGCGGGCGACGGCTGCTTCTCGCAACTCACCGATGGCGTGGTTGAATCCCCGCTCATCGGAGAACACCGCGCTGCCGGCCACGAACACTCCGGCTCCGGCCTGGGCGGCAGCCCCGATGGTGGACCGGCCGATGCCGCCGTCCACCTCCAACTCCACGTCGTAGCCGCCCTCGTCGATCATCGTCCGCACCTCGGCCACCTTGGCCTCCATTGATGCAATGTAGGACTGGCCGCCCCAGCCGGGATTGACGGTCATCACCAGCACTAGCCGGCACAGGTCCAGCAAATGGGCCACGGCGGAGGCCGGGGTGCCCGGGTTCAAGGCCACACCGGCATCCATGCCCAGTTCTCGGATGGCCCCCAGCGTGCGGTGCAAGTGGGGGCAGGTCTCGGCGTGGACGGTGAGCAGTTCGCAGCCGGCCTCGGCGAAGCGAGGGGCCAGCTCATGGGGTTCCTCGACCATGAGGTGGGCCTCGAACGGTAGCGACACCAAGGGCCGGATCGAGGCGATCACATCGGGACCGAACGTGAGGTTGGGCACGAATCGGCCGTCCATCACATCCCAGTGGATTCGGTCGGCCCCGGCCTTCTCCAGCCCGATGCACTCCTCGCCCAGTCGGGCGAAGTCCGCAGGCAGCACCGAAGGCGCAATCAAGATGTCTGAGGCCAAGACCTCTTCGGCCATGATCCGACCCTACCCGGTGTCGGCCCGCGAGAAGCGCACCTTTCCAGCTTGCCCGATTCGGGCAGCTCAGCGCAGCATTCCGCCGTCTACAAAGACGGGGCGGCCGCTCATGAAAGCGGAGGCATCGCTGGCCAGGAACACCGCGGCGCCCACCAAGTCATCGGGGACACCGAGGCGGCCGAAGATGGTCTCGGCGGCTACGTCATGCTCGAATCGGGCCCGGGCTTCGGGATCTCGGGGGAGGATCATGTCGGTGGCCACCGGTCCGGGGACCAGCAGGTTCACTCGCACTCCCCGGCTGGCCCATTCCCGGGCCATGGTGGTGGTCCAGTTGGCCATGGCCGCCTTGACTGCGCAATACGCCCCGATGCCCTCCATCGGCTGGAAAGCACCCAGAGCGCCGATGTTGATGATCGACCCGCCCCCGTCGGCGGCTAGGTGGTCGAGCGCGGCCTGCGACAAGAACAGCGGTCCTTTGAGGTTCACGGCCAAGATACCGTCCAACTCTTCGGGGGTGACTCGGGTGGTGACATGAGGGCGCAGCACCCCGGCGTTGTTCACCAAGATGTCGAGGCGGCCAAAGCGGTCCACGGTGGATTCAAGCAGCGGCTGATGCTGCTCCAGTTGGCCGACGTCGAATGCGGTGGCCATGGCCTCGCCACCAGCAGCGGCGATCTGGTCGGCCAGGGCCTGGCAGGCATCCAGGGTGCGGCTGGCGGCCACCACCTTGGCTCCAGCTTCGGCCAGCCCCAGGGCCAAGGCGTGGCCGATTCCCCGTGACGCCCCGGTGACGATGGCCACCCGCCCTGTGAGGTCGAACTTATCCATTGCCATCCCCGCCTGATTCTTGGGCAGCGAGCCAATCCTCCAAGCTGGCGTCCTCCCAATCGTCGGGGCCGTACACCGTGCGGGGAAGCGGAGTCATGAGATGGGTGTCGCCGCCGGTGACGTATTCGGCTGAGCGCTGCTCCCAGTCGGTGATTCGCTCGTCGGGTGAGCCTTCGTCGCACAGACCCCGGGTGGTATCCCGATTCTGGCGAAAGGTGACGTGGGAGGCGATGTCGGTGGCCCACACCATCACCACTTCATGTTGATTGCTGAGCACCTCGTACAGACCTGTGGGGCGGTGGCTGTAGTCGGCCATGAGGGGAACCCGCTCCTCAACCACCGCGGCCAAGAACTCCAGCGGGGTGCCCGGCCGTACGGTGAGGATCTCGTTCAGAAACAGCGTGCCGGTAATGCCCGCCTCGGCAATCTCTGTGGTGCTCGGGCTGCCGGGCACGCCCCCGCAGAGCCGGTCGTACCCGCCGGTGCGCCACTGCGCGGCCTTGTCCCACCAGTCGCCGTAGAACGCCTTGCGCCGCTTCAGGTTGAGCCGGTCCAGGTTCTTGGCCTGCCCCTTCCAGCCTTCGGAGCCGACATCCCAGATGTTGATCACCTGGGGCCAGCGTCCGCCGCCCGCGCCCAGGATGTAGAACGCCCCCTGGAGCCCGAACATCTCCGGCATGCGCAACACCGGGTCTTGCCACAGGTGCTCCATGTATTCGTACTGGCCCTGCCCGATGACGTCGACCACCTCGTAGAGGTACAGGTCTCGGTTCATGCTGGATCTCCGGGATGATCGGCGTCCTGGGCCTTTCGGGACGTGTTCTTGTGGAGCATCACCCGCCGACGTTACCGGCGTAGGCTCCGGGGATGCGCCGCGAGACCCAGGTGGAGCTGATCCGGGAGCTACTTGATCACCACGCCGCGGGCACTACGCAACTGGCCGACGACATGCTGGTACTGCCCGCCGAGGTGTACACCAGCGAGTCCCACTGGCAGGCAGAGCGGGAGGTCCTGTTCCGTCGCCGACCGGTGGTGGCCTGCCTGGCGGGCGCGGTGGCGTCCGCGGGCGACTACGTATCGCTCACCGCTGGCGGGGTGCCGGTCGTTGTTGTGCGGGGCGACGACGGGGAGCTGCGGGGGTTCCGCAACGTGTGCCGCCATCGGGCGTCGTCGGTGGTGAGTGGGTGCGGGTCGGGAGCTTCTTCCCTGCGGTGCCCGTTTCATGCCTGGACGTATCGGCTTGACGGTTCGCTGTTGGCCCGGCCCCAGGCGGGGGAGGGGTTCACCGGCACCGACGAGTCGGAACTCGGCTTGGCGCCGGTGCCGGTGGGGGAGGCCTGCGGGGTGGTGTTCGTGCGGCCTGAGGGCGACGATCTGGTGGATGCCACGGGGCTGGTGGGCGACGCCTCCCACGATCTAGACGACTTTGCCGTGGGCGATTACGTCCCGTTCGACTGGTGGGAGTCGAGCTGGCCCTGCAACTGGAAGCTGCTGGTGGACACGTTCTTGGAGTCGTACCACGTGTTCTCGCTGCACCGGACCACGGTGGGCCGCTACTACCTATCCCAGCCCATGACCTACAAGGGGTACGGACCCAACCTCCGGTTCCAGACCTGCCAGAAGTCCATCTTGGAGCTGGCCGAAGCCCCCGAAAAGGAGTGGGACCTGCTCAGCCGGGCCACGGTGGAGTATCTGATCTCCCCCAATACCATCTTGAGCCACAGCGTGGACCACTTCGCGGTGTATCAGTTCTTGCCTACCGCCGTCGACCACACCGAAGTCACCATGACCCTCTACACCCCCGAGCCCGTCACCGCCCGCACCCGCCCTCACTACGAGCGCACCCTGGAGCTCCACCAAAAAGTCGGCGCCGGCGAAGACTTCCCCCAGGCGGTCAAGATTCAGCAATCTTTGTCCTCTGGCCTGATCAGCGAAACCCTGATTGGCCGCCACGAAGTCGCCCTAAACCACTTCCACCATGCGCTGGACCAGCTGCTAAACGGAAAGAACTGAAGAACGAGACATCAGTCTGGCTCGGCGAAGGTGACGACCAACGGGCCTACTTCGTCTTCGTCAGCGTCGAACCACAATGCGATGGCGTCTCGGGCAGTTGACTCGATTTTGGCGCGGCGCCTCGCTTGGGAGTGGCAGCCGGGCAGGCTGTCAGCCTTGATCGCCCACCACTTGCCGGAACGGCCGACTGTGAGTCGATGGGTGTCGCTCACTGACGGCTGAGCATTGGTATCGCCAGGTATAGACATGGTTGCTCCCTCCTGACCAGGACAAATGGGGTAGCGGTGTTTGATGGGCCGTCCATTAGAAGCGCTCTATGTGGATGTTATAAGTCCAAAAAGATGAACAAAGTGTCGCTGCCCTGCTTACACTCTTGTGCATGGAGACCACCCACACCCCCCAACTTCAGGATGCGGCGAATTCCGTTGAGGACGGCGTGTACTGCCCTACCCCTGAACAGATCCAAGCAGCCGAAGAGCGGCTGCTGAAGAAGTGTGGGTTCTCCAGGGATGAGTTGGAAGAGCAGGCAAGGCAGGGAAAATTCAAGACGGAGTCAGCGAAGCGCGCTTGGTTCTGCCTTCCCTGATATGGTGCCATCCCTTCACAGGCAGGCGAAGCAATTCGCCGAAGATCTGTCGAAGTTGCTCAGCAACACGGTCGCCGATGGCGTAAAGCTCAGCGCTGCGAAGCTCAGTGCTGGCCGATACGCCATTGGGCGCAATCTCTCGGACAGGAACCCGCTAGACCCAGACTTGGTCGCTCTGACGACCAGCAACAAGAAGGCTGAACTGTACTTGTTCGCTTCTCACGAGTTGTGCCTTGACGACACAGAAGGCACATGGCTGATGGCATCAAAAACGAACTACGCAGTACAGGTAGGCGAGTCAGAGGAGAGAAATACGCTCTTCGCCTACGACTACGTCCGGAAACTCGAAAACGGGTATCCCAAGGCGCACTTCCACATCTATGGCGACGGAGGCAGCACTTACAACTCGATCTTCAAGTCAAGGGGGAGGAAGAAAGACAAGCTGCGTGATCTTCATTTTCCCGTTGGGGGTTTGGTTCATGATGGGGGAGGGATTCTCTTTCGGCCCGTACTCGAAGACATCATTGAGATGCTGGTCGCTGAAGGTCTCGTTGAAGCCAGACCGAAATGGGACCAGGCGATTCGCGAGGGCCGGGAACGCTTTTACGAGTCACAGCTGAGGGCCGCTCTTCGCCGTTATCCCGACATCGCATAGATGACTGCGTAGCGGCGAACGTTGCTCAGGCGCTCTATAAGGTTCCAGTGGCGTCCTGCGGGCCAGCCATGAGAGCGGTCCTAAGGAAGCCCACTAAGCCGGTTAGTGTCGTAGGGTGCCTCAAGAGCAGATCCTTGGCGAGATCAGCATTGCAGCAGCGGACCCCGCTGGTGTAGAGCCAGAATTGGTTACGCTTGAGATTAGCTATCCTGTGCCGCTAAAGATGTCAGCCGTTGATCGCTTGCAGGTCAGCAGACTAGGTGAGAATTGCTCCGAGGCCGGGGTGTACCTGCTGTTGGAGCGGCCAAGCCAGAATGGGACATGGGAGGTCTACGTAGGCAAGAGCGCAGCAGATGGTGGTGTGAAGAAGCGCCTCTTGAACCACCTGAAGGATTCCAAGAAGCCCAGCTGGTACAGAGCCGTAGCAGTCTGCCCCGCAAACAGCGGTTGGGATGATGCACAGGTTAGGTTCTTGGAGGGGCTCGTTTATAAGGCCTTGCAGAGATTACCTGGAGTCTCGCTGTCGAACACTCAGGAACCGGGTACAGGCAATCTCGCCAAGAATCGGCAGAAGCCACTACTGGGTGTGCCAGATGTACTTGAGGGCGTACTTGGGCTGCTTGGGCATTCGGTGATACGCAGCGACACTCAACAAACCCTTGACGTTGAGAAGTCATCCCGGGTCGGCAAACTGACGGGCTTGTTGGAGGCTGGTCTAGTAGAGGCAGGTACAAAGGTGGTGACGCTAGACAAGAGATGGCCTGGGAAAGGGATCATCACGGCTGACGGGTGTATCCACACGGTTGGTGAGACGTACCGGTCACCTTCAGCTGCTGCCAAGGCCATCAGCAGACGGCAGTCAGAATCGGGTTGGACCTTTTGGGCAGTCGAGTCTTCGAATGGACCAACGCTGCATGAACTGCGCGACCATCTCGAATCCGGCACAGTGATCCCTCGGCTATCAGAAGCTGAGCGGGACAAGCCCCCGCGGAGCCCGTCGATGTCGGAAGTTGGGGATCAACCAGATCGCACAATCGGTAAAGAGCGCGTTCAAGCCAATGAGCCAACAGCAAATATTCCGAAAAAGCAAGACGTCAAACTGGCCGACCTTGTCGCGGTTGGGCTGATCCCTGCGGGGGCAAGAGTCGTGTCGACCTCTAGTAAGTGGCCAGCAGAGGGCCGCATCCTCGATGACGGCCAAATTGAGATAGGCGATGACACTTTTGAGAGCCCCTCGGCGGCTGGCAGTGCTATAGCCGGGGGGACGAGTGTAAATGGTTGGACCTTCTGGGCTATCAACAGCTTGGAAGGCGAACGCCTCAGTGATGTCAGGGACGCTTTGCTTGTGAAAGCCATGCCGATTGAGGCTTCATAGGCCGCTACTGGCTGCTAGCCAAACTTCTCGGTTTGCCAGGCGAGGGCGGCTTTGAAGCCTTCGGTGCGGATTATGCGGCCGAACTCTTGGGCGGCGGGGGACTGGTGGGCGATGACGTTGTGCTCGCGGGCCAGCTCCTGGGCCATCGTGTAGCCCATCAGCTCTAGGACCTTGTTGCAGATGGCCTTGTTGGCGGCGGAGATGTCGCTGGGCACGGTGGCCACCCGGCGGGCTAGGGCGTGGGTGTGTTCGGCTAGCTCGTCGGCGGGCACGGCCTCGAGCACGAACCCGGCCCGGGCTGCGGTGGCGCCGTCGATCATGTCGCCGGTGAGCAGCAGGCGCTTGGCCCACTGCGGCCCGGCCAGATAGGTCCACATGTGGGTGGACGGCGAGGCCATTGACCGCACGATGGGGTAGCCGAACTGGGCGTTGTCGGCGCAGACGGTCATGTCGGCGTGAAATGCGATGTCGGTCCCCACCGCCAGGCAGTAGCCGTGGACTGAGGCGATGACAGGGGTGCGCAGCCGCCACATCTCCTCGAACCTCCGGAACGGCTCCACCAGGGCCAACTCCTGCTCGAAGGAGCGGGAGTCGTAGTCCAAGTCGATCTCATCGGGGTCGAGGTCGATCCCCGAGCAGAACGCACCGCCTGCCCCCTGAATCACGATGGCGCCGACGTCGGGAGAGGCATCGGCCTCGGCCAGCGTGTCGAAGAGCAGTCCAAGCTGGGCCATTGTCAAGGCGTTGCGCCGCTCGGGGCGGTTCAAGGTGATGTAGCGCACCCGCTCCCGGTCCTCGGCGAGGATGGCGGTCTCGGTTTCTGGGGTTTCTGGCACGGGGCTGACGGTAGCGCAGCCGACCAGAATTTGAGACCGCCGTCCAAGAAGGCACTGCCGATTGCCCAGCGATACCCTGGTTTCGTGGACGAGCTCGGTTACATCCCCTTCGACTGCGACAACCACTACTACGAGGCAGTGGACGCCTTCACCCGCCATGTCGACCCGGCCATGCACCCCCGATGCGTGCAATGGGCCGAGGTGAACGGCCGCCGCTACCACCTGGTGGGGGGCAAGATCAGCCATGCGGTGGTGAACCCCACCTGGGATCCCATCGCCCTGCCCGGCGCCATGCACGACTACTTCCGGGGCAATCCCGAGGGCCGCAATCCCGCCGAGATGCTGAGCAAGCGGGAGAAGCTGCCCCGCTACTACGTGGACGACCGGGATGCCCGGGTCGACAAGGTACAGCAGCAGGGTCTTCAGTCGGTTTGGCTGTTCCCCACCCTGGGTGTGTTGTACGAGGAGCTCATCAAAGAGGACATCGAAGCGGTGTGCGCTCTGTTCGGCGGGTTCAACCGCTGGCTGGACGAGCAGTGGGGCTTTTCTTACCGCGACACCATCTTCGCCGCTCCCTATATTCCCTTGGGCGACGTGGACTGGGCCTGCCAGGAGCTGGAGTGGGCTATCGACAAGGGCGCCCGCACCATCGTGATGCGCCCCGCCGCGGTGTGGACCGCCGATGGATTCATGTCGCCAGCCGACGAGCACTTCGACCCGTTCTGGGCTCGGGTCAACGAGTCGGGCATCTGCGCGGTGGTCCACGCCGGCGACAGCGGCTACACCACTCACGGCTACGACGTGGACGGATTTGCCTCGACGGGGATGGCCAAGGAGCGCAAGTACAAGCCCAGCATCAAGGCCTACAACATCGAGCGGGCCGCCTACGACTACTTGCTCACCCTGGCGCTGGAGAAGCTGTTCGAGCGGTTCACCAACCTGCGCATCGCCTCGGTGGAAAACGGCTCGCAATTCTTGGGCGACATGTTCCGCAAGCTGGGCCAGGCCACCCACAAGAGCATCGGATGGTTCAAGGAAGACCCCTCAGAGCTGTTCCGCCAGCACGTGTGGATCAACCCCTTCTGGGAGGACGACGTGGCCGAAGTGGTGCATTACATGGGTCCTGACCGGGTGATCTTCGGCAGCGACTGGCCCCACATCGAAGGCATGCCCCAGCCGCTGGACTACCTCGTGGAACTCAAGGACAAGGGCTTCGACGACGCCACTAAGAAGAAGATCCTCCTCGACAACGTCACCGAGCTGAACCAGCTCCAACCCGCCTAGCGGGAGAGCGACACCCCTGCTTACCCAGTGGGGTCGAAATGGGGGAGGTTGAGGTTGTAGCGGGCGATGGCGTCTTTGGCCACCGCAGGGTCGAGGTCGCCGTCTGCCGCCAAGGCGCTCAACACCGTGGAGATCACACTGTTGGCGTCGGTCTCGAAGAAATGGCGCAGCGACTCTCGGGTGTCGGAGCGGCCGAAGCCATCAGTGCCCAGCGGGACGAATCGGCGGGGGACCCACCGGGCGATCTGGTCGGGCACCATCGCCATGTAGTCGGTGACCGCCACCACCGGCCCCCGGCCCCCGCTCAAACGCTGGGTGACCATGGGCACCTGGCGCTCATCTTCGGGGTGCAGGCGGTTCCAGCGCTCAACGGCGAGCGCCTCCTCACGGGCGGCCTTGAATGATGTGGCGCTGAGCAGGTCCACACCGATCCCGTATTGCTCGGCCAGCTCGGCTTGGGCGTCTCGGGCGGCCTGGTGGGCGGTTCCGGAGAAGATGATCGAGGCCTGCTGCTCGGTGCCCTCCAGCGGATGGTTCCACTGGTACAGCCCCGACAAGATGTGCTCATCGCTGATGAAGTCGGCCCGGCGGGGCTGGCGGTAGTTCTCGTTGTAGATGGTTATGTAATAGAACACGTCATCCCCGCCGCCGTTGCCGTACATCCGGTTCAGCCCTGAGCGCACTATGGCTCCCAGCTCGTAGGCGAACGCCGGGTCGTACGCGCAGCAGGCCGGCACGGTGGAGGCCAGCAGGAGGCTATGGCCGTCCTGGTGCTGCAACCCCTCGCCCATCAGCGTGGTGCGCCCCGCGGTGGCCCCCATCAAAAACCCCCTGGCCCGGGAGTCGGCCGCCGACCAGATCAGATCGCCCACCCGCTGGAATCCGAACATGGAGTAGAAGGAATAGAACGGAACCATCGGCACGCCCATGGTGGCGTAGCTGGTGGCCGCCGCGGTCCAAGAGGCCAATGACCCCGCCTCGGTGATTCCCTCCTCCAGGAGCTGGCCGTCTTGGCCCTCGGCGTAGGACAGCAGCAGGTCGTGGTCCACCGGCTCGTAGAGCTGGCCTTCGGAGGCGTAGATCTTGAACTCCCGGAACAGGGAGTCCATGCCGAAGGTGCGGGCCTCGTCGGGGACGATGGGCACAACCCGGGCCCCGAATTCCTCGTCTCGCATCATGTTGCGCAGCATCTGGGTGAACACCATGGTGGTGGACACCTCGCGCCCGTCAGAGCCCTCGTCGTAGTCGGAGAACAGCTTGTCGTCGGGCAGCTTGATGGGCCGGCGCACGTTCACCACCCGGATGGGCAGGGGGCCATCCAATTCCTTGCGGCGGGCCATCAAGTACTGGTGCTCGGGGGAGTCGGGCGGCGGCTTGTAGTAGGGGGGGTTGGCGTCGTCCTCGAGGGCCCCGGCGGGAACCTCCTCTTCCAGGTGGAGCCGTGAGCGAAGGTCCATGAGCTGGGCGGTGGTCATCTTCTTGATCTGGTGGGTGGCGTTGCGGGCCTCCAGTCCCTCGCCCAGCGTCCAGCCCTTGATGGTCTTGGCCAAGATCACCGTGGGCCGGTCGGTGGCCTCCACCGCGGCTTTGTAGGCGGCGTACAGCTTCAAGTAGTCATGGCCGCCCCGGGGCAGGTCTTCGAGCTGGCGGTCGCTCAGGTGGGCCACCATCTTGCGCAGTCGGGGATCGGGCCCGAAGAAGTTCTCCCGGATGTATGCGCCGGTCTCGGTGGCGTAGCGCTGGTACTCCCCGTCAACCGTGGTCATCATCTTCTCCAGCAGCACGCCGTCGACATCGGCGGCCAGCAGTTCGTCCCAGCGCGAGCCCCAGATCACCTTGATCACGTTCCAGCCCGACCCCCGGAAGTTGCCCTCCAGCTCTTGGATGATCTTGCCGTTGCCCCGCACCGGACCGTCGAGGCGCTGGAGGTTGCAGTTCACCACCCAGATGAGGTTGCCCAGCTTGGCCCGGCCGGCCAACGAGATCGATCCCAGGGTCTCGGGCTCGTCGCACTCGCCGTCGCCCACAAAGCACCACACTTTCGAGTCGCTGGTGTCCTCGATGCGCCGGTCGTGCAGGTAGCGGTAGAAACGGGCGTGGTAGATGGAGTTGATCGGCCCCAGCCCCATCGAAACCGAGGGGTACTCCCAGAAGTCGGGCATGAGCCGGGGGTGGGGGTAGCTGGAAAGGCCGCGGCCGCCGATCTCCATCCGGAAGTTGTCGAGTTGCTCCTCAGTCAGCCGGCCCTCCAGATAGGCCCGGGCGTAGATGCCTGGCGCGGCGTGGCCCTGGATGTAGACGGCGTCGCCGGGCAGACCGTCTTCTTTGCCCCGGAAGAAGTGGTTGAACCCCACCTCATAGAGAGCAGCCGATGAGGCGAAGGTGGACAGGTGTCCGCCGATGCCGTCGGCCCGCTTGTTGGCTTTGACCACCATGACCGCGGCGTTCCACCGGATGAAGGCCCGTATCCGGCGCTCGATGTTCTCGTCGCCGGGGAAGAACGGCTGGTCGTCGGTGGGAATGGTGTTCACATAGGGCGTCTGCACTGTGCCCGACAGGCCCACGCCCAACTCGTCGGCCCGGTCGAGGAGGCGGCGCAGCAGGTACCGGCTCCGCTGGCCGCCCGAGGCGCTGATCACTGCATCGATGCTGTCGAGCCACTCCCTGGTCTCATCGGGATCGGTGTCGGGCAGTTGGTGTGAGAAGCTCACGGCCACATCACCATTGAGCTTCCCCCCTGTCTGCTAGTAGGTTGGAGGCAGGGATCGAAGGGTGGGTTTGGGCCGGCATACCGCCGGTGGGGCCATGCAGCCGAGGCCGGTTCATTCCGAAATGCGGCCTGCGAAGGAAAGTGGTAACAATTATCTCCCCACCCATGGAGCGAAGTATCTCATTGCGGTTCCGGTGCCTGTTCTCATGAAGCATTCAAAGAAGACACTACTTGAGCCCCGCTCGAAGCGGTCGTTGTTGGTGCTTGTCGCGATGGTGGCCAGCCTGCTGATGATTCCCCAGCAGCGCATCGCGGCCCAGGATCCGGTGCTGGACACCTCCTTGGAACGTTCGTCGATCAATTTGATGCACCGCATATCCAATGGCTTTCAGGTGTACTGGTATCCGCCTGTGTTCGAGCCCGACAACGTTACCGACTACGACCTCCAGTATCGGGAATACCGCGAAGCCAGTTCTGATTGGGGCACTTGGTCTGATTTGGAATACACGGGAACGGGGACCCACACCCTTCTCACCGGCTTGAAAGCAAATGCGAAATACCAGACTCGAGTTCGCAATTGGGTCGGGAATCGCTATAGCCGTTGGTCGTCGTCGGTGGAAAGCGATAGCAACACGGCAACTACGAGAAATTACCAGGCCGAGGGACGCCCCGATCCGCCGATTCTGCCCACCGTAACCGTCGGAACCGGGAAGTTGACCGTGTCTTGGACGCATGCGGGCACAACCAACAACTCAGTGGAGCCCACGAGTTATGAGGTCAATTGGCGCTCGAGCTCAGGTACCGTCCGAAGTCCGAAGTTGTCCGCGACCGTAACTTCCTATGACATAACCGGGCTCGACGAAGGGACGACTTACGAAATCTGGGTTAAGGCCAGGAGCGCGCCGAACAGGTCGGCGAGCTCTCCAATTGCGTCGGCGACTGCGCCCCAAGCGGCCCCGCCGCCGAGTCCGCCGCCTGGTCCGCCGCCGGGTCCGCCGCCTGGTCCGCCGCCGGGTCCGCCGCCGCCGTCGGGGCCGTCGGCTTTGACGTTGACGACCAACGCGGCCA
>Ga0209021_1000036_pt1 | contig 171083 bp, 156 predicted proteins | sample PinacodermFT_FD_187299 | JGI IMG/M metagenome (GOLD analysis project Ga0209021, IMG submission 187299) | Host-associated microbial community of the marine sponge Aplysina aerophoba from Gulf of Piran - sponge pinacoderm, lysed by freeze-thaw... | ecosystem: Host-associated > Porifera > Sponge... | reverse complement strand
GGGAAGATGGTCGGGAAGATGGTCGGGAAGATGGTCGGGAAGATGGTCGGGAAGATGGTCGGGAAGATGGTCGGGAAGATGATCGGGAAGATGGTCGGGAAGAGAATCGAGTCGGGGATCCGCCCCAGCCGGGCCGGCGCCTCCGGCTGGCCGCGTCCAGGGACGAGGGCGGTGCGGTCCTCGAATTCGTCGTCGCACCGCGCGAAGGCAATGTGCAGGAGCGGCTCGCGCTGCTCGGCGAGCAGGGCGACGGCGCTCCGGTCGAGCAGGAAATCTCGCTCCGCCTGCTGCGCCATCTCGCGTCTTCGGTGCAGCACCAGCAGTATCACGACCTGGATATCCTGACCGTCCGGGTAAAGGCACCCGCTTCCGCGGGATAGCCGAAGGCGGGGGCGGAACGCGACTGCAAAGTCGACCCGTCCCGTGAGCCGGGACCGGGCGAAGATGCGGCCCGGTCACGATCGGGCGCCGGACCCAAGCTCGCGATTCGCCAGGCCGCCTGCGCTATGCCGAAGCCCCGGCCCGGTGCGGCGGCACGCCGTCGTCGGTCACGAGATGGCAGCGCACCCGGTGGCCGCCGATCGAGCGCAGGGCCGGCTCCTCGGCCCGGCAGCGCGCCTCGGCGAATGGGCAGCGCGAGGCGAAGCGGCAGCCGGGCGGCGGATCGATCGGGCTCGGCGGATCGCCGACGAGCCGGATGCGGCTCGCCCGGTCGCGCAGCACCGGATCGGCCGACGGCACCGCCGACAGCAGGGCATTCGTATAGGGGTGAAGCGGTTCGCGAAACAGGGAGACCCGGTCGGCATGCTCGACGACCTGCCCGAGATACATCACCGCGATGTCGTCGCACATATACTGCACGACGCCGAGGTCGTGGCTGATGAACAGGTAGGTCAGGCCGAACTCTTCCTGCAGGCGGCGCAGCAGGTTCAGGATCTGCGCCTGGATTGCGACGTCGAGGGCCGAGACCGGCTCGTCGCAGACGATCAGGTCCGGCTGGGTCGCCAGCGCGCGCGCCACGCCGATACGCTGGCGCTGGCCGCCGGAAAACTGGTGCGGGAACAGGGCCTGCTGCTCCGGGCGCAGGCCGACCAGCCGGAACAGCTCGGCGACCCGGTCGTCGCGGCTGTCCCGGTCGCCGACATCGAGCTGGTCGAGCGGCGCGCGGACGATCTCGCCGGCGCGCAGCCGCGGATTGAGCGACGAATACGGATCCTGGAAGATGATCTGCATGTGGCGGCGCTGCCGGCGCAGGGCCTCGCCGGTCAAGGGCACGATCTCCTCGCCGTTGAGCGCGATACTGCCTTCGGTCACCGGGGCGAGCCGCATCACGGCGAGCGCGGTCGTGGTCTTGCCGGAGCCGGATTCGCCGACCAGCCCCAGGGTCTCGCCGCGCGCGGTATCGAAGGTCACGCCGTCCACCGCATGGACCTTGGGCGCCGGCGCGAAGGGCTTGCGGCGCGGCAGGTTGAAGTGGACCTTCAGGTCGCGGACTTCCAACAACTTGTCGGGCGCGGGCGCAGCCGATGCCGGAGCGGGCGAGCCTGGCGCGGTCATGCCGCATCCCCGTCCAGATAAAGCCAGCAGGCCGCAGTATGATCCTCGCCGACGCCGGTTTCCCGCGGCATTTCCCGGCGGCAGCGGTCCATCGCCTCGGCGCAGCGCGGCGCGAAGGGGCAGCCGCCCCGGCCGAGTTCGGCGACCGACGGGACGACGCCGGGAATCTCCATCAGGGCGCCGCGCTCCGGGCCCGGATCGGCTTCCAGATGGGGCACGCAGGCGATCAGGCCGCGGGTGTAGGGATGCTTCGGATTGGTCAGCATCTCGTCGACCGGCGCTTCCTCGACCTTGCGGCCGGCATACATGACGACGACCCGTTGGGCCATTTCCGCAATCGCGCCCATGTCGTGTGTAATCAGGATGACGGCGGCCTCGGTCTGCTGCTGAAGCTCTTTCAACAGATCGAAAATCTGCGCTTGCACGGTGACGTCGAGCGCCGTCGTAGGCTCGTCGGCGATCAGCACCTGAGGCTGGCAGGCCAGCGCCATGGCGATCATTACGCGCTGGCGCATGCCGCCGGAAAGCTGATGCGGATATTCGTCGACGCGTTTTTCCGGCGCAGGAATGCTGACCGCCCGGAGCATTTCGATGGCCCGGTTGTGCGCTTCCCTCCGGCTCAAGCCCTGGTGCAGGCGGACGGTTTCGCCGATCTGGTCGCCGATCGTGTAGACCGGGTTCAGCGAGGTCATCGGCTCCTGGAAGATCATCGAGACGTCGTTGCCGCGCACGTCGCGCATCCGCGCCTCGGTGGCGTCGAGCAGGTTCTCGCCGGCCAGCCGGATCGCGCCCTCGGCGATCCGGCCCGGCGGCATCGGCACCAGCCGCATGACGGCGAGCGCGGTCATGCTCTTGCCGCAGCCGGATTCACCGACGATGCCGAGCGTCCGGCCGGCCGCCAGTTCGAAGCTCAGTCCGTCGATGACCCGGGAGACCGTGCCGTCCTTGAGGTCGAACTCGACCGACAGGCCCTGGACTTCGAGCAGCGCGCTCATCGCTGCCTCAGCTTCGGGTTGAAGGCGTCGTTCAGGCCGTCGCCGATCAGGCTGACCGACAGCACGGTGATGAAGATGGCGAGGCCCGGGAAGGTGACCGGCCACCAGGCCTCGAGGATCTGCGGGCGGTTGACGCTGATCAGGTAGCCCCAGCTCATGACGTTCGGATCGGAGAGCTGCAGGAAGGCGAGCCCGGCCTCGAACAGGATCGCGACACCGACCGAGAGCGCCGCCGAGACGATCAGCGGCGGGGCGGCGTTGGGCAGTATGATCGTCCAGATGATGCGCGCGTTGCGGGCGCCGATGGCGCGCTCGGCCTTGACGAAATCCAGCTCCCGCAGGCGCAGGAATTCCGCCCGCACCAGACGCGCCGTGCTGGTCCAGGAGACCACGCCGATGGCGATGGAGATGGAGTAGATCGAAGGCGAGAAGAGCAGCACGACGACCATGGCGAGCAGCAGCGGCGGCAGCACCTGGAAGAATTCGGTGATGCGCATCAGCACCTCTTCGATCCAGCCGCGGTAGAAGCCCGCCAGCGCGCCGAACAGGATGCCGATCGTGATGGTGATCGCGGCCGCCGCCGCGCCGACCATCAGGGTGGACTGGCTGCCGTAGAGCAGGCCGACGACGAGGTCGCGGCCCTGCTGGTCGGTGCCGAGCAGAAAGCCCTGCTCGCCCGGCGGCAGCAATAGCGGCCCGGTCGGCGCGAACGGATCGACCGGGTAGACGAAGGGGCCGAGCACGGTGACGAGAACGATGAGGCTCAGCGTCACGAGGCCGGCGACAGCCGCCGTATTCCGCCGGAACATGCGCCAGGCTTCGCGCCACGGCCGTTCGACCTCGATGACGACAGGCTCTTCCGCCGGAACGGCTGGCGTCGGCGCCGTCATGCCCTGGCCGCGCTCTTGATGCGCGGATCGACCAGCCGGTATGCCAGGTCTGTCAGCAGGTTGGCGACGATGACGATCAGCGCGGAGAAGAACAGGATGCCGAGCAGGGTCGGCGTATCGCGGCGCAAAATCGAATCGAAGGCGAGGGTGCCGAGGCCGGGCCAGCTGAACACCGCCTCGACCAGCACCGCGCCGGAGAACAGGGCGCCGAACTGCAGGCCGGCGAAGGTGACGACCGGCAGCACGGCGTTGCGCAGCGCATGCTTGAACACGACGACCCGCTCGCCGAGCCCCTTGGCCCGGGCCGTGCGGATATAGTCGGCGCCCAGCACGTCCATCATGCTGGCGCGAGAGAGGCGGCTGTAGAAGGCGAGATAGATCGTCGAGAGGGTGACGACCGGCAGCGTTAGATGGTGCAGCACCTCCCAGACATAGCCGAAGCCCGAGGCGCCCAGCGGGCCGGCATCCATCCCGGAGGTCGGGAACAGCGGGATGAAGGAGGCGAACAGGATCACCAGCATGATCCCGGTCCAGAAGACCGGCAGGGCGTAGCCGAGCAGGGCCAGGACCGTGATGGCCTGGCTCAGCAGGCCGTTCGGCCGGCGCGCCGCGAACACGCCGAGAAAGGTGCCAAACAGGATCGCGATCAACAGGGAGGACACGACGAGCAACAGCGTCGGCCAGACATTCTCGAAGATCACCGAGGTGACCGGCCGGTCGAAATAGAAGCTGTAGCCGAAATCGCCCTGGACGACCTTTTCGATATAGCGATAGAGCTGTTCGAGGAACGGCAGGTCGAGGCCGTAGTCCTTGCGGATCTGGGCCAGCATTTCGGGCGAGGCGCCGCCGGCCTCGCCGGCGATGGTCTCCGCGACGTCGCCCGGCGCCAGGTGGATCAGGGTGAAGTTCAGCACCAGCACCGCGAACAACAGCACCAGTGCATAGACGAGGCGCTTGGCAATGACGGCCGGCAGCCTCACCGCCGGCCTCCGGGGACCGTGAACCTTCGCATCTTTCAGCCTTACGCCAAAAAGGCCGGGCCGGCAGCGGAAATCTGCCGGCCCGTCGCTTTACCGCAAGATGCGGCTATGGCGAAAGCGTCCTATTTCGGCTGTTTCTTCCAATAGATGTCGTCCATCGAGGAAATCACGCCCCAGATGGTGAGCGGCGGATTGCCGAGATTCTTGTCGTAAGCCGTGTGGAACGGTAGCACGGCGATCCAGTAGACCGGCAGGTCCCGGGCAAGGATCTGCTGGAACTTGACGTAGAGCGCCCGGCGCTTGGCCTGGTCGGTCTCCTTGCCGGCGGCCTCCAGAATCTTGTCGACCTCCCGGTTGCAGTATTGCTGGGTGTTCGACCAGATCACCTTCTTCACGTTGTTGCACAGATAGGAGCGGTGCACGCCGATCACCGGATCGCCCCAGTTGAACGGCAGGTCCATCGTCATCTGGAACTGCCAGGTCGAGATGCGGCGGGCCCAGGTCGGGAAATCCGGCGAATTGCGGACCGTGATCTTGATGCCGATCTTCTTGAGCGCCGACCGGGCATATTCGGCGATGCGCTGCTGCACGTCCGGCCCGAACGGTATGTAGTCGATGGTCAGCTCGAGCCGGGTTCCGTCGGCCTTCTTCTTGTGGCCGGCCTCGTCGAGCAAAGCCTCGGCTTTCTTCAGGTCCAGCTCGTAGGTCTCGACCTCCTTCGTGTAGAACGGCGAGCCCGGCACGATCGGGCCGGTCGCAGCGGTCGAGACGCCGCGGTGCAGTTGCTCGGTGATGAACTTGCGGTCGATGGCGTAGGCGATCGCCCGGCGGACACGGACATCCGCTGTCGGGCCTTCCTTCGTGTTGAAGGCCAACCAGGTGACCGGCCCGATACCGGCATAGCCTTGGTCGGTCACGACCAGCTTGTCGCTCTTCTTCAGGCGGACGATGCTCGCCACTTCCGCCATGTAGGGCGCCAGGTTGCCTTCGCCGCGCTCCATGGCGATGACCTGGCTCGAGGAGTCGCGGATGATCCGGTAAACGATCCGGTCCATATAGGGCCGGCCCTTGAGGAAGTAATTCGGGTTGCGCTCCAGCAGGATATGCCGGCCGCGCTTGTATTCCTTGAGGATGTAGGCGCCGGAGCTGACGACATTCTTGGAGTTGCGCGGATGAGTCTTCGGATTCTGGCCGTCGCCGTAGACGTGCTTCGGAATGATCGGCACGATCGAGGTCGACATCGCCAGCAGCAGCGCCGGATGCGGATGTTTCAGCCTGACGACGACCGTGTGGGCGTCCGGGGCTTCTACGCCCGTGACGGCGCCCAGCGACGTCTTGAAGGGATGGTTGGCCTTCTGGATCTCGATGGAAAACTTGACGTCGGCCGAGGTGATCGGCTTGCCGTCGGAGAACTTGGCGTTCTTCCGCAGCTTGAACGTCACCGACTTGCCGTCCGCCGAGGTCGTCCAGCTCGTCGCCAGATAGGGCTTGATGTTCCATTTTGCGTCGGCCCGGACCAGGCTGGCGAAGATATGCGCGCCCGGCCCCATGGTCGCGATGCCGGACTGGACCGCCGGATTGAAGTGGCGCGGGTCCTGGCTGGTGATCATCACCAGCGTGCCACCCTTCTTGGGCATGTCGGCGGCAATCGCGGGCGCGGCATGAAGCGCCGCCGCCGCGGTCAGCGCCGCCATTCCGAATTTTCTGAGCATAGAGTTCCTCCCTGGAAGCGCCGCGGCCCGTCGGACCGCCGCACGGCAGTTGTGCGGCCCGCCCGCACGGCATCGGCCCGATTTTCCGCCCGGCAATTTGGCACCTGCACAAATTCCGTGAAATCGGGTTTGGTTGCGCCCTGGAACGGACCGGCGGGATATCAGCATATGAACGATCTGACCGTCTACACGGCGCGGACAATTCGCACCATGAATCCGTCGCTACCTGTTGCCACGGCTGTAGCGGTGCGCGGCGAGCGCATCGTCGAGGTCGGCACGCTCGAAACGCTGCGCCCGTGGCTGGATGCCCACCCGCACCGGATCGACGATACGTTCCGCGACCGTGTGCTGATGCCGGGCTTCATCGATCCGCATCTGCATCCCACGCTGGCGGCGGTCCTGCTGCCCTGCCACTTCATTACGGCGATGGAATGGAAGCTGCCCGGCCGGGTGGCCGCGCCGGTCAAGGGCCACAACGCCTATCTCGCCCGGCTGGCGGAAATCGATGCGCAGATGGCCGATCCGTCCGAGCCGCTGGTCACCTGGGGGTATCACAAGATCTGGCACGGCGCGGTCGACCGGCAGGCGCTCAACGGCATCTCGCGGGACCGGCCGATCTTCGTCTGGCAGCGCTCGTTCCACGAAATCATCGTCAACGATGCCGCCATCGGCTGGATGGGCCTCGACCGGGACGACCTCGCCCGCCACGAGCAGATCGACCCGGAAACCGGGCGCTTCTACGAAACCGGCCTCTCGGTCGCCCTCAACGGGATGAAGGAATACCTGTACGCCCCGGAGCGTTTCCTCGGCGGGCTGGAGCAGGTCGCCCGCGCGGTCCATGCCGGCGGCCACACCACCATCGGCGACATGGCGGTGCCGCTGGCCGACCTGGAGATGGAATGGCCGGCGCTGCTCAAGGTGCTGGACCGGCCGGAGACTCCCTTCCGCTGCCAGATGATCCCCCGGGCGACCGAGCGGGGCGCCGCACCGGGCGGCGAAGCGGCCGAAGTCGCACGGGTCCGGGCCATGGCGGCGCGCGGCACCCATCGGCTGCAGTTCGGCAACGGCGTCAAGCTGTTCACCGACGGCGGTTTTTACGCCGAGCTGATGCAATTGCAGGAGCCCGGTTTCATCGACGGCCATCGCGGCGAGTGGCTGATGCCGCCGGAGCAGGTCGAGGCGCTGGCCCGCGCCTTCTGGAACGAGGGCTTCCGCATCCACGTCCACTGCACCGGCGACATGGGCCTGGAGCTGGCGCTGGACGTTCTGGAGAAGCTCCAGTTCGAGCGCCCGCGGGTGAACCACCGCTTCACCATCGAGCATTTCGGCGTCTCCACGCCGGAACAGGTGCGCCGGATCGCCGACCTCGGCGCGCTGGTCTCGGCCAACGTCTATTATGTCCACGAACTGGCCGACGCCTACTACCGCCACAGCGTCGGCCATGAGCGGGCGTCGCAGATCGCGCGGCTGGGCACCGTGGCCCGCCACAACATCCCCTTCGCCCTGCACACCGATTTCACCATGGCGCCGGCCCTGCCGCTGACCTCGGCCTGGGTCGCGGTCAACCGGCTGAGCGAGAGCGGGGCGGTCATGGCGCCGGAGGAGCGGCTGACAATCGACCAGGCGATGCGCGCGATCACCATCGACGCCGCCTATGTCCTCGGAATGGAGCACGAGATCGGCAGCATCCGCGCCGGCAAGAAGGCCGATTTCACTGTGCTGGACGCCGACCCCTTCGAGACGCCGCCGGAAGACCTCAGGGACATCCCGGTCTGGGGCACCGTCTTCGAAGGCGAACCGGCGCCGCTGGGGTAGCGGCCGGGTGAGATCCGGCGGCCGGTAAGACCCTATCCGAGCAGGACAGCCAACTTATCCCGGACTTCCGCGACCAGGTGCGTCGGCGCCTCGGCTTCGAAGCGCGCACCGCGCACCCGCCAGTCCAGGCTCCGGACCTGATCGGCGAGAATGACGCCACTGACGGCGCCGGAATCGGGTAGCCGGACCTCGAACGGATAGCCCTTGACCCGGGACGTTATCGGGCAGAACAGCGCCAGGTTCGTCTTTTCGTTGTAGCCCTGCGGGCTCAGGACCAGGGCCGGCCGGTGTCCCGCCTGCGCGCGTCCGGCCTGGGGCGAAAACCGGAGCCACACGATATGTCCTGTATCCGGGACATATCCCGTGGCTACCATTGCTCGTTACCCTCGGGTTCGCCGAAGTCCTGCTCGGCATGCAGATTGTCCGCCGTGATCCGGCTCAGCATGTCGGCGAGGTCGTGCGACTTTTTTCGCAGCACGATCCGCCCGTCCTGGGCATCCATCTCCACGGCGGAACCTTCCGAAACCTCACATTGTTCGGCGATAGCCTTGGGGATGCGCACCGCCAGACTGCTGCCCCACTTTCGGATATGCAGATTTGCGCCCATGGAAATACCTCCGATTCTTGTATCTATATTGTATATCTTTGAAATTTGGCTTTCAATGAAGGAAATGCGTCGCGTCGCCGACAAGGCGGTGCCGCAAGCGTTCGAGAGAGCATTGCACCGAAACATAGCGCTGTGAGATAGAACCGGACTTAAGCAACAGGGGTGCTGTCTGGCGGTCAATGACTGCCGCCATAGGCCTACTGGGAGAATCGCGCGATGAACACCGTTCGCCATTTTGTTTCCGGCGACATCTGGGCCGGCGCCTCGGACCGGCTGGGCGATGTCTACAACCCGGCGACCGGCGCCGTCACCGCACAGGTCGCGCTGGCGAGCGCGGCGGATGTCGACCGTGCGGTCGCCGCGGCGAAGGCGGCACAGCCGGCCTGGGGGGCAACGCCGCCGGCCAAGCGCGCCGAGGTCATGTTCGCCTTCCGCAGCCTGCTCAAGGCGCACGCTGAGGAACTGGCCGAAATGCTGTCGGCCGAGCACGGCAAGACCCTGCCGGATGCAATGGGCGAGATGGCCCGGGGCATCGAGGTGGTCGAGTTCGCCTGCGGCATCCCCCAACTCCTCAAGGGTGAATATTCCGAAGGCGTGGCGAGCGGCGTCGACAGTTTCGCGATCCGCCAGCCGGTCGGCGTCGTCGCCGGCATCACGCCGTTCAACTTCCCGGCCATGGTGCCCTTGTGGATGTATCCGGTCGCGCTCGCCTGCGGCAACGCCTTCGTGCTCAAGCCGTCGGAGCGCGATCCGTCGGTCGTGCTGCGCATTGCCGGGCTGCTGTCCGAAGCCGGGCTGCCTGACGGCGTGTTCAACGTGGTCAACGGCGACAAGGAGGCCGTCGACGCGATCCTCGACCATCCGGACATCGATGCCGTCAGCTTCGTCGGCTCGACCGCGGTCGGGCAGTATATCTACACCCGTGGCACGGCCTCCGGAAAGCGGGTGCAGGCGCTGTGCGGAGCGAAGAACCATCTCGTCGTGATGCCGGACGCCGATATGGGCCAGGTCGCCGACGCGCTGATCGGTTCGGCCTACGGCTCGGCCGGTGAGCGCTGCATGGCCGTGTCGGTCGCCGTCCCGGTGGGCGAAGAGACCGCGGACCGGCTGGTGGACACGCTGAAGCCGCGGGTCGAGAGCCTCAAAGTCGCCCCCTATACCGACCCGTCGTCAGAGCTGGGCCCGGTCATCACGCGCCAGAGCCTCGAGCGCATCAAGGGTCTGATCGGCGAAGGCATCGACGCCGGCGCTGACCTTGTCGTCGACGGGCGCGATATCCGGCTGCAGGGCTATGAGGACGGCTTCTTCATCGGCGGCTGCCTGTTCGACCGGGTGACGACCGACATGTCGATCTACACGCAGGAGATTTTCGGCCCGGTGCTCTCGGTCGTGCGTGCGGACGGCTACGAGGCCGCCCTCGGCATGGTCAACGACCACGAATACGGCAACGGCGCGGCCATCTTCACCCGGGACGGCGACACCGCGCGCGACTTCTTCACCCGCGCGAAGATCGGCATGGTCGGCGTCAACGTGCCGATCCCGGTGCCGGTCGCCTACCATTCCTTCGGCGGCTGGAAGCGCTCGCTGTTCGGCGACCATTACATGCACGGCATGGAGGGCATCCGCTTCAACACCCGCCTCAAGACCATGACCACGCGCTGGCCGGAGGGCATCAAGGAAGGCGCGGTGTTCGCCTTCCACGCCGGCAGCGAGACGAAGAACTGAGCGGCCCCTTCGACAAGCTCAGGGCAGGCTCTCGATACGGCGCCGGCGCGATTGTCGGAACTTCGGGGCGGAGCCGGCTGCACAAACGCCGCGAGGTCGTCGGGACCGTAGGGGCGGGTTTCAAACCCGCCCCTACAAACCGGCCGGACGCGCATTCCTCGCCGAAATGCCGAATTGCCACCCGGGTCAAATGGCCTATCGCCCCAAAATACAAAATGTGCCGCCCCGGCCGACCGGAGGGAGAGCCGGGGACCAGAGTCGCCTGGCACGGCCTATGCTCGTGGCACTGGGCCCCGGATCTCCGCTTCGCTCCGTCCGGGGCGGCACAGTTTGTTGGAGTTTGGAGAGAGTTAAGTGGGCGGTACATTCTTTGGAATTTCAGGAAGGTGAGACCCCGATGGGCAAGATGCTGACCGAAGCCCAGTGCGCTACCTTCGAGCGCGACGGTTATCTGTTTCCGTTGCGCGCCTTTTCCGCCGCAGAGGCGCGCGGCTACCGCGACGCGCTGGAAGCCTACGAGGCGGGGACCGGCGACGCGATCCATTCGAACATGCGCCACAAGGTGCATCTGCTGTTCCGCTGGGCCGACGAGATCGTGCACCATCCGCGCATCCTCGATGCCGTCGAGGATATCCTCGGGCCGGACCTGCTGTGCTGGACGACCAATTTCTTCATCAAGGAGGCCCGCGATCCGGCCTTCGTCTCCTGGCACCAGGATTCGACCTACTGGGGCCTCGACCCGGCCGATGTCGTTACCGCCTGGGTGGCGTTCACCGACGCCCCGGTCGAGAGCGGCGCGATGAAGTTCCTGCCCGGATCGCACAAGCTGGAGCAGATCGCCCACCGCGACACCTATGCCGCCGACAACCTGCTGACCCGCGGCCAGGAGATCGAGATGGCGGTCGACGAGGCCGAGGCCGTGGACGTGCCGCTGAAGGCCGGCGAATTCTCGTTGCACCATATCCGGCTGGTCCACGGCTCGAAGCCCAACACGACGCCCGACCGGCGCATCGGCCTCGCGGTGCGCTATATCCCGACCTACGTCCGCCAGGTGAAAATCGACGATTCCGCCATGCTGGTGCGCGGCGAGGACCGCCACGGCAATTTCGAACTCGAACCCCGGCCCTGCGCCGACCTCGATGAAGGCGGCCTGGCCGCCCATGCGGCGGCGATGGAACGGATGATCGGCGCGGTCTATTCCGGCACGGACGTCGCCGAGGCGCGGCGGTAGGGCGGCGGTGGCGCGCCGTCGCCCAGGTGGCCCGATTGCCACCGGGGCGGCCTTCGGGACAACGGCCTCCGACCGGCAGCGCGGCTTGACATCGGCGGATGCGCGGGCGCGCGCCATGGCCCGTTCGCCACTTGAAAGGGCGAGCGGGTCGGAACACAATTTTGACTGTCCGCAATTGCGACGCGGGGCAACGACGCGTCGGCGTCGCGGTGCGCCGGGAGCCACGAAGGGTCGACGCGCCGCATCGGTCTCCGGCGCTTTGGGAGGAAATTTCACGATGACACGGAATAATCGAAGCGCGACGGCGGTTCTGGCGGCAGGACTGGCCGCGCTGACCGGCGCAACCTTGGCCGCCGGGCCGGCCCTGGCGGCCGGCTATCCGGACAAGCCGATCACCATGCTCGTCGGCTTCCGGGCCGGTGGCGGGGTCGATACGGTCGGGCGGCTGATCGCCAAGCATATGGAAGGCACGCTCGGCCAGCCCGTGGTGCCGACCGCCAAGGCCGGCGCCGGCGGCGGTGTTCTGGCCGCGGCGCTCGCCAAGGCGAAGCCCGACGGCTACACCATCGGCATCGCCGTCACCAGCACCTGGTCGTTCAACCCCGTGTTCGCGCGCAAGAAGCGCTACGGCGTGAACGACGCGACCCTGCTGGCCTCGATCGCCCGGGCCCAGTGCGTGATCTTCGTCGGGGCGAAATCGCCCTACACATCGCTGAAGGACGCCTTCGCCGCGGCCAAGGGCGGCAAGGCGCTCTCGGCCTCCTCGCCGGCCCCGCCGGCGACCTTCCTGCTGCGCCATCTGGCCGGGAAGAACGGCGTCAAGCTGCGCGTCATCAACGTCAAGGGCACGCCGGTCGTGATCCAGCAGGTCCTGGGCGGCCATGTCGACCTCGGCTGGAGCGGCGGCCACCACATTCCCTATCTGCGCAAGGGCGACGTGCGGGTGATCGCGGCGACCGACGACCGCAGGCTCAACGCGCCGTCCGACAAGGTGCCGACGCTCAAGGATATGGGCTACGACATCTCCTTCTGCGGCGCCTACATCATGGCGGCGCCCAAGGGCCTGCCGGCGGACGTCAAGGCGAAGCTCGACGGCGCGCTCAAGGCGGCTATCAATTCCGAGTCGGTCCAGACCTTCATCGCCCGCCGCAAGCTGGCGGCGAACTACCAGGGCACAGAAGGCCTGACGAAGGAAGTCCAGGCCGAAGCCGCCGCCTGGGCCAAGGTCAAGGCCGGCCTCAAGAAGAAGTAGCGGGCGCGGCGCGGGCGGTTCCGGCCGCCTTGCGGAGATAGCGCCCGTGCGCGCCCTCGACGGCGCGGCCGGCGCACTGCTGGCGGCTTTCGGGCTGGCGACGCTGTTCCTGTTCATTCCGGCGACGGTCGAGGATCCCGGCATGGACGATCTCGCGCCGGCCTTCATGCCGCAGGTTATCGCCATTCTGCTAACCGGCCTCGCCGCCCTGCTGGCGGTGCGCAGCCTCCTGCGCCGGCCAGCGGGGGACCCGACGGAAGGGGAACCGGCGCTCACCCGGCGGCATGCCGGGTTCGTTTTTCTGGTCGCCGCGTGGCTTGCGGCAGTAATCGCCATCGTCGCATGGGCCGGCTACCTGGTCGGCGGGGCCGCCGCAGTTGTCGGCGCGATGCTGCTGATGCGCATTCGCCGGCCCCTGACCGTCGCCGCCGTCGCCTGCGCCGCCCCGCTCGTCCTGTGGGCGGTGTTCTGGCAACTCCTCACCATCCCGCTGCCGTAGCGCGATGGACGCCGTCCTCGCCGGCCTGGCCCAGGCCTTTACGCCGCTGACCCTCGGTTTCGTGCTGTTCGGCGTCGTGCTCGGCATCGCCGTCGGCGCGATTCCGGGGCTGAGCAGCCCGATGGCGATCGCCATCGCGGTGCCGCTCACCTTCTACATGACGCCGCTGGCGGCGATCGCCTTCCTGCTCGGCGTCAACAAGGGCGGCGAGTTCGGCGGCTCGATTTCCGCCATCCTGCTCAACACGCCGGGCACGCCCGAAGCGGCGGCGACGGCGCTCGACGGCCATCCGTTGGCGCAGCAGGGCAAGGCCGGCAAGGCGCTCAAGACCGCGCTCTATTCCTCGGTCGCCGGCGATACGTTCAGCGACATCGTGCTGATCCTGGTCGCCGCGCCGCTGGCGGTCATCGCCCTGAAGATGGGGCCGCCGGAACTGCTCGGCGTGCTGATCTTCGCCTTCACCTTCGTAACGGCATTGCTCGGCAACTCGATGATCAAGGGGCTGATTGCGGCGGCGCTGGGCGTCCTGCTCAGCCTGATCGGCATCGATCCCGAGGCCGCCATCCCGCGGCTCACCTTCGACGTGCTCGAACTGGAGGACGGGCTGTCCTTCGCCGGCGTCGCCATCGGCCTGCTTGCCTTCTCCGAGGTGATCATGCAGATCGAACGGTCCTTCATGGCGGAAGATGGCGCCGGCGAAGCTTCGGTCGAATTCTCGAAAGTGCGGGAGGACAACGCCTTCACCCGCGCCGATTTCCGGCAGGTGCGCGGCACGGTCGCCCGCTCCGCCGTCATCGGCACCGTGATCGGCGCGATTCCCGGCCTGGGCACCAGTCTGGCCGGCTTTCTCGGCTACGGCGCCGCCATGAAGGCGTCGAAGCACCCGGAGGAATTCGGCAAGGGCCGGCTGGAAGGCGTCGCCGCGACCGAGGCCGCCAACAGCGCCGTCGTCGGCTCCAACCTGATCCCGCTGCTGACCCTCGGAATTCCCGGCAACGTGGCCGCCGCCCTGCTCGCCGGCGCGTTCCTGATCCACGGGATCACGCCCGGCCCGCTGATCTTCCAGGACCATGCCGCGCTGGTCTACGGCATGTTCGGCTGCCTGATCGTCGCCAACCTGATGAACCTGCTGGTCGGCAGCGTCGGCCTGCGGCTGTTCTCGCTTGCCGTGCGCACGCCGCGCACCGTTGTCATGCCGTCCGTGGCATTGTTATGCATTACGGGATCGTTCATCGCCGGCGGCGGACTGTTCGCCGTGGCGACGATGATGGTGTTCGGGGTTCTGGGCTACCTAATGCGCAAGCTGGATTTCTCGATTATCGCCTTCATCCTGGGCTTCATCCTCGGCCCGATGGTGGAGCGTTCGCTGCGCCACACCGTAATCCTGTTCGAGGACGCCTCGGACATTCTCGGCCACCCCTTCCTGATCGCCATGCTGGTCGTCAGCGCCGGCGCGGCGTTCTGGTTCGGCCGCCGGCCGCGCAGGAGACCTGTCGAATGAGCGCAAGGGATCGGTCCTTCCATCTGTGGGCTCAGGGATGCGCCCATGTCTTCCATGACAAAACGTGCGGGCGGGAGAGCCTCGCCGACGCCCTGCGCCAGTCGGAACGCGGCGGCGATGCGGCGGGAGACAGGGCCGAAGACGGACGCGCGCCGCCGTTCGACTGGGACCTCTGCATCAACGTGGGCGACTACAGCTCCGCCTTCGGCCCGCCGAACGACGAGGAGGGCGCCGAGATCGTTCGCCAGTTCGGCGCGCTGCGCGATCACCGGCGCGAGCAGATCTACAGCGTGTGCGGCAACCACGACCGCGATCCCTTCAGCGAGCCGGAGGGAAGCTGGTTCCGCACATGGATCGACCCGATGGGCGAGAATACGGCGACCTCGGGCGTCGACCGCAGCCGCTATCCCTACCCGGTCCACGGCCGCTGGGACCGCTATTGGTTCGACGTCGGCAACATCCGTTTCCTGATGATGAGCGATGTCAACGAGCGCTCGCAGGCGCTCGGCCGGGGGCCGCTCGGCGGCAATCCCGGCGGCGTGGTGACGGCGGAGACTTTTGACTGGTGGGCCGACATGGTCGAGCGCAGCCGCGGCGACCGGATCGTCGTGACCGTCCACCACTACGTCCTCAAGGAGACCACCGTCGCGAGCGGCGAATGGGAGGGCATGAAGAAGGGACCGGACGGCGCCTGGCAGATGGACTATCACGGCTATTACGCCGAGGGCACGCCGAACGGCGCCTCCTATCTCTACTGGGTCGGCGGCGCGGCGGATTCGGGACGGTTCGAGCGCTACCTGAAAGACAATCCCGGCGCGGTCGACCTGTGGTTCGGCGGCCATACCCATACCAATCCGGACGACGAGCGCGGCGGCAAATCCCATGTCGAGACCCGCTACGGCGGCACGACCTTCGTCAACGCCGCGGCGCTGACCCGCCATTTCGTAGCGGACCACGCCATGCCGCACAGCCGCGTCCTGACCTTCGCGCCGGGCAGCCGCGAGGTCCGCATCCGCTGCTACATGCACACCGATGAACACCGCCCGGCCGGCTGGTACGGCGCCAGGGAACGCCGGATAATGCTGAGCAAGCCCTTTACCTGGGTGGTGTGAGGGGCCACTTCGTGCGGGAGCGCCGCGCTACCGTTCGAATAGCGGGCGTTTAGGCGGCGAGAGAGGCAGGATCGGGGGGCCGGGACGATGACTGAGCTATCCGGAACGGAAACTGCGAAGACCGGGAACGGGGAGCGGTTGCAGGCCCGGATCGGCGTGCCGCCGGAAACGCTTGCGGCTTTCTGCGAACGCTGGCAGGTGACGAAGCTGGCTTTGTTCGGCTCAGTCCTGCGGGACGATTTCGGGCCTAATAGCGATATCGACGTACTGATCGCATTCGCGGATAGCGCGCGCCATTCCCTGTTCGACATGGTTCGGATTGAACAGGAACTGGAAGCGATCTTCGGACGCGAGGTTGATCTGGTCGAACGCGCGGGTATCGAACAGAGCGGCAATTATCTGCGCCGCAAGGCCATATTGGAGGCGGCCGAGACGATCCATGCGGCGTGACGATATTCTGCTGCTTGACATGCTGCTGGCCTCCCGCGAGGCAGCGCATTTTGCGCATGGATTGACCTTCGAGACGTTTTCGCGAGACCGCAAGTCGCAACTGGCGATACTGAAGGCGGTGGAGACCATCGGAGAGGCGGCGTCCCGCGTCAGCACGGACACCAGGAATGCACATCCCGAAATTCCGTGGGCCGAAATTGTCGGTATGCGACATCGACTCGTGCACGAATACTTCAATGTCAATTTGGCGCGAGTATGGGAAACGGCAGAGCGCGATGTTCCCAGCCTCATTCCGCTCCTCGAACGGCTGGTCCCGCCAGAGACCGGAGAATGACCGCCACGGCGTTAACCGGCGCGGCGTAAACCGCCAACAGCTCCGCAGCCACAGCAGGGAGACCCCGACCATGGCGCTCAGCGCGAGCCGCGAAGCCTTTATCACCTGCGCGCTGACCGGCGCGGGCGATACGACCGGCCGGTCGGACAAGGTGCCGGTCACGCCGGCGCAGATCGCCGAATCGGGAATCGAGGCGGCGCGGGCCGGCGCGGCGATCCTCCATGTCCATGTCCGCGATCCGGAGACCGGCGCACCGGCGCGCGACCCGGCGCTCTATCGCGAGGTCGTCGAACAGGTCCGCGCGTCCGGCGTCGATGTCGTGCTCAACCTCACCGCCGGCATGGGCGGCGACCTCACCCTCGGCCCGGCCGATCGGCCGCTGCCGCCCTCCGAAGCCGGCACCGACATGGCGGGCGCCGAAGAACGGCTGGCCCATGTCGCCGAGTTGCTGCCGGAGATCTGCACCCTGGACTGCGGCACGATGAATTTCGGCGAGGGCGACTACATCATGACCAACACGCCGGCCATGCTGGCGGAATTGGCGAAGCGCGTGCAGGCGCTCGGCGTCCGGCCCGAGATCGAGATTTTCGATACCGGCCATCTCGTGCTCGCCAAGTGGCTGGCCGGACAGGGCCTGATCGACGATCCGGTGATGGTGCAGCTTTGCATGGGCATCCCGTGGGGCGCGCCGGACGATATCGGCACGCTGATGTCGATGGTGAACAACCTGCCGGATGGCTGGACCTTCTCGGCCTTCTCGCTCGGCCGCAACCAGTTGCCCTATGTCGCGCTGACGCTGCTCGCCGGCGGCAACATCCGGGTCGGGCTCGAGGACAATCTCTGGCTCGACCGGGGCGTGCTCGCGACCAATGCGGATCTGGTGGAGCGGGCGGTTGGCGTCGCCGAGAATATGGGCGTGCGGGTGCTCGGCCCCGACGCGGTGCGCGAGAAACTCGCGCTGCGCAAGCGCTGACCGGCGCGCCGTTCGGTCAGCGCATACCGGTCGCAGATGGAAACGTGGCGGCAAGGCGTCCCCTACGCCCGGAGGATTGGCTTTATCCTGTTCCAAATACCTTCCGTGCCGCCCCGGCCGACCGGAGGGAGAGCCGGGGACCAGAGTCGCCCGGCACGACCGCGCCACACGGCCCTGGTCCCCGGCTCTCCGCTGCGCTCCGTCCGGGGCGGCACATTTCGTTGGAATTTGGAGAGGGTGGGCCTGCCTTGAGCTCGTCGAAGACCGTAAATCCGCCGTGTCGGCAAATTCAATTGAAATGGACAAGCTCCAGAACCGGGCCGGGCGCGACAGTGAGCGTTCCATGACAATCGGCATCGAACGCGCCGCCTGCATCGGCGGCGGGGTGATCGGCGGCGGCTGGGCCGCCCGGTTCGTCCTGAACGGGATCGACGTCGCGATCCACGATCCGGACCCGAACGCCGAAGGCAGGTTGCAAGCCATGCTCGAAAACGCCGAACGCGCGTTCGCCCGCCTGTTCGGCGACGACCGGCCGGCGCCGGGCGCGCTGCGGTTCGCAGGCAGCGTCGCCGACGCGGTCGACGGTGCCGGCTTCGTCCAGGAAAGCGTGCCCGAACGGCTCGATCTCAAGCGCGCCGTCCTCGCTGAAACCGACGCAGCGGCAACGGCCGGCACCGTCATCGCCTCGTCCACCTCGGGGCTGTTGCCGAGCGACATGCAAAGCGGCCTTGAACATCCGGGCCGGCTGCTGGTCGGCCATCCGTTCAATCCGGTCTACCTGCTGCCCCTGGTCGAGATCGTCGCCGGGCAGGACACCGACTCTGCAACGGTCGAACACGCCGCGGAAGTCTATGCCTCGCTCGGCATGAAGCCGGTCGTCGTGCGCAAGGAGATCGACGCCTTTATCGGCGACCGGTTGCAGGAAGCCCTGTGGCGCGAGGCGCTGTGGCTGGTCCGTGACGGCGTCGCCACGGTCGAGGAGATCGACGACGTCATGCGCTACAGCTTCGGCCTGCGCTGGGCGCAGATGGGCGTGTTCCAGACCTACCGGCTGGCCGGCGGCGAAGCGGGGATGCGCCATTTCCTCGAACAGTTCGGCCCCTGCCTCGCCTGGCCGTGGTCGAAGCTTACCGACGTCCCGGAACTGGACGATACGCTCATGGACACCATCGCGGGCCAGTCCGACGCGCAGGCCGCCGGACTCTCGATCCGCGAGCTGGAGCGCATCCGCGACGACAACCTGATCGCCATCCTGGAGGCGCTGGAGCGGTCCGGCGAAACCGGCTGGGGCGCGGGGGCGGCACTGAACGAAGCGCGGCGGCGGATGCGGGAGCGCCGGGGCCGATTTCCGCCGCTCCGGCGAACCGGGCGGTAGTCCGACGCGCAAACCTACGCCGTGTTATTCGATATTTTCGGCGGTATAGCTCAGGCTCAGCGTCTCGCCGCGCACCGGGTCTTCCAGTTCCACGGCGAAGCCGTCCGCCGTGCCGTGCGGCCGCCCTGCGTGGCGGGCGGCGAACAACAGGACACGCTCGGGCGGCAGGTCGTCGAGAGCGTCGAAGTTAGCGACGCGGTTCGCAGGTTCTTCCGTCGACGGGCGGCGCTCGTCGCCGGTCAGGTGCCAGCTGCGCAACCGAAGCCGGTTGAGATGCGGCGCGACATCCCGGAGCCGCCAGGCCTGCCGGCTGAGCGGCTTGGCGCAGGCCAGGAGCGCCGGCGCGTAAAAACTTGCCGAATGCAGGGAGGCGACGGTGAGCAGCGGCCCGTCGCCGGCGGCGACCAGGGCAATTGCCGCGATGCCGTGCGGGCTGCCGCCGGGCTGCTGGATCGCGGCGGCCGTCGTCAGCCGGTCGACCGGGATCGCGACGACCTTGCCCTGGCCGTAGGAAATCCAGGCCAGTTCGATGACCAGATCCGGCGTGTAAACCTTGCCGCCGGAGCGGACGTGGGGCCGGTAGACGAAGTGGCTGGACATGCGCCCGGTCGCCGGCGCTAGCCGCCGCTCTCGTCCGGATCGGGCCGGGCGGCGACGGCGATAAGTTCGATCTTGTTGTTGCCGGCGAAGGTGACCTGGACGCAGGAGCGCATCGGCCAGTGCTGCGGATCCTCGCCGATCCAGTCGGCCCACCAGCGGTCGAACGCGCCCTTGCGCCCGATATCGTAGAGATAGACCTGCACGTTGATCAGCCGGGTCTTGTCGGTGCCGGCGGCGGCGAGGCCGCGGTCGAGGGCCGCGAAGGCGCGCTTGGCCTGTTCCTCGAAATCCAGCGAAAAATCGTCGGACATGCCGAGCGCCCAGACGACGCCCTTGTAGGCCGAGCCCCAGCAGCGGCTCGGCACGTTGCCCGGAATGCGCAGGATGTCGCTCATGCCGTCGCCCCTTCCCGGCCCGCCGGCTATTCCGCCGCCTGCGCCTCGGCGGGCGGGTGCAGCAGATTGTCGATCACGTCGTCGGTCGTGCGCACGTCGCCGAAGCTCTGCCAGAAGCTGGTCAGCCCGGCGAGATGGTCCTCGTCGAAGCGCGCCGCGTTGCCGTCGAGCACCATGGCCGCCCGGTAGCCGATCATCATGGCGTCGCGTGCGCTCGATTCGCAGCACATGTTGGTCGCCGTGCCGCAGACCAGCAGGTTCTCGATGCCGCGCGCCCGGAGTTCCCCGTCCAGGTCCGACGCGCCCTGGATGAAGGCGCTGAAGCGGCTCTTGCGGCTGACAATGTCGCCGTCCTTCACGACCAGGTCGGGATAGAGCGCGTGGCCCTCGCTGCCCTCGGTCAGGCCGTCCTTGTGGGCGTGCATCTTGGCCTCGGTGAAGAAATAGTCGTGATAGATCGGCCACTGGCTTTCGCCGCCCATCTCCTCGGCCACCGTCAGCAGGACCCAGGCGACGACCCCGCCCCGGTCGCGGACGACATCGGCCAGCCGGTTGATGTTGGGGACGATGCTGATCGCGGTCTCGACCTCGGCGACGAAGAAATTCTGCATGTCGATGACGACCAGGGCCGTCCGGGCCGGATCGAAGCGATCGAACACCTCCAGCTTGCCGCGCTTGGCCATGATGCGGTCGATGACGTATTGCGGCATTTCCAGATTGTGCGGCATGGATTCCCTCCCCGGGGTCGAGTTGTCCCTACGCTGCCGGCTGCCAGGCGATCATGCGCAATTCGCCCAGCTCCCGGCGCATTTTGAGCCAGCTCTCGCCGCCGTCGGTCGAGCGGAAGATCTGGCCGAAGATGGTACAGAAGAAAATCAGGTCCGGGTCCGCGGCATTGGTCGCGATCCACCAGATCGTCGTGTTCGGCGGCTCCGGCAGGTCGACGACCTCCCAGGTCTCGCCCCTGTCGCGGCTGCGGAACAGCATGCCCCGTTCGCCCGACGGCTTGTCGCCGACCGAAAGGAACATGACGCCCGAATCGTCCGTGCGCTTCGCGATGCAGCGGAAATAGGGCCAGGGCGCATCCGGCACCTCGACAAACTGCCAGCTCCGGCCCTCGTCGCGGCTGCGGTGCAGGCCTTCCTCGGTCGAGCACAGGATGGTGCGGCCGTCTCCCACTTCGTCGTCGAGGAAGACGAGATTGTGGGTGTCCGGGCTCTTCAGCCCCTCGATGCATTTCTCCCAGCTCTCGCCGCCGTCGCGGCTGACGAAGATGCCGTCGATCTCGATGGTGATCCAGATTGTGTCGCGGTCTCGCGGATCGAAATGGATCGACGTCACCCGCGGCGTGTTGATGAATTCGCATTCGACGCTGTTGCCGACATCGCAACGCCGCCAAGTCCGCCCGCCATCGGCCGAGCCGTAGAGCTGCGCCGGGCGCGTGCCGGCGAAGACGACATCCGGGTCATGGGGCGACTGGCCGATCTGCAGAATGTGCAGCCCGTCCATCGGCGACGGCAGATGCTCCCAGCGGTCGCCCGCCACGGTCCAGCGGTAGACTCCGAGATCGGTGCCCGCCAGCACGTCGCCCGGCCGCGCCGGATGGGTCGCGACGCACCAGGCGCGGGATTCGTTGTAGATGCCGCCGGTCGGCGTGAAGGCGCGGTTCCACGTCTCGCCCAGGTCGTGGCTGAACCAGACCGAATGGCCGACCGATGCGGCATAGGCGGTGACGTTCATGCAGCCTCCAGACGGGCGCGGAACGCGGGCGGCCTGCGAACCGCAGGCGCGGTTGTACCATCGTTTCCCGTCTGCCGGACATTTCCTCGTCGGCGCGGCCGCGCCGCCCGTTATCGGCCGGTCAGACGTTCCCAAAAATCCACTGGCGTCAGGACCGGAATACCGTGAAACGGCGACATCGCCAAGAGATCGCCATCCCGGTGGTGCAACTTCGCGCCGCCGCACCGGTGCATGGGCCCGCCGCCGTTGACACGGTCATGAATTCCGGCGATTCCCGTCGCATCGCGCCTTTCGACCGTGACCGTAACTCCGTCCCGGGTGCCGTCGAACAATCTGTGGAGCGAAGCCGTCGACGACCCGCTTAAGACCACGCTGAAAACATCAAAATTGGCAAAAACACGCAGAGCAGGAGACCGATATGACGCTTGAACTGTACTATCTCGAAGAAACCGACTCGATCTGCTCCAACCGGGTCATCGTCACGCTGGCAGAGAAAGGGATTACGGACTGGATCCCCCACAAAATGATCCTGATGAACCGGGACCAGTTCCAGCCCGAATATCTCAAGCTCAATCCCCAGGGGGTCGTGCCGACCCTCGTTCATGACGGCAAGCCGATCCGCGAGTCTTCGCTCATCTGCAAATACGTCGACGATCTGCGCCCCGACCCGCCCCTGAAGCCCAGCGATCCCGCAGAACGATACTACATGGAAGAATGGATCAAGCTGTTCGACGAGAGAGCTTTCGAAGCCACGGCGGTCGTCAATTTCGTCACGAAATTCCGCCTGACCGTGCCGCGGGAGAAGATGGAGGAACGCTGGAAAGTCATTCCCAGTATCGACCGGCTTTATCGCCAACAGTCGGTCATCAGGGAGGGCGTTTCCTCGCCCTACGTTATGCGCGCGATCGGGTCGTTCGAAATGATTTTCAAACTGATGGAGCACGCGCTCGCCGACGGCCGGCCCTACCTTATGGGCGATAGGTTTACGTTGGCTGAAACCAATCTTGCGCCCTTTGTCAAAGTTCTGGAGATGGTCCGTTTCCTCGATTTCTGGCTGGAGCCCTTTCCGCTGACCCGGGCCTGGTGGGACCGTATGGCGAGCCGGCCGAGCATGCAGCGGCTTGACGATTTTCCCTACAGCGCCGTCTCCGAAGAGTCTCCGCACGCCAGGTCCGGACGGGAAACGGAACCTGAATTCCGCGTGAAGCTGGCGGAATACCGGGAGCGGTTCGAGCACGCATTCAATCCGGGCAGCTAGCCCGGATTTCTCACCGCAGCCCTGACCTGCGCGGCGCTGCGGGGCCGCGCCCGGATTCGATTCCGGGGATGTCCGCCCGCGGCGTCACGGGCCTCGACCATAGGCCCCGTGGGCGCCCGGAGAAGGGCGCGAAAGGGGAATTTCTCCGTCAGCCGCCCAGTTCCCGGCGCACGATGGCGGCGCCGTCGACCAGGGCCTGGAGCTTGGCGCGGGCGACCGCCGGGTCGAGATATTTCATCCCGCAGTCCGGCGCGGCGACGATGCGCCCGGCCGGCAGCACGTCGAGCGCCCGGCGCAGGCGGCCGGCGACGGTTTCGGCGGTCTCGGCGGCGGGATCGGCAAGGTCGATGACGCCGACCATGATCTGCTTGGACGGCAGATGCTCGACGATCGACAGGTCGAGCTTCGGTTGCGCGGCCTCGATCGAAATCTGGTCGGCGGCGCAGGCGTCGAGTTCGGGCAGGAAGGAATAGCCGGACGGCTTCTCCTTGACCGCATAGGCGTAGCCGAAACACAGATGGACGACCGTCGGCCCGGCGGCATCCGCCAAGGCGTGGTCGATTGCCTGAACCGCAAATTGCCGGGCCTTCTCCGGCCGCGCCTGCATCCAGGGCTCGTCGAGCTGGACGATGTCGGCACCGGCGGCGAACAGGTCCCGCACCTCCTCGCGGACGATCTCCGCCAGCGCCATGACGACGGCTTCCTCGTCCCCGTAATGCGCGTCGACCGACACCTGGGACAGGGTGAACGGTCCGGGCAGGGTCATCTTGATCGGCCGGCCGGTGTGGCGGCGCAGGAATTCCGTGTCCCGCGCCTCGACCGGATGGCGGCGGCTGAGCGGCCCGACGATTCGCGGCACCGGGATCGTCCGACCCGGCGAGCGGCCCGGCACCGTCGCCGGGTTGTCGACGTCGATTCCGTCGAGCGCGGTGTGGAAGCGGTTGGAATAGCTTTCGCGCCGGATCTCGCCGTCGGTCAGGATGTCGAGGCCCGCTTCCTCGAAGGTGCGGATCGCCATCAGGGTCGCCGCGTCCTGCGCCTCCTCCAGCCCGTCGCCGTCGATGCGCCAGATATCGTCGCCGCGGGCGCGCGACGGTGGCCGGCCGGTCAGCATTTCGCGGTCGACCAGCCAGTCCGGCTGGACGTAGCTGCCGGTCAGCGTCGTCGGGATAAGCGGCAGGTCGAGGGCGCCGGTCATGAATCTGCCTTTGCTGTCGGGCGGAGGGCTTCGTTATATCCGCGGGCCCGGCGCTCCGCGAGGCCCCCGAGGCACGAACGCGCCGGCCGCCGTCACCACGGCAACTCTTCGCCATTGGCGTGCCAGAACCGGCCCGACGTCTCGAGGGTGAGCGCGTCCATGCGCCGGATCAGGCCTTCGGCCGCCGCGTCCGGCGTTATGTATTCGAAATCGCCCGGAATGTCCTTTGTCAGATCGGTCGCGACCATGCCGGGATGGAGCGCCGCCACGGCAATGCCGCGCTTCGACAGATCGTGGTGCAGGTTGAGCGCCACCATGTTTGCGCCCGCCTTGGAGACGCGGTAGGCGTACATGCCGCCGGTGCCGTTGTCGGCCAGCGAGCCGACCCGGCTGGTGACGATCCCGACTTTCGCATCCGGAGCCAGACGGGGCAGTGCCGCCTCGACCGCGCGCAGCGGACCGACGGTATTGATCTCGATCTGCCGATGCACGTCGTCGTAGTCGAGGCGGCCCAGCGCATCGAGGCCGAGCACCCCGGCGACGTGGATGAGGCAGTCGACGCTGCTGTCGCGCGAGGCGAGCGTTTCGGCCATCCGCGCGACCGCGGATCCGGAGGTCACGTCGATACCGGGAATCGCCTCGATACCGGCGCCGGCGCAGGCTTCGCCCCGGCCCAGGCAGGCCGCGACGACCGTCTCGCCCCGCGCCGCAAGCTGCCGGCAGATCGCCAGGCCGATGCCCCGGTCGGCGCCGATGATGAGAAAGGTCGCCATCCGGAAGTTCGCTCCGTATTCGCCGCGCCCCGGAGCCCGCCCTACTCGGCCGCCACGCGATGAGCGGTCAGCGCCGGGTCGGTCTCGCCGCCGATCACGCCCTGCGCGTACAGGTCCGCCATCTCCGCCGCGCCGACGCCGAGTTCGGCCAGGATTTCCGAGCAATGCTCACCGAGCTGCGGCGCGCCGTTCATGTCGGTCGCCGGCGAGCCCTCGAAGCGGGCGGCGGTGCGCGTCTGGCGCAGCCGGCCGGCGGCATGATGCTCGGTTTCGACGAGGATGTCGCTGGCGACGACCTGCGGATGGTCGACGACTTCGTGCCGGGTCAGCGCCGGCGCGCAGGGCACGCCGCAGGCTTCGAGGCGTTCCATCCACTCATCGGTGGTGCGTTCGAGCAACACCTGCTGGGTCAACTCGAGGCGTGCGTCGACATTTGCGTCGCGCGCCGCCGGCGTGGAGAAGCGATCGTCGGCGAGCCAGTCCTCCCGGTCCAGCGCCGTGCACAGTCCATGCCACTCCTTGTCGGACATCACGGCGACGGTCATGTGGCCGTCCTTCGTGCGGTAGATCAGGTCGATGAAGCTGGCCGCCGCCTGGTCGGAGACCTCCGCGTCCGGCCAGGTCTGCGCGTTGAAGTCCGAGGCCCAGAGGAACGAGAGGACGGCGTCCAGCATCGACAGGCGGACGTGCTGGCCCGCGCCGGTGCGTTCCCGGCGGAACAAGGCGGCGCCGATCGCCTGGGACGCGGCCATGGCGGAGAGCTTGTCGGGCAGCACGGTGCGCACCAGCCGCGGGCGCTCGGCGTCGGAGCCGGCCTGGATGGTGGTGAGGCCCGAGAGCGCCTGGATGACCGGATCGTAGACCGGCTTGCGGACCCACGGCCCCTTCTCGCCGAAGCCGGAGAGCGACAGGTAGACGATCTGCGGATTGACCGTCGCGACATCGCCGTAGCCGACGCCGAGGCGCTCGACCACGCCGGGGCGGAAATTCTGCACGAACACGTCCGCGGTCTCCGCGATCCGGAGCAGCAGGTCGCGGCCTTCGGGCTTCTTGAGGTCGAGGGTGATCGAGCGCTTGTTGCGGTTGATGTTGAGGAACGTGGACGACAGCCCGCCGCGCCGGTTGCCCAGCGCGCGGGTATGGTCGCCCCGGCCCGGCGGCTCGACCTTGATGACGTCGGCCCCTTGGTCGCCCAGGATTGAGGTCGCCCACGGCCCGGCCAGCATCGCGCTCAGATCGACGATCCTGATACCCTCATACGGTCCGCTCATGTGAAGGCCTCCTTCAAGACTGAGTCATCGTCACGGTAGGTCGTCCGGCATTGCCGACTATCCCGCGGCGGGAATCCCAGCTAAGTGGTCCCGCTCCGCTCGACATGCCGCCTCACAGCTCGATTGATTGCGGTCTGATAGCCCCGCCGCCGGGCGTCTGGCGCTTGAACCACGCCACCACATCGGCATCCAGCCGCAGCGTGATCTGCTGCTTGACCGGACGATAATACAGTCCGCGCGCCGCGTCCGACCAGTCCGCCTGCTCCGGGATGTCGCTCGTATCGATCCGGTCATCCGGCAACGCTTCAAGCGCATCCAGGCTTCCCCGAACCTGGCGCTGCACCCGACGCCTCACCCGTACAGCAGCGCGCAGCGGACTTCGATGCTCCAGCGGTCGGGGGCGTCGGGCGGGGTGGCGGGGTCCTTGAAGGCGCTGTGGAAGCTGAAGGTGCTGGACCTGTCTTCACCGTCGGCATCGGCGCGCGCGCCCTTCGAGCGGGCCATTTCGCCGGCCGAATCCCACTGCTTGATGAGCAGCGCCTCGTCGCGCGTCATGCCGGACCAGTAGACCCAGCGATGGCGGGTGTTGTGCTTGGCGAAATAGTTTTCGCCGACCCGGTCGGTGTAGTGGATCTCGAAGACGACCAGCTCGTCCGGCTGCACGGTCTCGGCGTCGCACAGCGCAAGCGGCCGCGTCGCCACCGGCTCCGGCGCGATGTTGCGCCAGAGATTGACGAGGGCGAAGCGCCCGCTTTCGATGGCGCGTTCGACCGCGCCGGCATCGAGCAGCGTCTCGCCCTCGGCCAGCGCCGTGCGGTAGGTGTCGTTGAGGGTCGGCGGGCGGGTCAGGTCGCGCATCCGCTGGGGCGCGCTGGTCAGCGTGTAGTCGCCGTGGACGACATGGGCCGGCCCCTGGACCTGCTGGCCGCCGGCGATGCGCTTCTTGTCGGACTTGCCGGTGGCCGAGCGGACATTGTGGTCGAACGCCGCGACGGTCGCCGCGCCGGTCGCCGCCTTCATGATCGCCACGCACTCCGGATAGTAGGTCCGCACCACCGCCTCGTGATCCAGGAAATCGAGATCCCGATGGGCCGTCGGCCGGTCGAGCAACTCGAATCCGTTGGCCGCCAGCGTCGGCTGCTCTTCGGGCGCCAGCGTGCGCGCATCGACGATCGACATTTCGCGGCTTTCCAGGTCGATGCCCTCGAAGCCGCTGTCGCTGCCGTCGAGGTCGCGCCGGGTCAGCACCTTGCCGTTGCGGTAGAGCGACGATTCCGCCGCCGGCGCCATGTAGCGGAAGGCGCCCTGGCTGCGGGTTTCGTACAAAATGTCGGTGGCCGGTTCGGTCATGCTCGCGATCCGTAATTCTCAATGTCGGTCGATGCCAGCCCGAATTGAGTTCGCCGGGGCGCTTTGGCAACCGGAAACGAGGACGCGCCCGATGGCGCCCGGGCCGGCGTGCCGGCATTGCGCGGGCCGGAGCGGCAGGCACCGCAGGGGCGGGTTCGAACCCGCCCTTGCGGCGGCGGCGCGGGCGCAAGGCGGGCCGCTACTTCCAGCATTCGACGAGCACGGTGAACTTCCGCGCCGCCGCCGCGACGTCTTCCGGCGCGCGGGGCTTGTCCGAGGGCGCCGTCGCATAGGCGATACCCTCGGAATCGAGGAACGCGCGCGCCGTCCCCGCGCTGACGGCAAAGTTGACATTTTGCGGGATGTCCCCGGTCGCGCGGGCGATCCTGAGAGCGTCGAGCTTCGACACGACGACACCGACGACATTGCCGGCCGAATCCAGCACCGGACCGCCGCTGTTGCCTTTCTGGACCGGCGCGGAAATCTGGATCATGCGCCGGTTGTTGCCCGGCCCGGCCAGCGCGGAGACAATACCCGTACTGACGTTCAGCCGCGTTGCAAGGACGCCGTGCAGCGGATAGCCGGCGACGATGACGCTGGCGGCCGGCCGAATGCCGCGTCCCTGGCGGAACGCCGCGGACGGGCTGCCCGCCCGCCCCTTGAGCAGGGCGAGATCGGCGCGGTCGTCGCGGGCGGCGACCGTAACGCGGCGGGAACGGGCGTGCGACGCCGGCGGAACCCGAACTTCAGCGCAGCCGCGCACGACATGGGCGTTGGTCAGGATATGTCCGCTGGCGCTGACGCGAAAGCCTGACCCTGTTCCCGCCATCTTGAGCGACCGCCGCGTCCTGCCAGGGTTTCCGGCATTTCGGAGAGCGGCGATCATTGCACCTGTCAGTTGCTTCGTTACGCGCCCATCCACCGGCAGTCCCGCCGAAGCCTGAAACGCCCGGATTGCGGCGCGAGTGTTCCGGCCGAGGACGCCGTCGGCCGGGCCGGGATCGTAGCCGAGACGAACGAGGGCGCGTTGAAGCGTTGCGATCCGGCGGCGTCGGACGGGGTCGTCGGCCGGCGACGGCGCCCGACGCGCCGTCCCCGTACTGGGCCGCCACAGCCGCGCCATTTGTTTTGCCCGGGCAAGCGCACCCGCAGTCATACGCTGCGCGACGCGGTTCCTGTTCCGTATTGCCACGGCGCGAAGGCGCTTCTCCGAGGCGGTAAACCGGGACGCTGCAAGGTTGAACCATTTGTGCGCCTGAACCAGGTCTCGAGGGACGCCCGCGGCGTTCTCGTACATGACCGCCAGGTTGGCCTGGGCGAGCGCGTAGCCTTGCCTGGCGGCGCGGCGATACCACCGGGCGGCTTCGGCGTAATTCCGTGGAACGCCTCGCGCATTGCGGTACATGAATCCGAGAAGATATTGAGCCCTGGCATGGCCCTGCCGGGCGGCGCGGCGATACCATCTCGCCGCGGCGCGATAGTCCCGACGAAGGCCTCTCCCTTTGGCGTACATGAACCCGAGATTGACCTGGGCTCCCGCATGGCCCTGCCCGGCGGCGCGGCGGTACCACTGGACGGCTTCGGTGTCATTCCGTGGAATGCCTTTGGTGCCGGAGTATATTATGCCGAGATTGTATTGAGCCGCGGCAATGCCTTGCGTGGCGGCGCGTCGCAACCATCTTTCGGCGGCCCGATAATCCTGGCGAACGCCCTTTCCATTGGCGTACATGAGCCCGAGATTGAGCTGGGCCTGGGCGTGGCCCTGATCGGCGGCGCGGCGATACCACCTTATCGCCTCGGGAAAATTCCGCGGGATGCCTTTGGCGTTGGAATACATGTAGCCGAGATTGTTCTGGGCGCGGGCATCGCCCCCCTCGGCATTACGCCGGAAGCCGCGATAGGCCGTGGCGTAGTCGCCGCGGTTGTAGGCCGCGAGAGCTTCCGCGAAAGTCTGCGCCGCCGCCGGAAACGCGACCGTTTCCGCGAGAAGAAACAATACCGCCGGAGCAAAATGTCGAAGCGCCCGCATCGCTAACACGCTCGCTCCTTCGTCAGTTCGTTGCGGTTATCGAAACTACCGCCGGTTCATCGATTCCCGCAAGCGTTCCCGGCATCGGTTGGACGGAGGCCAGGCGTCTCCCGCCGGGCCGGTTCGGTCCGTTCGAACGCCTACAGCCCCATCTGCGCCTGGACGAGGCGGCTCAGCGGGCTTTCCGGATCGCGCAGGCAGAAGGCGGCGGCGAAATGGTCGGCGCCGCCCTGGACATACAGGTCCGCCTCGATGCCGCTATCGGCCAGCGACTTCAGGTAGGCCGCCGCCTGTGGCCCGAAATCGGCCGGGTCCTTCGTGCCGTAGGAAATCGTGACCGGCGCGCTAACCGGCGGCGGATTGTGCACCGGGCTGACCCGCGGCACGTCGGCCGGCTCCAGCTGGATCCACTCGTTGATGTAGGCGAGGCGCAGCGGCTCCAGGTCGAACAGGCCGCTGATCGGCGTCACGCCCTTGATCGCGTCGGCGGGCAGGCCGTAGCGCGTCCAGTCGGTCGCCAGCATCATGGCGGTGAGATGGCCGCCGGCGGAATGGCCGGAAACGAAGAAGCGGTCCCGGTCCGCGCCATAGTCCGCCGCATGGTTCCAGCACCAGACGACGGCCTGGCGGCATTGCTCGATGATCGTATCCAGCGTGACTTCGGGGCACAGGTCGTAGGAGTTGACCGCAACCGTCGCGCCCGCCGGCACCAGCCCGGCGGCGACGAAGCTGTGCTCCTCCTTGGTCAGCGCGCGCCAGTAGCCGCCGTGGATAAACAGATGCATCGGGCCGCCATCGCTGCCGGCCGGAAAGACGTCCAGCACCTCCATGTCGGACGGTCCGAAGGATTTGTCGCAGTCGCAGTCCAGCGCCTTGCGCGTCGCGGCGGCTTCCGCCTCCCATGCCGCGATCGTGGCGTCGAAATCGACCGTCGCGCGGGCGTTGTAGGCCGCATCGAGCGCCTCCTGATCGTAGTCGCGATACACCTTGGCTGCCATGACCCTCCCCTTTCGCAGTCCCGGACCGCCGGCTTGGCGTGGCCGGCGGCATGAACCTACCGCCTCGCAGCCCGGTACGAAAGCCGGTCGAGTGCTCCGGGCGAACGCAGGAGAGTCCGTCGTGACAAATGAAGAGCCGGCGGCGGCGCGATGAGATTCGGCGACCGGACCGCCCGCCGCACCTACCAGCGGGAGCTGGCGCGGAACCTGAGACCATACCCGGCGGGCGCCCGACCGCGCGTCATGTCGCGGGTCCCCTCGATGCCGAGTGCGGTCTGCGGCGCGATACGCCACTGCGCGCCTGCGCGCCACTGCTGCGTGCCCCGGAGCGACAACGAGAGCCCCGCATGGGGGGTCAGTACGCCCGCGCCCATTGGCGCGCGCATGCCGTAGCCGATTTCAGCCTCGAGCCGTCCATCGGGCTGAATTCCCTGCGCGCGCGCCGGGCCCTGGGTGCCCCAATTCGACTGCAGGCTGTCGATACCCCCGGGCGCGGCGCCCCAGCGCGGCGCTACAGTGAGAAAGAAGCCGCGGCCGAGCAGGCCCGGATCGATGCGGACGGACCCGGACACCCCCCATTCCCCGAAGCCTTCTTCGGCGTGGGCGAGAACGCCGTGCGCCGAGCCGCGGACGGTGTAACTTTCCGCCCGGTAGCCAACGCCGCCTCCGACCAGCAGTCCTATCCCCTTGTCTGCATTCCCGCCATCCTGGCGCAAGCCGGCTTCCCCGGTGAGCGTCAACGTTCCGTCCCGGAGCCTGAAGGCGCGCGAACCTTCCACGGTGAGCCTGAACCGCGTCGCCTCGCCCCGCGCGGCAAAGAGATCGCCGACGGCGGCGGATTCGGCCTGCACCCACATCGCATCGGCCTTGACGGCAAGGTCGATACCGAGGCCCCGGTCGGGGGACGGCAGTTCGCCGCGCAGCCCAAACGCTGCCATACGCATGCCGAGATCGGTCGACAGGGCCGGCTCGTCATCCTCCAAAATGTTCAGCGTCCCGGCGCCGTAGCCAAGGATGCCCCAAAAGTCGACTTTGTCCGTCGCCCGGTACCGGGCATATCCGTAAACGTTCGTGAGGCGGCCGGAAGCTTTGCCGGTCACATCGTCGCCGGCAAGTTCGAACACTCCCTCGCCGCCGCTCACCGATATCGCCATCCCGCCCAGCCACCGGTCTTGCGCAACGTCCGCCCCGACTACTGTCGTGACGACATTGCCGAACAGCGCCACCGGGTTCTTCCTGGCGTCGAACCGGGCGGTCCCGAAGCGGCCCCAGGCCGTCCAGGTCACATCGCTTCTGTCGCCGCCCGCACTCAACTGGAACGAACTGCCGGGCAGGAGATTGCGCTGGTTCTTGCCGTCCATCGCCTCGCGCCATCCGGTTGAGTTCTGTCCCGGCCCGGCACCGGACTCCGGCGCGTCCGCAAGCGATGTGCGGTCGGTGCGCAGGCCGCCCAGGGAGATTTGCGTTTCCGAACCGCCGTTCAAACGGCCGGTCACTGCATCGAGCACCTGGCTGCTCACCGTGCGCGCGAACCGGACGATCCAGGGTGTCTGGACGGTATCGCCCTCGATCCCTGTGCCCAGCCGCCCGGGCGGCGACCAGGGGCCATCGCCCTCGTCATTCTTCGCGCGAACCTGCACTTCGTAGGGCAATTCCTCATCGAAGTCTGAGATCGACGTGATGAGCGCGCTCGTGTCGGCGACATTCTGGGGGCCGGTCATCCAAGGCGCGCCCGGACCCGTCCGGTATTCCAAATCGTAACCTGTGATAGGCGGGCGGCCCCGATTCGGCGGGGCCTTCCACCTCACCGACAGGCCGGTCTGCCCGTCCGGGACCAGCCTGACTTTCGGCGCGGCCGGCGCGCGCGGCACCTCGGGAAGGTCCTCGACGTTAATGGTTACGTCTATGGTGTCGGAGGCGCGGCCGTCGCTCACCTTTACCGTCACCGTATAGGTCGGCCGGGTTTCGTGATCGTAGACGACGCCGGGTCTTGTCCTGATCTGGCCGCCGGTCCGGCCGATGGTGAAATACCGCGCGTTCGGACCCTCCAGTGTGAAGGTCAGCGGATCGCTGTCGTCGTCAGTCGCCGTGACCGGATTGCCGACATTCCGGGCCGGTTTCGCCGTCGATCCGACGTTCTCCTCGATCGTCAGCGTGCCGGGGTCGTTCAGAACCGGTGCATTGTTCAGCAAAGATTCGGAGCGGCCACCGTTGTTCCCGCTGCCGCTGATCTCCGTGTTCTCGTTTTCCTCGTTTTCCTCGTTGTTCTCCTTGTTCACGTCGTCGTTGTTGTCCCTGTTGTTCCCCCCGTTGTTGTTCCCCCCATTGTTGTTGCCACTGCCCGGATAGACCGTCACCACCCCGACATTGTGGATCGGGCAATCGGCGTTGTGATCCCACACCTCGTGACTGAAAGTCAGCGATGTGGGGCGGGCCCTTTCATCGTCCGCATCGACATCGCCGTCCCCATCTATGTCGATGTTTTCCCGTTTCCTGATTACGACTCCCCGCCAGGGTGTCGGATTATCGTCGTTGACGGAGTTCCGGTCGAATTCCCGGCCGACCGAGGGCACCCAGCTGAAACCCTTGTAATTGCCTTCGGCGCGCACCCCGCCGTCGACATGGATCCTGACCCACCATTTCTGGTCGGACGGTTGCTTGTCCGGCTGCTTCGAGAGCCTGATCCAGTAGGTGACACTGTTCCCGCCGTTGAAATTCAGCGCGACGGACGATCCCGAGGTCGGATTCACGCCGTCCAGCGAGACCTCGACCGTACCGTCCCAAGAGGTCTGCGCCCGGGCCGGCGGCGTCACGGCGAGGCACTGGAGCGCTGCGAACAGGATCGCGACGGCGGCGGAGAGTCGACACCGCAGGAGGCGTGCTGACCGCCTCCGCGGGAATGCAATTGCCATATGCGGACGGCTCTCGTTCGGCGCCGAAGCGTCAGACGGCGGAGAGCGAAGCGGTGCCGCAACAGGCGGCTGTGAACGGACAGATTCGGAGGTGATGCGCCATTCCTAGCAATGTCGAATATTGCAATTCTTGAAGAGGCGGTAAGAATTACCCGAGTGAGCTCCGTAACACTATTTGGTGTATGAAAAACAAGGAAATACTTAATCTTGATAGGAATTCAGCAAGATCATGCAATTTCTTTATAAGAGGTAGTTTTCCTTTTCAAATATTAGACATACATTAAATCAATTAATCAATTTGCTTCCAGAACTGCCGGCGCGCGCGCCGCGCCCGGTCTGCCGGGCCGTTGTTGCGATCATGCCGTCGGACAGGGCCGCCGATTGCCGACAATGCGGATCGCCGGATGCGTTGTATCGGAATCGTCGCCGTTGCCGGCATCGGCACCCCTGGTGTCCGGCCCGGTCAGGATTTCCTCCGCGCAAACTGGCGGACGACCCCGCCGTCGTCGCGCGCCGGGTCGGCCGACCGCTCCGCCGTCCGGACGGCTTCGTCGACCGGGCCGAAGACCGGGCCGAAGACCGGATCGCCCTTCAGCGTCACCCGTTCCATCGTCCGCCGGTGCGGCAGATAGTCGTGGGTCGCGTAATGCTGGACCGAGCGGTTGTCCCAGAAGGCGACGGTGCCGAGCGCCCATTCGAGCCGGAACTGGTATTCCGGAACCCGCGCCTGGCGGAACAGGAAGTCGAGGATCGTCCGGCTTTCCTCTTCCTTCATCCCCTTGATCGCAATGGTGAACTGCGGATTGACGAACAGCACTTTCCGCTTCGTTTCGGGATGGATTCGCACGATCGGATGGGCGATTTTCGGCCAGTCGTTTTCCAGGTCGAGCAGGGCCTCGCGGCCTTCGGGCGTGTCCGGAAACAGGGCGCGGAACGGCTTGAAATCGTGAATCGCCTCGAGGCCGGAAATCAGACCCTGCATCCGGTCGCTCAGGCCTTCGAAGGCGCTGGTCATGCTGGCGAACAGGGTGTCGCCGCCCAGCGGGGGCAAGACCTTGGCGCACAGGATCGTCGCCATCGGCGGCGCCTTGCGGAAGGATTCGTCGGTGTGCCAGACATCGGTCGAGAACGGCGGGTTGTCGGCCGAATTGTCGAGCACGATCAACTCCGGCTTGTCCGGCAGGTTGGGCGAGAAGGGATGGATCGAGAGTTCGCCGAAATGCCGGGCGAAGGCCATTTGCTGCTCGGCGGTAATCTGCTGATCGCGCAGGATCACGACCTCATGCGCATTCAGCGCGTCCCGGACCGCCGCCGCCTGCGCCGCCGTAATCCCGGCGGCCAGGTCGGCGCCACGGATCTCCGCGCCGATATTGGGCCGCAGCCGGACGACCTGCAGCCCGCTGTCTGCGACACTGCCATCCATCGCTTGCGCCTTTCGATCGGTCGGTCGGGTCGGCCAGCATAGGTTATCGCCGGGCCGCGTACGAGAGCGCAGCGGCTCCCGGCCGGCCGGCGGGGCCGGTTGCCAGCGGCACGCGCAAGGGTATCATCGCGCGCCCCCGCTGCCCGAGGCCGAAGCCATGCCCGAAACAGTCGCCGAACTCGTCGTCGAAACGCTGATCCGAAACGGGATCGACAATCTCTATTGCCTTCCCGGCGTCCAGAACGACGACTTTTTCGATGCCCTGTACGACAAGCAGAATCGGCTTACGCCCATCCAGACGCGGCACGAGCAGGGCGCAGCCTATATGGCGGTCGGCGCCGCACTGGCGACCGGCCGGCCCCAGGCCTTCGCGGTCGTGCCGGGGCCGGGATTCCTGAATACCGGCGCCGCGCTCGCCACGGCCTATGCAACCAATGCGCCGGTGCTGGCGCTCATCGGCCAGATTCCGTCGCGCGCCATCGGCAAGGGCTTCGGCCTGCTGCACGAACTTCCGGACCAGCTGGGAACGCTGCAAAGCCTGACAAAGCAGGCCGCTACGGTTATCGGCGGCGACGGCGCCCACGCCCTGCTGCAATCCGCCTTCGCGGCCCTCCAGTCGGGCCGGCGCCGGCCGGTCGGGGTCGAAGTACCGGTCAATGTCTGGAAATCGCCGGTGGCCGGCGCTCCTGCCGATCTGGCCACCGCTGCGGAAACGCCGCCGGAGATCGACGCGGAAGCGGTCGAACGGGCCGCCGGCCTGCTCGGATCCGCGGAGCGTCCGCTCATCGTGGTGGGCAGCGGCGCGCTGGAAAGCAGCGAGGCCGTGACGCGGCTGGCGGAAATGCTGTCCGCCCCGGTCATCGCCTACAGGACCGGCCGGGGCGTCGTTTCGAGCGAGCACGAATTGAGCGCCGGTGCGCCGGTCGGACATGCGCTGTGGCCGGCCTGCGATGTCGTGCTCGGTATCGGGACGCGGCTCAACCAGCAGATGCTCTGGGGCGCCGACGACGCGATGAAGGTGATCCATATCGATATCGACGATGAGGAGCTCGGCCGTGTCCGCGCGCCCGATGTCGCGATTCACGGCGATGTGCGCGATGCCGTCCCTCTGCTGGTCGCGGCGCTGGAAGGCCGGGAGGCGAACCGCGGCGACTGGCGCGACCGGGTCGCTGCGGAAAAGGCGCGCTTCGCGAAAGCCTACCGCGACAGGCTCGCCCCGCAGATGGCCTGGCTGGACGCCATCCGGGCGGAGTTGCCGCGTGACGGCATCTTCGTCGATGAGCTGACCCAGGTCGGCTACGTCGCGCGCCTGGCCTTCCCGAGCTACCGGCCGCGCACCCATCTGACCTCGGCCTACCAGGGCACGCTGGGCTGGGGCATCCCGTCGGCGCTCGGCGCTGCCCATGCCCGCCCCGACGTGCCGGTCGTCGCGATTGCCGGCGACGGCGGCGCGCTGTTCGGCATCACCGAACTGGCGACCGCCGTACACCACGCGATTCCGCTGACCGCCATCGTGTTCAACGACAACGCCTACGGCAACGTCAGACGGTTCCAGATCGAGAATTACGACAACCGGCCGATCGCCTCCGACCTGACCAGCCCGGACTTCGTGCGCCTCGCCGAAAGCTTCGGCGCGCGGGGGCTGCGGGCGGAGACGCCGGACGATCTCCGCCTCCGCCTGCGCGAGGCGTTCAAGGGCAGCGGCCCGACGGTCATCGAAGTCCCGGTCGGCGATTTCCCCTCCCCCTGGGAGTTCCTGATGCTGCCGAAGGTGCGGGGGGTTTGACGCGGGTACGGTCGAACCGGAATGCGCTACTTTCCGCGTCGCGACACAGGAACGGACAAACATCATGAATCTCGAACGCCTGCCGCGGGTTCGGCTCGCCCATCTGCCGACGCCGCTGGAACCGCTCGAACGGCTGAGCGCGGCGCTTGCCGGGCCAGGAGGCGGGCCGGACATCTGGATCAAGCGCGACGACTGCACGGGGCTGGCGACCGGCGGCAACAAGGCGCGCAAGCTGGAATACCTGATGGGCGCGGCGCTGGAATGCGGCGCCGAAGCGGTCGCGACCCAGGGCGCGACCCAGTCCAACCACGCCCGCCAGACCGCCGCCGCCGCAGCGCGCCTCGGCCTGGAATGCCACGTCCTGCTGGAAAACCGGACCGGCTTCACCGACCGGGACTACGCCGAAAACGGCAACGTGCTGCTCGACCGGCTGTGCGGCGCCGTCGTCCACCGCTGCCCGCCGCGCGACGACATGGAGGCCGCGCTCGCCGAACTGGTCGCGGGCTTGCCCGGCGGCGCGGACCGGGTCTATGCCATTCCGGGCGGCGGATCGAACGCGATCGGCGCAACGGGCTATGCCAACGCGGCAGCCGAACTGGTCGAGCAGACGGACGCCATGGGATTGGGCGTCGACGCCATCGTGCTCGCCAGCGGTAGCGCCGGCACCCACGCCGGCATGGTGACCGGCCTGCTGGGCGCCGGATCGCGAATCCCGGTCTACGGCGTCAGCGTGCGCGCCGAATCCGCGCCGCAGGAAGCGAGGGTGTTGGGGCTGGCGCGCGAGACCGCAGCGCATATCGGCCTGCCCGGCACGGTCGACGCTGCCGTCATCCGGGTCGACGACCGGTTCGTCGGCCCCGGCTACGGCGTCCCGGCGGAATCCACGGTCGAGGCCGTCCGGACGATGGCGGAGCTGGAAGGCATCCTGCTCGACCCGGTCTATACCGGGAAGACCTTCGCCGGGCTGCTCGGCATGATCCGCGAAGGCGCGTTCCGCTCCGGCGAGCGGGTGGTGTTCCTGCACACCGGCGGATCGTCCGCCCTGTTCGCCTATCCCGGCTGGTTCGAGGCGAAACGGGCGCAGGCGGCGTGAGAACGCCCCGTTGCCGAAATACCACCTCAACAGTCGACCACAATATAGGTTGAGAAGATGATGATTTTATGTTCTTGATGATGTTCGACAATTCCTATCCCTTCTTCTTGACCTTCGGTGAAAAAATGTCGAAGTACAAACTATCCGGCAACGACAGATCAATCTCAGCACAACACCAGGCAATGCTCTACACCGTAGTTCTCTCGCCCCCCTCCTTATTCGAAACTGCACTATCCACGACACTATTCCACGACGCGGCACCAGGATCCCTCAACCGCATCACCCTGACTAACTTTACAACATTGAAGAAATGTGTCCAAGTCAAGAAAACTTTTTTAACTTAATTTATTTGCTTTACATAAAAATTGATCGACCAAAAAGGGCAAACCTATGACTTTAGAAGAAAAAGGAAAACAAGAACTTACTTTCAATCCTAGAGCAAGGCTTATTCGTACCATTGGGGATAGGCTGATTAGCGGCCCTGAAACGGCGGTCATTGAGTTGATTAAGAATAGCCACGATGCGGATAGTAGTTTTGTCCGGGTAACTATAATACCTCCGTTGGACGAAGGACACGGAACCATTATTGTAGAGGATGATGGTCACGGGATGACTCTAGAAGACATCGAAGTCAGGTGGATGGAGCCAGCTACTACAGACAAGATCGAACGTCGACAAAGTCCAGACGGAAGAACACTGCTTGGCTCAAAGGGAATTGGCCGATTTGCAACAGCACGCCTCGGACGTTACCTAGACCTCGAAAGCACTGCATTAATCAGTGGATGTCCATCTCAATTTCAAACAACAAAAATTCCATACATCGATTGGAATGTTTTTGACAACGTAAGATATTTATCGGATGTAAAATTCAAATATGAATTGCCAGAACCACATAACTTCACCGGAACTCGCCTCACTATTTCGGGATTCCGAGAAGACTGGACACAAATCCGTTTAAACGCGTTGCACACAGAAATGCGGCGCCTTGTTTCACCTTTAGATCAAGCGGATCGCACTGATTTTAAAATTTATCTCGATCTTTCGGATTGCACTAAGGAAAATACTGGGTTTAACGGATCAGAGATTGTAAATGGCCCATTATCTCAACGCAAGAAAAACATAGACTTACATCGTATACAACCTTTTCCGCTTTTGAATTCTTGCGACTACGAAGTCTCCGGGATGTTTACGGCAGACGGTGATTTCTCTGGAAAAATCACAATACATAGAGGTGAATTGGAGCCAAGGGAAATATATCTTTCTGTCCCGCTTGCTGAAGCTGAAAGGCCATGTGGCCTCGTATTGGTACAATTGTTTATATTTGATCGGGAATCTGCGGCTATACAAAGAAGTATGTCAAGAGCGGGAATGGGTAAATTGGGCGCTACGAAAGCGAGAGAAATTCTTGATCAAGTTTCCGGAATTGCAATATATCGGGATAAATTTCGGATCCGGCCCTATGGAGATAGTGATCACGACTGGCTAACTCTCGACAAACGTCGTGTTCAGAATCCTTCTATGCGTATCGGCCACAATCAGGTCTCCGGTATTGTAGTGATTGACGACGAGCAGGATTCTGGGCTCGTAGAGAGGAGCAGTAGAGAAGGATTTGAGGAAAATGGTAGTTTCCGTAGACTACGCCGTTTAATTGAGGAAATTTTATCACAGAAAGTTGAACCAATCCGTAGAGACTTCAGAGAAGGAACCGGAATTGGAAAAAGGGAACCCGATATATTCAAAAAGGCCCACACAAGCGCCGAAATGAAATGGGCCGATGGAGTTACTTCATCACTCCCGAAAGATAAGAGGGAAAAGGCTAGAGAAACGGTGGCACAAGAGTCGAAGAAACTTCACGGTTATTTGAAAGAGCTGGAAGAAAAACAGGCCGTGCTAGAGACCAAAGTCACCTTGGGCCTAATTTTGGGCGAAGTTATGCACGAAGGACGCGCGCCAATAGCATTCCTATATGACGAGACATCGCGATTAAGTCGATGGTGGAGCACACTGTTTGAGATCAATGAGGAATCAGAAAGAAGACGTCAAGAAGGTGTTAAGATCTTACGTGGAATGAGGGTAAGTGCGGAAAAATTACGCGATTTGTTACGCGCATTGTCGCCTTTGGCAGGAGGGAAAAGAGGAGTACCTGTGTATTATAATCCAAATGAAATAGTTTCGAGTACATTGCTCCTATATGATCGTAGAATTAAGGCGGGTGGTGTTGAAACGAGTCACAAAGCTGATTTGGATGTAAGGGATATACTTGGCTTTAAGGAGGATTTGTCCACCGCTATTGCAAATATTGTCGACAATGCTCTTTTTTGGCTCGATCATCATCAAATGATTAAACCCAAGTTATCGTTTCGGCTTTCGACTAACACCAAAGGCTGTACAATTGATATTTCTGATAATGGGCGAGGTATTCCTGAAGAATTTAAAAAAATCATTTTTGATGTTGGGTTTAGCTTGAAAGCTTCAGGAACGGGCCTTGGTTTGAGCATTGCGCAAGAGGCTTTAGTTCGATCAAATGGTACAATTACCTTAGTCGATTGTGAGGTAGGAGCGACTTTTCAGATCTGGGTTCCTTATGGAGACTAAAGAAATGGCTAAGTTGAAATGTAGAGTGCTCTTGGTTGAAGATGATCTAGAGGAGAAGGAAAGATGTCGGCGGGAGCTTGACGAGGTAAATCAGTGTGTTGAATCTTTACTAGAGTATGAACTCTTAGTGGCAACAACGAGAGGCGAGGCTGTTGAATTTTTAGAAAGAAATATTGTTGATTGCGCTATCTTAGATCTTAGAATACCCTCTGGAAAAGACGAGGAAAGTAGGTCGCATGTTGGAAATGAGTTTTTGAAAATGTTTTTGGCAGAGAGGGCTGTGCCAGTCGTAGTTCACAGCGGCTACACGGCCGAAATTTCTAACGAAGTACAAGAATACAACGTTAAAACATTCGAAAAGATTGGTGGAGAATATCCAGAGATATTTTCTTGGTTTGAAAGCCACGCACCTTTGTTTCGAGCGATGCAAGCGTTTCGACGAAGACTTATGGAAGAAACTGCACTTATTTTTCAAAGATCGATATTGCCGCACTGGAAAGAGTCCGAGGAGTATTTGGAAGGCGATAATCACCTTTTGAAAATAGTTTATCGGCAAATCGTTGCGCATTTAGGTGAGCAATTAATTTTACCGCTTTACGATGCACCAGGTCATCATTTGCATGAGGTGTATTTTCGACCGCCTTTGCGAGAGGACCGTTTGCACACAGGTGATATCGTACGGTATGATGACGCGATTTATGTAATTGTAACTCCACAGTGCAATATCGCAAACGACTATCCTGATTTTTTCCTACTTGCGAAATGCAAAGGCATTGAGGCTAACGTTGCAAAGAAAAATGCATCGAAATTTGCAAATCAGAATGTTTCAATAAGTGAGCATTTTCTGCCCCCATGTGGTGAGGATGGGCCTTGGATGGTCGAGTTTAAAACTGTGAGATCAGTCCCTAAAGTTGAAAAGGATGTTCTTTTGGATTCGAGGATAGCTAGTATTACCCCACAGTTTATTCCAAACCTAATTCAGCGTTTTTCTGCTTACCTCGGCAGACAAGGACAGCCAAGTTTAAGTGCAGACCAACTAATGATTTTTTTAGGTAGAATGGGTTAGGATAGTATTTTGCTTAGCATAAGCAGTGGTTGTATCAATTTGGAGCCAAACTGCTGCTGTTGGTAGGCGTGTTGAATTGATAACCAATGCTATAGCCTATGCCCAGCGCGCGTAGTAGTTCTATTTGTTTGATTGGTGGGTTTAGATTCACTTGCGCGTCGATTATAAAGAAAAGTTGAACCCTCCCCTACACCCGCCGGTCGACGAAGCGGGGGGCCTTCATGAATTTTTCGAAATCCTTGCCCAGTTCGCCGCTGGGCAGCACTTCGGTCGCGACCGCCAGTTCGAAGGCCTGGCGGATTTCGTTCCGGAGCCCTTCCACGGCCTCCGCGGCATCGGAGCCGCGTTTCAGCTCCAGGCGCAGCAGGACGTCCTCCAGCCCCGAATCCGCGGTCTTCAGCACGACCTGAAAGTCGTTCACCTTCGGATCGGCGAAGATGAAATCCTCGAAATCCGTGTGGTTGACGTTGATGCCGCGCACCTTGAAGAAGCCGGCGGTGCGGTGGGCGTGGCGGATCATCGGGAACAGCTCGGCATAGCGGTGGCCCGTCGCGCCGCCGTCGTGCAGCGAGACGATGTCGCCCGAATTCCAGCGCAGAAACGGCGTGGCGTGGCCGGTCACCAGCGGCGTGACCAGCAGCATGCCCGGCCGCTCGTCGTTCAGCGGCTCCAGGGTCCGCTCGTCCACCGTTTCGATGAAATACATGTCGGTCCAGATGTGGATGCCGTCATGGGCGTGGCCCTCGCCGCCCATCAGGCCGGCCTCGGACATGCCGAAGACGTCGAAGACCTCGGCGCCCCAGTCGCGGCTGAGCTTCTCGCGCTTGGCGTCCGACAATGCTTCCGCCGCCGTGATGATCCGGGAAATGGTGCTCGCCCGCAGGTCGATGCCCTCTGCATCGGCGATGTTCGCCATGTGCAGCGCGAAGCTCGGCATGCCGACCAGCACGGTCGGCCGGATATTGGCGATCAGTTCGAGCTGCACCCGGGTCGGCATCGCGTTGCCGGCGCCGGCCCAGAGCACGCCGACGCCCGCGCCGTGGGCGCCGCGCGCCCAGACCTGCCCGGCCGGATGGACGCCGATGGGAAAGCAGATATGCGCCAGTTCGCCCGGCGGCGTCTGCGTCACGCCCCAGGCCCGGCGCCACGACAGCATGCCATAGTCCACATCGGCGAAGGTGCGCGGGTAGAACACCGGCTTGCCGGTCGAGCCGCCCGAGCGCCAGTACTCGGCGATATCGGTGTTGTCGACGATGCAGAGCCGGTCCATGAACTCCCGGTGGGACCACTGGCGCAGGATATCCTTGTCCAGGATCGGGATCTTCGCCCATTCCTCCGGCTCGTCCAGGCGGTCCGGGTCGATGCCGTCCAGCTTGTCCCGGTACCATTTGGCCTGCCGCGCCCGCCCGAACGCCGCGCGCTTGCGCCGGCTCTGGATCGCCCGGATGTCGTCGCGCGACGCCGGCAACTGAAAGGGGTCGGACATTTTTTGGGCCATTCCTCGCCATCGGGTCCGGTCGCGGCTCCCGACGCCGTCCCGCCTGCTCCCGTTCGGCGACAGTCTGGCGCAACCGGCGCAGCAGGTCTATCGGCCATTGCCTGCCGCCGCCGGTTCCGGCCCAATCCCCGCCCGGCGGCCGACCGTGTTGACCGGGACCGGCAATTCTCTAACGTGTAGGGCAACCTCGAATTGACGCCGGCCCGATCCAAGGAGAACCATGCCGACCAGTAGCGCAACCCATTCGGACGGGCGCGAGACCGCGCCGCCGATGCCGGAACGGACCCGGTGGACCGCCGATATCAAGGCGCTCGCGCTCAAGGCCGGCGGCGACGTGGTCGGCATCGCGCCGGTCGAGCGCTGGGAGGAGTATGTGCCGGAGGGGTATCGCCCCTACGACATTCTGCCGGGCGCAAAATCGGTCATCGTCGTCGGCGTGCGCGGTCCGAACGCGGGGGCCTGGCAATCGCCCGACCACAGGATCATGGAGGTCAACGGCTACGACTTCGCCAACGACCGGGCGATCCATGTCGTGGCCGACCATATCGAACGGAAGCTCGGCTACTACGCCCTGCAGGGCCCGGCCCTGCCGACCGCCGGCTACCAGCCGCGCATGTCAATGATGCTGGCCGCCGTGCTGGCCGGCTGCGGCACCCGCTCTTTCGCCGCCAACATCATCCTCAATCCGCAATACGGGCTGCTCTACTACTCGGCCTGCCTGACGACGCTGGAGCTCGACTACGACGACATGCTCGAACAGGGGGTGTGCCCGGCGCCGATGTGCGTGCAGACCTACCGCCATATCGGCAAGACGCCCTGCATGGCGGCCTGCCCGGCGGACGACGGCGGCTGCCTCGACGGATCGATCGACGAGGACGGCAAGATCGAGAGCGTCTTTTACGACCGGGAACGCTGCGTTTCGCGCTCGATGAATTTCGGCATTTCCAGCTTCCAGAAGGCGCTCGACCAGATCGTCGAGGAGGAGGACGGGGACAAGCGGCGCATGATGGTCCACTCGGATTTCTTCGCCCGGTCCTGCGGCGCGGTCAGCTTCTACAAGGAAAGCGTCGCCCAGTGTTTCGAGTGCATGCGCGTGTGCCCGATCGGGCGCAGGGAACGCAAGCTGAAGTAGCGCGATGGCAGACGACCGGCCCGCCGCCGGCGCCGCCGGCAACATCAAGGAAGACCTGCGCGCCTTCGCGCTGCGGAGCGGCGCCCTGGTCATGGGCGTGGCCGACGCAGAGGCCTTCACCGCCGCGCCGGAGGGCAAGCGCCCCACCGACTATCTGCCCGGCGCCAAATCCGTCGTCGTGATGGGCGGCGCCCAGCCGCGCGCGGCCGACTGGCAGAGCCCGAAATACGAGCATATGGAGGTGAGTTCGACGACCGACCGCATCTCCGCGCTCGGCAACCGGGTCGCGACCCATATCGAGCGCACCTACGGCTATTACGCCCTCAACGTCCCCCAGGCGCTGGACAAGGGGCGGCAGCCCTTCCTCAGCATGTCGCTGGCGGCGGAGCTGGCGGGCTGCGGCTCGGCCAGCCTGGCCGGCCCGGTGCTGCATCCGGACTACGGCTTCATGTATTATTCCGCCGTCATCACCACCCTGCCGATGACGCCGGACCCGCAGCCGGAGACGCCGGCCTGCCCGGCGCCGCAATGCGTGGAAATGTACGACGAGATCGGCAGGACGCCATGCATGGCGGTCTGCCCGATCGAGGACGGCGGCTGCATCGGCGGCACGATCGAGGACGGCCGCGTCGCCAGCCGCCGCTTCGACCAGGCGCGCTGCACGACGCGCGTGCAGACCTACTGGGTGCCCGGCTTCCAGAAGGCGATGGAAAAGCTGTTCGACGAGGACGACCGGGACCGGCGGCGGATGATCCTCAACTCGACCCTGATGACAAGGACGCTGTGGTCCATGACCTACGCCAACATCAGCCAGGGCCAGTGTTTCGAATGCATGCGGGTGTGCCCCGTGGGCGCCGAGAAGCGCCAGTTACGATAGGAGCGGGCCATGCCCTTCTATTTCGTCGATCCCGAGGTCTACAGGAAATACCGCGACCGGGTGGTGGAGATGGCCCAGTCGTTCCAGATCGACTATGTCGAACACCTGCCGGCGGAGAAGCGCAAGCCGGGGTTTTCGGACGAGGAAATCGCCGGGAAGCTCGGCCTCGACCCCCGCACGGTGTCGGAAATCCGCTGCGTCGCCGAGCGCGAGATGTACGACGTCGACGAGTGGGAAAAGGCGGTCGAGTTCAAGGACCGCCAGTGCCGCGGCTACGCCGACCGGGGCCTGAGCTTCACGACCAAGAAATATTTCGACGCGAAGAAGGCGGAGAAAGGCTAGGGCGCATCCGTTTCGATCGGACTCGTCGACGCAATTGGGGGCGCCCTTCGATACGCCGCTTCGCGGCTACTCAGGACGAGGGTAAAGGTGCAGCTTGAGCTCTTCGTCCTCATCCCGGGTAGGCGCGCTCGCGCGCCGTATCGAGGGACGCCGTGCCGCTGTGGTCCAACATAGAACGGATACGCCCTGGGACGCATCCGTTTCGATCGGGCGGGCGCCCGGCAGGCTCCGGTACTTGGGAATATTTTCTGAAATCGGGGTATAAAATTCTTTGACGATCATTCAATAATTTTTGCGAAACAGGTATCTTAGTGCCGTAAAACAAAGAGTTGGGCCGCCTTTCCGAAATAGACAGACCTGTCTTTACATCCACTTTTTTTGCACCGGAACGGGCGGCGGAACGGGCGGCGGGACGACACATCGGACTGGACGGAGATGACCGTCTCGACAGGTCCTGGAGCGGCGCTGAGCCGGCCGGCGGGCCGATGCCCGAATCGAACGGGGTCGAACGGGAACGACGGCCGGGGATCGCTTCAGGTGCACTTCGGGGGCTGGCCGACCCGATATGGGGCGCCGGACGGGATCTGTTAAGGAAATAAAACGAAAAACAGGAATTAATTGCAAAAGACTCCGGCGCCCCGGCTACAGCGCGTCTCCGACCGGATGGGAACCGCCGACGCAGCCGGGAATGTCCTTGCGACAGTCTCGGGGCCGGCCCTTCGATACGCCGCTTCGCGGCTACTCAGGGTGAGGGAGAGAGATGGGGCAAGACAGGGGTAACGACCCAACGAACCCTCATCCCGAGTAGGCGCGCCTGCGCGCTGTATCGAGGGGCGCGCGGCCGATCGCCTGCGCGGCGGTTTCACCGGAGCGGATGGCGCCTTCGATGGTGGCCGGCAGGCCGGTGTCGGTCCAGTCGCCGGCCAGATACAGGTTGCGCCAGCGGGTTCGCGGACCGGGCCGCAGCCTGTCCTGCGCCGGCGTCTGGGCGATGGTGGCGCGCTTTTCCGTTATCACCCTGCAGGGCGGAACGGGGCCGGCCACGCCGGTCGCCCGGCAAATTTCGCCCCAGACCGTGCCGGCGAGACGGTCGTGGGGCAGTTCGGCCTCGGCGATTCCGGCGCTGACGGTCACGGACAGAACGTCGCCGCGCAGGAACAGCCATTGCGCGGTCCCGCCGGTCAGCCCCAGCAGCGGGAGGCCGCCGGGCAGGGAGATACCGCTCCCGACGACGTAGTGCACGTTCACGATCGGCCGGTACTCGTTCGGCGTCACGATATCCGGGAATAGGCCGGCGCAGGCCGACGGCGGCACCGCGCTGACGACGGGCTCGCCGGGCGCGACGGCGATCGTCTCGCCGCCGGCCGCCAGCGCGGATACGGCCGCACCGTCGAAAAAAGCCGCACGAACTCTGACACCGGGCCGGAACCTGCCGCCGCGGGCTTCGAGCCATTTCACCGCCGGGTCGGCGAAGCTCTCCGACAGGCCCGTTCGCGCGATGCACGGGCGGAAGGCAGTTTCCCCGCGCAACAGGATTTCGGCCATCACCGGCCACAGCAGCCGCGCCGCGCCGGCGGCGGCTTCGGTGTTCAGAACGGCGACCGCCATCGGTTCCCAGAACCGTTCGTAGAGGCGGCGGCGCGCCGATCCCGGCGGCCCGTCGAACAGGTCGGCGACCGTGCGGTTCCCGGCCCGGCGCAGCCCGAAAGCAGCGGCATAATCCGCCAGCCTTGTATCCGGCACGCGCCGGCCGGGCGCGCAGACCCACCAGGGCAGCGGCCCGCGGTTCGGCCGCAGGGTCCAGCGCTCCCCCGATCCGAGATCGACGAAGGACAGGCGCGCGGGCGAGACTTCGACCAGGGGATCCGGTGCGCCGACCGTGCGAAGCAAGGCCATGGCCGACCGGTTGCCGGACAGCAGCAGGTGGTTGCCGTTGTCGATGCGGCGGTCGAGCGCGGAATCGTGGAACGAACGGCAGCGCCCGCCCGGCCGGCCGGCCGCCTCGAAGACGGTGACGGACCAGCCCAGAACGGCGAGCCGCACTGCGGCGGACAGGCCGGCGAGGCCGGCGCCGATCACCCAGGCCCGTGAGCTCTGGGGGGAGGCGGTGTCGGGCGGCATCCGGCTCAGATCAACCCGTAGCGCACGGCGATCCACAGTTTGCGCGGCCTGGAGAGCGACACCGGCTCGGCGTAGTGCCGCCAGCCGCGCCGCTCCATTGCGGCCAGAAGAGCGCTGTAGCCCATCATCATCATCCGCGCCGGCCGCATCGGGCCGCGCCGGCACCTGCGCATGTGTTGCAGCGCCATCCGGTAGTGCTGCCTCGCCATGCGCGCAACCTCGGTGCAGATCGCCGGCAGGGCGGCATGGCCGAGCACCGTGTAGGGATCGCGCGAGTCCAGGCCCTGCGCATCGATCAGTTCGGCAGGCAGATAGAGCCGGCCGCGCCGGGCGTCCTCGTCGAGGTCGCGCAGGATATTGGTCAGTTGCAGGGCGCGGCCGAGATGATGGGCGACCCGCCGGGCCCGTTCCTCCTCGGCGCCGAACGCCCGGACCGAGAGTCGGCCGACCGCGGACGCCACCCGGTCGCAATAGGTGTCGAGCATCGCCAGGCTGGGCCCGCGAATGTCCTCGAGCGCATCCATTTCCATGCCGTCGATAATGGCGAGGAAATCGTCCTTCTCCAGATTGAACTGGCGGACGGGGCGCACCAGCGCGCGCAGGGTCATGATCTGGGGATCGCCGCGATAGACCCGGTCGACTTCCCGGCGCCAGTTCTTCAGCCGGCCGATCTTTTCCGCCGCCGGCGTCGCGGCGTCGGCGATATCGTCGACCTCGCGGCAGAAAGCGTAGATCGCATACATCGCGGTGCGCCGGTCCTCCGGCAGGATTTTCATGGCCGCCAGGAAGGTCGTGCCGGAAGCCTGGACGATCTCCTGCGCATGGGTCTGCGCCTCGAAATCCGGCGGCGGCAGGCCGTCACCGACGCTGTCGGCGGAACCGGGCGGCGGCGGGCGGTCGGGGTCTGCGGCGATCTCGGTCACGGAACGGGGCTGTCGGGGCGGCATTGCCGTCACTGTTTGCGCACGGAGTCTATCCCTGCGCATCGCCAGGCGTCACGCATTTTCGGCGGGCCCCTCACGTCCCCGGCGTCGGCGTCCTTGGGCGCATCATCCAGCGGCGGGCGATTTCGCCGAGTACGCCGCCCGCGGCCGTCAGGCCGGCGCGCGGTTTGGAGAGTTCGATGCGCGTTGCGACCGGGTCGCCGTTGCGCAGGCGCTTCGACAGGGCGCGCGCCAGGGCGTGGATGGCGGCGCTTTCGAGGGCCAGGCGGCGGCTGCGCAGCGCCGGCATCAGGGGGCGGGCCTCGACGAGCAGCGCGTCGACGCCGTCGAGGCAGCGGTCCTTCACGCGCCGGAGGCCCGGCGTCATGGCGGCGGCGCGCAAATCCTCGACTGCCGCACCTTCCGCCGCCAACCAGTCGCCGGGCAGGTAGACCCGGTCGAGAGTGCGGTAATCGTCGGCGCAATCCTGGAGATGGTTGATGACCTGGAGCGCGTTGCACAGGGCGTCGGCGGCCGGCCAGGCGCTGTCCGGCCCGCCATGCAGGTCGATCAGGAAACGGCCGACCGGCGCCGCCGAATGGCGGCAGTAGTTCATCAGGTCGTCCCAGTCGTCATAACGGGATTTCACCGCGTCCTGCTTGAAGGCGACGATCAGGTCGCGGCAATGGCGGATGACCTGGCCGGTTTCCGCCATGGTCTCGCGGATGCGGTGCGCCTTTTCGTAGGCCGGATCGCCGGTCTCGCCGGTGAGCGCGCGGTCGAACCCGTCGAGTCGGGCAACCTTGTCATCGGGCTCGAGCGCGGGATTGTCGGCGATGTCGTCGATGGCGCGAGCGTAGGCATAGAAAACCGCCACCTTCGGGCGAAGCCGTTTCGGCAGCAGGACGGAGCCGACGGGAAAATTCTCGTCCCCGGCGCCCTTGCCCGAAGGGGTCTCTACCTTCGTCATGGAGAGCCTCAGCGATGCCTGACCGTCAGGCCGCATGGAAAAGCGACGATACGGCCCGCTACCACGTTCGCGGGCGGATGCCAATTGCTGTAGGGAAACCCCGGAACCCGGCTCAACCGAGACCCGCCGCCGCCGGAGGCCCGATGCGCGTCGACGATTTCGATTTTCCCCTGCCGAAAGACCGGATCGCCCAGAGCCCGGCGCGGCCGCGGGATTCGGCGCGGCTGCTCCATGTCGGCGACGGGCTGGCGGATCGGAAGTTGGGCGACCTGCCGGCGTTGCTGCGGCCCGGCGACCTGCTGGTGATGAACGATACGAAGGTGATTCCGGCGCGACTGCGCGGCGTCAGGACGGCGGCCCGCGGCGAGGCGGTCATCGAACTGACGCTGCACCGGCAATTGCCGTGCAGCAGCGGATCCGAAACGCGGTGGCTGGCCTTCGCGCGGCCGGGCAAGCGGCTGAAGCCGGGCGACACGGTCCGCTGCCCGGGCCTGCCCGACGCCACCGTTCTCGAGAAACGGGAGGCCGGCGAAATCCTGATCTCCTTCGAGGCCGGGGCGGCGGATGTGCTGAACGCGCTCGACGCTGCCGGCGAGATGCCCCTGCCGCCCTATATCGCGCGAAGCGCGGCGTGCCGGGACGACCGGGAGGATTATCAGACGGTTTATGCGCGCGAACGGGGCGCCGTCGCGGCGCCGACCGCCGGCCTGCACTTCACGGACCGGCTGCTGGAGGCGCTGGCCGGGCGCGGCGTCGGTTATGCTTTCGTCACCCTGCATGTCGGCGCCGGCACCTTCCTGCCGGTCAGGGCCGAGCGGGTCGCTGACCACCGGATGCACGCCGAAACCGGCGTCGTGACGGCCGAGGCGGCGCAGCGGATCGAGGACGCGCGGACGGCCGGCGGGCGGATCGTCGCCGTCGGCACGACCAGCCTGCGCCTGCTCGAAAGCTGCTGCGACGATCGCGGCCGGGTCCGCCCCTTCGCCGGCGAGACCGATATCTTCATCGTCCCCGGTTCGCCGATCCGCAGCGCCGACCTGCTGCTGACCAATTTCCACCTGCCGCGGTCGACCCTGTTCATGCTGGTCTGCGCCTTTGCCGGCACCGAACGGATGAAGGCGGCCTACGCCCACGCCGTCGAAAGCGGCTACCGCTTCTACTCCTATGGCGATGCCTGCCTGCTGGAGCGGGCGACGTGAATCCGCGCCCGGTGGCTGAGTTCCGGTTCGAGCAACTGGCGACGGACGGGGCGGCCCGGCGCGGCCGGCTGCACACGGCCCACGGCACGGCGGAGACGCCGGCCTTCATGCCGGTCGGCACGGCCGGGACGGTCAAGGGCATGCTGCCGGAGCATGTCGCAGGCACCGGCGCGGAAATCGTGCTCGGCAACACCTACCACCTGATGCTCCGGCCCGGCGCGTCGCGGGTCAAGGCGCTGGGCGGCCTGCACCGCTTCATGGACTGGCCCGGCCCGATCCTGACCGACAGTGGCGGCTTCCAGGTCATGTCGCTGGGCAACCTGCGCACCATCTCCGAAGAGGGCGTGACCTTCCGCTCCCATATCGACGGCAGCGAGCACAGGTTGACGCCGGAGCGCTCGACGGCGATCCAGGACGATCTGGATGCGACGATCTCCATGGTCCTGGACGAATGCACGCCCTGGCCGGTGGAAGAGGCCGCCGCCGCCGACTCGATGCGCCTGTCGATGCGCTGGGCCGAACGCAGCCGCGCCGCCTTCCGGGTCCGGCCGGGCTACGGCCAGTTCGGCATCGTCCAGGGCAGCGTGTTTCCCGGCCTGCGCGCGGAATCGGCGGCAGCGCTGGCCGGCATCGGCTTCGAGGGCTATGCCGTCGGCGGGCTCGCGGTCGGCGAAGGCCAGCAGGCAATGTTCGAGACACTCGACGTCACGACGCCGGCCCTGCCGGCCGACCGGCCGCGCTACCTGATGGGCGTCGGCCGGCCGTCGGACATTATCGGCGCGGCCGCCCGCGGCATCGACATGTTCGATTGCGTCCTGCCGACACGGTCCGGCCGAACCGGCAAGGCCTTCGTGCCCGGCGGCGAGCTCAACATCCGCAACGCCCGCCACGCCGGGGCGGACCGGCCGCTCGACCCGGATTGCGCCTGCCCGGCCTGCCGGGGTTTCAGCCGGGCCTATCTGCACCACCTGTTCAAGGCCGGCGAAATGCTCGGGCCGATCCTGCTCACCTGGCACAACCTGCAGCATTTCCAGGACCTGATGCGGGACATTCGGACAGCGGTCGAAAGCGGCGGGTTCGGGGTATACAGGCAGGATCGCGCCGCGGCCGCGGCGGGCTTCGATCCGAAAACCGCCTGAGCGACTGCCGAAGGAGGCCGCCGAGAAAGACCATGTCCGCTCCGACCGAAACCCACACGCTGACCCAGCTGGGCCAGCCGACCGAGATTCCCGCCTCGCCCGAGGAGGCGGTGCTGGAGACGGTGCCGAATCCGCATCCCGGCAAGACCTATCTGGTGCGTTTCGCCTGCCCGGAATTCACCTCGCTGTGCCCGCTCACCGGCCAGCCGGATTTCGGCCATCTGGTGATCGACTATGTGCCGGACGGAACGATCGTCGAGAGCAAGTCGCTCAAACTGTTCCTGACCTCGTTCCGCAACCACGGCGCGTTCCACGAGGCCTGCACCGTCGGCATCGCCGAGCGGCTGGTCGAGGCGCTGGCGCCGGCCTGGCTGCGCATCGGCGGCTACTGGTATCCGCGCGGCGGCATGCCGATCGACGTGTTCTGGCAGACCGGCGATCCGCCGCCCGGCCTGTGGCTGCCCGACCAGGGCGTCGCGCCCTATCGCGGGCGCGGCTGAGGCGGGACTGCGCCGGACCCCGGGAGATGAGCGCCACCGCCAATATCCGGGACGAAGCGGCGCGGCTTGGCTTCGACGCCGTCCGTTTCACGCCGGCCCGGCTGCCCGAGGCGACGGGCGACGATCTCGACCGTTTCCTGTTGCAAGGCTATGCCGGCGACATGGGCTGGCTGGCGAGGACCCGTCCCCGCCGCCGCTCGCCGGAGCGCATGTGGCCGGACGCGAGAAGCGCCATCGTGCTCGGCGTGAACTACGGGCCGGCGGGCGACCCCCTGGCGATCCTGCGCCGGCGGGACCGGGGCGCGATCTCCGTGTATGCGCAGAACGACGACTATCACGACGTCGTCAAGAAACGGCTGAAGGCGCTGGCGCGCCGGATCGCCGGCCGGTTCGGCGCCGAGGTCAAGGTGTTCGTCGATACCGCGCCGCTGATGGAAAAGCCATTGGCGGAGCGGGCCGGGCTCGGCTGGCAGGGCAAGCACACGAACCTGGTGTCGCGCGATTTCGGCAGCTGGCTGTTCCTCGGCACGATCCTGACCACCCTGGACCTGCCGCCCGATACGCCGGAGGCCGACTGGTGCGGTTCGTGCCGGGCCTGCCTCGACATCTGCCCGACCGGGGCTTTCCCGGCGCCCGGCCAGATCGATGCCCGCCGCTGCATCAGCTACCTCACCATCGAGCACAAGGGGCCGATCCCGCGCGCGCTGCGGCCGCTCATGGGCAACCGCATCTATGGCTGCGACGATTGCCTGGCGGTCTGCCCGTGGAACAAGTATGCCCGCATGACCGAGGAGCCCGCCTTCCTGCCGCGGGCCGAACTGGCCGCGCCGCAGCTGGCCGAGCTTGCCGCGCTCGACGACGCCGGCTTCCGGGCCCTGTTCCGCAAGTCGGCGATCAAGCGGATCGGCCGCGACCGCTTCGTGCGCAACGTCCTGATCGCCATCGGCAACAGCGGCGATCCGGACCTGGCCGGGCCGGCTGAGAGGCTGTTGCAGGATGCGTCGGCGCTGGTGCGCGGCGCGGCGGTCTGGGCGCTGCGGCAGCTCGACCCGGCGCGGGCCGAAACGCTCAGGCCCGACGCGGAACCGGCGGAAACCGATCCGGGCGTGCGGGCCGAGTGGGAGGCCTGATTTCGGGAGTGTGTTCGTTCCGGATGGAATCGGCGCGGCGCGTCCCTCGATACGGCGCTGGCGCACCTACTCGGGATGAGGGCATTTCAAATGGTGCGATGCACCAGATTCACCCTCACCCTGAGTAGCCCCGGATCCAGGCCGGGGCGTATCGAAGGGCGGGCGTATCGAAGGGGGCGGCCGCCTACTCCGCCGCGACGGCAACGCCGGCCGGGCAGGTCACGCCCGTGCCGCCGAGGCCGCAATAGCCGCCGGGAACCTTCGCCAGATACTGCTGGTGATAATCCTCGGCATAGTAGAAATCGGGCGCGTCGAGGATCTCGGTCGTGACCGGCCCGTAGCCGGCGGCGGTCAGCCGTTCCTGGAACAGCGCCTTCGTCGATTCCGCGAGCGCCTTCTGCGCCGGCGTCGTGCAGTAGATGCCCGAGCGGTACTGGGTGCCGACATCGTTGCCCTGGCGCATGCCCTGGGTCGGGTCGTGGTTCTCCCAGAACAGCTTCAGGATTTCTTCGGCGGGGATCAGGGCCGGATCGTAGACCGCGAGCACGACCTCGTTGTGGCCGGTCATGCCGCTGCACACTTCCTCGTAGGTCGGGTTCGGCGTTTCGCCGGCGGCGTAGCCGGCCGCGGTCGTATGGACGCCCGGAGCCTGCCAGAACACGCGCTCCGCCCCCCAGAAGCAGCCCATCCCGACGATCAGCGCCTCCATGCCGTCCGGGAACGGCGGCCTGATCGGGTTGCCGTTGACGAAGTGCCGGTTCTCCACCGGCATCGCCTGCGCCCGTCCTTTCAGCGCCCGGCCCGGCGCGGGCATCTCCGGTTTGCGTCGCGGTGTGAAAAACATGGCGGGAATTCCTCGAGACGGGAAACGGTCGACACGAAATAGGCGACCCGGAGCGATCCGGCCAGTGCCCGGCCCCGTCCCGCCGTCGCGGCCTAGCCCCGGAACGGGCTTGCCGGGTAGGTGCCGAGCACGGTCCATTCGGTGGTGAAGAAATCCAGCTCCTCGAAGGCCCATTTCATGGCCTGCTCGTCCGGGTGGCCTTCGACGTCGGCGTAGAATTGCGCAACCGTAAACGCGCCGTCGATGATGTAGCTTTCCAGCTTGGTGATGTTGATGTTGTTGGTCGCGAAGCCGCCGAGCGCCTTGTAGAGCGCGGCCGGCACGCTGCGGACCCGGAAGACCAGGCTGGTGATCGTCCTGCGGCTGCCGGCGGCGGGCATCAGGTGCTCCGGCCCCATGATGATGAAGCGGGTCGTGTTGTGATCGGCATCCTCGATCTGGTCGCGCAGGATCTTGAGGCCGTAGGTCTCGGCCGCCAGGGACGAGGCGATGGCGGCTTTCGATTTGTCCGCCCATTGCGCGACGTCGCGGGCGGCGCCGGCCGTGTCGAAATGCACCGCCGGTTCGACGGCCAGCTCGGCGATCAGCTTGCGGCACTGATCCAGCGCATGGATGTGGCTGTGGATTTCCCTGAGGTCGCCGACATCGGCGTCCGGCGTGCCGAGCAGGCAATGCTCGACCCGCTGGAAATGTTCGCCGATGATGTACAGGCCGGAATGGGGCAGCAGGTGATGGATGTCCGCCACCCGGCCGGCGACGGAATTGTCGATCGGGATCATGGCCAGCCGCGCCTCGCCGCCGCGGACGGCGGCGAAGCTGTCCTCGAAGGTCGCGCGGGGCAGCGGCTGCATGTCCGGATAGACCTGGCGGCAGGCGATGTGAGAGTTCGCCCCGAGGGCGCCCTGGAAGGCGATGCGGTTTGCGGTTGTCTGGGTCATGCGCCTTGTTCCAGCAAAGCCCGCGCCCGCGCAAGGTCTTCCGGCGTATCGACGCCGAAGGGCACGCCGCCTACGACTGCGGCGTCGATGCGCATGCCGGCCTCCAGCGCGCGCAATTGTTCGAGCTTTTCGCGTTTCTCCAGCGGGCTCGGCGGCAGGCCGACGAACCGGTCGAGCGCCGGGCGCCGCCAGGCGTAGAGGCCGATATGGTGCCAGACCGGCCCCGCGCCCGCAGGGGCAGCGGCCCGGGTGAAATAGAGCGCCCGGCCGACGGCGGCGCCGTCCGGCAGGCTCATGACCGCCTTGACGACGTTCGGATTATCGCGCTCGGCCGGGTCGGCGGTCGGCACGACCAGCGTCGCGATATCGACCGCCGGGTCGCGCAAAGGAGCGAGCGAGGCCCGGATCAGGGCCGGATCGATCGACGGCAGATCGCCCTGGAGATTGACGACGGTGCCGTAGCCGCCGTCCGGATCGCGGATTGCCGCTGCCGCCTGCACCCGGTCGGAGCCCGACGGCAGGGCCGGATCGGTCATCACCGCTTCGCCGCCGGCCGCCTCGACCGCGTCGGCGATCGCCCGGTCGCCGCAGGCGACGACCACCGGCCCGATGTCCGCTTCGACCGCCCGGCGCCAGACATGGATGACCATCGGCGCACCCGCAATTGTCGCAAGGGGTTTGTCCGGCAGCCGCGTCGCGGCCAGCCGGGCGGGGATAATTACCAGCGATTCCCGGCCGTTATCGGTCATGGATCGGGCGTAACCCGCGGTTCGCAAAGGATTTATGTGACATCGTGTCGCCAAGTCCCGGCCTGTCGAGGCCGCGGGGCCGTCTCTATAACCGCAAGATACCGATTCAGTTTCGTCGTCGCCGGATCGCCATCGTGCAGCGGCAAGTCGATGACGGCTCGCGCCGAACGCCGAGAAATTGCGCGCGGCGGGAACTGCGTTACAGGGAAAGCCCGGTCGCCGCCATGAATTTCAATTCCCTTGCCGCCTCCGTCCTGGTCGTGGGCATCAGCGCCCTGGTGATCAGCAAGGTGGGCGATATCCTCGTCCCGGAGGAGCATTTCTCGCACAAGGCAGAAGCTGCCGCCTCGGCGGGAGCCGGCCAGTCCGGCGCCCCGGCGCGCAAGAAGCCTGCCGATCCGGCGGTCGCCGTCGCCCTCGCCGCTGCCGATTCGGCCAAGGGCGAGAAGCTGATGCGCAGCAAGTGCAAGTCCTGCCACACCTGGAGCAAGGGCGGCCGCAACAGCGTCGGCCCCAACCTGTGGGGCGTCGTCGGCCGCAACAAGGGCACGGTCGGCGGCTTCAGCTATTCTTCCGGGATGAAGGCCGCGGGCGGGACCTGGTCTTTCGAGGAAATGTATACCTTCCTCAAACGGCCGAATGCCCAGATCAAGGGCACGAAAATGACCTATCGCCTGCGCAAATTCAAACAGCGCGCCGACGTCATCGCCTTCCTGCGGACCCAGTCCGATACGCCCCTGCCGCTTCCGAAGGCAGGCGACGCAGCCGGGAAATCGGAATAGTCGCCCGTCGAACGATGGGCCGCGCAGCGCCATGACCGGCGTTTGCCCCGAAAAATTTATCGAGATTGCCAACCGGCTTGCCGATGCCAGCGGCGCGGTCATCCGTCCGCATTTCCGCAGCGGCGTCGCCGTCGCGGACAAGCCGGACGAGAGCCCCGTTACGATCGCCGACGAGGCCGCGGAGCGGGAAATCCGGCGGATCCTGGCGGAAACCTGTCCCGGCCACGGCATCGTCGGGGAGGAATTCGGCGTTGAGGGCGCGGCGCGCGATTTCGTCTGGGTCATCGACCCGATCGACGGCACGCGCAGCTTTATCTGCGGCGTGCCGACCTTCACGACCCTGATCGCGCTGTTGCAGGACGGCGAACCGATCCTCGGCGTCGTCGACCAGCCGGTTTCGGGCGAACGCTGGACCGGCGCGCGCGGCCACGGCACGGTCTTCAACGGCGCGCCGGTCAAGACCGCCGCGCCACGCCCGCTCGACGAGGCGGCAATGTTCACGACCGCGCCCGACATGTTCGACGGGGATGCGTTCGGGGGCGCGGCGGCGGAGGCCTACGGCCGGCTCATGGACGCGACCCACCTCACCCGCTTCGGTCTGGACGGCTATGCCGCCGGGCTGCTGGCGAGCGGCCTGATCGACCTCCATGTCGAAGGCGACATGAAACCCTGGGATTACATGGCGCTGGTCCCGGTGATCGAGAATGCCGGCGGCGTCATGACCGACTGGGCCGGCGGCCGGCTGACCCTCGAGGCCGGCTCCGGACTAACGCTTGCCGCGTCCTCGCCCGCCCTGCACGCAGCGGCGCTGGACGTTCTCGGCAACGGCCGCGCGCGGCGCAGCGGATAGCCCGGAACGGGCGGAGCCTGCGGGCGGCAGCAAATTAAGAAAAAATTTTTAGATATAGTAAAATATTTCCTTGACAAACCAGTAAGAGCCCCTATTTTCCTTCTCAGCACAGTGCAGAAGTGCGCCCTGGCGGAGCGCTCCTCCCCTTTCCTGCCGTCCCGGCTCACAGTCCGGACCTCGCCCGGAGCCGACCGCTGCGGCGGTTCCGAATGATCAGGAAATATTTCATAAAAAGTCAGGTGCTTTTCAATATAAGAAATTATACCTTGTCACCGAACGCAATATGTTACGGTGCGGACAGAAATCACCGCAGTATATTGCTGTTTCGAGCCTTCGGCGCCCGGTCCCGTGCAAAAAAACACTATAGACGTACCGGTCTGTCTATTTCTCGGTGGCGGAACGCGGCGTCGGCCGGAATCGCGGCGTGCCGGGTGCGCTATGCGCGCATGAGGTCGCGAATGTCGTTCGGCAGCACGAAGGCGGCGGAAAATATCTCCGCGTTGAAATAGCGGGTCTCCAGCCCGATCGCGTCGATCCGGTTCTGGATCGTGGCGCTGCTCCAGCGGCGCAGGCCGGCATCGTCGGTCGCCCAGCCGAAGGCCATGAAGCCGCCATTGTAGGTCGGCACCGGCGCCAGGTAGAAGGCCGGGTCGGCGAACAGCCTGCGGAACGCGGCATGGCTGGCGGCGAGTTCGCCGCCCTGCAGGGCCGGCACGCCGTTCTGGGTAATCAGGACGCCGCCCGCCTTCAGGCAGCGCTTGCAGTTGCGGTAGAAGTCTTCCGTGAAAAGCGCAGCGCCCGGCCCGACCGGATCGGTCGAATCGACGATCGCGACATCGAAGCGCCGGCCGGTCTCCGCCACGAAGCGGGCGCCGTCGGCGATGACCAGTTCGGCGCGCGGATCGTCGAACGCGCCGGCCGAAAGGGCCGGCAGGTGACTCTTCGCCAGTTCCACGACGCGGGCGTCGATCTCGACCTGCATCGCCCGGACCTCGGGATGGCGCAATGCCTCGCGCAGGCAGCCGCCGTCGCCGCCGCCCACGATCAGAATGTCGAGGCCGTCCTCCGGTCCGCTGCCCAGCGCCGCTTTCCGCGCCAGGAGCGCCGGATGGGCGAGCATCTCGTGATAGACGTATTCGTCCGCCTCGGCGGTCTGGATCGCGCCGTCCAGGGCGAGCACCCGGCCGAACAGCCGGTTCTCGAAAATCGTCAGTTCCTGGTGCCCGGTATGCTCCCGGTGCAGGAGCCGGTCGACGGTCAGCGACTGGCGGATGCCGTCGTGCAGCGTCTCGTCGAACCACGCCATCTTTGCACCGTTCATCGGGCCGCCTCAGCCGGCGACGCCGCGGCGGTGCTCGGCGATCTCGACCCGGCCCGGCGCAAGGGCTTCGCGCAACACCGCAACCGCCCGGTAGGGATCGCAGGCGCCGCACATGAACACGTCGACCGCGGCATAGCCCCGTTCGGGCCAGGTGTGGATGGCGATGTGCGATTCGGCCAGGACGACGACGCCGGACACGCCTTCTTCGTCGCCGAACGGGTGCATGTAGCTGTGCAGCACCGTGGCGCCGCTCTCCTGCGCCGCGCGGGTCAGCGCATCTTCCACCGCGCGGACATCCGAAAGGCCGGCGGCGTCCCACAATTCGACCAACAGGTGGGTTGCCGCCTCGTTTCTGGTCATGGCCTCTCGGGAACCGATGGCGATGCCTGCGACGCCGGCCGACAGGCTCAGAACTGGTCTTCCGCCAGCGCCATCACCGTGTCGCCGCTGTCGGCAATGCTGGCGAGCAGGCCGCCGGACCGGCTGAGAACATGGTCGGCGTAGAAGCGGGCCGTCTTGATCTTGGCCGCGCACCATTCGGCCCCCCCGAAACCATTGGGGCCATTGGAGCCGTTGGCGCCTTCGACGGAAGCGGCGGCCGCCGCCCTGGCCATCAGCCAGCCGACGACCGTATTGCCGAACAGGGTGAGATAGGGCACGGCGTGGGCCGATGCCCGGCAGATATCGGACGGCCCTGTCGCCAGCATCCACGCGGTCGCCTGCTCCAAAGCCTGGACGGAGGCGGCAAGCGCCCTGCCGCTTGCGGCGACATCGGCGGTGCCCGAACCGGCAAGGTCCGCGCTGTCCGATGCCATGCCGGCAATGAAGGCACGCGCCGACTCGCCGCCGTCGCGCAGGATCTTGCGGCCCAACAGATCGTTGGCCTGGATCCCGTTGGTGCCCTCGTAGATCGGGTGGATGCGGGCGTCGCGCATATGCTGCGCGGCGCCGGTCTCCTCGATGAAGCCCATGCCGCCATGGACCTGCACACCGGTAAACGCGACATCGCAGCCGGTATCCGTGCACCAGGCCTTGACGACCGGGATCAGCAGGTCGAGTTCACTCTGGGCGGCCTCGCGCGCCGCGGCGTCGGGGTGCTTCCTGGCGACATCCATGCGTCCGGCCGCGTAGTAGCACAGGGCGCGCATACCCTCGGTCTTGGCCTTCATGTCCATCAGCATCCGGCGGACGTCCGGATGCCGGACAATCGGCACGTTCGGCTCGCCGGTCGCGATGTCCCGCCCCTGGGTCCGCTCCAGGGCGAAGGCCCGGGCCTGCTGCCAGGCGCGCTCGGCGGTGGCGAGCCCGGCGACGCCGACATTCAGCCGCGCGTTGTTCATCATGGTGAACATGCAGGCCATGCCGTTGTTCTCTTCGCCGATCAGGTAGCCGATCGCCCCGTCGTTCTCGCCATAGGCCATGACGCAGGTCGGGCTGCCGTGGATGCCGAGCTTGTGCTCGAGCGAAACCGGCCGAAGGTCGTTGCGCTGGCCCAGCGCGCCGTCGTCGTTCAGCAGCACCTTGGGCACGAGGAACAGCGAGATTCCCTTGACGCCCTGCGGCCCGCCCTCGATCCGGGCGAGGACGAGGTGGATGACATTCTCGGTGTAATCCTGGTCGCCGAAGGTAATGAAGATTTTCTGGCCGTGGATGCGGAAGCGGTCGCCGTCGCGCACCGCCTTGGTGCGCAAGGCGCCGACGTCGGAGCCGGCGTGCGGCTCGGTGAGATTCATGGTGCCGGTCCATTCGCCGGTCACCAGCTTCGGCAGATACCGGGCCTTCTGCTCTTCCGTGCCATGGGCGTCGATCGCCTCGATCGCGCCGACAGTCAGCATCGGGCACAGCGACCAGCTCGTATTCGCGGCGCCCCACATTTCCGACACCGCCGTGTTGACGGCCCAGGGCAAGCCCTGGCCGCCGATTTCCGGCTCGAAGGGCACGCTGTTCCAGCCGCCTTCGACGAATTTCCAGTAGGCGTCCCGGAAGCCTTCGGGCGTGCGGACCACGCCGTTTTCGAGGATGGCGCCGACTTCGTCGCCGCGCCGGTTCAACGGCCCGACAACCTCGCCGGCCAGCCGGCCGGCCTCGCCAAGGACGGCATCGACCAGATCGCCGGTCGCTTCCTCGTACCCGGGCAGCGCGGCGATGCCGGGCAGGCCGGCGACATGGTTGAGCACAAAGCGCATATCGTCGACGGGCGCGCGGTAGTCGGTCATGGAAACCTCGGGCAAATTCTGTCGGTGCATCGAGCCTGCGATGGAATATAGCAGCGCCGCGCGGCGCCGGTAGGGCTGCGATGTCCCAACGCCGGGCACCGGCGCGCCCAACCTTACCGATCTTTAATCTTCTCTTTAGCAGACGGAGAGACAGGGCGACCTATATAGAACGATAACGGGAGGCGCTGGCCGGATCGGTCTGCAAACCGATGCGCCTTCGACACCGATCAACCGTAAAGGAGGCTCTCCATGACCACAGCTTTGGCCGATCGCGCCCGCGCCGCAGGGCGGCGGCGAACGCCGGCGCAGGGCCTGATCCTCACCCTGGGCGGCGGCGCGCTCGCCGCTTTGGCAATGCTGCCGGCAACCGCCCAGGCGCGCGGCGCGCCCGAGACTTTCGCCGATCTCGCCGCCAAGGTGAAACCGGCGGTCGTCAGCGTGGCGGTCGAACGCAAGAGCGGGCCGGACGATCAGCGCAGTCCGCGCGATTACCGGAACCCGTTTCCCAAAGGCTCGCCCTATCATGAATTCTTCCGCCGGTTCTTCGACGGGCCGGGAGAGGGCGGCCCATCCCAGCCGCAACGCCGCTTCCGCGCCGTCGGCTCCGGATTCGTCGTCGATCCGGCCGGCTTCATCGTCACCAACCATCATGTCGTCGACCGGGCGACCCGGGTCGAGGTGATATTCGACGGCGGCAAGCGCCTCGACGCAAAGGTGGTGGGCCGCGACGCGAAGACCGACCTGGCGCTGCTCAAGGTCAAGAGCGACAAGCCGCTACCCCATGTTGCATGGGGCGATTCCGACAAGATCCGAGTCGGTGACTGGATCATGGCGGTCGGCAACCCGTTCGGGCTCAACAGCACCGTCACCGCCGGCATCGTCTCGGCCCGCGGGCGCAGCCTGGGCAGCGCGGCGCTGGTCGATTTTCTGCAGGTCGACGCGCCGATCAACAAGGGCAATTCCGGCGGGCCGACCTTCAGCATGGACGGCAAGGTCATCGGCGTGAACACGGCGATCTATTCGCCGTCCGGCGGCAGCGTCGGCCTCGGTTTCGCCATTCCGTCGAACACGGCGCAGCGGGTCATCGCGCAGCTCAAGCAGGGCGGCAAGATCAGCCGCGGCTGGCTGGGCGTGCAGATCCAGAATGTCTCGGACGATATCGCCAAGGCGGTGGGCCTCGAAAAGCCGCGCGGCGCGCTGGTTGCCGCCGTGATGCCGGGCAGCCCGGCTTCGCAAGCCGGCGTGAAGACCAGCGATGTCATCGTTCGCTGGGACGGCAAGGCGGTGAAGGATATCCGCGATCTGGTCCGGAAAGTCGCTTTCACCAAGGCCGGCCGGTCCGTCAACCTGGTCGTCTGGCGCCAGGGCGATCGCAAGACATTGACGGTCCGCGTTGCCGAAAGCGGCACGCAGCAGGCCTCGGCGAGCGTCGATCCTGCGCCCGAGAACAAGGCCGAACTCGGCCTGTCGGTCGCACCGCTCGATGACGAACTGCGCCGGCGTTTCGGGCTGAACCGCAGCGCCGAGGGGGTGGTGATTCTTGAAGTCCGTCCGGACTCGCCGGCAGCGGAAAAGAATTTACGCCCCGGCGATCTGGTGACCCAGGTCAACGGCAACAAGGTGACCACGGCGGCGGCCATGAAGGCCCATATCGACAAAGCGCGGCGTGACGGGCGCGAAGCTGTGCTGTTGCGCATCCTGCGCCGCGAGCAGCCGATATTCGTTGCGGTGAATATCGGCTGACACCGGCGTTCTCCGACGGCTCCCTCTCTCGTCGGTTCCCGCCGGTATTGCCCCGAGCGCATCGGGGACCCCGGATGCTGCTGCCCTCTCCTCGACAGCGGCATCCGGGGCAATTCTGTTTCCGGCCGGCCGGCGGGTGCGGACGGTTCGGCGAAGCGGGCCCGCGAACCCTGTTCATCGTGCAGCCGCCGCCCGGTATAAACGCCGCCATGAAGATCCTGGTTATCGAAGACGACAGCGAAACCGCAGACTATGTCGCCAAGGGCCTGCAGGAAGCCGGCCATGCCGTGAACGTCGCCCGCGACGGCCGGGACGGGCTGGTCAAGGCGGTCGGTGAGCGTTACGACGTCGCGATCGTCGACCGGATGCTGCCGGAGGTGGACGGCAAGACCATCGTGGAGACCGTGCGCGGCGCCGGCCTGTCCACACCGATCCTGTTCCTCAGTGCGATGGGCGAGGTGCGCCACCGGGTCGAAGGCCTGCGCGCCGGCGCCGACGATTACCTGACCAAGCCCTTCGCCTTTTCCGAACTGCTGGCGCGGGTCGAGGCGCTCGGACGGCGCCCCAGGGAGGCCTACCGGGAAGAGACGGTGCTCCGGGTGGCCGGACTGGAGCTCAATCGGCTGACCCGGGAAGTCGTCCGCGACGGCCGGCGGATCGAATTGCAGCCGCGGGAATACCGGCTGCTGGAATTCCTGATGCAGCATGCCGGCCGGGTCGTGACCCGCACCATGCTGCTGGAGCATGTCTGGGACTATCACTTCGATCCGCAGACCAACGTGATCGACGTGCATGTCAGCCGGCTGCGCCAGAAGATCGACAGGGAATTCGAGACGCCGCTGCTCCACACGGTACGCGGCACGGGATACAGTCTTCGTGCCCCCGATCCGGCTGATTAGATCGCGCGTCTTCCAGCTGTCGCTGCTGACCAGCGCCATTTTCGGCATCGCGGCCTTCGCCGTTGTCGCCACCCTGTATTATTCGTCGTTGCAGGCTGTGACACGCCAGATCGAGGCGACGATCGACGCCGAGATCAAGGGCCTCGCCGAGCAGTATCGCCAGTTCGGCTCGATCGGCCTGATCCGCACCGTAGAGCGCCGGACCCGCCGGCGAAGCCGGCCCGGCGCGCTGTACCTTGTCGTCGATTCCAGCTTCACGCCGCTGGCCGGCAATGTAGCGGCCTGGCCGAAGGAGGAACCGGACGCCCGCGGCTGGGTGGCCTTTCCGTTCCTGGGCGACGGCGACCGGTCCCGCAACGCCGCCGCTCAAGGCGAGGCCCGCGGGCGAATGTTCCGGTTGCGGGGCGGGTTCTACCTGCTGGTCGGCCACGATCTGCGCGAACAGCAGCGGGTGACCGCGCGCACCCGCGAAACCCTGATTCTGGCCGGCATCGTCGCCGTGCTGTTCGCCATCGCATCCGGCGGCCTGCTGAGCTGGCTGGTGCTGCGCCGGATCGACAGCATCAACCGGACCAGCCGGGAGATCATGGCCGGCGACCTCGCCCGCCGGGTGCCCGAGACCGGCCGCGGCGACGAGTTCGACCGGCTGGCCCAGAGCCTGAACGCCATGCTGGCCCAGAACGAGAAGCTGTTCCTCGGCATGCGCGAGGTCGCGGAAAACCTGGCCCATGATCTGCGCAGCCCGCTCGGCCGGGTGCGCCAGCGGCTGGAGCGGCAGCTCTCCGACGCCCTGTCCGCAAGCGAGAAGCAGGCGCTGTCCGTGGAGGCGCTGGAGGAAACCGACCGGCTGCTCGCGACCTTCAACGCCATCCTGAGCATCGCCCAGGCGGATTCCGGCGCGCCGAAACGTAGTTTCGAGCCGGTGGATCTGCGCACCCTGCTACAGGACGTTGCAGACCTTTACGAGCCGCTGGTCGAGGACGCCGGCGCGAAGCTGGCGCTCGCCCTGCCCGGCCGGTCGGCGACCGTGCGCGGCAACCGGGACATGCTGTTCCAGGCCTGCGCCAACCTGATCGACAACGCGATCAAATATGGCCTCGGCGCGGACGATCCGGCGCCCGCGGCCACGATCGACCTCAAACTGGACCTGGACGGAGAAACCGCCCGCCTTTCGGTTCGGGACCGGGGCGCGGGGCTGCACGGCGCGGCGCTGGAGCGCGCCCGCGAACGCTTCTACCGGGCCGACGCCAGCCGGACGACCGGCGGCAGCGGCCTCGGCCTCTCCCTGGTCGATGCAGTCGCCCGGCTGCACGGCGGAGCGCTGATCCTCGCTCCTGCCGCGCCCGGCCTGCGCGCAACGGTGTCCCTGCCACTCGACAAACGCGGCACCCCGAAGGAAACAGGGGAAGATGCAGGGACAGAAACCCCGCCCGGATTTGCCGGGGCCGCTGCAACGAAAGCGGGCGGACGGCCCGGATAAGCGAGGAAATGCCGATATGGTCATCCTGTACGGCCTCAAGACCTGCAACAGCTGCCGCGCCGCCCGGCGCTATCTGGAAGAGCGCGACTTCCGATACGAGTTTCGCGACCTGCGCGCCGACGGCTTCTCCGACGCGGAACTCGACGCGTGGATTGCCGCCGCCGGCTGGGAGAGACTGCTGAACAGGAACAGCCGGACCTGGCGCGAACTGCCGGACAGTGCGAAAACCGGCCTCGACGCCGCGCAGGCCAAGGCGCTCCTGAAGAGCCACCCGACCCTGATCAAGCGGCCGGTCATCGACGCCACCCGCGGCACGATCGCGATCGGCTGGAGCAAGGACGTGCGCGCCGCCCTGCAGGCCGTCTTGTAAGAGCGTCCCTCGAGACGGCTGCCTCGAAGGACGCGCTCAGAATTTCGGAAAGACCTGCGTCTCGCGCAACCAGTCGGACATGACCATGCGTTCCTTGCGCTCGGCCTTGCCGAAGCCCTCGTGGCGCGCCTTGTTGGGCCAGACATGGTCGGAAACCATGGCCATGCGGGTGACGACATGTTCCTTCGTCACGTTGATCACCATGAAATCGGTCGCCAGCGCCAGCTTGCCCTGCCAGTGCTTGCGGATCTCGGCCTCCATCTCGCCGGCGGTATCGAAATCGTTGAAGAAATGGAAGGCGACGAACAGGCGGGGATCGCACTGGGCGATGACCCAGGCCGCCTCGCCGGGATCCGAGTGGGCGATGGTGCCGATGCCGCGGGCCGTGCGCTCGTCGTAGCCCGAGCGCTCCATGAGCTGGCCGACGGTGTTGAAGGTCTCGTGCACCAGCACGTCGACGCCTCTGGCGTTATCGACCATGAAGCTGCTCGGCGTCGTATCGCCGGAATAGACGAAGCTGAGGCCGTTCCATTCCAGCTTCAGGCTGACCGGCCCGTCATAGATGTGCACGGCCGGAAAGCTGGTGATCGTCACGCCGTTCTTTTCGAAGACCGTGTGAACCTTCGCATAGTCGAACTCGTTGATTTCGACCTCGGCGCCGACCGCCGGCAGGAAGCCGACGCGGGTGTCGGTGTCCCAGCGGTAACTCTCCATCTGCTTTTCGACGAAGTGCCGGAAGCCGTATTCCGGCCGGTCGCTCGACGGGCCATAGACGACCAGCGGCTTGAGCCGGCCGCCGGCCCAGCTGCCGATCCACACCTGGCCGAAATCGCCGACATGGTCGGTATGCAGATGGGTGGCGAACCAGGCGGTGATGTCGTTGTAGGGAATTTCCAGCGCCGTGAAATTCATCTGGCTGCCGAAGCCGAAATCGAACACGAACCGGTCGCCGTTGCCGAGCTCGACCAGCCACGAGGCATTGGCCTGGGAGCGGCGCAGGAAAGGCCGGCCGGTGCCGAGCGCCGTGATCCGCATCTCGTCCGGACCCAGGGATTCGGCGTTCGGATAAAACTGCTCCGCATAGCCGGCCCGCCCGGCGTCCGTGGTCGTGCGAATGGTCATGAAAATTTCTCCTGCAAGTCTCGCTGCCTCGCCGAAAGCGCGCCGCTGGCAGCATGTGTAGGGAATTGGAAGCCGCCCGTCATGCCGGTTGCTGCTGCGACGGACTGGCCGATGCGGCGGGATATTACGAATCCCAGCCTTGACAGGACGGGCCGTTCCCCTAAATGGACCTCGCAACGGCGTTAGCACTCGTCGGAAAGGAGTGCCAACAACTGGCCCGACCGGCAGCGCGACCGAAACGCCGTCCCCGGTTTCACCGGAACTCACCCATTCGCAATTCAACGCGACATTGTTTCTGAAAGGAGGCAATTCATGAAATTCCGTCCCCTGCACGACCGTGTGCTGGTGCGCCGTCTGGACGAAGAGGAGACGACGTCCGGCGGCATCATCATTCCGGATACGGCCAAGGAAAAGCCGATGGAAGGCGAGATCGTCGCCGCCGGCGCCGGCGCCAAAAACGACAAGGGCGAGGTTTCCCCGCTCGACGTCAAGGCCGGCGACCGCATCCTGTTCGGCAAATGGTCCGGCACCGAGGTCAAGATCGACGGCGAAGAACTGCTGATCATGAAGGAGAGCGACATCCTCGGCATCATCGAGGAAGGCGCGCAGATCCAGAAGGCCGCCTGACCCCCTGGGGATCCGGTATCCGGATACTGACACGCTGGCCGGCGGCGGTGCCATCCGCCGAAGGCCGCATCAACGGTTCAACACATTCTCTCAAGGAGGAAGTCGTCAGCCATGGCTGCGAAAGACGTAAAATTCTCGACCGACGCCCGCACGCGGATGCTGCGCGGCGTCGATATCCTGGCCGATGCAGTGCGCATCACCCTCGGCCCGAAAGGCCGCAACGTCGTGCTCGACAAGGCCTTCGGTGCGCCGCGCATCACCAAGGACGGCGTGACGGTCGCCAAGGAAATCGAACTGGAAGACAAGTTCGAGAATATGGGCGCCCAGATGGTCCGCGAGGTCGCCTCGAAGACCAACGACGAAGCCGGCGACGGCACCACGACGGCGACGCTGCTCGCCCACGGCATCGTGCGCGAAGGATCCAAGGCAGTGGCTGCCGGCCTTAACCCGATGGACCTGAAGCGCGGCATCGACCTCGCCGTCTCGGCGATCGTCGAAGACCTGAAGACGCGGTCCCGAACCATCGAGTCGAACGACGAGATCGCCCAGGTCGGCACCATTTCCGCCAACGGCGACCGCGAGGTCGGCGCCATGATCGCCAAGGCGATGGAGACCGTCGGCAACGAGGGCGTCATCACCGTCGAGGAAGCCAAGTCCCTCGAGACCGAGCTGGAAGTCGTCGAAGGCATGCAGTTCGATCGCGGCTACCTCTCGCCCTATTTCGTCACCGACGCCGAGAAGATGAAGGTGGCGCTGGACGATCCCTACATCCTGATCCACGAGAAGAAACTGTCCAACCTGCAGGCCATGCTGCCGGTTCTGGAAGCGGTGGTGCAGTCGGGCAAGCCACTGCTGATCATCGCCGAGGACGTCGAGGGCGAGGCGCTGGCCACCCTGGTGGTCAACAAGCTGCGCGGCGGCCTCAAGGTGGCCGCGGTCAAGGCGCCGGGCTTCGGCGACCGCCGCAAGGCCATGCTCGAGGATATCGCGATCCTGACCGACGGCCAGGTCATCAGCGAAGACGTCGGCATCAAGCTCGAATCGGTGACCCTCGACATGCTGGGTACGGCCAAGAAGGTCGAGATCACCAAGGAAGAGACCACGCTCGTCGACGGCGCCGGCGACAAGGCGCAGATCGAGGGCCGTTGCGGCCAGATCCGGCAGCAGGTCGAGGAGACCACGTCCGACTACGACCGCGAGAAGCTGCAGGAGCGGCTGGCCAAGCTGGCCGGCGGCGTTGCGGTGATCCGGGTCGGCGGCGCCACCGAGGTCGAGGTGAAAGAGAAGAAGGATCGCGTCGACGACGCGATGCATGCGACCCGTGCCGCAGTCGAGGAAGGCATCGTCGCCGGTGGCGGCGTGGCCCTGATAAACTCGATCGCCGCGCTCGACGCTCTTGAGGTGGAAGACGACGACCAGCGCGTCGGCGTCAACATCGTGCGCAAGGCGATCCAGTCGCCGGTCCGCCAGATCGCCGACAATTCCGGCGAAGACGGCTCGGTCATTGCCGGCAAGATCATGGAGAACGACGACGCCAACTGGGGCTTCAACGCCCAGTCCGGCGAGTTCGAGGACCTGGTCAAGGCCGGTATCATCGACCCGACCAAGGTGGTCCGGGCGGCGCTGCAGGATGCGGCCTCGGTCGCCGGCCTGCTGGTCACGACCGAAGCCATGGTCGCCGAGAAGCCGGAGAAGAAGGCTGCCGGCGGCCCGCCTGGCGGCGGCATGCCCGACATGGGCGGCATGGACTTCTAGGTCCCTGCCCTCCGGCGCTGTCGCAAGACGGCTCGAAGACAAAGGCCCGCACCCCGGTGCGGGCCTTTTTCGTGGGTAACGCGGACATTTTCCGAAGCCGCACCGCTTCGCGGATTTGGCGGCGCGCACCTCGGCGTGTGTGCTGTCGCAGCGGCACGCCGGTATGGTAAGATCGGGCCTCCATCCGACCATGTGGGCGTCCAGCTTGCCCTACGCCATTCTCCCGGCCGAACCGGTGTCCGACGCGGTCCAGCGGATCGCGCTGGAACAGCTCGACCGCGCCCTCGCCACGATCGAGGACGATGCCGTGCCGCGACCGGAGGCGGTCTACGCCATGCGCAAACGCTGCAAGAAGGTGCGCGCCGTCTTGCGGCTGGTGCGCGGCCCGCTGGAGGAGGCCGGGCTGTACAGGCCGGCCAACGCCGAACTCCGGGATATTGCAGCGGCCTTTTCCGGTCTGCGCGACGCCGATGTCACCCTGGCGGTCTATGACCGGGAGATGGCGGCGTTCGCCCGGTCTGGGCCGCGGGGCTTCGACGGCCGCCGCTTCGGGCCGATTCGCGCCGGCATGACCCGGCTGCGGCTGGCAATGCTCGCCGCTGACGGCGAAGACCTGGCGGGCCGGCTCGAAGAAGCGCACTGGCTGCTGCTTAAATTTCGCCTGGGAATCGCCGACTGGAGCTTCCGGGCCGGGGGTTTCGAAGCGCTGGAGCCGGGTTTGCGCAATACCTACGGCCGGGTGCTCGCCGCCGCCGAAGAGGTCGGGCGCACCGGCACCGTCTTTGCCCTGCACGAATGGCGCAAGCGCATCAAGTATCACCGCAACCACCTGCGCATCCTGAGAAAGCTGGCGCCGCGGACACTGGACGCGCGCATCGTGGCGCTCTGGCGCCTCGGCGACCTGCTCGGCCTGGACCACGATCTGGCGGTCGTCCGGGCGCGGGTCGGCAGCGACCCGGCCTTCGCGCGGATGAAGACGCGGCGGCGCTTTGCGGCGATGCTCGACCGCCGCCGTTCGGCGGTTCAGGCCGAAACCATGGCAACGGCCGAAGAGACCGGATTTCCGTCGGAAGACGAAACCATCGGCCATCTTGCCGGCCTGTGGAACATCGGCATGAACCGATATGTGACCGCGGGTTCGGCCCCGGATTCGGCCCCGGATTTACCGGCACGGGCCGCAGCAGGCCGACCCGCGTCCGGTTGACCGGGCCGGCGCGGTCGCCTATTCCGCCGCTGCGGCCGGGCGCGGGACGTACCGATTGGCGCCGAAGCCGGCCACGATCGCCAGCAGCAGGACCGCCGCAGCGCCGATGAAGATTCCCTCCGGCAGGCCGCGGTCCATCAGCCAGCCGAACAGGATCGGCGCCGCCACGCCCCCGAGATCGAGGCCCATGCTGACGAAGCCGAAGACCCGGCCGCTGGCGCCGGGCGGCGAGATATTGCGCACCATCATGTCCCGCGACGGCGAGATCATGCCGATCATGAAACCGGCAAAAAGGAAGACCGTGAGGATCGCCGGGTAAGGCAGCGGGACCAGCGCCACGATCACCAATGCCGCCGCCGCCCCGGCGAATCCGACCGCGGCGACGACATCCAGCCGCTGCAGCCGGTCGGCCACGAAGCCGCCGAACAACACACCCACCCCTGTGGCCGCCAGAAAGCCGGTCAGGATCAGGTTGGCGTCAACCAGGCTCATGCCGAACTGGGTCTTGAGTGCCGCGGGCATAAAGCCGCTCATACCCATCGCCACCATGGCAATGACGAAGAAGAACAGGAACATGAACAGGACAGGCGGCGAGACGATGGTGCGCAGGCCGAGCCCGGCCGGCGCCTTGGCCAGGGCCGGCTCCTCGCCGTGCCGGTCGTCCAGCAGATGCATCTGGCTCATCAGCACGGCGACAACCAGCAGGCCGGCGGCACCGGCGATAACGAAGGCCGTGCGCCAGTCCCAGGCGGTCGCCATTACGGTCATGGCGATGGGCGCCGCCGTGAAACCGGCCATGCCGGAAAAGGTGTGCAGGCTGAACGCCCGGCCGACCCGGCCGGGCCGGACCCGCGCGCCGAGGATCGTGTAGTCTGCCGGGTGGAACACGCTGTTGCCGAGGCCCGCCGCCAGCGCAAACGCGGCCAGGGCGCCGTAGACCGGCACAACGCCCATCATGGCGATGGCGGAGGCCAGCAGCGTCATGCCGCCGGTCAACACCCAGCGCGCGCCGATCCGATCGACCAGCACGCCCATGAAGTACTGCGACGCCCCCGATGCCAGGCTGAACAGCGTGAGCAGAAGGCCCATCTCGGTGTAGGTGACCCCCAGGTCCGCCTTGATCAGGGGCAGCATGGGCGGAATCGCGAAAATATAGAAATGGCTGAAGAAATGCGCCGAACAGACCAGGCCGATCACGGCGCCGTCGCGGCCGGGCGCGGCGGCAGCGGCGGATGGCGAGATCCTGTTGGGGTTGACGGCCAAGCGGGAGTTCCTCAATCGGTCAGCCGCACGGTTCGGCCCTTTCGTTCATAGCAGGCTTTACCTGCTCTGGGCATCCCCGCCACCGCATGCGCCTGCGGCCGGGATGCATGCCTGTGCCCGGCAATTCCCAATGCCGCCCGGAGCGGCGGCGAGCGACGACCGGCATCAGTTTTCGAACGGCAGGAACCGCGTCCGGTCGGAAGGAAAGGCGTAAACTGAGCCATTGCTGATCAGCCATGCCGTGAATGCGCCGGGGAAAAGGCCGGCGACCGCCGGGCTCATGATGTCGAGACCGCCGGTATAGGCGCCGAAGGACGGCAGGATCAGGAGCCTGTCGTCGCCCACGAAACATGGCCGGGTGATGCGCCGCGGCCCGGCCCTGATGCGGGCCTTGGGGTGAAAATGGCCGCAGACCTCCAAGCCGGCCGATTTCCCTTCCGGTTCATGCAGGAACAGCAGATTGCCGACGCCGTATTCCCGGACTGCATTGCCGCCGGCATTTTCCGGAATCTCGGGATCGTGGTTGCCGGTAATCCAGACCCAGTCGTAGCGGTCTGCCAGGCGGCGCAGCCGTCCGGAAAGCGGCCCCGCCATCCGGCCGCCGCCGCCGGTATCGTGGAAGCTGTCGCCGAGGCAGACGACCCGGGCCGGCGCATGCAAGGCCAGCACCGCTTCCATCCGGTCCAGGGTGGCCGCACTGTCGTAGGGCGGCAGCAGGGCGCCGCGTTCGGCGAAAGCGGAGCCTTTCTCAAAATGCAGGTCGGCGAAAATGACGGTCTGCCGCTCCGGCAGGGCCAGAGCGCCCGAGCCGTCGAGCAGTGCCGCTTCGCCGCCCAGCGCGACGGCAGCCGATTGCCGGGCGGGCCGTTCGGGCCGGATCGGCGACGGGGCGGCCATGGATGGATCGGCCCGGCGCGCTACAGGATTTCCAGCACCCGTTCCGGCGGTCGGCCGAGGGCTGCCTTGTCGTCTGCGAGCACCACCGGCCGCTCGACCAGCACCGGATGATCGTGCATCGCCTGGATCAGGACGCTGTCTGCCAGGCTTGCATCGTCCAGGCCCTCCGCCTTGTAAGGCGGTTCCTTGTGGCGCATCAGATCTCGCGGCGCCATGCCCAGCTTGTCCAAAGCATCGCGCAGTTCGTCGGGGCTGGGTGGCGTCTTCATATACTCGACGATGGTGGGCTCTATGCCGTGATCGGTCAGCAACTTGAGCGTCTGGCGCGACTTGCTGCATCGCGGGTTGTGCCAGATTGTCACCGACATCGGCATTCGCTACTCCCTTTCCATCCTAAATCCGCCGAAGACGAGCCGTTTCCCGGCGGTTTGCCGGCGGCGGCGCCCTTGCTATGCTGCGCCCGCCGGATCGAGCCGGAGCCCCTGGAAAAGATACGCGTGTTCCGGACCATGTTCCACCGCCTTCTCCATAACCGCCTGCCATTGCTGGGCACGGCCTGCCTGGCGATCTGCCTGGCCTTCTGGCTGTCGCTGGGGCCGGCGGCCGGCCCGGCGGCCGCGCAGGAGAAGGCGCCGCAGGGCGTCGACCGGGCGGCACTCGAGAAACTCGTTGCAACCATAGAGAACGAGCAGGAGCGCAAACGCCTTCTGACGCAGCTCAAGGCGTTGATCGCGGCGCAGAATGCGACGCAAAAGACGAAGGCGCCAGCGCAGCCGGCCTTGCTGGAGCGGCTGGCCGACCGGGCGCGCAGCCTCACCGGCAGCCTGCAGGATCTATCCGCTGTCCTCTCGGACCTGCCCAAGGCCTGGAACTGGTTGCGCGGCCGACTCGCCGACGACCGCCAGCGGGCATCGCTCGTCGATGGCGTCTGGAAAACCGCACTGGCGATCCTGCTCGGCCTGCTGGCGGAATGGCTGATGCGGCTGCTCATGCATGGGCCGCGCCGCCGGATCGAGGACCGGGAAAGCGAGGCGCTCGCCGTCCGCACCGGCGGTCTTGCCGTCCGGACCCTGCTCGACCTGCTGCCCATCGCCGCTCTGGCCGCGGCGGCCTACGCAGTACTGCCGCAACTGGCGCCCGGCGCCACGACCGCCCGTGTCGCGCTCACCCTGATCTTCGGCTTCGTGCTGGCCCGCGCCATCCTGGCGGTCGGCCGGGCGGTGCTGGCGCCTCGCATCGGCGGTTTGCGCCTGCTGCCGCTCAGCGACGGCACGGCCGCCTATCTTTTTGTCTGGCTGCGCCGGCTTGCCAATACCGTCGTCTATGGCGCGGTCGCGATCGAGGCCCTCGCAGCCTTCGATCTTCCCGTGGGCGCCCATGCGGCGCTGCTTCATCTGCTCGGCCTCGTCATTGCTGTCATGCTGATCGCGTTGATCCTGCAGAACCGGCGGGCGGTCGCCGAAAGGTTGCGTGAGGCGGCCGAGGGCGGCGGGGAAGCGCGGACCGGCGCCTGGGGCTTGCGCCGGGGGGTCGGACGGCTGGGCGATCTCTGGCATGTCGCCGCAATCGTTTATGTGCTCGCCGGTCTGTTCGTCTGGCTGGTCGATGTCGAGGGCGGATTTGCATTCCTGGCGCGCGCCACGCTGTTGAGTGCTGTCATCCTGCTGATCGCCATGGCACTGATCGCCGGGTCCGGAAGGCTGCTCGACCGGTTGTTCCGGATCGAGGCCGCGCTGCTGGAAAAGAACCCCGGACTGCAGCAACGCGCCAACCGCTATCTCGTGGCGGTGCGCCGCACGGTATTCGGCGCGATTCTGGTCGTCGCCCTGCTCGCCATTCTGGACGTCTGGGGTTTCGGGGTCGCCGAACTGTTACAGACTCCGGCGGGCCGGGCGCTGGTCCGCACGGTACTGGTCGTGCTGGTGGTGACGGTCGGCGCCTTTATCCTGTGGGAATTCATCGAGACGGCGGCGGCGCGCTACCTGTCGCGGCTCGACGAGACCGGCGAGGGTTCGCGCGCGGTGCGCATGCGCACCCTGCTGCCGATGGTCGAGAAGGCGCTTCTCGTCGCCATCGTCGTGGTCGCCGGCATGATCGTGCTATCTGAGATCGGCCTCGATATCGGACCCTTGCTGGCCGGCGCCGGCGTGCTCGGCCTTGCCGTCGGTTTCGGCGCGCAGACCCTGGTGAAAGACGTCATCACCGGCGTCTTCATCATCGTCGAGGACAGCATGGCGATCGGCGATTTCGTGACGGTGGCCGGGCGCAGCGGCGTTGTCGAGGATCTCTCCGTCCGCTCCGTGACCCTGCGCGGCTATTCGGGCGCCAAGCACACCATTCCGTTCAGTTCGATCGGCGATGTCGAGAATCTGACCAAGGACTACTCCTACGCCGTGCTCGATTACGGTGTCGGCTACAGCGAGAATGTCGACGCGGTGATCGCCGTCATCCGGGAAGTCGGCGACGGCCTGCGCGCCGACCCGGACTGGCGCGACAACATCGTCGAGGACCTGGAAATCGCCGGCTTGCAGGAACTGGGCGACAGCGCCGTCGTCATCCGTTCGCGCTTCAAATGCCGGCCGGGCTTCCAGTGGGGCGTGCGCCGCGAGATGAACCGGCGCATCAAGGCGGCGTTCGATGCCCATGGCATCGAAATTCCCTTCCCGCACACCACCGTCTATTTCGGCGAGGAGAAGGACGGCCGCCTGCCTCCCCTGCCCGCCAGAATGGTCGAAGACGCCGTGCGCACCGATCTGGCGGACGGGAATCCGGCTGAGGGAGAACCCTAACGCCAGCGCTCGGCCGCGTCGTCGTCGCTCTCCCGGGCGTCAACCCAGGCCGGGCCGGCGTCGCCTTCCTCGAGCTTCCAGAATGGCGCCTTGGTTTTCAGCCAGTCGATCAGGAACATGTTGGCCTCGAACGCCGCGTGGCGGTGGGCCGAGGCGGTGGCGACGAAGACGATGCGCTCGCCCGGCTCCAGCCGGCCGTAGCGGTGGATGATCAGGCTCGCGGCGAGCGGCCAGCGCGCGTTGGCCTCCGCCTCGATTTCGGCCAGCAACTTCTCGGTCATGCCGGGATAATGTTCCAGCGTCATGGCGGCGATGGCGGCGGGCCGGCCTTCGTTGTCGATCAGCTCGCGGACTAGCCCGGTGAAGGTGACGATGCCACCTATATCCGTCCGCCCTTCAGTGAGCGCGGCGGCTTCGGCCTGGGAATCGAAATCTTCCTGTTGGACGCGGATCATGGGGTGCGGTCGAAGAATGGCGGGCAGCAGAAGGAGTAGGCCGAGGTCACCGCCATTCTAACTCAAACCCCACGGAAACGACAGGAGCGCGCCCGCCGGGTATGGCGAACGCCCGGCGTACTCCGGCCCAACGGCCTCAAAGCGACCGGTCGGCGATAACCGCTCGATTGCGGCAGGCTGGAGGCAATATGCACTGGCCGCCGATGACGAATTCGCGTGACAGGGCGCGCTGCGGAGAACCGCTGCGGCAGCCTATAAATCCGCGTTATATTACTGACAATAAAAAGAAATTCGAGAAGCCTGCCGGATCATTCTACAGTCCGGTGGCTTACGATCCTTTCGGGATCGAGAGGCACACCGATTGTCTGCGGATTAGTGAGGATGAGAAAAATCGAGAGCGCTTCCCGGGAAACGAAAGACCTGCAAGAGATAATCCGTGCGCCGAAGGGGGGCTAACTGTCAGACTTCTTCGGCGACAATGTTCCCAATACGGCGTACGGCCCCAGGCGAGACGGCACACCTTGGGAATTCGGCCAGAGCGGCCGCGGCAGCCCCGGCCAGGGCGAACAATACCGCGGCCGTCCGATCCGGCAGTCCGATTGCACGATCCTCGGGCGGTCGGATCGGCCTATGGCGGGCACAGTCAGTATAGAAAGGGCAAGGCCGGCTGACGCGGCCCTGCCGCCCGCCGCGGGCCGGCGTTCGCGCCGCATCGACCCGCACTGTGCGAATATCCACCCAGCCAAGTCGCCGCCGCCCCATCCGCGCCGCAGACTCCGGCGCCCTATGGCAAGACCGGCACCGCCCTGAGATACTCGAGGATCGCGCCGGCGATGCGTCGGCGTTCGGCTTCTGGAAGACGGTCGGACAGCGACGGCATCGTCGAATCGCCGCGTTCGGACGCCGGGACAAGCAGCAACCGGAGAAATTCCGCCTCGCGGAAATCCCTGGCGATTTCCGCGAGGTTGCCTTCGAACTTCTCGCCGCCGAAGCCGTTGACCTTGTGGCAGTTCAGGCAATGCGTCTTCACCAGTGCGGCGCCTTCCCGATGCCGCGGCGGGAGGCCTTTCGGCAGCAGCGCCGCATCGGACAGGGTGACGAGTGTCACTTCCGTCACCTGATAGGGCCAATTGCGCGCGCCTTCGGCGATCAGAGCGGGGTTCGAGACATTGTCCCAGACCAGGTAATAGGGCGCGAGCGGCACGTCCCTCTCGTTCTGCTGGACATTGTCCACCGTGAAGGGGGCGCCGTTCTGCCGGGCGAAGACCAGGTATGCCTTCTCCTTGAGGAACCGGCGCACGGGGAGGCGCGAGACGTAGCCGTCCAGGGCACGGAACTCGACTGTCCCGGCCCGGTTTTGCCAGCCCTTGCCGAGGATGCGCTCGAAAACGTCGACGGCGGGGTAACCGACGTAACGGATCGCCACATGCCGGTCGCCGACGCTCAGGTGCGGTTCGTAGACCGCCACCGCCCCCGCCGGAGCGCCCATCTGCCCCTTCAGCGCCTCGACCGGCGGCAATTCCGCCGCCAGCGCGCTGCACGCAGACAGGACGGCCGAGACGGCGATCCGCAAAATAAGCGTCACAGCATTCCGCATAACCCGGCTCCATGGCAGCCGCGCCGGGACCGTTCCGGCAAGTCTCCGCAGCAATATCCGATCGGGTTACCGGCGGCAAACTCCACATGCCGGGCGCGATGGCCGGATCGCCGGCCGCCGGAATTTCGACAATTACCCGGGCATCTCCATGCTAGAACGGCGGCTCGAACACGGAATGGCGGCTGGACGGTATGGCGCGGGAGCCGGCGCTTCCCCGGAGCGGCGAAGCGATAACCACAGACTGGATACAGCGGGCGCTGACCGCCGGCGGTGCATCGGGCCTGCCGGCGATCCGGGATATGTCGGTCGACAATATCGGCGCCGGGGCCGGCCTGCTCGGGGAACTCCTGCGCTGCCGCCTGAGTTGGGGCGGCGAAGACCCGACCGCGCCTGCGAGCGTCATCGTCAAGCTGCCCAGTTCGGATGCGAAGAGTCTGCGGATGTGCAGACGGCTGTCCCTCCATAAGCGCGAGTACGAATTTTACCGTCATGTCGGGCCGCACGCGCCGATCCGGTCGCCGGTGCTGCTATACGGCGATTTCGACGCGCGCAGTCATCGGTATGTTCTGGTGCTCGAAGATCTGGGCCATATGGAGGCCGGGGACCAGGTTGCGGGCGCGACGGCGGAGCAGGCCATACGCGCCGTCCGGTCGCTGGCCCGGCTCCACGGACACTATTGGAACGGAGTAGATCGCCCGCCGCTGTCCGGGTTGCACGACAGCCTGAGTCCGAAACGCGCGCTGCTGGTCCAGCTGGTCTATCTGGCTAATCTCGCGCCGACATTCGATCGTTTCGGCGGGTATTTCTCCGACCGGATGCGTCGGCTCGCCGAAGCCTACGGGTCGAGGGTGGCCGACCACGCCGCCGAAATCGCCGCCGGGCCGCGCACCGTCACCCATGGCGATGTCCGCATGGACAACATGTTTTTCGGCGGCGGCGAGGACGATTTTGCCATGATCGACTGGCAGGTCAGCGGCCTCGGCTGCGGCCTCTACGACGTGGCCTATTTCCTGGGCGGCAGCGTTTCCGTCGATGTTCGCCGCGATATCGAGCGCGACGCCCTGAGGGAATATTGCGGAATAGTCGGCGCCATGGCGGCGGGAAACATCTCCTTCGATGCGTGTTGGCGCCTTTACCGGCATTGCATTCTCGGTCGTCTGCTGGTCTCGGTATTCGTCTGCGGCGGCCTGGACGTGAGTGACGGGCGGAGCCGGCAGATCGCAGAATTGGGACTGGAACGGACGCTCACCGCGATCGAGGATCTGGACGCCGGCGATTGCCTGCCGGCCCGCAGATCGTTCTTCAGTCTCGCCAACGGCGTTTCCGCGATGTTTCGCGGTGCCAAATTATATAAGAAAATCATATCGCGCTAAGAAGAAGTCGGTATTGGATTTTATGCTTGGCAGCCATCATGGTTCCGAAGCCGTCAGAGAAATCCCTGCATGAGAGAGGCGCCTGCCTCCACGATGGAGGGGCGGAGACCGGGGAATGAAACGGTCCCTATCGGCGGCCCCTGGAGGATGCAGCCCGGGCAAGCTGATCCAGGCCAGGGACGCGGGGCACGAGTGGGGCCGGTCGAACCGGTCCTGGCCCCACCGCGGGCCGGCATTCGAGCAGAGCGGACGCCGGCCCGTTACCCCGGCGCCGGACCGCAAACCGAGCCTGCAACTTCTCACTCCGCCCTTGCCCTCGGGCGCGCCGGAATGATAGGGCAAATGGACTATCCGGCAGCGCGCCACCGGGCGCTGCCCCTGTGCACGGATGCATTTTTATCGGGAGGAGAAAATGAAGAAACTGATTCTCGCCGCGGCCGGGCTCGCCGTTGCGCTCGGTTCGACGTCCGCCTATGCGGCGCAATGTACGAACGAGGTCTGGAAGCGGGTGATGTCCCGCGGCAAGATCGTGGTCGGCGTCAAGGCCGACTACAAGCCCTGGGGCTTCCGCGATCCAAGCGGCAAGATCGTCGGCATGGAAGCCGACATGGCCAAGGATGTGGCCGACGCCATGGGCGTCAAGCTGGAACTGGTCGCCGTGCAGTCGTCGAACCGCATGCAGTTCCTGCAGCAGGGCAAGATCGACATGATGATCGCCACGATGTCGGACCGCAAGGACCGGCGCAAGATCGTCGGCATCACCCAGCCCAACTACTACACCTCGGGCACCAACATCATGTCGCCCAAGGCGCTGAAACTCAGCAAATGGACCGATCTGAAGGGCAAGCCTGTGTGCGGTAAACAGGGCGCCTTCTACAACAAGATCGTCTCCAAGCGGTACGACGCCAAGATCATCGCCTTCACCGGCAACGCCGAAGCCAAGCAGGCCCTGCGCGACCGCAAGTGCATCGCCTGGGTCTACGACGATTCGTCGATCATGTCCGACCTGTCGTCCGGCCAGTACAACGACTTCGAGATGCCGCTGAACAGCGAAGACGACAACCCCTGGGGCCTGGCCGTGCCGAAAGCCGAGTTGAACTGCGTCTTCGGCAACTTCATGTCCGGCATGACCTTTAACTGGCACCAGTCCGGCCGCCTGATTGCCCTGGAAAAGAAATGGGGCATCCAGGCGACCCAGTATCTGGTCGACAAGAACAAGCAGTACGGCGACTGGCTCGCGGGTAAGTAGCCCCGGCCGGCCATTCAGGCTGCTCAAGACGGAGGGCGTCCGGCCGGCATTCCGGTTCGGGCGCCCTTTCCGCCTGAGAGCCTTTCTTGAGCGTGGCTGCCTGCCATGTGGGATTCGATCCAGGACTTCTTCCGCGATCTCGCCGAACGGGATGCGGCGTGGAATTTCATCTACATCTACGACAACAAGGAGCTTGAGCGCGTCCTCGACGGCATGTGGGTGACACTGGAGCTCGCGGTCGTCTGCGTCGTATGCAGCGTCGTCATCGGCCTGGTCGGCGCCTGGCTGCAAGGCGCGCGCTCCCGCATCGTGCGCAGCGTCGTCCAGGGCTACATCCAGTTTTTCCGCAATACGCCGCCGCTGGTCCAGCTGATGTTCTTCTACTTCGCGCTGGGCCAGTTCACGCCGACTTTTTCGCCCGACGGCTATCTCCAGCAGCCGATTATTTCCAACATCGGCTGGGCGATCATTTCGCTGTCTTTCTTCGCCGGCGCCTTCAATGTCGAGATTTTCCGCGCCGGCATCGAGGCGGTGCCGCAATCGACCCAGGAGGCCGCCGAATCCCTCGGGATGAGCCGCTTCCAGGCCTATGTCTATGTCGTGCTGCCGCTCGCCTTCCGGGTCAGCCTGCCGTCGCTCAACAACAATCTGGTCAATCTGGTCAAGACGACGACCCAGGCGCTGGCAATCGCCGTGCCGGAACTGCTCTACCAGCTTGTCAGCATCTACAACGACTATTCGACGGCGCAGAACGCCTGCATGGTGCTGATGTTCGTCGTCTATATCACCCTGGTCGGTTTCCTGGTCTTCGGCATGAACCGCTGGGAGCGGCGGATGGTGATACCGGGGTATGGCGGGGGCGGCGGATGAGCCGGCCGATGCAGCTCTCGATGAAGCGGCGGGCCATCCCCGGCATCGATGCGCCGTCTGCAGGCGGCTTCGCTGTGCTCCGGCCGGTCAGGGTCCGGGCGGCGGGCGAGCCGGACGACTTGTTGTTCAGCCGCTGGCTGGCCCGCGCCGGGCTGTGGCTGCCGCTCGGCGGAATCGCCATCCTTGCCGCTGTGGTGATGGTCTGGCCGATGTCCGCTGCGGCGCAGAGCAAATTCACGTTCGCCGACGCCTTCGACGCGCTGATCCGCTGGCTGCCCTTCCTGGTTACGAGCGGCTTCCTGCTCAACGTGGTGATCTCGATCACCACCATGGCGATTGGCACCGTCCTCGGCGTGCTGCTCGGCCTCGGCCAGATCTCGACCAGCCGGTCCGTGCGCCGGTTCTGCTGGTTCCTCACCCAGGCGTTCCGCAACTCGCCCTGGCTGGTTCTGCTGTTCATCGTGATGCTGACCTTCCCGTTCGAGATCGTGCTCGGCGATACCGTCATCAAGATCCCGGACTGGATGAAAGCGGTGTTCGGCCTGTCTCTGCCGATCATGGCGAACATCTCGGAAGTCGTGCGCGGCGCGGTGCTTTCGGTGCCAACCGGCCAGTGGGAGGCCGCCGAATCGCTGGCCTATTCGCGCCAGCAGACCTTGTGGCGCATCATCCTGCCGCAATGCTTCAAGCGCATGATCCCGCCGTGGATGAACTGGTACGCCATCCTGACCATGGCGACGCCGCTGGTCTCGCTGCTCGGCGTCGAGGAACTCATCACCCTGTCGCGCCAGGCGATGGAGTCGGAGAACAATCATCCCGAGCTGCTGATCCCGTTCTACGGCTTCGCCCTCGTCATCTTTTTCGCCTATTGCTACCCGATCGCGCGCCTGACCCTGCGGCTGGAGCGCCGCTTCACGGTCAAACTGTAGCGGGCAAGGTGCAGGCCGAACCGGAGGACACCGGCATGACCGACGCCGCCAACGGAAACTGGACGCCCGACCGGCCGATCGTCTCGCTCAATGACGTGCACAAATCCTTCGGCGACCTGGAGGTGCTGAAGGGCATCTCCTTCGACGTCATGAAGGGCGAGGTGATCTGCATAATCGGCCCGTCCGGCTCCGGCAAATCCACGCTCATCCGCTGCGTCAACGCGCTGAACCCGATCGATTCCGGCTCGATCACGGTCGAGGGGCAGGAGGTCAACGACCCGAAGCTCAACAAGCTGGAATTGCGCAAGAAGGTCGGCATGGTGTTTCAGCAGTACAACCTGTTCCCGCACAAGACGGCGCTGGAGAATGTCATGATGGCGCCCGTCCTTGTGCTCAAGGAGGACAAGGGAAGCGTGGAGGCGCGGGCGCGGGCGCTGATCCGCAAGGTGCGCCTGGACGGCAAGGAGGACAGCTTCCCCGGCGAGCTTTCCGGCGGCCAGCAGCAGCGCGTCGCCATCGCCCGCTCGCTCGCCATGCAGCCGGACGTCATGCTGTTCGACGAAGTGACGGCGGCGCTCGACCCGGAGACGGTCAAGGAGGTGCTGGTCACGATCAAGGACCTGGCCCAGGAAGGCATGACCTGCATGCTGGTGACCCACGAGATGGGCTTTGCCCGCGAGATCGCCGACCACATCTATTTCACCGACCGCGGCGTGATCGTCGAGCACGGCCCGCCCGCCACCTTCTTCGACGAAGCCAAGGACCCGCGCACGCAGGAATTCCTGGGTCAGATTCTGTAAGCGCGCGGGGGCCGCGGCTCTGCAGGAAGCGGAACTGTACGAGCGATGTCCGGCATTAACTTCGTCATAGCCGTTACCGACGGCGACTGGTTCGAAACGCTCCGCCAGCGGCCGGACCTGGACGAAGTTAACTTCTGGTCGCCGTCCGCACAAAATTTCGCAGCTCTTAAGCCAGGAGAACTTTTCCTCTTCAAGCTGCACTGGCCACAAAACTCGATTGTAGGCGGTGGTATATTTGCGTTTGCAAATAAAATGCCTTGTTCGTTGGCCTGGGAAACGTTCCGGGAATCAAACGGAGCGCAATCGGCGCTGGGAATGCGCACCCTGATTGCCCGTCGCCGCAAGACCGATCCGAATGACAGAACGGACTTCGAAATCGGCTGTCGGATTTTGACTCAACCCTTCTTTTTTCCTGAGCACGATTGGATCCCTGTACCGTCGAGCTTCTCGCGGAACATTGTCAGATTTAAAAATATAGCACGGCCGATTCGGAAGGACTTGCGTTGTGGGACGCGGTCAACGCGCGGATGCACCGGCCGGAGAATCCAGGTATGGCCGACAGCCAAACGCGCTACGGCGAACCTGCTCTGATCCGACCGCGCCTCGGCCAAGGCGCTTTCCGGGTCCTTGTGACCGACATCTACGACCGGCGCTGCTCCGTCACGCGCGAACGGACCCTACCAGCGCTCGAAGCCGCCCATATCCGGCCGTACAGCGAGGGCGGCGCCCACGAAGCGCGGAACGGGCTGCTGCTCCGGCGCGACATCCACAGCCTGCTCGATTCAGGATATGTGACCGTTACGCCAAGCCATCATTTCGAGGTCAGTAGCCGGATAAAGGAAGAGTTCGAGAACGGGCGCGATTACTATGCGTTGCATGGCCGTTCGATCGGCGTGCCGACGCTGATCGACCACCGGCCCGATCCTCGCGTGCTCAGTTGGCACAACGAGCACTGCTTCCGCGGTTGAACTTGGGTAAACCCGAGCTCCCAATTAGATGGCTGGCGGTTCGACCCGGAGCCGGTCCGCCCCTCACCCAAACTCGCTCATGGTGAACAGGGCGTCGAGCGGCAGGCCGATTTCGGCGAGGGCGGCGCGGGCGCCCTGTTCGCGGTCGACCACGGTGAGCACGCCGAGCACCTCGCAGGGAGTCTCGCGTTGCACCGCCTCGATCGCCCTGATGACCGAGCCACCCTTCGTCGTCACGTCCTCGATCATATAAACCGCCGCGTGGCCGGCGATGTCGTGGCCCTCGATCAGTTCGCGGGTGCCGGTGTTCTTGGGTTCCTTGCGGACGTAGAAGGCGGCGATCTCGCGCCCGCCGCCGGCCGGACCGGTATCGGCGCTCATGGCGTAGCTCGCCTGGGCGATCGCGCCGACGATCGGGCAGGCGCCGAGCACCAGGCCGCCGACCGCCGTCGCCCGGCTCTCCAGCACCTTCTCCAGCATCAGGCTGCCGACCAGGCTCAGCCCCTCGGGCAGCAGCAGGGTCTGCTTCATGTCGAAGAACAGCCCGCTCTCGCCGCCCGACGCCAGCCGGAATTGCCCGCGGAGCACGGACTTCTCCGCGATCATCGCGCGCAGGCGGGACAGGCGGGGGTCGGAGGCGGGGGAGGCGAGGGTCATACCCCAAACGCCTTCATCGTTCGCTGCGCATTGCCAAGGAAAATTCGACCGTGCGAGGAATTTTCCTGTGTCTTGACATCTATTCGGCGTCCTGTCTCGCCCGTTTCAAAAGTTCCCGCAGATCGGAAAGGAGTTGCGGAACGGCGTCCTCTATCAAGTTCCAGACGGTATCGTCTTCGATATGCAGATAGCCGTGAGCCAAGCGATTCCGCGCCCCGATGATGGCGCGCCAGGGAATCTCCGGATGCGCGTTTCTGACCTCTTCAGGGACATGGGTCGCCGCTTCGCCGATGAGTTCGAGATTGCGCAGGGTGGCGTCGTAGGCCATGCCGCTGGCGACGAACGCATCCCGGTTCAGTCCCGCGGTATAGGTCCGGACCTTTTCGCCGAAGCCGATCATGTCCTCGACATAGAAACGCCACACCCGCGTCTCGCCGCCTGGATTAGACATAAATGGCCTCGCGCTCCACATAGGGGCGTAGCTCGCGGCGCAGCGCCTTGTCCGTGACCAGGTCGACGGGCCGCCCCAGCAGGTCCTCGATATAGAATTGCGCGCCGAAATACCGGCGCCACGTTGACGGGCCGTCGAAACGAACCAGAATATCGACATCGCTTTCAGCCGTCGCGCAGTCGCGGGCGAACGAACCGAACAGGGCGAGATCGGCGACGCCGAAAAGCTGTTTTAATTCCGACCGGTGCGCCCGCAGCAGGGCCAGGGTCGTCTCCCGGTTCATCGGTTCCGCGATCTGCGCATGTCTGAAGCGTTCATACGGCATCATACCAAACCACTGCCCGGCTTTGGCAATGCTTCACGGTAGGGCAGGAGACCAGGTCACTCGGCAGAGCAAGGCCAAGAAGGGTCGTGGTGCCTGTCCGGCAACAACAGGGTCTGCTTCATGTCGAAGAACAGCCTGCTCTCGCCGCCCGACGCCAGCCGGAACTGCCCGCGGAGCACGGACTTCTCCGCGATCAACGCGCGCAGGCGGGACAGGCGGGGGTCGGAGGCGGGGGAAGGGTCTTCGGAAATGGCGATCATCGGGCGTCTCGCAGGGCGGGGGATTCACCCTCAGTCCTTACAGGCGCGCCGGTCCGCCGATCAACCCGCCCGAGTCGAACGCAGGGGCAGGGCCTCGGTCTCCACCGTCGACAGGTCGAGCCGCTGCGAGGCATGGTCGATGTCGAAGCCGACCACGCCGCCCAAAGCATCGAGATCGACGTTGAGCCCGTGCGAAACCTCGCGCGTCTCCGCGCCGGGGCCGGGTTTCAACTCGATGTAGAGGCTGTCGGTCTCGGGATAGTAATGCAGCTTCATGACTCGTCCTTCCTGAACCCCCGGTCGAAGAACGCGTTGTGGACCGTTTCGCCATCGGCTGGCGTTACGACTCTGAGAATTCGCGGCACTTGCTGGCCGGGCCGCCCAACCTCGCCCCAGAAACGAACGCGGCCGTCCGACTGAGTCTCGCGATGGAGCGGCGTGGCTACAATCGCGGCACACCATGCCCGTTCGATATAGGGACGCTTGCGCAGGACTTGTTCTTCGAAATACCGCATCGTTTTCATGCGGCATCAACTACGCCATCCCCATATCTTAGCAATGATGACAGATATGCGTATCCGGCGCACCGAATTGCCTGTTACCGGTCAAATATCGACGGTCAATCCTGCTGTGAAGTGCGAGCACTCCAAATCGCCCCTCACGCCGCTTCCAGCACCCGTTCCAGCTTCTCGACCGCCGCGTCCTCGTCGAGGCCGTCGATGGCGGCGACTTCGCGGGCCAGGCGCTCGAAGGCAGCCTGGTAGATCTGGCGCTCGGAATAGGACTGGTCCGGCTGGCCGGCGTTGCGGTGCAGATCGCGGATCACCTCGGCGATCGAGACCGGATCGCCGGAATTGATCTTGGCCTCGTATTCCTGCGCCCGGCGGCTCCACATGGTGCGCTTGACACGGGACTTGCCCTTGAGCGTCTTGTAGGCCGTGTTCATCACCGCAGTATCGGCGAGCAGCCGCAGGCCGGACGTATCCGCCTTGGCGACCGGAACGCGCAGGGTCATCTTCTCCTTGGGAAATTCAATAACGAACAAATGCAGTTGCTGACCGGCGATCTCCTGCTTCTCGCTGCCGGTAATCCGCCCGACGCCATGGGTCGGATACACAACATAATCACCTTTCTTGAATTTGGATTTGACAGCCATTCCGCACCCCACCTTCGTTGTTTCGACTGCATTGCCGCACCGGCGACAAAAAAGCGCCGAACATCGGAAAACTCCGCGGGCGGCGCCGGCCTGTACTCCCCGCAGAAGCGCCCTGCCGCAAGCCGCAGCCGAACACCCCTCCGGATGTCTCTAAGCTACCACAAAAGAATGAAAAATTCCAGTTTCGCAGGTCAGGCCGAGTGGGGCAGATTGAAGCTGTCGGCCGCCGACTGCGCCACTCACCCATGCGCCAGACGCAATCCTGTCCGCGATACCGGCCCGGCAATCTGGCGTGGCGACCCGATGCGCCTGCCGCCAATACGCGTTCGGACAGCCCGGACGCCGACCTCCCCGCCTCTTCCGCAAATTTCCCAAGAATGCAGCGGCGGCAACGGGGATGCAGCGCGCGTTCGACACCGGCCGCGGTGCGGCAATGCGCTTCCGGCCGCGCGCAGGCCAGCTGCGACCGGCTATCCGCCGATTCGAGGATTCGGCAGCATCGCCGTTGCGGGAATCCCGCGCAGGCCGTTCCCTACTGTGCGGCCGGCTGGTCGCTGAAATGGTCCTCGAACTTGTTGGCGACGTCCTTCCAGTCGTCGGCGTCCGCGGGCTGTTCGCCCTTGCGGTTGATGTTGGGCCATTGCTCCGCATAAGTGCGGTTGACCTCCACCCAGCGCTCCACGTCCGGTTCGGTGTCCGGCAGGATGGCTTCGATCGGACATTCCGGTTCGCACACGCCGCAGTCGATGCACTCGTCCGGGTGGATGACCAGCATGGTCTCGCCTTCGTAGAAGCAGTCCACCGGACAAACTTCCACGCAGTCCTGATACTTGCACTTGATGCAGGTTTCGGTGACGACATAGGTCATTCGAAATTTCTCCTCCCGGCATCGATCCGGAACTGTCACATGACGATGCCAAGCGGCTTATCGTGGCGCCGCGCCGGTTTCAAGTCTCTTTCGTTACCGGGCAGCGGCAAAACCGGCATTCCCTTGTTTGCCGCAGCGGTGCCGGCGGCCCGGCGGGCATGACGGCCCGGTTCGCAGACCGACGCCGGTTCGCCCCGGCCGCATCGCGCAACCGCGAACCGATCGCCGCGGTCGTGCTGCCGCGCCTGCCCCGGGGGGCGAGGGTATTCGAGATCGGGAGCGGCACCGGTGAGCATGCGGTGCATATGGCGGCGCTGCGGCCGGATACGCATTGGCAGCCGTCCGATCCCGATCCGGCCAGCCGGGAGAGCATCGCCGCCTGGACGGCCCATGCCGGCCTCGCCAACGTCGCGCCGCCGCTCGACCTGGATGTCCGCCGCCGGCCCTGGCCGGTCGGGACGATTGGGACGGCCGACCTCGTCCTGTGCTGCAACACGATCCATGTCGCGCCGTGGGATTGCACCGTGGCGCTGTTCGAAGGCGCAGACACGCTGCTCGGCCCGGGCGGCCTACTGACGCTCTACGGCCCGTTTAAGCGCGGCGGCGGCCACACATCGCCCGGTAACTGCGCCTTCGACGCCAGCCTGCGCCGCCAGAATCCGGCCTGGGGCATCCGGAACATGGAGGACGTGGCCCTGCTTGCGGCGCAAGGCGGCCTCGCTTTCGCCGAAGCCGTGGCCATGCCGGCCAACAATTACTGCGCGATCTTCGAAAAGGCCGGTTCTGGCGCCGGCCTCTGAACTGGCATCGGCCCGGCGCGACCGGCCGGCAAAAAAGGCCACGAAACCGCCGCAATCGATCACGGGATTGCCGCGATTCGCCGATATTCCTGCCACAGGCCGGCGGCACGGTCGGACCGGTCGATACGGCGCAGACCCCGGTGCCGGTCGGCCGACCGGAGCGGTTGCCACGAACCGGCCGGGACATGGCGGAACGGAGATCGGGCGGCACGATCCCTTAACCGCACTCCCGCCCTTCTCCGGGAAAGCCGCGGCGCTATCCTCCCCAGGCGCCGCGGTTTTTTCGTTTGTCCCCGCGATTATTGTCCGGGCCGCGGTTGCCGGCTTGACAGAACGGCAGCGGATTGCACCATCCGCGTCCGGCGGCGGGTGCGGTCCGCCGGATTCGGATCCGGACTAAGGCGGGACGGCGGCGGTGTTCCAACGGCTCTACGGCTGGACAATGGCGAAGGCGGCGCATCCGCACGCCTTCTGGTGGCTCGTCGCGTTTTCCTTCGCCGAAGCGACCTTCTTTCCCCTGCCGGCCGACGTCCTGCTGATCCCGATGGTCCTGGCCGTGCGCGCTCGGGCTTGGCGGCTGGCGCTGGCCTGCACCGTGGCTTCGGTGGCGGGCGGCTGCTTCGGCTGGCTGATCGGCTATTTCGCCTTCGAGGAGCTCGGCCGGCCCCTGCTCGAACTCTACGGCGCGATGGACAAGATGGCGCTCGCCAGGGCGGAATACGACAAATTCGGCGAACTGTTCGTCGCCATCGGCGCGGTCACACCGGTGCCCTACAAGGTCGTGACCATCGCCAGCGGCTTCTTCCAGATGGACCCGGCGAGCTTCGCGCTGGTCTCGCTGATCGGCCGTGGCGTGCGCTATTTCGCCGTCGCCGGCGCCGTCTACCTGTTCGGCCCGCTCATCGAGCGGTTCATCAACCGCAACGTGAAACTCGCCTTCGCGGTCTTCGCCGCACTGCTGCTCGGCGGCTTCGTGTTGGTCGCCTGGGTGCTGTAGCTAGCTAAATCTGGGTGCTCGATTCGACGGCGATCGCGCGCGGTCGGTCACGTCGTAGAGCGCTTCCCTGTCCGAGATATCGACGTTGGGTGGCCTGTCCCCGGTCACGGTCTTCAGTTGCAGCTGGAACGGCGGCTTGCCATCATATTCCGCCGCAAGCCGTGCGCGTAATCCCCTCCCGCGCTACTTGTTCTTTGGCCAAGCGCATCACTCGATTGTTCAGATTGAGCGCGGTTTTCATCGCAGGTACCGTGCTGGTGCGCACATGGTTGAACAATTGTCGACCGTAAATTACCAATGAAAGTCGCTGCGTAAGGAACTGTGTAACGCATCGGAGTGCGGCCGAAACAATGATGGTAAACTTCCCAAGGCAGTAGTAACCGATATTGTGCCACGGGACCATGATCGCCCAAAGCCCGGTTGTCGAAAGGGGCCGCCACCTAAGCAGGTAGAGAGCTAATATTCGTCAATTGCCCAAGCCCGCCATTAGGATCATCAACCTATGTGTCTTAGCTGATATCTTCGCACTAACCTTCGTATTAAATTTCTTCGACAATTCGTTCAATACGATGCCGAAACACGTTCACAAATCGATTGGATCGATCTGCAAGGAACGTTTTAATTTCTGTTCGATAAATCGGATCTCTTAGATTTGGAAAATTCTTGCCCGAAGAAACAGAGTGCTTTCCTTTTTCCGAATCCCATGACACCGGTATACCAAGTTCCGCTTCTATCCGGACCTTATCTTTCGAAAGATGTTCAAATATACGATCTGCCAGGTTGCCGCGCGTGAAGGTTAGAAACACCCCTGCACGATTATCCTTCTGATAGAAGTAGAGTGTAATCCAGGCATTAGCGCCTTTAGGCATTTGAAGAAATACATTTCCGACTTTCGTCTCTTTCGGGGGTGGTTGGTCTGGGTCATCTAATTCCAGATCGCCAATAAATTCCCGCCAGAAATAGCGGTAGAATTTCTCCAAGTCGCTTAGTTCCCGTTCCGGATCATCGTTGTCGTTATCATCTGCTGCGACAAGACCCTCCGATTCGAGGCTCACAACCGTGCGTTTCGCGATAAGAGATTGGGCGAGAACGCGTGGCTGAACTAGGCGCCGTCCTTCAGGCATATCGTACACAGCAACTTCGACAAGTCCAAACGTGAAGCGAAGTGTGCCATGCTGCTCCAGGAAATCCGTGATTGCAGCTACTCCCTCCCGGATGCCGTCGCCGCAGATTAGCAACAGAAACCGTCCTTGCCGAAGACTTCGGGACAATTCATCGACGAAATCGGCTTCGTCTAGGTCCATGGCGGTGTCGGCAACAATTTCGTACAGTGCGTTGCCGGAACGTCCGGTGCGCCGCGATACTTCCCGCTGTAAATCTTCGTATGCCCAGCGACTCAGCTCCTTCGCATAGTCGAGGATTTGCCCGACGACTTCGCGCCTCGCCTGCGGGTTCCGCCAGAGCTTAGTTTCTAGAATGACGAGCTTTCCCTCAGGTGTTGCGTATAGCGCGTCTATGGGCCCTACCGGCGTATTCAATTCGGTGCAAATCGGTACCGCATTGGCAAACGAACGATCTATTTCAGCGATTGGAAGTGCACTCGGATGTGCAAACATTAGATCCTGTAGCCAAGCTTCATCATATTTTTTCGAAGTTATTAGCAGTTTTTCTGATTTTCCGTTGAGACCAATAATGATAGGCGCAGCATGCTGTGAGGACAAATCCTAGACCTCCAAGTTGTTCGAATTTTGGGTCGACATGTAATGTCAACTAATGTGTCCGGATAGTTTTGAGCAGCAAATCAATTTCCAACGCGAGTGTATCGTCCAAAGGGCAATCCACTTCTTCTAGGCGGTCCGCCGTAGAGTTACGTTGTGGACGGCCGGCGCCTTTGCCCGCGTCACCCGCGCCGCGCAGAATTTGAAGCCGGGGATCTTGCCCACGGGATCGAGCTGCGGCGTGGTCAGCAGGTTGGCCGGGGCGGCGGTGTAGCAGAAGGGGATGAACACGGTGCCGGCGGGCACGGCGGTATCCATGCGCGCCGCCAGGTCGATCGTCCCGCGCCGGGTCTCGACCCTTACCGGTTCGCCCGGCGCGATGCCGAGGCGCTGCAGGTCGGCCGGGCTGAGGGAGGCGACCGCCTCCGGCTCCAGCGCGTCCAGCACCGTCGCCCGGCTGGTCATGGCGCCGGTATGCCAGTGTTCGAGCTGCCGGCCCGTGGTCAGGATCATCGGATAATCGCCGTCCGGCACCTCGGCGGGCGGTTGCGGCGCGGCCGGCACCAGCCTGGCGCGGCCGTTCGCAGTCGGGAAACCGTCGCCGAACACGATCTCTTCGCCCGGCCGGTCGGGCGCCGCGCTCGGATAGGTCACGGCGCTTTCGCGCTCCAGACGCTCCCAGGAGATATTGTCGAGGGACGGCATGGTCTGCGCCATCTCGGCGTAGACATCGGCGGCGCTCCCATAGTTCCAGTCGAGTCCCATGCCCCGGGCGATTTCCTGGATGATCCAAAGGTCGTGCCGCGCCTCGCCGGGCAGGGCGAGCGCCTGCCGGCCCATCTGCACCTGCCGGTTGGTGTTCGTGACCGTGCCGGTCTTCTCCGGCCAGGCCGAAGCCGGCAGGACGACATCGGCGTGCCAGGCCGTCTCGGTCAGGAACAGATCCTGGACCACCAGATGGTCGAGTTTGGCCAGTGCGGCGCGGGCGTGGGCGGTGTCCGGGTCGGACATCGCCGGGTTCTCGCCCATGATGTACATGCCGTCGATCTCGCCGGCGAGGATGGCATTGACGATCTCGACCACCGTCAGGCCGCGCTTTGGATCGAGCGTGCCGCCCCACAGGTCCTGGATCGGCGCGCGCAGGTCGGCGTCTTCGACCGACTGGTAATCGGGCAGGAACATCGGGATCAGGCCGGCGTCGGACGCGCCCTGCACGTTGTTCTGCCCGCGCAGCGGATGCAGGCCGGTGCCCGGCCGGCCGACCTGGCCGGTGATCAACGAGAGCGCGATCAGGCAGCGGGCGTTGTCGGTGCCGTGGACGTGCTGGGAAATGCCCATGCCCCAGAAGAGGATCGCCCGCTCCGCCCGGGCGAACTTGCGGGCAACCGTGCGCAGCTCTTCGGCGTCGATGCCGCAGACCGGCGCCATCTCCTCCGGCGTGAAGGGCCGGATGTGCTCGGCGAAAGCCTCGAAGCCCTCGACCTGGGCCTGGACATACTGCTCGTCGTAAAGCTTCTCCGTCACGATCGTGTTGAGCATTGCATTCAGCAGCGCGACATCCGTCCCACCCTTGAACTGCAGCATGTGGCTGGCGTGGCGGCCGAGCGCCTGGCCGCGCGGATCGGCGACGATTAGGGTCGCGCCGCGCCGCGCCGCCTGTTTCAGATAGGTTGCGGCGACCGGATGGTTCTCTGTCGGGTTGGCGCCGATGACGAACACGACGTCGCTGTCCTTGCAGGCGGTGAACGGCGCGGTGACGGCGCCGGAGCCGATGCCTTCGAGCAACGCCGCGACCGACGAGGCGTGGCAGAGCCGGGTGCAGTGGTCGACATTGTTGGTTCCGAAACCGGCGCGCACCAGTTTCTGGAACAAATAGGCTTCCTCGTTGGAACCCTTGGCCGAGCCGAATCCGGCAAGGGCGTTCGGCCCCTTCTCGTCCCGGATCCGGCGCAGGCCGCCGGCGGCGCGGGCCAAGGCTTCCTCCCAGCTCGCTTCGCGGAAGTATTCCAGCGGGTTGGCCGGGTCCATGACGATGTCGGCCGATTTCGGCGCGTCGTCGCGCCGGATCAGCGGTTCGGTCAGGCGTTGCGGACTGTGGGCATAGTCGAAGCCGAACCGGCCCTTCACGCACAAGCGCTGTTCGTTGGCCGGGCCGTCACGCCCGTCGACCGAGAGCAGCTTGCCGTCCTTCAGATTGTAGGTGATCTGGCAGCCGACGCCGCAATAGGGGCAGACGCTCTCAACCCGCTCATCCGGAAATCCGGTGCGCACACCCGCATCGTCCAGCAGGTTGGCCGGCATCAGCGCGCCGGTCGGGCAGGCCTGCACGCACTCGCCACAGGCGACGCAGGTGCTGCCGCCCATCGGATCGTCCATGTCGAACACGATTTTCGAGCCATGGCCGCGCAGGGCCATGCCGATGACGTCGTTCGCCTGAACTTCGCGGCAGGCCCGGACGCACAGGTTGCAATCGATGCAGGCGTCCAGATGCACCGCCATCGCCGGGTGGCTGACATCGGGCGCCGGGGATTCGCGCGGCGGCAGGCGGCTTTGCTCCAGATCGACCCGGCCGGTCCAGTGCCAGAATTGGCTTTCGGGATCGTGCGCCTGCGCCTTCGCCGGCTGATCAGCCAGCAGCATCTCGAACACCATCTTGCGCGAGGCTTTGGCCCGGTCGGAAGCGGTGTGGACCGTCATTCCATCCACTGGTTCGCGGATGCAGGAGGCGGCGAGCACGCGCTCGCCCTCGACCTCCACCATGCAGGCGCGGCAGTTGCCGTCGGCGCGGTAGCCCGGCTCGTCGGCATAGCAGAGATGCGGAATTTCCGTGCCCAGGCGGTCCGCGACCTGCCAGATCGTCTCGCCCGGCGCAGCCGTGACGGTCTCTCCGTCCAGCGTGAATGTAATCGCTTCGCTCATGGTGCGATGCTTATGCCCGTCTCATCGCCGTTCCAGCGGCGTCGCAAGGGTAAACGTCGCGTGAAGCATGACTCCAGCGCGGCTTCAAGGGGCAATCACGGGATCGGGACAAATGAAACGACACAGGTAAAAGACCGGTCGAGACCGGTTCGATGTCCAGAAAGCCGAACGCGGTCTCACCGCCCCGAATACACGCCCTGGCGCTTCTCCAGCATGGCGTTGACCGCTTCCAGATGGTCCTCGCTGTGATGGCACATCGCCTGGTTGACCGCGGCGGTCTCGAGAAAGCTGGGCAGGTCCATCTTGACCGCGGCGCGCAGCAGGCGCTTGGCCTGGCGGACCGTCTTCGGCGGCTTCGAGGCGATGACGTTCGCCAACGCCCGGGCTTCGTCCATCAGCGCTTCCGGCTCGACGACCTTCATGCACAGGCCCCGGCGATAACCTTCCTCCGCCTTGATCGGCCGGCCGGTGAAGGACATTTCCGCCGCGACCTCCCACGGCACGCGCCGGGGCAGGAACCAGCTTCCGGCGTCGCCGGCGATCAGGCCGAGGCTCACGAACACCTCGCCGAACAGCGCCGTCGTCGAGGCGATCCGCATATCGCACATGAAGGCGAGGTCGCAGCCCGCCCCCATCGCCGGGCCGTTGACCGCCGCGATCGTCGGAACGTCGAGCGCATAGAGCGCCAAGGGGATCTGCTGGATGCCGTACATATAGCCTTCGGCGACATGCTGCGGCGGGCCGCCGAACATGCCGGCGCGGTCGCGCATCGCCTTGACGTCGCCGCCGGAGGAAAAGGCCGTGCCGGCGCCGGTCAGGACGGCGACCGAGATGTCCGTGTCGCGCTGCACCCGTCCGATCGCGCCCACCAGGGCGTCTATCATCGCCGGGTCGGAGACCGGGTTGCGCCGGTCCGGATCGTTCAGGGTGATCGTGGCAACGCGGCCGGCCGTTTCATAGAGGACCAGATCTGTGGACATGGAACGTCTCGCAATTGAACGAATATCGGAACCGGGTCATCGAACAGCTGCCGGCGGCCACGAGTGTCATCCGTGGTCGTGCATAGCCGTCCGGGGCGCGGGCGGACGCCGTCGCAGCGATGCGCAACCGCGCCTAATTCTTCGCCATCGACTCGTAGAAGTTGACCAGCTTTATGACTTGGCCGGCGTCCAGCCGCCCGAGCGGGCCGTCGCTGTAGCTCGACAGGACCACCTTGCCGGTCTCGCCGTTCACGACGAATTCCGAAGGCTGGATGATCTGGCGCCGATCCTCCCACCAGGAGCCCAGCGTATCTGCGATGTCGCGGGTCACGCCGTAGCCGAAGGGGAAACCCTTGCCGTCGGCGATTTTCTCTGCGTTGTCGATGTCGTCGACGCTCGCGGCGACCACGGACGCGTTGGCCGCGCGCAATTCGTCAATCTGTCTGCCGAAGCCATCCAACTGATGGCGGCAGTACGGTCACCAATGCCCCCGATAGAACAGGATGACCCGATATTTTCCGCTCAGGTCATCGGGTAGGCGCATTTCTCCGCCATCGACCAGATTGATCGACAGTTCCGGAAATGTGGCGCCGATACCGAGTTTCTCACCCATGCCGGCTATTACTCTTTCTGAGGTTGAAAGTAGTGCGGTTGTGCCGGTATTCGGCGCCGAGGGCAAGAGGCTGCTTTGGCCTACACCAACAGGCCCAGCCGCTCCGCCGCCGCCAACGCCAGCACGGCGCCGATCAGGACGATCGCCCCGCCGCCTGCGATGCCTGCGGCCCGGTGGGCCGGATTGCCGTACCTGGCCAGAGCGGGATTTGCACCGGCAGCGCGTGCCGCGCCGCGCCGCGCGTAAATCGCCGCCAGACCGATCGCCGATACGGTGATCGCCACGCCCAGCGCCATGACCAGCGCGCCCAGAACGCCGACGATGAAGATGCCGTTGGCCAGCGTGAACAGCAGCACGATCACCGCGCCGGTGCAGGGCCGCAGCCCGGCGGCGACGGCCGCGGTGACCATGATCCTGCGGCCCGGCTCCGCCGGTCCGGAAGCGCCATGCTCATGATCGTGATGCCCGCCCGGCCCATGCGTGTGAGAACAGCCGCGGCCAACGATGCCGCCCCAGACCATCCACAGGCCGAGCAGCACGATCAGCCCGTGGCTGGCCAGTTCGACCCAGGTCGCGTTGCCGATCAGCTCCAGCGTGCCGGCATCCAGCGCCAGGGCGAACAGGCCGACCAGGCCGATCGCCACCAGCGCCTGGGTCAGGGCGATCAGGCCGCTCATCAGCACGCCGTCCCGGGGCCGCGCCCGGTTGGCGAGGAAATAGGCGGCGACGACGAATTTGCCGTGGCCCGGCCCGGCGGCGTGGAACAGGCCGTAGAGGAAGGAGAGCAGCAGGATGGCGAGCACCGGCGCAATGGCGCCGCCCGTCTTGTAGGCCGCGACCTGCCGGGCGATCTCGTCGTTCAGCCGCCGCTGCCAGCGCGCCACCGTCTGGACAAAGCGTTGGAGCGCGGCGGGCGGCCGGAAGCCCGGCGACCGGGCCTCCGGTGCAGCTGGCACAGCGCCCGGCTTCGCCGGTGCGCCCTTTGGATCGAGCCCGAACGGGTTCTGCGCCGCCGCGGGCGCCGCCGCAGTCGCCGGAATTCCGCCGGCGAGTACCGTCAACAGCAGGATCCACAGGACGACGCGGTGCAGGACCCTGCGGTCCGGTATCATCGACGCATGCATACGCATTCAGTTGGGACCGACATGGTGGTACGCGGCTGCGGCTTTCGCGAAATTGCGCGGGAAATCAACCGGCAGGACAGTCGAATGTGAGCATTTGCGGCACGACCAGGTCGAAATAGATCGGGTTTTCGAAGTCGTCCCGCATGACCGTCCTGCATCCGGTCGGGGCAACGCCGGCGAAGGTCACGGGGTTTTGCTTCGGGATCTCGACGGCGACATAGTAGGTCTTGTCGACGAACAGGAAGGCCGGATTGTCGGCGCGCAGATCGATTGGCCGCGGCAGCGGCACCTTGAAGCGGTAGGTGAGCCGGCTGTCTTCTACCGCAGCGGCGAAGCCGGTGACCCTGTCGAGCTTCAGTTCCTCGCGACCGATCCGCACAACGGTGAAATAGTTGAAATCCTTCAGCGCGTCGAAAGCGCCGCGGCGCACCAGTTCCGCTTCGCCGGCGTCCAGCTTGCCGTCCCGGTTCCGGTCGAAGGCATGGATCACTACCCCGCCGAATACCGCATCGAAGGTCCAGTGCTGGCTGATCGCCGCTACCTTGCCGCCCTCCATGTGGAACACGACCCGTGCGTCGATGAAGATATGCGGGTGGGCGGCGACAGGCCGGACCATGCCGATCGCCCCGGCGAACAAAGTGGCGACAATCAACAGGATTCGCATGCAGAACTCCGTGCGGGCGGCAGGTAGCGCGGCAGAATTGCCGAACCGGCGCCGGGCAAAGGAAACCGTGGCGAGACAGTGCCGTCAGAAGCCGTCATTCCGCTTTCGCTTCGCTGCCGCGGACAGGTCGGCCGGATGATGTAGAGTACCCCATCCCGAAGCCGAATGCATCATGACCGGAACGCCCCCGAATTGGACCTATCCGACGTGACCGACGAAGGCGGTGCAAGACAACTCCTGATCGTCGGCCATGTGCCGTCGGACAACACGCGGCGGCTGCGCGACGCCGCGGCGGCAGCCGCGCGCGACGCCCTTGAAGGCGGCACCGTGAATGTCCTCGCGCAAAACCCGTTCGAGACCCGGCCGGAGCATGTGCTGGCCGCCGGCGCCGTAATTCTGGGGACGACGGAAAATCTCGGCTATATGAGCGGCGCGCTGAAGGACTTCTTCGACCGCTGCTACTATCCCTGCCTGGAGCATACCCAGGGCCTGCCCTACTGCCTCTATATCCGCGCCGGCCATGACGGGACAGGCACACGGCGCGGCGTCGAGACGATCGTCACCGGCCTGCGCTGGCGCGCGGTGCAGGAGCCGCTGATCTGCCGCGGTGAATGGGACGAAGCCTTCGTCGGGCAGGTCGCCGAGATCGGCGCCGCGATGGCAGCCGGATTGGAGGCAGGGATTTATTGACGCCCGCCTTTCCTGCCCGTCAGTCAAGCGCCTTGGCCGGCACGCTGCGCAGATATTCCGCAATCGCCCGGCGATCGGCGTCCGTCAGCTTCGAGGTAACGTTGGCGACGACTTCTTCCATTTCGCTACCCATCACGTCGCCGGAAGGCGTTACGCCGGTTTGCAGGGCGAACACGATCTCCTCGGGGCTCCAGGAACCGATGCCCTTTTTTTCGTGCGGCGTGATGTTGGGGGCGCCGCCGATCTTGGTCTTGCCGTCGCCATAGTCCGGCGCGCCGGCCAAGCGAACGCTGTTGCGCAAGCCGCCCAGAATGTTGCGCCGGGTGTGGCATTCGCCGCAATGCGCCGGGCCGGTCACGATATAGGCGCCGCGGTTCCAGCTGCGCGATTTGCCGGGGTCCGGGCGGTAGCGGCCCGGCTCCAGGAACATCAGTTTCCACAGGCCGAGGGCCGGTCGAACCGAATAGGGAAAGGCCAGCCGGTGCCCGGCGGTCCGGCTGGCTACCGGCGGAATCGATTTCAGATAGGCCCACAGATCGCGCAGGTCCTGCGGCGTCATCCTGGTGTAGGAGACGTAGGGAAAGGCCGGGTAATAGTGCCGCTCATCGGGCGACAGGCCGAGGGTCATGGCGCGAATGAAATCCGATTCCATCCATCTGCCGAGCCCGGTTTCGGTATCCGGCGTGATATTCGGCGAGACGAAGACGCCGAAAGGCGAGGCGATCTCACGCCCGCCGGCGAGCGGCGTGCCGCCCTTGCGGGTGTGACAGCCCGCGCATCCGGCCATGGCGAAGAGATAGGCGCCGCGAGCGGCGTCGGACGTCGCCGGATCCGGCCCGGCCTTGGGCATCTGCCAGATCAGCGACGGAAAGAAGGCGGGAATGCTGGCGGCGAACACCGCCACCGCGGCGAGGAAAAGCAAAAGCCTGATCAGGCGCATGAGGGCGGCGGGTTCGTCTGTAGCGGATCGGGCGCCGACAGCCGTCGAAGGGATCGTTGCCGGCAGGCTTGGGGACCTCACCAACAACAGTGCCACGCTGCGGCATGTACACAAATAACTCTTTCGTCCAGAAACGAAAAATCAAGACAAAGTGACGGTGCGAATCAATGCTGGCCCCGGGATGAATCGATACACATCGCAAACCGCGGTAAAACGCTATCGCTGGACCTCCGTCGCAGCGGTGTCGCGCGCTTGGGGGCCTTCGTCCTGCGGGGCCTCAAGTTGCGGCGTTTGGAGTTCTTCTTCCGGTTCATCGGCCACGGGTCGGCTGCTCAACAGCGGCGCCAGCAACCCGGACGCCGCGTCGAACGCGGCCATCGCGGTCAGCAGGAGGAAGGCCGAGGTGCCGAACCCGCCGACCAACAGGAACAGTGCCGCGCCGCCGGCCAGCCACAGGATCGCGAGCAGGCGGTAACCCAGAGTCCTGCCGCCGGCGCGCGCGGTTTTCAGGGTCTCGAATGCCAGCGCCGTCAGGCCGACCAGAAGGAACAGGGTGCCGAAATCGACCGGCCATGCTTCAGTCGACGGCAGGGGGATCGTCCAGGCGGGCTCGACCAGAAACGCCGCCATCCGGAAATCGGCCGGGCCGAGCACCGGGCCCAGCAAGGCGAAACCGGCATAGGTGGCCATCACAAGGCCGATTGAGGATATGAGCCTGAACATCGCGGTTTCCGGGCTTGGGCGGCGTGAGCGCGACGGGCGGCCGGATAACCGGCCGCCGCCGGCCTAATGACGTCAGTACAGCTTCCGCGTACCCTCATTATAAGTGCGGTCGGCCTCTTCCGGATCGCCGGCCAGCCCGGCCATTTCGTGGACCATGCGGCCGCCGCCGGGCAGGATGCCGCGGTCCGGCTTGCTTGCCTCGTCCCACAGACGCGCCCGGCGCAGGGCGCGGTTGCAGTGGATATAGGCCTCGCGCACGGCCACGCGGATCGCTATCAGGGCCGGTTTGCCGCCCATCGCCAAATCTTCCAGCAAGGCAGGATCGTCGGTCAGGGAAGCCCGGCCGTTGAGGCGCAGGGTCTCCTCGAAGCCCGGGATCATGAAGATCGCGGAGACTTCGGGGTTTTCGAGAATATTGGTGAGCGTATCGAGCCGGTTGTTGCCCGGCCGGTCCGGAATCAGGATCGTCCGGTCATCGACGACGTGTACGAAGCCCGGCCGGTCGCCGCGCGGCGAGACATCGCCTGGGCCGCCATCCGCCGCTGCCGTGCCGATCACGAGGAAGGGCGCGTGGGCGATGAAAGTCCTGCAATGGACGTCTAGCCGTTCGATCACCTTGCGGCGCGCCCGTTCCCCCGGCGCGCGATAGCGCGCGCGCAGGGCGTCCAGGCTGTCGATAGCGCCCACGTTCAGCGCTGAAGCGCGGCCGCGCCGGATTCCGGGGCGGCCAGGAAAACGGGTATACCGATCATGGCGGTATTTTCGCCCTGCGAAGCGCGCCGATGCAAGGTGCATATCGCGAGGCCCCGCAAATCGAGAGAAGGAACCGGAAGGTCAGGCGCCGCGCATCGGGCCGGGCGGCAAAATCTCGGCAGTTGGCACGGCGGCGAAATCGGGTATCTCTACCGCGCCGGGACGGTAGCGGCCCGAACCTACGCAGACGACACCTCATCGCCCAGGAAGAATACCATGACCGACTCCCACTCCGCCGGCCCGATCTGGCAATGGTCCGCTCCGGCCATCGCGGCTTCCATTCGCAAAGGGGACATCTCGGCGGCCGAAGCGGTCGAGGCCCATTGCGCGCGGATGGACGTGGTCAACCCCGCGCTCAACGCTGTCGTGATCGACCTGCGCGACGACGCCAGGGCCACAGCGGCGCAGGCGGACGCCGAACGGGCGGGCGGTAAACCGCTCGGCCCGCTGCACGGCGTTCCGGTCACGGTCAAGACCAATGTCGACTACAAGGGCCAGGCCAACACCAATGGCATCACTGCCTTCCGGGACGTTATTGCGCCGGACGATTCGCCGGTCGTCGCCAATCTGCGCAAGGCGGGCGCGATTGCGATCGGCCTCACCAACACGCCTGAATTCTCCTTCCGCGCCTTTACCGACAACCCGCTGCACGGGCTGACCAGGAACCCGTGGAGCCCGCTACACAATCCGGGCGGCTCTTCGGGCGGCGGCGGCGCGGCGGTGGCGGCGGGCATCGGCGCCATCGCCCACGGCAACGATATCGGCGGCTCGCTGCGCTTCCCGGCCTGGTCGAACGGCCTGGCCACGATCAAGCCGACCCTCGGCCGGGTGCCGGCCTACAACCCGAGTGCAGCTGTGGAGCGGCCGCTTCTGGCACAGCTCATGTCGGTGCAGGGGCCGATGGCGCGCGAGGTCGCGAGCGTGCGCCTCGGCCTGCAGGCGATGGCGGCGCGCGACTGGCGCGACCCGTTCTGGTGCCCGGTGCCCCTTGAGGGGCCGAAGCCGGAGAGCCCGGTCCGGGTGCTCTACGCGCAGCCGGACGACGACATGGATTGCGATCCCGCCGTCATGGCCCAGGTCGACACCGCGGCGGACATGCTGGCGGACGCCGGCTATACCGTCGAGAAAGGGCAGGCGCCGCGCCTCAGGGAAACCTGGCAGGTGTGGATCGACATCCTGATGGCCGAAGTTCAGACCCTGCAGCGCGAGGTCATCGACCAGGTCGCCTCGCCGGCGCTCACCGACACGCTGGACGCCTATATCGGCTTCTCCAACCCGCTCGACCTCAAGGGCTACATGACGGCGATCGCCCAGCGCTCTGCGCATGTGCGCGAATGGATGGCGCAGATCGAGGAAACGCCGATTGTCCTGACCCCGGCCTCGGTCCAGCCGGTCAACCTGCTGAACGAGGATCAGGAAAGCCCGCGGCGGGTTTACGAGATCTTCACCGCCGCGCGCTTCATCTCGGCGCTCAACCTGCTCGGCCTGCCCTGCGCCATCGCGCCGGTCGGCACGCTGAACGGCTTGCCCAACGCCTGCCACATTGTCGCCAGCCGTTTCCGCGAAGACCTCGCCCTCGACGCCGCCCAGGCGATCGAGGACCGGGTCGGCGTCCTGTGCCGGGAGTTGTGGGCGCGGGAGGGATAGGGCAGATTCCTCGGAAAGAATTTTTTTACCCCGGCCCCCGAGCCGGGGTCCAGAGTCGCACGACGGGCGATGCGCTCAGAGATCGGCGGCAGAGATTTCGCAACCCTGCAATCCAATCCACGCCCCGCCGCGAAAATTAGCTGTCACCCAGACTTGGATCCACCGCTTTGACCTGTTGCCCTGTGCCCCGGACTAAATTCGGGGCGGCATCATTGGTTATTTGGCATCGACGAACGAGCGGCGTTTACAAAATTTCCGGCTTCCCCGTGCCGCATGAACACGCCGTCGATCTGGAGCTGGCGGGCGATGTGGCGGCTGAAATAGCCCGGGATGAAGAGGTGAGAGGCGTAGCCGAGCCGCTCCATGCGGTCCAGTAGGACACGCCAGTCGGTCTCGCCATCGTAGATCGGCTCGATGGACATTTCGAGCTGCCAGCCGACGATGCGCGCCATGACGGGTTCCGCGCCATCGAGCACCGCACTTTCGTAGCCCTGGGTGTCGGCCTTGACGAAAACGGTGTCGCTGGCGCGCACATGGTCGCCGAATACGCTCACCAACCGGCGCAGCGGCACGGTCTCCTGCCCGACCATGGCCGAGCTGGGGGTGAAGCGCATCGCGCTCTCGGCGAGCGGCAGGGCGGAACTCATGTCGGTCTCGGCGGAAATGTTGAGCGCGATCTCGCCATCGTCCCGGCCGAGCGCCATGGCCGGTGCAACCTGCCAGTTGCCGTCGGCCATTGCTGTTTGCTCCAGCGCCGGGCGGACAGCGGATTGCGGCTCAAAGGAGACGATCCGGCCGGTCCAGCCGGCGCGGCGCAGATAGCCGCCGTATTCGCCCTTGTGCGCGCCGATATCGAGCACGAGGGTGACACCGAAAAAGTCGAGGATCGTGACCAGATTGTCCCAGTGGGACGGCTTCGGCCTCGAATCGTTCGGACGGCTCATGCCGAGGCCTCCTGCCGGGTTTTTCCGTCCGACGGATTGCGGCCGAGCCGCCACAGTACCAGGGGGCCGAACACCACGCCGAGCGCGATGGTGGCGAAGGCGACCAGCCAGCCGAACTCGGACGCACCGCCGGCGAGGTCGAGCGCGACGCCGACCGCCGCGGCGCCGAGAAAACCGGCGCCGAAGCCCAGGGTCGAATGCACCGCCATCGCGGCGCCCCGGCGCCCTGCCGGCGCGGCGGCCACGGCGCCGGCGGTCAGCGAGGCCGAATCCGCCACCACCGGGATGCCGTAGAACAGCCCGACCAGGCAGACCAGCCAATAGGGCCCGCCTGCAAACGCACCGAGGATGACCGCCGTGACGGCGGAGAGCAGCATGATGCAGACGATGGTGCGCCGCCGACCGGCGCGCATGGCGATCTCGTTGCCCAGGATGCTGGCCGGCACGCCGACCAGGCCGATCACGGTCGCAACGACCGTGGGCGCGAGCCAGGGCGGCGCACCGCCTTCCTGCGCCGCGACCCAGGTGAGATAGGCGACCAGCCAGCCGCGCAGCGCGAACAGTTCCCAGACATGGCCGGCATAGCCGAGGACATACATCATGGTCGGCCGGTCGCGCAGCACGGGGCGGATGTCCAGCAGATGGCCGACCGGCGGCTGGCGCTCCTTCAAGGGCCGGGCGACGGCGGCGACCAGCAGCCCGGCGAGCCACGCGCCGACCGCCGCCAGCCCGAACGCCCAGCGCCAGCCCAGCAGGTCGCTGGCGATGCCGGCGAACAGGAAGGACAGGCCCGCGCCGATACCGAAGGTCGCGGTGTAGAAGGCGACGTAGCGCGACTGTTTAGGCCCCTCCAGCCGGTCGGTCAGCACCCGGAGACCCGGCATGTAGACACCGGCGAGCCCGACCCCCATAACGGTGTGCAGCGCGAGGCCGCTCCAGAACCCGTCGGCCAGCAGGGCGAAGCCGAGGAGGGCGGCGCCGGACAGCACAGCCGCCGACAGGAAAATCCACAGGGCCTCGAAACGGTCGGTCAGCAGCACGAGGATCGCAACCGACGCCATGTAGCCGCCGAAATAGGCGCCGCTGACGATACCGGCCTCGGAATTGCTGAGATCCCACTCCACCATCAGGCCGGGCATGAGCGCCGGAAAGGTCGCGAAGCCGAGCATGCCGAGCGACTGCGCCAGGCACAAGACGAAGACGAGGCGGACCGTTCCGTTCACGATGCCCCGCTCACCATGATCCGCTCACAATAACCCGCTCACGGGCGATAGCGTCCGCTCAATGCGCCGCCAGTGCCGTTTCGATCGCCTTTGCGACAGCCAGGTTGCGGCGGTCGCCCATGGTCTCGCCGACGACCATCAGGCCGACCGGCGCCTCGCCCTCGCGATGGATCGGCAGGGTGGTGGCGCAGCGGTCGAGGAAATTGAACGAGGCCGTGTTGCGCAGCATCGCGAGATTGGCTTCGCCGAAGGCGGCATCGTCGCTCTCAAGGTCGGCGATGCGTGGTGCGACGTGTGGGCAGGTCGGTGCCAGAACGGCGTCCAAGGGCGCGGTCAGCGCGTCGGCCTCGCGGCGATAGCGCGTCCGGGCGAGCATCAGATCGACATAGTCGGCGCCGCCGATCTTGGCGCCGTTCAGAATGCGCGCCGCAACCCGATGGTCGAAATTCTGCGGCCAGCTTTCCAGATCCTTGCGGTGCAGCGCCAGGGCTTCGGCCGCCGCCAGGCCGCCGGCGGTGCTGAGCTGCGGGATGTCGGCGAGCAGCGCGAAGGGCAGGTCGATCAGCCGGGCGCCGGCTGCCGAAAGCCGGGTCAGCGCCACCTCGAAGGCCGTGACCACGGGGTTTTCCAGCGCGTCCAGCACCAGGGTCTGCGCGACGCCGAGGCGCAGGCCACTTGCCGGCAATGCCGGCAGCGGCGCTGGAGTTTCGCCGGCCATGACGGCGTCGACCAGGGAGCAGCACTCGACCGAGGCGGCGAGCGGGCCGATGCTGTCGAGCGAGAAGGAAAGCGGGAAGCAACCGTCCTGGGGCACGCGCCGCGCCGTCGGCTTGAAACCCGTGAGGCCGTTCAGCGCCGCCGGGATGCGGACCGAGCCGCCGGTATCGGTGCCGATGGCGGCGATCGCCATGCCGTCGGCGACCGAGACCGCCGCGCCGGAGGAGGAGCCGCCGGGAATTCGACGGTTCGCCCGGTCCCAGGGATTGGCCGGCGTGCCGTAATGCGGATTGATGCCGATGCCGGAATAGGCGAACTCGGTCATGTTGGTCCGGCCGACGAGGATGGCGCCGGCGCCCTTCAGGCGGCGCACGATGGCGGCGTCGGCCGCCGCCGGTTCCGCGTCCCGGCGGATGATCGAGCCGGCCCGGGTGGTCTCGCCGGCGACATCGAACAGGTCCTTGATCGAGACCGGCATCCCCGCCAACGGACCGAGATCGACGCCGGCGGCGCGCATGGCGTCGGCGTGCTGCGCCTGGCGCCGGGCGGCGTCGCCATTGCGGTCCAGAAAGACCAGCGCGCCCTCCCCGTCCGGCGCCTCGGCGCGGGCGCAAGCGTCCTCGATCAGTGCTGCGGCGGAGGTTTCGCCTGCGGCGATGGCGGCCCGCTGGCGGGCGATGGTGGTGAGCGGCAGGGATGGGGGCGCCATGGTCGGCTCCAGCGGCGGTGCGGTCGATATGCGACGGTCCTTACCGGAAGCCGCCCGGCAAGGCGAGAGCCGGCGGTGCGGAGGCGATGTCGGGAAGTATCATGGTTCGTCATGTGGAAAACCGAACCGGCTCTCCTGTTTGTCAGCAAACATCCGTGCCGCCGCGGCCTCGCGCCGGGGCTGTTGACCCTGGCATCCTGACCATTGGCCATCGCCGCCCGGGTTCGCGTCAGGCCGAAAGACGCTCCCATTTCCCGAGCGGGTGACGATGATGCGGGAGAATGCCGGGTCGAACGCCTGTGCCGGCTCTGACCGACGTCAGCGCCTGTGGGACAATTCGGCAAACAACGGGGACGACGCAGTTTCTGGGCGCTCAGGCTTCGTACAGGTGTCCGGCGACGACATCTTCGTTCCAGTCCAGGCCAACCCCGGGCACATCCGGGATGTGCAGATGGCTGTCCCTGATCTCATAGGGCTGTTGCAGGATCGGCTCGGCCCAGTCCTGCCACTCCAGCCAATGCGCGGTTTCGGTCGCCCGCATCACATGGGCGCCGACCTCGGGATAAAGGTGCGTCGACATCGGGATACCGGCGGCGCCGGCAATGGCGGCCGCGCGCATCCATCCGGTGACGCCGCCGATGCGCATGAAATCCGGCATCACATAGTCGCAGGCCCGGGCGCGCAACGCCTTGTGAAGGTCGCGCGGTCCGTAGAAATTCTCGCCGATCTGCAGGGGCGTCCTGAGCTCCCGGGCAAGTTGGGCGTATCCGTCAAAATTATCGTAGACAACCGGCTCTTCCAGCCAGGCCAGGCCAAGATCGTCGAGCATGTGGCACCGGCGCAAGGCCTCCGCCATGTCCAGGCCCTGGTTGAAATCGATCATCAGATGCATGTCTTCGCCCACCGACCGGCGAACCGCGTCGATCGTGGCGAGGTCGTCCCCGGGGTCTTCCCGGCCGAGGCGCAGTTTCACACCCTCGAACTGTCCTTCATCGCGGATCTCGATGGCCTCGGCGGCAACTTCGGACGGAGACTTGAGCCAGAGCCCGTTGCTGTTGTAGGCGCGCACCGGGCCGGGCGAACCGCCGAGCAATGTGCAGAGCGGCATGCCGGCGGCTTTCGCCAGCGCGTCCCAGACCGCCATGTCGATGCCGGAAACGGCGATCATCGCCAAGCCTTCGTAACCGACAAAGTGCAGCGACTTTCGTGCGGTTTCATAGATTTCGGCCGGCGCCAGCCTATGGCCCTTGAGCATCGCCCCCATGTCGCGCAAGGCCGGCACGAGATAGTTCATCGACTTGACGATGTAGGGCTCCAGATAGCTGCGCCCGACGATCCCTTCCTCGGTCTTCAGATCGATCAGGATAAGCGGCCATTCCGTAATGCTCGCGATTTTGGCGACAACGGGCCGCCTCAGCTTGAGAACGACAGCGCGCACATCGACGTTGTGGAAGGTCAGTGTCTCGGGCGTCATCTATTGGGACTCCATTCGGCGTTGCAGGGGGCACTCGGCGCGTGAACGCTCAATCGGTTTGCGGCATCGCCGGCCAACTTCTCAGCCAGACCAGAATACCCCAGATTCACGACATGTTAGCCGGCTTGCAGGCAAAATGCCGATCGGCACACCCACTCGACGATTTTCCATCGCGCCGTGCAACCTCAGCAGTCGTGAAGACGCGCGTCCGCCAGGACGGCGCGCGCAGCCTCTTCGGCGGCCGGGAAACTGACCGCCAGCGAATGGGCCGGGTAATTCGCTCACGAAGATCGTTCGAATAGGGTCGCGTCATTCAAGCTGCTCTCCTTCTCCGCTAGACATTTCGATTAGCACCGCCAAACCAAAGGGCTTTTCCAAGAAATATTCTATGACGGACTTCCACTAACACGTTAGCATTTCTAAAATCCGGAGTTCAAAGGGACACGATGAACGGAAGTCGAGCAAGTCGATAATGTTCACCGATAACAACCGAATATGGCGCATAAATTGCGAACGAGCCAGCGTTAAATTTACTTGCGTACGCTATTCTTAGCGTATCAACAAATAAAGTCCAACGCAACATAGCAGGCCGAGAACGACGCGCCTGTATGTTGCCTCGCCGGATCGCAGGAAGAGCCGGCCACCGACCCACGCAGCCACCACAAAAACGGGCAAGAGCATCGCTGCCGTCACAAGAGCATTATATCCGATCAGGCCGGCGAACGCCATCAAGGCAGTCAGCATTATCAACGTAATCGCAAAATACCCGGTAAAGTTAGCGCGATTGGTCGCCGCTGCATCCCGGCTGGAAAGAAGGTAGACCATTACCGGCGGATTCCCCAAGCTCGTCGAAGCCATCAATACGCCGGAAAACGCGCCGACGCCAATTGTAGCCCACAATTTCTTTCCACCTCTATAACGCCATCCGGCCAAGAGAATTAAAGAAGAAATGAAAACTACAAGAGCTATAAACCTTGCAACAAGATCGGGATCGATCGAAACCAATAACCAGCTTCCGAACGGCATAAAGATTGCCGCCGTAAAGCCCATAGGCAAAACCAGCTTCCAGTTTATTTCGCGATGAACGCCAGGAAGAAGTTGAGCTGTAACCACAATTTCCATGAGAATGACAATGGCAACCGTCTGAACGGGTCCAAACAGGATTGCAAATACCGGCGCCATGAGCATACCCGATCCGACACCGGCAAAGCCCCGCATCAGTCCGGCGACGGCCGCAACCGCCAGGGCCACCAGAAAGTATGGCGTCAGAAATTCCATCTCACGGTCGTCTCAGAACCCGGATCCCTATCCAATACTTTGCTCCCGCATCGACAGGGACGATGCTGACGGAAGCTCAAATTGGCAAGATCGCACTTGAAACGCCGACCCTGCAGTCAGGGGGCCTCTCTCGACCACGACGGATCCGTCTCCCCGGCCATCGATCGATCCGGACGGACATGAGTCGCCAAACCGTTCCCAGGCCTTGTCCGGCACCGGGGCGTCCTCCGTCGCCGTCCGTCCGATGGTCTCGATGCAACCTGCCCGGGGTCGCGGTCCCTCGGGTCCCCGGCGCTTGCTGGCGTCCGCCCGGCGTCGAACGCGCGACGGCGATGCCGCAACGCGTGGAATGACCCGCCCGATGCTCTCGTCGGTTCGCTAACGCCGGTACACGCGATCCTGGATCAGGTCGCTGGCTTTCTCCGCCATCATGATGGTCGGGGCGTTGGTGTTCCCGGACGTAATCGACGGCATCGCCGAGGCGTCGACGACGCGCAGTCCCTTCATGCCGTGGACCCGGAACTTGTTGTCGACCACCGCCAACGGGTCGTTGCCCATGCGACAACTGCTGGTCGGATGGTAGATGGTCTGGGAAATATTGCGCGCGGCCTGGAGCATTTCTTCATCGGATTGGGCCTCTGCTCCGGGCAGATGCTCGCGTCGGACGAATTCGGACAATGGCCTGGTCCCGACAAGTCGACGGGTGAACTTGAGGCCATCGATTACCGTCTGCCGGTCGACCGATGCCGACAGATAGTTCGGCTGGATAGACGGATGGGCTGCCGGGTCCGGCGACCGGATCGCGACGCGACCGCGGCTCTCCGGCCGGAGTTGGCAGACCGACATGGTGATTCCGGAAAAAGGATGCATTTTCAGCCCCGGCTTGTCTGCGCTGAGCGGCTGAAAATGGAACTGGATGTCAGGCGTCGCCAGCTCCGGCCGGGTTCTGCAGAAAATACACACCTGGCTGGCGCCCATCGCCATCGGCCCGCGCCGGCCCACGGCATAGCGCAGGCCGATCGCGATGCGGCGCACCGGATGATTGATCTCGTCGTTGAGCGTCGGAACGTTGACCTCGTACACGGAGCGAACCTGGAGATGGTCCTGCAGGCTTTCGCCGACGCCCGGCAGGTCGCGCCGCACCGGAATTTCGAGCGATTGCAGCAGGGCGCCCGGGCCGATGCCGGCAAGCTGGAGAATCTGCGGCGAGCCGATAGCGCCGCCCGACAGGATGACCTCGCCGCCGCGGCGTACTTTTGCCTCCCGGCGCTCCTGTCCGACGCGGAACGCGATACCGGCGGCCCGTAGCATATCGCCAGGGTCGAATAGCAGGCGTTCGGCCAGCGCGTGCGTCTGCACCGTCAGGTTTCTGCGCGACCGGACCGGCCTGAGATAGGCCGTCGCCGCCGAGCAGCGTCTGCCGTTTCGCGCGGTCAACTGAAAATAGCCTGCGCCTTCCTGCTGGGCGCCGTTGAAATCGTCGTTGCGCGGAATGCCGATTTCTTCGGCAGCGGCGATCAGCGCTTCGCAGACATCACGCCGCGTCCGCATGTCGGTGACGGCGAGCGGCCCGCCCGTGCCGTGAAAAGCGTCGGCGCCGCGCTCCTGGTCCTCGGCGCGCCGGAAGTAGGGCAATACATCGTCATAGGACCAGCCCTCGTTGCCGAGCTGACGCCAGAAATCGAAATCCTCTTTCTGACCGCGAATGTAAAGCAGGCCGTTGATCGAACTCGATCCGCCGAGCACCTTGCCGCGCGGCCAGTCCAGGCTGCGCCCGTTGAGGCCGGGATCCGGATCGGATTTGTAGCACCAGTCGGTCTTCGGATTGTGCATGGTTCTGAAATAGCCGACCGGGATATGGATCCACAGGTTGCGGTCGTTCCCGCCGGCCTCCAGCAGCAGCACGTTTTTCGACGGATCGGCGGACAGGCGGTTGGCCAGCACGCAACCGGCCGATCCGGCACCGACGATGATGTAGTCATACTCCATGGCTGGCTCGAACCCGGGTTTTCGAAACGGCATGCGCCGCCATTCAACACTTGCCGCACCCAAAAAAAGAGTCAATAATGAGATTGTCAGTCTCAAACTTTGCCATTTTGGTCAAAGAATGGGTGTGGCGGCTCCAACCCGATGCATCAGGGGAAAACATCCATGCAATCGATCCCGGAAAAACTGAAAGGCGTTTCGCGGCGCGACATGTTGCGGGTCTCGGGCCAGTTCGGCCTGACATCGACACTGATCGCCGCGTCCGGCCTCGCCGGCGCGATAACGGCGCCGCAACTCGCCGAAGCGGCCAATTCGACCTACAAGAAACGCTTCGCCAAGAAGTCCCGGTTCAAGCTGAAATTCGGCGCCGCGGGCTTCAACGAACGCAACCTGCTGATCGAACGGGCCGGTTGCCTCCAGTTCGTGAACGATCTGGAAGAGCGTACCGACGGCGAAATCCAGATCGAGTTCATCGGCTCGAACCAGATTTGCGGTCAGCTGAACTGCGTGACCAAGACCCAGCAGGGCATCGTCGACATCTTCGCTGCGTCAACCCAGAACTCGGCCGGCGGCGCGCCCTATCTGAATGTGCTGGACTACGCCTACATGTTCCCGTCGCGCGCCGCGCAGTACCACTTCCTGTATTCGCCCAAGAGCATGAAAGTTTTGCGCGAGCCGATGCGCAAGCGGCACGGCCTGGAATTCCTCTTCTCCCATGCCGAACTGCGCGGAATCCAGCTCGGCCTGAAATGGAAAGACAAGCCACTGGTCAAGAGCGTGAAGGATCTGGCCGGCACCAAGAACCGGGTGACGGGAACGCAGCTTGGGCGCATCGCGATGAAGCTGATGAACCTGAACCCGACTCCGATCGCCTGGTCGGAAACGCTCGACGGCCTGAAACAGGGCCTGATCGACGGCGCGGAAACCTGGGCGGCGGCAGTGGCCTACGCCAACATGTCGCCGGTGGTTGCGCAATCCGTCAACCTCGAGTTCTTCTGCGGCACCGAGCACACGGCGATGAACAGCAAGACGTTCGACAAGCTGGGCGGCGAGCTGCAGGATGCGGTGATGGAATCGGCCTATCTGACCCAGGTCCATGTCCAGGCGGCCAACGAGGCCTCCCTGGTCAACACGGTGGGTTTTTCGGATCCGCAACTACCGAACACGCTGTTCGCCAAGAACGGCGTCCGCGTCGCCTGGATGCGCGGTGCGGCGCGGAAGGAAGCCGAGGAAATGTGTTCGCCGGAGTTCCAGCCCAAGCCCTGGGAACAGTGGCGCGAACGGCTGAACAAATGGTCCGGCGGACTCGACACCTACAAGTATATCTACGACGTGGCGCGCGAAATTCCGGCCGACACGCTGGCCGAGAATGTCGAGCCGCGCCGCTGGTGGAAGGGCTAGCCGACAATCCGTTCGGCGAACGCTGCCGATTTTCGAAGGGGGCGGGCTTCGGTTTCGGAGCCCGCTCCCGTTTACGGCCGGCAGCCGCGCAGCTGCCCGCGCAGTGGACATCCCGAGGGGCAGTCGGCATGATCGATGCCCGGCAATGACAGACCGGATGCATTGCAGAGCCGGCGGGCAAAGGTATGGCGCCGGAGACAGGGCGAAGCAGCATGGGGAGAGGCGATGCAGCTCTTGCGATGGATCGACGCCAAGATCGAGCGAATCATTATCCTGGTCGCCTATGTCTTCATGGCCGGAATCATCTTCGTCGAGGTTATCCGCAGATTCCTGCTGAACGAGCAGGTTGCCTGGTCCTCGACCATCCCGATCTATCTCTTCCTCTGGGTCGTCTGGATCGCCTGCGCGCATAATGTGCGAATTCGGGCACATCTCAGTTTCGATGAACTCCGCACCAAGTTATCCCAGGGCGTGCAGCTGCTCTGCCTGATGTTGGATGCGGTCCTCTGGATCGTTTTTTCGGTCATCGTCATCTACTACACGACCAACCAGGTCCTGCTGTCCCGGGACAACTTCGCCATCGTCCAGGGGACGGACGATGTCATGCAGTGGTGGTTCTATATCGCGACGCCGTTCGCTTTCACGCTGTTGGTCGTGCGCGTTCTGCAGAATGTCGTCAAAGACATTTCCGATTACCGGAACGGTCGGCCGCTCAAGGTCCAGACCGGCATGCTCGGCGAATAGGAGGCGGGCATGCAGACCTTCTGGATCATTCTGGTTTCCGGCGTCGTTACCGTCTTCTTCGCCGTCGGCGTGCCGATTTTCCTGGTGATCGGCTTCTGGGTCATCGGCGTCAGCCTGGCGATCGACTTCACGCTCGCCAATCTCGGCGTGACGCTGTTCGAAGGGCTGAACTTTTTCGGCCTCCTGGCGCTGCCGCTGTTCATTCTGACCGGCGACCTGATCAAGGGCGCCGGCATCGCCAAACGCCTCTCGGAAGTCGCCTATTCGATACTCGGCTGGCTGCGCGGCGGCCTCGGCATGGCGTCGCTCGGCGCGTGCGGCTTGTTCGCGGCGATCTCGGGTTCGAACTCGGCGACCACAGCCACCATCGGCTCGATCATGCATCCGGAAATGACCAGGGGCGGCTACGACAGGAATTTCGCCGCCGCCACGATCGCCGCGGGCGGCACGGTCGGCATCATCATCCCGCCTTCAATCATCTTCATCGTCTATGGCTTCCTGATGAACCTGTCGATTTCCGACCTGTTCATCGGCGGTCTGCTGCCGGGTGTGCTGATGATCGTCGCGATGCAGTTCGTTTGCTGGCTGATTTGCCAGCTGAACGGCTGGGGACATCTGATTTCGATCGATCTCCGGCGCATCGTCAAGACGGCCATCGGCGCCTGGATCGGATTCGGCGCCATCGTCCTGGTGATCTGGGGCATCTATTCCGGAAAGTTCTCGCCGACGGAGGCAGCCGGCGTGACCGCAGGATTCTGCACGCTGGTCGGCCTGATTTTCTATCCGATTTACCGCTTCGTACACCGGAATAAGGTCGTTACCCAGGAGCAGATCGAACAGGAAGAGCGCGCGGAACTGGCGCCAGCCGACACCGCCGGACGGGGCAACCTGGAAGCCGAGCGATATTCCGACAGCACCGGCTATCTGGAGCGGATCGTGATTCCCGGTTTCTCGATCCGCGAACTACCGGATCTGGTCATGCGATCCGGCCAGATCACCGGCGTTCTCGCCCCGCTGATCGCGATCTCCGTCGTGATGCAGCAGATCCTCACTCTGCTTGGCGCCAAGGAGTTCTTCACCGGTTTCGTCGGCGGGATGGGCGGCTACTACGCCGTCCTGTTCGTCTGCATGGCAATCGTGCTCCTGGCCGGAACGATACTGGAAAGCCTGCCGAACACCATCATCTTCGCGCCCATCCTGGCGCCGATCGCCGCCCAGTTCGGCATCGACCCGATCCATTTCGCGGTCGTGTTCCTGATTGGCGACGCGATCGGCTTCATCACGCCGCCCTATGGCCTGAATCTCTATGTCGCCAGCGGCATCACGGGCATCCCGTATTTCCGGCTGCTCTATTATACCATGCCCTACTTCATTGCGCTGTCGATCGTCTGGCTGGTGGTGGCCCTGGTGCCGGATATCTCGACCATCTTGCTCGTGCATGAAGGGGCCGGAACCTTTCAGCAATAGCGTAACGACCGGACAGAGGTCAGTTGGATAATCCGTCACCGTCGCAGCAGGATCGTCTTCCGGCCGGTCTGCGCACCCTTGCCGTCATTCAGGCGCTGCTTGATGCCGGCGTTCCGTTGACGCCGACGGCGATCAACGACCGGCTCGCTCTGCCGAAGGCAACGATCCATCGGATTTGCCAGCGTCTTGTAGACGCCGGCTGGCTGGTGCGGGACATGGACGGAAAGCGCCTGCTGCCGGGCCGGCAGTTGCTCGTGTTCACCGGCCGCGTGGCAGTCTTTTCGCGATTTCTCCAGGCGCGGGTCGCCATCCTGCGACGCCTCTCGGAGTCGATCGGCGAGACCTGCAATATCACCATTCCGGACCGGGAGGGCATGGTCTACCTCGACCGTGTAGAGACGCGCTGGCCGTTGCGGATTCAGCTGCCGGTCGGTGTAACGGTGCCCTTCCATTGTTCCGCCAGCGGCAAGCTGTACCTGAGCACCCTCCGCAAATCACGGCAGCGCCAGATCGTCCGGTCTATGGGACTGGACAAGCTGGCCGCCAATACGATCACCGATCCGGAAACGCTGCTGGCGGCTCTGGACGAGATCAGGCGCAACCGGGTCGGCACCGACAATGAGGAATTGGTGCACGGCATGGTGGCCGTCGCCGTTCCCATAGAGGACCGAACCGGCCGGCTGGCCGCGACCCTGGCCGTGCACGGCCCGACCCACCGCATGTCGTTCGAGGATGCACGGCAGCATGTCCCGGCGCTGCGGGAAGCCGCTGACGAACTGCGCACCCTGCTTCTCGAAGGCTGCACCGGAAGTTAGCGCGGGTTGGCGCGAGTCCCCCAATGTCGGACGCGCTCTGGAGCCTGCCTGCTTCAGGCAGGACCGTATCCGGCGTTCGGGATGCAGTTCCGGCGCCTTGGCGGTTCGACGGAGCGGATGAGGCATCCGGGAAGGCGCCATGTGACATCGACCGGGCGGTCATCCGGATCTTGAAATGCGGGCACCGGTTGATGCAGGCGCGCGGCCCTACCGGAGTGCCGACAAGGATCAGATCGAAGGCCGTCCTGCCTTCGACGTAGGTGAATGCCCGCCCTTCGCCGGCGCCGATTTTGGCGGCGGCGCACAGCCGCTCGCCGAGGGACGGGGCGAAGGGGCGGTTATGCCAGGGCCGGTCGAAGCGCACGGTCATGCCGGCATCCCGTTACGGACTCTCCAAGCGTCGCGGCCGGGCTACGCCATCCCCACATTGCCGCCCTGGACGGAGCGGCCTGCCCAGATCGGCACGCGCGGTAAACTTCCCGGCCGGAACCGGGTTATCCGTTGACTCACACCAAACGGTCGGATAATGTTCGATATATGGACTATTGTTCGCTATTCGAACTTAAAGAGTGAGGAACAGTTATGACGAACGGCAGGATGGACTAGTCGGAACTGAAGCGATTGGTCGACGCGGCCAATGCCAGATACACCGACCCGAAGCGCAACAGAATCGTCAACGAAACGCCGGGGGAACCGCCGCGCTGCGAGGTTTACCACTTCTTTTTGTCGATGTGCTCGTACAAGGTCAGGGCTGTGCTCGACGATCCACTGGCCCAACGTGCCCCCGTCGCCGCATGTGATGGAATTCTATGGCGAGGCCGCATAACCCGCGGTCAGCTCCCTCCGCCGCGCGCCCGGATCGCAGCCGTATCGTTGGGGTGGCGCCGGCTGGCCCGCAGCCGCCTACGGCAGCGATTCGGTCGTCTTGCGGGCGGCTTCGCGCAGCGCGGGGAGGTAGACGTCGAGCTGGCGTTGGACCGTCGTCCGGGCGGCGGCGCCGCCGATATTGAGCGCGGCGATGCAGGCGCCGGTGCGATCGTAGAGCGGCACGGAGATGGAGCGGACGCCGGCTTCCAGCTCCTCGTCAACCAGGCTGAAGCCCTGGCCGCGCACCTTGTCGATCTCGGCGCGCAGCCGGTCGGGATCGGTATTCGTGCGCGGCGCACGTTTCTCGAGGGCTGCACGCGCCAGGTAGCCGTTCACCCAGCTCGTGGGCCGATGCGCCAGCAGCACCCGGCCGAGCGATGTGCAATAGGCCGGCAGGCGGGTGCCGATACTGAGATTGACCGACATGATCCGGCTCGCCGAGACGCGCGCAACATAGACGATCTCGTCGCCATCCAGCACGGCGGCGGAGCAGCTTTCCTGCACCGTGCGAGCGACTTCCTCCATGTAGGGCTGGGCGATATGCCACCAGCTCATCGAGGAGAGGTAGGCATAGCCGAGACGCAGGATGTGGGGCGTGAGCGAGAAGTGCTTGCCGTCCGACGCCACGAAGCCGAGGTCTTCCAGCGTCAGCAGGAAGCGCCGGGCCGCGGCCCGTGTCATTCCTGTGGCGGCGGCGACTTCGGTTAGCGTCATCGACGGTCGGGCCGGCCCGAAAGCCTGGATCACCGCCAGGCCGCGGGCGAGCGACTGGACCCGTTCCTTGTCCGCCGCCCGCGGGGCGGCTATCCGGGATGCCGGGGCGCCGGACTGGGCGCTGGGCTGGGCGCCGGGCCGGGCGACGGTCTCCGGCGGGCTCATGCCATGGCCTCCGCCCGCTCCGGCTCGCCGATCACGATGGCGCCGCTGCGCACCGCCACCGGCACGGCGTTTAGCGCATGTCCTTCGACCGGGCCGGAGACGCAATGGCCGTCGGCCGGCCGGAAGCAGGCATAGTGCCAGGCGCATTGGATCAGACCGTTGGAGTTGAGCAATTCGTCCGGCCGGGCGGTCATCCGGATCTTGAAATGCGGGCACTGGTTGATGTAGGCGCGCGGCCCGTCGGGCGTGCCGACGAGGATCAGATCGAAGGCCGTCTTGCCTTCGCCGTAGGTGAATGTCCGCGCCTCGCCGGCGCCGATTTCCGCAGCGTCGCACAGGCGCTCGCCCGGCGACGGGGCGAAGGGGCGGCTATGCCAGGGCCGGTCGAAGCGCACGGTCATGGCGGCATCCCCTCACCGGCTTCCCGGCGGGCGGCCGTCGCGCAGATAAAGCCGCCGCTGGACCGGGAAGAAATGCAGGTCGAAGCGGGCCGCGAGCAGGCCCCAGATGCCCTGCGGCGCCCGCAGCATGATAACGACGGCGACCAGGCCCAGGATCATCAGGTACCAGCTGCCCAGGTCGGCGAGAAATTCGCGTAGAATGAAGAAGACGATGGTGCCGACGATCGGCCCCTCGATGCGCCCGATGCCGCCGATCACCACGATGAAGATGACATAGGCGGTCCAGTCGATCAGGCTGAAGGCGGCGTCGGGCGCTATGCGGAACTTCTGCAGATAGATCAGCGCGCCGATAAAGCCGGTGATCGAGGCAGCCAGCACATAGACGAACAGCTTGGTGCGGAAATTGTTGACGCCCAGGCTTTCCGACGCCGCTTCGCTGTCGCGGATCGCGGTCAGCCCCAGGCCGTAGCGCGAGCGCAACAGCCAGTAGACGATGCCGGTCGAAGCCACGGCGACGGCGACGCCGATCGCGAAGACGACGAGTTCGCGCTCCGAGCGGCTGCCGGCGACCGCCTTGATAACGCCGATCGGCAGGCTCATGCCGGAACCGCCGCCGAGTTCCGACACCTGCGCAAAGCTGAGTCGGTAGACCTCCGCCGTCACCCAGGTGCCGATGGCGAAATACGCGCCGCGCAGCCGGAACACGACGAGCGCGGTGGGGATCGCGAACAGGGCCGCCGCGACGCCGGCAAGCGGCAGGGCGAGCAGCGGATGGACGCCGAGCCAGATCGAGAAGACGAACAGCGCATAGCCGCCGAGGCCTACAAAGGCCTGCTGGCCGACCGAGACCAGCCCGGCGTAGCCGGCGAGCAGGTTCCACATCTGCGCCAGCGCCAGGAAATAGCAGAACTCCACGACCAGGCGCATTTCGGCCCGGCCGCCCCAGAAGGGCGTCGTCGCGAGGAAAACGACGCCGGCGAGCAGGACCAGCAGGCCGATGCGGCTCGTGCGGGTCGCCGTCGCGACGCGGTATTGCGCGGTTTCGGCCATGGCGCCGCGGCCTCAGTCGACCGCCCGGGGAAACAGGCCGCGCGGCCGCACCACCAGGAGGATCAGGAATACGACATGGCCGGCCAGTTGGTCGGCACCCGGGAACAGCTTGCCGCCGACGATCTGCGAGACCCCCAGGATGATCCCGCCGGCAAGCGTGCCCCACAGGCTGCCCAGCCCGCCGATGATCACCGCTTCGAAGGCATAGATCAGCCGGCCCGGCCCGATGCTGGGATCGAAGGAGGTGCGCATGCCGAGGAACACGCCGGCAAGCGCGACGACCGCCAGCGAGATTGCCATGGCAAGCGCGAAGATATGGCGGTTGTCGATGCCCATCAGGCGCGCCGTGTCGGCATCGTCGGAGGTCGCGCGGAAGGCGCTGCCCAGCGCGGTGCGGTAGAACAGGAACTGCAGGCCGGCGATGACGGCGATGGCGCAGGCGAAGACGATCATCGGGAACACGCCGACCGCCAGCCCCTCGACGATTTGCAGACTCGCCGTCTGAAGCGCGCCGGCTGGCAGCTTCTGGCTGTCCGCCGAGAAGATTTCCAGCAATGCGTTCTGGATGACGATGGACAGGCCGAAGGTGACGAGCAGCGGCGGCAGGATATCCGGCCCCAGGGTGAAATTGAGCAGGCCGCGCTGGAGCGCGTAACCGAAGGCGAACATCAGCGGCACGACGATCAGCAGCGCGATCAGCGGATGCATGCCGACGCCGGTGACAATCGCCAGGCCGAGGAAACTCGACAGCACGATCAGGTCACCGTGGGCGATGTTGACCAGCCGCATGACGCCGAAGATGAGCGACAGGCCGGTGGCGAACAGCGCATAGAGCCCGCCGACCAGAACGCCCTGTATGACGGCGTTTACCCAGTCCATCGGTCGACCCCGCCCATCAGGCGGCTCCCTTCAGCCCGAAATAGGCTTCCTTGATCGCATCGTGGCTGAGTTCGTCCGGCGGCCCTTCCAGGGTGACGCGGCCTTCCATGAAGCAATAGACCCGGTCGGAGACCGCCATGGCCTGCTGGATGTCCTGCTCCACGACGACGACGGTCGTGCCGGTCTGCTGGATCGCGGGCAGGGCGTCGTAGATGTCCTTGATGACGGTCGGCGCCAGCCCCAGGCTGATTTCGTCGCACAGCAGCAATTCCGGGTTCGACATCAACGCCCGGCCGATCGCCACCATCTGCTGCTGGCCGCCGGAGAGCGCCGTGGCCGGCGTCTGGCGGCGTTCCTGCATGAAGGGGAACAGCGCCAGCACCCGGTCGACCGACCAGGCACCATCGCGCCCGCTGTAGGCGCCGATCTTCAGGTTTTCCTCGACGGTGAGCGAAGGGAAGAGCTTGCGGCCCTCCGGCACCATGGCGATGCCGAGAGCGACGATCCGGTTGGCCGGCAGGTCGCCGATCGGCTCATCCTTGTAGCGGATGGCGTCCGGCGCATTGGAAAGCAGCCCGGTCAGGCTGCGCAGGAAGGTCGATTTGCCGGCGCCGTTGGAACCGATGATGGCGACAGTCTCGCCGGCCTCAATGGCGACATCGATGCCGAACAGGGCTTGGAAATCGCCGTAGAAGGCGGTCAGCCCGCGGGTCTCCAGCAAGCTCATTCCGCGCCGATCCCCATGTAGATTTCCTGCACCTGGTCGCTGTTCATCACGGTGTGCGGATCGCCGTCGTCGATCTTCACGCCGAAGTTGATGACGATCAGGCGGTCCACCAGGGAAAGCAGCGCGTGAACGATATGCTCGATCCAGACGATCGAGACACCGCCGGCACGGATCTCCCGAATCGTCTCTACCAAGGCGAGGCATTCCTCCTCGGTCAGTCCGCCGGCGATCTCGTCGAGCAGCAGAACCTTGGGGTCCGACGCCAGCGCGCGCGCCAGTTCGAGGCGCTTGCGCTCGAGCAGGGAAAGGCTGCCCGCCAGCGTGTTCGCCTTGGCGATCAGTCCGGTCTTTTCCAGAATTTCGGCACAGGGGCGGTAGCACTGGGATTCCGGCCGGCCGGTGCCGAAGGCCGCGCCGACCAGCAAATTCTCGAACACCGTCATGCCGACAAAGGGATGCGGGATCTGGTAGGAACGGCCGATGCCCCGGCGGCAGCGCTCATGGGCCGGCACCGCGGTAATGTCCGCCCCGTCGAACGAAACCCGCCCGGCGTCGGGCGCCAGGCCGCCGCTGATCAGGTTAAACAGCGTCGTCTTGCCGGCGCCGTTCGGCCCGATCACGCCCAGCGCCTCGCCCTCGTCGAGATGCATGTTGAGATCGTCGATTACGACCAGCGAGCCGAATGACTTGCGCGCGTTATGGAGTTCGATCTGGGGCATTGTTCCTTTCCACTGCCACCGGGTCGGGGCAATCGCCCCGACCCGGTACGTCCGTCCGAAAGAGCGCTTAACGGCCTACGAAATCGGCTCCATCTTGCCGCCCGCCGGAATGATCGGGGCGGTTTCGTTGGCGGTGATGACCAGGTCGTACTTGAACTTCTTGTCCACATAGCGCCACTGGCCGCCGACCAGCGGGGTCTTCGACACGTTCTTGAACGGGCCACCCTTCGTCCAGTCGACCGGGCCGACGATGGTGCCGGCCTTGGTCGCGGCCAGCGCCTTCAGGTTGGCCTCGTTGTCGGTCGGATCCGCGGAGCGCTTGACGACGTCGACAGCGACCTCGAACAGCGCGTGGACGAAGCCGATGACCTGGGTCCACTGCTTCCCGGTGCCCGCTGTATAGGACTGGGCGAAGGCGCCCGCCGATTCGCCGGTGATCGACGATTTGAACGGATGGGTCGGCGTCCACCAGACCTCCGAGGAGAGGTTGTGGGCGTTCTTGCCCATGCTCTCGATCACGACGGGATAAAGCAGCGCCTTGCCGACCGACACGGCCTTGGGATTGAAGCCCTGCTGCTTGGCCTGGTTCCAGAAGGTGATGAAGTCCGGCGGGATCATCACGCCGGTGACGATCTCGGCCTTGGCCTTCTTGAACGCCGAAATGTAGTTCGAGAAGTTGTCGTTCAGGTTCTGGTAGCGGCCGGGGTCGGTCAGCGTATAGCCCTTCTTGGCGAGGACCGGCGGGAAGCCCAGCTTCTTGTCGCCCCAGGCGTTGCCGTCGCCGTCGTTGGGGAACAGGGCGCCGACGGATTTGTTGGTCGCCACCTTGGACCACATGTTGGTGAACACGGCGATCACGTCTTCCAGGCCCCAGAAGAAGTGGTAGGTCCACTTGAAGCCCTCGCCCGGCTTGCCGCCCCGGGTGAAATACCAGGGCTGCCAGGGCGCCAGCGACGAGATGCAGGGCACGTCGTTGGCCTCGCACTGGTCGCCGACCGGGTTGGTGGTCTCCGGCGTCGAGCCGACCAGGATTAGATGGACCTCGTCCTTCAGGATCAGGTCGGCGGCGACGGCAGCGGCGCGGTTCGGGTTGGACTGGCTGTCCTTCTCGATGATCTCGATAGTGTAGGTCTTGCCGCCCGATTTCACACCGCCCTTGAGCGCCTCGCGGATCTTGTCGATCACGAAGCGATCGGCCTCGCCGAACGGCGCCAGCGGCCCGGTCTTCGGGCTGACGAAGCCGATCTTGACGGTCTTCGATGCGGCCAGCGCCGCCGGGGCGCCAAGGGCCGATGCCGCCGCGGCGCCGGCACCGATCTGCAGGGCGTGACGCCGCGAAAGCGTCGTCTTGGTCGTTTCAGTCATCCCGGGTTTCCTCCTGTTTTGAAGCGTATTGCGGATGGGATCGCTCAGGCCGCCGGCCGGCGCCCTTGGAAGGCGTCCTCCAGCAGGTTTCGGACACCGTCGCGGGTCACCGCGCGCGGGTTATAGTAGGGGTTTTGCACCGCCAGGTCTGCCGCACGGTCCAGTCCGTCTTCCGGCATGCCGATATCCTTCAGCGCCAGCGGCGCGCCGATGGCGCCGATCAGGTCGTAGACGGCCTGCGGCGCGTTCCCGGCGTCAAGCGCCCGGCAGACCCGCGCCATGGCTGTTTCGGCAGCCGGCGCATTATAGGCCATGGCGTGGGGCAGGATGACGGTATGGGTCGGCGCGTGGCCGAGATCGAAGCTGCCGCCGACGACATGGCACAGTTTGTGGTGCAGGCCCATGCCGCCGCCGCCCAGCGCGATGCCGCACAGCCAGGAGCCGTAGAGGGCGTATGTCCGGCCGTCCAGATCGTCCGGCGCGGCGCACACCTTGGGCAGGCCCTTGCCGAGCGCCCTAATGCCCTCCTCGGCGATCAGGGAGGTGATCGGGTTGGCGTGTTCGCCGTAAAGCGCCTCGACGGCATGGGCGATGGCGTTCATGCCGCTCGGCCCGCTGTAGGACGGCGGCAGGGAGAGCGTGAGTTCCGGGTCGTAGATCACCGTCTTCGGCAGCATCCGCGGGTCGAGCTTCGTCGTCTTGACGCCGCCCTCGGTGAAGCCCTGGATGGTCGTCATTTCCGAGCCGGCATAGGTCGTCGGCAGGGCGAGCACCGGTTTTTCGGATTCCAGGGCAATGCCCTTGCCGAGGCCGATGGCGGTGCCACCGCCGACCGTGACGTAGCAATCGGCGTCCAGCGCAGCGGCGGTGCGCCTAGCTATGTGCACCGTCTCCATCGGCGTGTGCATGATCGCCGTGTCGTGGATCCCGGCGGCGCGGCTGCCGAGCAGCCCGGCGGCCATTTCGGCGTCGCCGCGCTGTTCGGGCGTCGAAATGACCAAAGCGCGCGATGCGCCTAGCCGTTCGACCTCTGCCGGCAGCTCCCGACGCTTGCCGGGGCCGAAAATCACCCGCGTCGGGAGGCCGGTATAGGTGAAAGGATCGATCACGCCGCGGCTCAATCAACGCGGATAGTAGGGCGGGATCTGCGCATCGACATTGACCCAGACCGATTTCGGATGGGTGTATTCGCGCATGGCCTCGAAGCCCATCTCGCGGCCGTAGCCCGACTGGCCAACGCCGCCAAAGGGCGAGCCGGGATTGACCCGCTTGTAGCTGTTGATCCAGACCATGCCGGCATGCAGCGCCCCGGCCAATTTGTGGGCGCGCTTGAGGTCGGCGGTCCACAGGCCGCTGCCCAGCCCGTATTCGGTGCCGTTGGCAATTTCCAGCGCTTCGGCATCGTCCTTGAACGTCATGACGGAGACGAACGGGCCGAAAACCTCTTCCTGGCAGACTCGGTCGGCAGGCTTCGCGCGGACGATGGTGGGCCGGACATAGCAGCCGGCGGCAAGCGCCGGATCGTTTGGGGCCGCGCCGCCGGTCACGATATCTCCTCCCTCTTCCCGGGCGACTTCGCAATAGTCCAGCACGCGCTGCTGGTGCATCTTCGACGTCAGCGGCCCCATCTCGGTGGCCGGGTCGAGCGGGTTGCCCAGCCGAATCGATTCGGTGAGGCCGATGAATTTCTCCATGAAGGCGTCGGCGATGCTCTCGTGCAGCATCAGGCGCGAGCCGGCGATGCAGGCCTGGCCCTGGTTGTGCCAGATGGCGAAGGCGCTGCCGCCGACCGCGGCCGGGATCGTCGCATCCTCGAACACGATGTTAGCGCCTTTGCCGCCCAGTTCGAGCTGCAGCTTCTTGAGGTTGCCGGCCGACGCCTTCACGACGGTCCGCCCGGTCGCGGTCGAGCCGGTGAAGGCGACCTTGGCGATGTTCGGGTGCTCGGAGATACGCGCGCCGGCGGTGTGACCGTAGCCCGGTACGACGTTCACCACGCCGTCCGGTATGCCGACTTCCTGCATCAATTCCGCAATGCGCAGCGTCGATAGCGGCGTGATCTCCGAGGGCTTTATGACAATGCAGTTCCCGGCGGCGAGCGCCGGCGCCATCTTCCAACTCGTGAACATGAGCGGGAAGTTCCAGGGCACGATCTGGCCGACCACGCCGACCGGTTCGCGGGCCAGATAGTTCAGGAACCCAGCCTCGACCGGGATGACCGAGCCTTCGAACTTGTCCGCCATGCCGCCGAAATAACGGTAGGTCACGGCGGTGCGCGGTACGTCCAGGATCTGCGTGTCGCGGAACGGATGGCCGGTGTTGAGCGCTTCCAGACGGCCCAGTTCTGCCTGCTCCTCCTCAATCCGGTCGGCTAGCTTGAGCAGCAGCCGGCCCCGGTCCATCGCCGCCATCGACGACCATGCGGGAAAGGCTTTCTGCGCTGCCTCGACGGCCCGGTCGACATCGGCTGATGTCGCTTCGGCGATCGCAGTGATGACCGACCCGTCGTGCGGGTTGATCACGTCGATCGTCCCGCCCCCGATGCCGTCGACCCACTCGCCGCCAATAAACAATTTGTTGCGCAGCGATGCCGGCTTCCAGGCAGTCGGATCGTTCGAGGCGCTCATACCGTCCATGTTCTATTCCTCCCTGCGTGGCGCGGGCTGTCCGTCGAAACGGGCTGCGAGACGCGATCCCGCGGGTCACTGCCCAGCCCGTCTTCAGGATCAAGCGACCGCTTGGAACTCCTCTACACCCTGAGGAGGCTAAAGAGGAGACGCGGCTGCGCCGTAGCTAAATGGCCATCTCGAAGGGCGAAGGGCAAAAGTCGTCCGCTAGAACTGCACCGCGATGACCGGCGCCTCGCCGCTCTGGATCATGTCCGGGATGCGCGGGCTGGCGTTTTCCCAGACCAGCAGCATCGAGCGCTTCGGGCTGTAGCCCTGGTGCCGGATATCCGCCGGCATACAGGCGACGTCGCCCGCGCGCATGACGATGCGGCTGCGCGGCTTGCCGGTCTCCTTGTCCTTCACCTCCCAGGTGATTTCGTCGGACAGCTGGACGAACCATTCGCAGCGGTCGTTGCCGTGTTCGACCGGCAGGATGAATTCCTCCGAGGTCGGGCAGAACAGGCTCTCCTTGACCACCGAGCAGACCGACGGGTTCCAGGTCACGTCCGAGCGGGACAGGTAGTCGTACAGGTTGAACGCGGCGACCTCGTCCTCGAAGCCCGGCTCGACCTCGACCAGCGGCTGGTCGGACGAAACGTCGGCGAACATGCGGTTCTGCGGATAACCGTTCCGGTCGGTCCGGATGTCGGCGTCGCCGGGCAGGCCGACCATGCGGTTGGCGGTAACGCGGATGCGGGAGACGGCGTCGGCATTGTTGCCGTTCTTGCGGCCCCAGGGCTGGCCGGCGTCGTTCTCGCCCGGCGCGGCGAACGGGTCGTAGCCCTCGTTCGTCCAGTCGTCGACCAGGTCGCGGAACAACTCCAGCAGGTCCTCGGCCTTGAATATCTCGAGATGGTCGCGACCATTCTCCTTGAACACCGGGTGATAGGTGCCGGCGAACATATCGACGATGCCATAATGGTTGGTCGTGCCGAACACCGGGTCGTAGCTCAGCGTGCCATAGAAAAAGCCCCAGGCGACGGTGCGCATCATCGCGCGCATGAAGCCGTCGGCCGCCATTGTGTGGGCGCCCTTGGGCCAGGAGATGGCGACGAAATACTCGTCGCGTTTGAAGGTGAAGGAGCCGGCCTCGTACGATTTGTAGCCGGTCTCGTTGGAAGCGGGGTTGATCTTGTAGTGGGTCTGCAGGGCTTCGGTCATCGGTCGGTCCTCTCGAATTCGGTGTGTTCCGGCTGTCGGCGCGATCAGTTGGCCGAAAGGCTTTCGGAATGGCAGATCTCGGCCCAGCGCTCGACCGTCGCCGGCCCCTGGATCGTCTGGGTCAGGATCACGCTGGGAGCACCGGCCTCGAAACGGTAGGCCGCGCCGCCGGGCAGCAGGGCCTGGTGGCCGCGGCGCAGCACGATGCGGCCCATTTTCCGGCCGTCGGGCGCCTCGTCCAAGACGACCGCGCCTTCGCTGTCGGGATCGACCAGACTGTCGGAATCGTCCGGTTTGACCAGGTGAATCTCCACTTCGCCATCCATGCACAGGGCGAATTCGTCGTGGGCGCAGGCATACCAGGGAGACTGCCCCTCGGCACGAACCGCCTCCATGACATATTCAAGGTTCTTGCCGACGGCGACCCGCTCGTAGGGCGCGCTTTTGCTCGCGACGTCGAACACGTTGGAGAACACATAGTTTTTCGGGTTGTCGTCGATGGCGTCCACGCCGCCGGGCGTGAAATCGTTCAGGCCGCCGAATACGGTCTTGTATTCTGCCACGATCTTTCCTCCATTGGGCATTTGTTCGTTAGACGAACATTTGTTCTAATTACGAACAAATACAAATTTCCGTTGCGGATGTCAACAGGAAAATTCCGGATGACGGCAAGCCGGCATTCCGTGGTTCGGCGCAAGCGCGCCCTGGCTACGACCGGTCGGTTGCACTTCCGGGAGGGTGCCGCTCCGCCTTGCCGCGCGCCGAACCACGACAGGAAAGAAAGGGAATCCGGCAGCCCGGCTGACGAGGGTAACAATTTTTTGTTTCCGGGCTTTTCCGATTTACTCAAGATGATATTGTAAGCGCCCGTAGCGTATGGCAGCGAAACGCCGGTTCCAAAGGCATCCGGCGGCGTTCATCCGCTGGATAACCGTTTTCCCAGGGAGGCAGTATGTCGTTTCTCAAACCGCGCAAAGACGATCACCCGAAAGTTCACGAAGCTTACGAGGTGATGAAAGACGGTCGAATGGACCGTCGCGAATTCGTCCGCGTCGCCGCCCTTGTGGGCGTGTCGGCCGGCGCCGCCTATGCCATGGCAGGCATCCCGTCGCCGGCATGGGCGCTGGAGAATTCCCCGTTCCCGGCCGACGATCCGAAAGCAAAGAAGGGCGGCAAGCTCCGCGTCGGAATGCAAATTCAGAAGATGGAGGACACGGCGACCTATTCTTGGGCTGAGATGTCGAACCAGACGCGCCATATCGTCGAGCATCTGTCGATGACCGGCCCCGACAACATCACCCGGCCGATGCTGGCGGAAAGCTGGACGGTGTCGGATGACTTGAAGACCTGGACCTTCAAGCTGCGCAAGGGCGTGATGTGGCACAATGGCGAGGAGTTCGTCGCCGATCACGTCGTCTGGAACATCAGGCGCTGGTTGCAGCCGGGACTCGGCTCGTCCAACGTCGGCCTGGCGGCTTTTGCCGCCATGCGCAAGGACAGCGGCAAGAAGGACAGTAAGGGCAAGGCCATTATGGTGGAGATCCCCGGCGCCGTCGAAGCCGTGGACAAACACACTGTGCGCTTCAATCTCAAGAAGCCGGTCCTATCGGTGCCGGAGGATTGCTACAACTATCCGACGGCGCTGATGCATCCGTCCTTCAAGAAGCCGTTCTCCAGCAACCCGATCGGCACCGGACCCTTCACGCTGACGGATCTTCAGGTGGGCAAGCAGGCGATCCTCAAGCGCGTGACCAAAATGTCGAACGGCAAGCCGTTCACGTATTGGGGCGGCGAGGTCTATCTCGACGAAATCCACTATTACAACTTCTCGAACGAGAACCAGCTCTCGGCGCTCGCCTCGGGTAGCGTGGACGCCATCTACGAGTTTACGATCGAGCAGATGGCGTTGGCCAAGTCGCTGCCGATCAACATCATCCCGGCGCGAACGGCGCGCACCCTGTGCTGCCGGATGCAAATTTCGAAGAAGCCGTTCGACAATCACAAGCTGCGTCAGGCCATCGTCAAATCCGTGGACAACGCCAAGGTCAAGAATTTGGTCTATCCGACGGGCGGCGATGTCGGTCAGAACCATCATGTGGCGCCGGTTCACCCGGACTATTTCGATCTGCCGGCGCTCAAGCGCGACGTGGCGGCGGCGAAGAAGCTGCTGGCCGAAGCCGGCTATCCGAACGGCATCGAAGTGACCATCGATGTCGGCAATACCGACGGTCCCTGGCACCAGACGGTGTGCGAGGCCCTGCGCGACCAGATGAAGGAAGCGGGCATCAACTTGAAGATCAACGTGATGCCGGCCTCGAAATACTGGGAGATCTGGGACACGACTCCGTTCGGCGCCACGGCCTGGACGCATCGCCCGCTCGGCACCATGGTGATGGGTCTGGGCTACCGGACGGGGGTGCCGTGGAATGAGACCCATATGGCCAGCAAGGAGTTCGACGCCGCTCTGGACGCCGCCGAGGCGACCTTCGACGTCGAGAAGCGGAAGCCGCTGCTCGGCAAGGCGGAGAAGATCCTGCAGGATGCGGCCGTGATGGTCCTGCCGATATTCCGGCCGGTCTATACGGGGTCGTCAAAGAAGGTGCACGGCTTCCCGCCGCACCCGACGGGCTACCACCAGTTCAACAAGGTCTGGATGGGCTGACTTCGGGAAATTTGAAACGCCCCGGCCGGAAACGGCCGGGGCGTTTTTTCCTGACTCCGGACCGGTAGGCCCTCCATGTTAAAGCTGATTGCCCGGCGCCTCCTCCAGATGGTTATCATCATGGCGGTGGTGTCGTTGATCCTGTTCCTCGTCTTCGACAGCGACAAGTTCAAAAAGCAGATTGCCACCGCCGAACTCGGCGGTTTCTCCGTCGCGGCGATGTCAGACCACGACTACCAGAAGTGGCTGAAAGACAAGGGCCTCGACGTTCCCGTCTACGAGCGCTACGCCCAATGGATCGGCGGCCTGCTGCAGGGCGATTTCGGCAAGTCGTTCGAGAAGGATGCGCCGGTCTCGAAAGTGATGGGCGAACGCCTGCTCAATACCGGCATCCTCGCCTTCTGGGTCTTCTTCCTGATGATCCCGCTATCGCTGATCTTCGGCATTGTCGCGGGGATGAAGGAGGGCTCCTTCCAGGACAGATCGGTGTCCTTCATCGCCGTCTTCACGACATCGATCCCCGAGATTGCGACGGCGATCCTGCTCACCGTCATCATCGCGCTCGGCCTCGGCTGGCTGCCGTCGAAATCGGCCATGACCGGCGGCTGGAACTCGCTCGAACTGGTCCTGCCGGTCCTTACCCTGGTGCTCTACGACTTCGGCTATGTCGCCCGCATGACCCGAGCCTCGATGGCCGAGGTGATGACCTCGCAATATATCCGCACCGCGGTTCTGAAGGGCATTCCCTACGCCCGGGTGATCATGCGGCACGCGCTGCGCAACGCGCTGATCGCGCCGTTCACCGTGATCGTGCTGCAGCTCAACTGGCTGCTCTCCGGCGTTGTCGTGGTCGAGGTGTTCTTTCAGTACAACGGCTTCGGCAAGATGCTGCTCGAAGCCGCCCTGTTCGGCGATATCTATGTCGTCCAGGCGGCCACGCTGGTCGCGGTCTTCGTCGCCGTGCTTTCGCAAATCATTTCGGACGTCGGGTACACCTTCCTGAACCCGCGCATCCGGTTCAGCTAGGAGGCGGCGATGACGGATACCACCATGCCGGCGCCGCGCCTGTCGCTGACGCAGCGCCTGAAACGGCCGAGAGCGCTGATCGTCCTCAGCCTGCTCATGGTCATCCCGCTGATCGCCTATGTCATGTTCGGCGAGCCGCTCGCCAGGGCGGGAATTCGCGAAATCGTTCTGATCCCGGCGATCCCGGCAACGCTGATCCTCTATGCGCTTGCGATGGCGAGCTGGCGCGAATCCTGGGTCGCCATTCTCGGCGGCACCCTGGTGTTCTTCTGGGTCTTCGTTGCGGTTTCGGTACCGTTCCTGCCGCTGCTCGATCCGAACAAGCCGATCCGGCCGTTCGCGCCGCCGGGCACGGAGGTGGGCGACATCACCTTCTGGCTCGGCACCGATCTCAAGGGCCGGGACATGCTCTCCCGCATGCTGTGGGGCTGCCAGCGCGTGCTCGTCTGGGGCGTCACGGCGACGGCGGTCGCCTATGTCGTCGGCTGCATTTTCGGCCTGATCGCCGGCTATATCAGCGGCATCTGGGACGAGATCATCTCATTCATTTCGAATGTGCTGCTGTCCTTCCCGGTGATGGTGCTGTTCATCCTGATCCTGAACTATCTCGGGCCGAGCGGCTTCAACATCGTCATCGCGGTCACCTTCGCCTCGGCGCCGGCGATCATGCGTATCGTGCGGGGCCTCGCGCTCGACAACAAGACGCGTGACTATGTCTTCGCCGCGCAGACCCGGGGCGAGCATCCGTTCCGCATCATGGTGGTTGAGCTGCTGCCCAACGTGCGCGGGCCGATCATCGTCGATGCCTGCCTGCGCCTCGGCTACACCACGGTGGCGATCACCACGCTGACGTTCCTCGGCCTCGGCCTGCAGCCGCCGGATGCGGATTGGGGCCTGATGATCAAGGAGGCGTCCAACCTAATGGTCTGGCAGTTCTCCTATATGCTGCTGATCCCGGCGCTGGCGGTGTCGAGCCTGATCCTGGGCTTCAACCTGATGGCCGACGGCCTGCGCGAAATGAGCCTGCGCGACTAAGGACTGGAGAGTGACATGAACGACGTGACTCCTGTCCTGGAGTGCAGAAACCTCAGCATTTCCTATTACGTCCGCGCCGGCGAGATTCCCGCGGTCGTGGATTTCAACCTGAAGCTGATGCCCGGCGAGGCCCACGGCATCGTCGGCGAATCCGGCTGCGGCAAGTCCACGGTCGCGCTCGCCGTGATGAACTATATGGGCAACAACGGCGGTATCACGAACGGGGAGATCCTGTTCGAAGGGCGCGACATGCGTACCATGAGCGCGGAGGAGTTGCGCCAGATCCGCGGCTCGAAAATCTCGATGGTCTATCAGGAGCCGATGGCCTCGCTCAACCCGGCCATGCGGATCGGCGAACAGCTTGCCGAGGTGCCCCTGTACCACGAGGAGGAAACCTCGAAAGAAGCGGCCTACGACCGCGCCGCGCAGATGCTCGCCAAGGTGCGCCTGCCCGACCCGCTGCGGATCATGAATTCCTATCCGCACCAGATTTCGGGCGGCCAGCAGCAGCGCGTGGTGATTGCCATGGCACTGCTCGCCAACCCGAGACTCTTGCTGCTGGACGAGCCGACGACCGCCCTGGACGTGACGGTGGAGGCCGGCATCGTCGAACTGATCAAGGACATTTCCTCCGAGTTCGGCACGTCGATGATCTACATCTCGCACAATCTGGGGCTGATCCTGGAAACCTGCGACCGCCTGACCGTGATGTATTCCGGCGAAGCCGTCGAGAACGGCAGCATCACGGACGTGTTCAACAACATGCGCCACCCCTATACGCGCGGCCTGTTCTCGTCGATCCCGCTGCCCAGCGCCGACAAGAACGCCCGGCCGCTGCTGCCGATCCGCGGCCAGCTGCCGTTGCCGCACGAACGGCCGGACGGCTGCTATTTCGGGCCGCGCTGCGATTATTTCGAAGCGGGCCGATGCGACCAGGGGCTGATCCCGATGGAGGATACCGGCGCGGGCGAGCGTCACGCCGTGCGCTGCACCCGCTACAGCGAGATCGACTGGTCCAAGCCGCTCGAACTGCCGGACGCCGGCGATCCGGTCGAAGCGGGCGACGTGGTGCTCAACGTGCAGCAGTTGCAGAAGCACTACGAGATCGAGACCGGCGGACTGTTCCTGTCTGGCGAGAAGAAGACGGTCAAGGCCAACGAGGCGCTCGATTTCCGCGCGCGCGAGGCCGAGACGGTCGCCATCGTCGGAGAATCCGGCTGCGGCAAGTCCACCTTCGCCAAGGTTCTGATGGGCCTGGAAGCGGCGACCGACGGCAAAGTGACGCTGGACAATGTCGAACTGGGGCAGCTCGCGGTCCAGAAGCGCGACGCGGATACGATTTCACGCCTCCAGATGGTCTTCCAGAACCCGTTCGACACGCTGAATCCCAGCCACACCGTGGGCAATCAGATCGGACGGGTCATCCGCAAGTTCGGCGTCGAGACCGACCGGGAAAAGGTCGAGCAGCGGGTCCACGAGCTGCTGGATATCGTCAAGCTGCCGCGCGATTTCGCCAAGCGGCGGCCGCGCCAGCTCTCCGGCGGCCAGAAGCAGCGCGTCGGCATCGCCCGCGCCTTCGCCGGCGATCCGAAGGTTGTGATTGCCGACGAGCCGGTATCGGCGCTCGATGTGTCGGTCCAGGCGGCGGTGACCGGCCTGCTGATGGACATCCAGCGCGAGAACCGCACGACGCTGTTGTTCATCAGCCATGATCTATCGGTCGTCCGCTACCTTTCCGACCGGATCGTCGTGATGTATCTCGGCCGGATCATGGAAAAGGGCACGACCGACGAAATATTCACGCCGCCCTACCATCCCTATACCGAAGCGCTACTCTCTGCCGTGCCGATCGCCGACACCTCGGTGAAGAAGCGCAAGGTCGTGTTGACCGGCGAGTTGCCGTCGCCGGCCAATCCGCCGTCCGGCTGCGTCTTCTGTACCCGTTGCCCCTATGCCATGCCGGGCGTGTGCGATGTCACCGCGCCGCCGGTGCGCGAGTTCGCCCCGCGCCACAACATCGCCTGCCATCTCGAGCCCGAGCAGCTTACGGCGATGGAACCGGTGATCACGATCGAGGAAGAAAAGGCAGCCTGAGCGGACGCCCGGCCAAAATACCGGCCGGCCGGGCGCTACCGGACCGTCTCACGCCGATTGCTTCCGCAGCGCGCCGCGCTATCATTCCGGTATGAGCGACCCGCTATGAGCGACGACGACACCGAAGCGGACTGGGCGTTCGCCGAAGCCGACCGGGCCAACCCCGACGACGTCGACTACGACCTAGACCGGGTGCTCCAGTCCATGGTGGCCTTACGCGCGGAAATCCCGGAGGACTCTTTCACAGCCGGTATTCTGGGCACCGAGCGGGCCGGCAACGGCATCGTCATCGACGAATCCGGCCTCATCCTCACGATCGGCTACCTGACCACCGAAGCCGAAACGATCTGGCTCAACACCCATAGCGGCGCTGCGGTGCCGGGCCATGCGGTGACCTACGATTTCGAGAGCGGATTCGGCCTCGTCCAGGCGCTCGGTCGGCTGGATTGCCCGGCCCTCGAATTCGGCAATTCCAGGAACCTGGGCGCCGGCTCGAAAGTCGTGGTCGCCGGGCATGGCGGATACGAGCATGCCCTGGCAGCGCGAGTCGTCGGCAAACGCGAATTCGCCGGCTATTGGGAATATGTCCTGGACGAGGCGATCTTCACCGCGCCGGCCCATCCCAACTGGGGCGGTGCCGCTCTGATCGGGCCGGACGGCAAGCTCTACGGCGTCGGATCCCTGTTCGTGCAGAACGCGCGCGGCGGCGAGCAACGGTCCGACGGCAACATGATCGTGCCGATTGAACTGCTACCGCCGGTGCTGAGCGATCTCCAGACTTACGGCGTCTCCAAGCGCAGCGCCCGCCCGTGGCTCGGCCTCTACGCCGCCGAGGTGTCCGAACAACTCGTCATCATCGGCCTGGTCGAGGACGGCCCGGCCCACAAGGCGGGGCTGCTGCCGGGCGATATCGTGCTCCAGGTCATGGGATCGCCGGTCGGCGATCTGCCCGATTTTTTTCGCACGGTCTGGGAAACCGGCGCAGCGGGAACCAGGGTGCCGCTGACCGTCGTGCGCGAGGGCGAGGTTTCGCAATTCTCGGTCAAGAGTATCGACCGCAGCAGCATGCTCAAGCCGCCGAAACTGCACTGAAAACCGGCGCTGTCTCCATGCCACCGAGAATATTCGCGGCTACGATCCTCCTCTTGTCGATCCTCCCGGCCGCTCCCGGCGCCCACGCCTTCGATCCCCGCTGTCCCGTGGCGACCGAGGAAGTGGCCAGGGAGCTGGCGGAACGGGCGGCGGCGTTCCTGAAGTCGAATGGCGCCGCGGAGGCCCTGCCCGCCTTCACTGCACGGACCCACGGCTTCGGCGCTGGCGATCTCTACGTTTTCGTCTTCGACCTTTCCGGTACGATGCTGGCCAGCGGCGGCTGGCCGGAACATGTGGGAGCCACCGTTGTCGGGCCTGGCGGTGGCGGCCCCTATGCGCGCATCCGCAGCCTCGCCCTCTCCGGACCGGGGCGCGGCTGGGTCCACTACAACTGGTACAGCCCCTGCACCCGATCCATGCAGCCCAAGATGACCTATGTCATCCGCGTCGGCGGCTACATCGTCGGCGTCGGGACTTATTCGATCCCGGGCGTGTGACGGCAGGCGAATCCGAAAGCCGCAGAACGGTCGGTGCTCTCTTCGGTTATCGAAGCACGTCGATTGCCCCGGCCTCGACTGCGCCGCGCAAGGCGGCAAGCGCCCGGTTCGTTTCCCTCGCCAGACGCCAGATGCCGGCAAAATCGTGTGGACGGCGCAGCAGGCCGGCGAGAACCGGCAGCGCCCGGGTCCGGCCGTCAGGCATCAGGCCGGCAAGCGCCGCCCTGGGCACTGACCGGCCCGCGGGATCGCCGATGGCGCGGATCGCCGCGAAAGGGATCCCGGCGTCCCGGGCGACGGCGGCAACGGCGTGGCTCTCCATGTCGACTGCCAGGGCGCCGTAGCGGCGGAACAGCCTACGCTTGTCCAATGCCGTCATGACCAGATCGTCGCTGCCGACGACCGCGCCGCTGTCGTAACCGCCGTCGAGCCGCATCAGGGCCTTGACCCACGGTTGGTGTGCCGGCAGCGCCTCACCGTCCGGTCCGATAACCGATGCGGCAATCACGATCACGCCGGCGCCGAGCGACGGATCGAGGCCGCCGGCGACGCCGAAACTGACAAGGCCGGAGGCGCCATGCGCCGCCATGGCGCGCGCCGCGGCAGCCGCTTCTTCGGGCCGGCCGGCTGCTGCATGAACCATCAGCATTTCCGCGGCGCCGGACCGGCGCAAACAGCCGGTCTCCTTCGCGAGGCCGGTGACGATGCCGAGGCTGCGCGCCGTGGCGGGGTGTTCGGTCGCGGCGGTCATGGCCGGCAGAGCGACCGGGCGCCGGTCAGTGATCGGCGCTGGCTTGGGCAGCTTCGAAAACGGCCTTCTGCTCGGCCGTCGCTTCCTTCTGATACTTCGCCTTCCATTCGGCAAAGGGCATGCCGTAGACGATCTCGCGGGCCGCCATCTTGTCGAGGTCGAGCCCCTTCTCGTCGGCGGCGTCCTTGTACCAGTTGCTCAGGCAGTTGCGGCAGAAGCCGGCCAGGTTCATCAGGTCGATATTCTGCACGTCTGTCCGGTCGCGCAGATGGCCGACCAAGCGGCGGAAGGCGGCGGCTTCCAGTTCGGTGCGGGCGGTGTCGTCCATAGTTCGGGGCTCCGGCTGGGCTCGGTTATAGAGCTGATATCGCGCCCTGCGGTGGAGAATTCCAGAGGGCAAATTCGTCCCCGCCCTGTGCCGGCCCTAACGGAACGCGAACACAGGGCTGCTCCAGGCCTGGAAGCCGTCCTCGGTGTAGACGCTGATCCACAGCGGGTTGTCGCCGCCGTCGGACAGCGGGATCGTCACCGTCTCCTCCATCTCGCGGACGCTCAAAGCCTCCGGCAGCCGGAAGGCTTTGACCCGCCGGGCGAGGCCGCCGGCCTCCAGTACGCTATCCTCCAGCCCGATCTCGCTCAGCGCCGCCGCCAGGGTGCCGCGGTTGGTTTCGATTTCCACCGCACCGGCGTCGCCGTCCAGCCAGACGTCGAAGCCGCCGTAGTTGCCGGTGGTGATGGCCTCGAAGACGACCTTGCCGTCGCCCTCGGTTTCCAGCCGGCGCTCATGGTTCCAGACATTGATCTTCGCCAGCCGGCCGATCTTCGCGTGGCTGAACCGAGCCTCGCCGCTCCACGCGCTGTCCCGGCCGCGGCCGCGATATTCGGCGCCGCTCCACAGCACGCGCAGGCGGTTGCCGAGGTCGCTGGCGCCATAGGGGCGCAGGGTCCGGACGACCGTCGTCCCGTTGCGCACCTCGATCCGCTCGATCGGCGTCTGGGCCACGACATGGAGCTTCAGCGCCGCCTCCCGGTCCGCGGTCTGCACGATATCGCCCATCATCACGGAATCGACGCGGCGGGTCGCGGCGTCGGGGTAGACTTTGGGGTCCCGGTCAAAATGCGTGCCGCCGTCGGCGAAGGCCACCTGCACGTCCATGTGCATCCGGGTCCCGGTCGTGCCGTAGGCATGGCGCCGGCGAACCGCGTCCATGATGCCGTCGCGGGTCAGTTCCTCGGCCAGAAAGCAGGTCAGCCCGCCATAGGCCCCGAACATCGAGGCGCCCGGATAGCTTGCGCCCGGCCGACCCTTGTGGCCGTCGCTGTTGCACACCACGCCGCAACGGTGGCCGAGCGCGAAACCGTCGGTCAGCAGCCATTCGAAGGTGCCCCAGGCGGAATGGATTTCCATCGCCATTTCGACGCGCGGATCGTGGGCGAAGGCCGTATTGGCATAGCGGCCGCCGACATGGGCGTAGACGAAGCAGTCCTCGTCCTCGAGCGCCTCGAACAGCAGGCGGGCGTTCGGCGCGTCGGTATCGAGATCCGAGCGGTCGACCAGCAGCGCGTGGGAAGACCGGCGGATCTGCCGGCCTTCCTGCCGGAAATAGACGTTGCGGTCACCGCCGACCGCCGTGTTGCCCGACCATTCGTAGCCCGGAAAGGTCACGAACACGCCGGACTCGTCATGGCGTGCGGTCAGGCTGTTGATATGGGCCCAGAAGGCGTTGTTGACCTGGAAATCATTGGCCTGGTGGCTGGTGACGTCGAGCACCGCCTTGTTGCGCGCAAAGTCGAAATACTGTTCGGCGGTGGTGACGCCGATGCTCTCGCCGCTCTGGCCGTGCAGGTCGCCCCAATAGCCGCCGTAGGCGCCCTCGCGGACCATCATAGGATGGCTCTCGGCGACCACGGCGCCGGTGGCGTCGCGCACCGAAATGCGCAGCAGGCCGGGCCGGTCGACCGTCAGCCCGTCGAACACGACCGAGCGGCTGCCCTTTTCGTAGCGGTAGCGCTCCGGCAGGCCGTTGACCGGCAGGGTGGTCTCGAAAGCGAAATCGCCCTCGGCGAGCGGCGTCGGGTTGCCCCAGGCGTCCTCGGCCTTGAGGCCGAAACGGAAGGGCTCGCCCGGCCGGCGCAGGGAGGAAAGCACGGCGCGCCAGACCGCCGGCGGCCCGGGCACGATGGCCACGCTCGGCGTGTCGACGATCGGCGTGAAATGGCCCGCGGCGCAGACGTCCGCCAGCACCTTGAACTCGAAGCCGCCCTCCGCGAAGGTCTGCATCTTCATGCCCGGCGACCCGCCCGACGTATCGCCGAAGACGATCGTGATCGTGTCGCCCTCGCTCAGATAGCCGCCGCGAACCCGGACGGTCAGCGTACGCAAGCGCGGCCGGGTGCCAGTGCCGAAGCCGGCGTATTCGAGCACGATGCGCGCGTTGCCGCTGGTCCGCGCCGAGACATAGCCGGGCGCGGCCGGATCGTCGACCTGCAGGCGGCCGAAATCGGTCATCGCCCGGAACGCGACGCGGATCGCGCCGCTATCGTCCAGGCCGTAGCGTCCGACCGTGTAGGTCAGCGTCAAGGTCTGCGCCGAGCGCACCGCCACCGGGTCCGAAGGCTCCAGCTTTGCATGGCCGAGCAGCACCGGGTCGGCGCCGGGCTGGACCGCCGGCCAGGCTTCGCCCATCAGATGTTCCGGCACCGGCCCGTCGAGCGTGTTGGTGAGCATGGTTCCGGTTCTCCCGTATCCGCCAGGCCGCCAGACAGACTGCGCCGGCAACCGGTTTTCCATTTTCGCCCGCGCCTTGCGCCGCGCCAAAGCGACTCGACAGAAAGCGCAAAAACTATATAGTTTTTATCGGTTTGTGCAGATCAAGATTCAGGGGAGGCGTATCATGCCGCATCGTTCAAAGTCGCGTTCAGCAATTCTTGCGTTCAGCGCCTTTATGGCGCCGGCTGTCGCGATTGGGGGAATGGCCGCGCCGGCGGTCGCTGCCGACTATCCGAGCAAGCCGGTCACCCTCGTCATACCCTACAGGGCTGGCGGCAGCATGGAGACCATGGGCCGGGTATTCACCAAGGCGCTGGGCAAGGAGCTGGGCACCCGCGTGGTCCTCAAGACCCGGCCCGGCGCTGGCGGCGCCGTCGGCGCCCTGGAAGTCTCGAAGCAAAAGCCCGATGGCTACACCCTGCTGTTCGCCGCCTCCGTATCCCTGCTTTGGCACCCCATGACGCGGGATATCGGTTTCGGCCTCGACAGTTTCACCTATATCGCCAAGGTCACCGATTCGCAGATGGCGCTTATCGCCCGGCAGGATGCGCCGTTCAATACGCTGAAGGAACTGATCGCCCATGCGAAAAAGAAGCGGCTCAACTACGCCGACCAGGGCCCGATGCCACGCGCCTTCGTCAATTTCATCGGTTCGAAGGAAGGCGTGAGCTGGACCAGCATCCCGACCAAGGGCGGCGGCGAGATGGTGCCTTTCCTGCTTGGTGGAAAGGTGGATTTCGCCTGGAGCGGCGGTATCCACAATCGCTTCCCGAAGAAGATGAAGGTGCTGCTGTCATTCAACAGCGGGCGGCTCATCGCATCGCCCGACATTCCCTCGATGCAGGAACTCTATGGCGTATCAATGCCGAGTCCGGTCGTCATCGTCGGTCCGAAGGGCATGGATCCGGCCCTGGTGGCGAAAATCGAAGCGGCAATAAAGACAGCCGCCGCCGACAAGGCTTTCGAGGATCTGGTAACAAAGAAGCTTAAATTTCCTGCTGCCTTCGTTGGCCACAAGGCGCTGACCGCGCAAATCCAGCAGGTCATCGCTGGCATGAAACGGGTTGTCGCCGCCACCAAAAAGTGACGGACCGGACAAGCGAACCCCATTCCGGCGCCGACCCGGCGCCGGAGTCGCCCGCTCCGACGGCAGACACGTCTGCCGGCCCCGGCCCGCGGCAGGAACTTGCGGCCGGGGCGGTGCTGGCCGGACTGTCGCTGTTTGCGCTGTTCTGGCTGATCCCGAATCACACCGGAGAAGCCACCAGCGATCATGAAGTCGCGCCGGGTTTCTTCCCGCAGGTTGCAGCCGGCGCCCTGCTGGTTCTGTCGCTACTGCTGGTCGGCCACAGGCTGATCCGCTTTCGGAAGCTGCGGAGCATCCGACCGGCAACCGGCGGCTTTGCGGTCCTGACCGAAATCGCGATCCTGGCTGCCGGCACCCTGGTCGTCGCGTGGGCGCTGGGCGCGGCGGGCTATCTGGTCGTCGCGCCGGCAATGATGGCGGCCGGCCTGTTAGCCGGTGGCGAACGGCGCTGGTGGGCGATCGGGCTCGTCATCGCCGGCATGACTGCCGCGACATGGTTCGGCGCCGACCTGCTGTTCGGCGTCCAGCTCCCGTAATCGGGCGGCGGCGGGAGCAGCGCCATGATCGAGCAGCTGATCGCCGGCTTCGGCAACGCGCTGACGGTGACCAACCTGCTGTTCATCGCCGCCGGCATCACGCTCGGCATCGTCATCGGCGTGATTCCCGGGCTGGGCAGCGTTACTGCCCTGGCGGTCCTGATCCCGATCACATTCTACATGTCGCCGCTCGCCGCCATCGCCTTCCTGGTCGGCGTCAACAAGGGGGGCACGTCCGGCGGCGCCATACCGGCAATTCTGCTCAATTCGCCCGGTACGCCGGAAGCGGCGGCGACGGCGCTCGACGGCCATCCCATGGCCAAGCGTGGCGAGGCCCAGCGCGCCCTCAAATTTGCGCTGTTTTCCTCGGTCACCGGCGACACGATCTCCGATGTCCTGCTGATCGTGCTGGTCGTCCCCTTTGCCGCGATCGCGCTGCAGTTCGGCCCGCTGGAATACACCGCGGTCCTGCTGTTCGCATTCGCCCTGCTCTCCGGGATTTCCGGCGATTCGCCGATCAAGGGTCTGATCGCCATCGCCGTCGGGGTGTTCCTTTCGACCGTCGGCCTCGATCCGGTCGACGGCTCCCAGCGCATGGTGTTCAACGAGGTCGAGCTCTTTGACGGCTTCCCCCTGTTCTCGCTCGCCGTCGGTTCGCTCGCCATGGCCTCGGTGCTGGGCCAGCTCTTCGAGCTCTGGCGCGCAAAGGGCGAGAAGCGGCTCAGCGTCGAGGAATATTCCCGGATCGAGACCCGCCTACCGGCGCGGGAGTTCTTCGGCCACTGGAAGACCATCGGGCGCTCGGCCCTGATCGGCTCCGGCGTCGGCATGCTGCCGGGGCTCGGCGTCACGCTCGCCGCTTTCCTGAGCTACGGCGCGGCGCGGCGGGCCTCGAAGGAGCCGCAGAGCTTCGGCAGGGGCAACCCGCAGGGCATCATCGCGACCGAGGCGGCGAACAGCGCCGTCGTCGGCGCCAACCTCGTGCCGGCCATCGCGCTGGGGATTCCCGGCAACATCGCAGCGGCGCTGCTGATCGGCGCCTTCATCATCCACGGCATCGTGCCCGGCCCCTTCATGCTGACCAATCATGGCGAGCTGATCTACGCCCTGTTCGCCTCGATGCTGATGGCCAACGGCGTTCACCTGGTGATCGGGCGGATCGGCATTCCGCTCTGGGCCCGGATTGCGCAGACGCCGCGCGCGATCATCCTGCCGCCGGTGCTCGTCATGTGCATCGTCGGTGTCTACCTGCCCAACCAGTCGATCTTCGGCGTCGGCGTGATGCTGGCCTTCGCCTGCCTCGGCCTGGCATTCCAGCGTCTCGGCTTCCCGATCGTCTGCATGGTGATCGGCTTCCTGCTCGGCGGCATGCTGGAAAATTCGCTGCGCCAGTCCCTGCGCCTGCACCAGTCGGACCTGACGGCGTTTCTCGGCAGCCCGATCGCGCTGGTCTTCCTGGCGCTCACCCTGTTCGTCCTGCTCCGGGCCTTGCGCCGTGCCTGACGGGCCGCCGCTGACCGACCCGGTCGAACGGGCACTCGCCGCCTATATGAACGGGACGGCAGAGCCACCGGCCCGCACCAAGCGCAGCGCCGTCCGACTGGCGGTCGCCCAGGCGATGCGCGACGGCGTGCTCAGGGACGGCGACCTGCTGCCGCCGGAGAAGCGGCTTGCGGAAATCTTCGGCGTCAGCGTTGGCACCGTGCAGGCCGCATTGCAGCAACTGCAGCAACGCGGCGAGATCGTGCGGCGCAGCGGTTATGGCAGCCGGGTTGCGCTCGGCGACGGCTTCTCGAGCGCGATCTGGCATTTCCGCATAATCGACTGCTCGAGCGGCCGGCGCCTGGCGGTCGAGGCCGAGCGTATCTGGATCGACGAAATCGGACCCGGCCGGACGGACAGCGACGCTGCTGCCGATCCGCTGGGGTCCGTCTGGCGCGAATTTCTCGGCAAAGACGACAGCTATATCCGAGTTCGCCGCGCCCTGACGATGTCCAACGGCGCAGCAGTCGCCGGGCGCATGGTTCTGTGCACCCGGACCGCGCCGGGGCTGCTGAAGATCGCGCCCGAGGAACTGTACGCGGTCAACATCCGCAGCTTCCTCCAGGACGAGTTCGGCGTCGCGACGGCCCGGGCAAGCACGGAAATCCACTGCGCCGATCTCGATGCAGTATGCGACCTGATTCCGGGACGCGCGCCTGCCGCGCCGGTTCTGGAGTTGCGCGCACGGGCCGTCGCGCACGACGACAGGCCGGTCTATTTCCAGACGATCCACATCCCGTCGGAGACCTGCGCCTTCGCGTTCTGATCCGTCCGGCCGTTTCGGGCCGCGCGGACGCGGTTCAGGGCTCGAGGGTCAGGGCCACCCGGAACCCGGTCTTGCTGTTGCGGGCCTTGTATTTGCCGGACATGCGTCTCGCGCTCCGGATATCCCAGGGTATGTCGCTCCACGCGCCGCCGCGCAGCACGCGCTTCCGGCAATCGGCGCCCTTCGTCCAGGCGCTGCCGTCCGCCGGGGCGCCGCGATAGCTGGCGTGCCAGCAATCCTGCACCCATTCGCGGACGTTGCCGTGCATGTCGTGCAGCCCGAAGGCGTTGGCCGGAAATGTGCCGACATTAGCAGTTTTCCGGCCGTCCCAGCGGCTCCCACACCCCTTGCAGTTCGCCCGGTTCCGGCCCGCGGCGGCGCCCCAGGGGAAGGCGGAACGCGTGCCGGCGCGCGCGGCATATTCCCATTCCGCTTCGGAGAGCATCCGGTAGGGCTGCCCCAGGAACTGTCGCAGCCAGCGGACGTAGGACCGCGCGTCGCGCCAGCTCACATAGATCGCCGGGCGCCGGTCGCGGCCCCAGTTGCGGTCCCCGGCCCGGTGGCCGCCGCACCCGCCCGCGTTCACGCAGGCGTCCCATTCCGCAAAGGTGATTTCAAATTTACTCACCGCGAAGCGCCGCAGAATGGTCACGCGATGGCGCGGTCCCTCGGACTCGCCGCCCATCGTAAAGCGGCCTGCCGGGACAACGACCATCTGCGGGCAGAAGCCGCAATCCTGGAACTCTTTGCCCGCCGGCCACAGCAAGTCGAGACGCTTCTGCGCGGCCGTTTGCCGGGCTTGCTTGCCGGCCACGGGTTTCGGTTTCGCCGCTGCCCGCTCGGAAGCCGGTTTCCGTTTCGCCGGTTTCGGCGCCGCCGCCGTCTTCCCGGTGGGCCGCCAGGAGCGGGCCAGCTTGCGGGCCCTGGCGCGTTCCTGCGCCGTCATCTCGATCGCCAACGCATCGCGTTCCGCCGCCGCCAGGGCGTTTCCGCGCCCGGCGGCGAGGTCGAACCACTTGTGCGCCTCGACGTAGTTCTGCGCGACTCCGAGGCCCCAGGCATAGGCCCGGCCCAGCCCCAGCATTGCGCGGCCGTCATTCGCCCTTGCCGCGGCCTTCCATTGCGTCACCGCCTGGGCATGCCGTCCGGCCTCCCATGCGCGCTGACCCGCCTTGTAGTCCGCCCGCGCCGCGCCGGCGCCGAGCAGCATCAGCCCGGCACAGATTGCAGCCAGCAGAAACTTCCGGTCGACCATCTCTCTGCCCTTCAGTCCGCCCGCCATCGTCCGATTACATCCGTCCCGGTTTCTTTACCCCTCGTCTACCCGGCCGCCTCGGCAGTCTCGGGCGGCGGCGGGATCGTCCACAGGGCGACCAGCCCCAGGACCGCCGCCCCGGCCGCAACGGCGAGCGCCAGGGTGTAGGTCCCCGTCCAGTCGAACAGGGCGCCAGCGACCAGCGGCGCGGTCAGGCCGGCCACACCCCAGGCGCTGAACAGCCGGCCGTAGACCCGGCCCAGGTTGGACGGGCCGTAATATTGCACCGTCGCCGCCGGATAGCCGCTCGCCATGCTGCCATAGGCGAAACCGATCAGCGTGAGGACGATATAGACCAGCGGCGCCGAGCCGAAGATCGCGAGCGCGCCGAGCACGGCCGCCGCCAGCACCTTCGCAATCAGCAGGACGGTGCGCGGCCGCAGGTAATCCGTGGCGAAGCCGGAGGCCAGCCGGCCGGCGCCGTTCGCCGCCGTGATCAGGCCGGTGCCGAAAGCGGCGGCCGGTGCGACCAGATCGTAGGCGTTGACGATGGCGGCGGCGTGGCCGAGCGCCATCAGGCCGGCCGTGCAGCCGCAGAAAAAGCAGAGCCACAGGCGCCAGAACGGGCCGGAGACCGCCGCGCCGCCCTTCTGGTCGTCGGGACGCGGAATCTGCGCCGGGGCGATCAGAATCGCGCTGACGATTCCCATGGCCGCAAAAATCGCCGCAAGGATCAGGAAGGTGTCCCACATGCCCCAGCGTTCGGGGCCGATGCGGAACAGCGGCGCGAACACGACGGCGCCCAGCGCGTAGGAGGAAACCGCGATGCCGGTCGCCAGGCCGCGCCGGCTCTCCAGCGCACCGACCGCCGATTGCAGGGCCGCGCTGTAGGCGATGCCGCTGGCGAAGCCGAACAGGACGCCATACCCCAGGATGACGCCCCAAAGGCTTTCGGTCATGCCCGAGAGCAGGAGCCCCCCGGCCGCCAGCGCCGTCGTGGCGAGGGCTGGTTTGAGCGCCGTGCCCGGCCGGACCAGCACCGGAGCGAGGAACATGGTGGCGGCGAAGGCGACAGTCGCGACCGCGAAGATGCTGCTGACCGCCGCGCGCCCGACATCGAGCGCCTCCTGGGCCGGCGCGATGAACAGGCTCCAGGCATAGAGCGAGCCGGTCATCAGGTTGAGCAACACCGCGCCGGCAAGGATGCGCAGGACCGTCATCGGCGGTAACCGCCCGGACAGTTGCCCGTCCTTCGGATGGCCTGCATTGCGTCACCCCCTCTGGACCGGTTCGCCGCCGTGTGTACACTCGCGGCAACCTCCGGGATACCCAAAAATGGAGGCGGTTCATGGCCGCTGTGGGGAAAGTCCGTGCCCGCATTGGAAGCTTGCCCGGTTCCGGGTGGCGGGTCGGCAGCGCCGGACGGCGGCGGAACAAGTTCATCGCCTGCGCGGCCGCCCTCGACGAGCGCGCAAGGTCTGCATCCCGATTCGGTCCCGTGGGTCCGTAGGCCGGTCATCCGGGTTCTTCTCAGGCGTCGCTTCGGACGATCATGAACGATTCCCCCGATCAGCGGAGCGCCGGCGCCAGATTCAGGAGCATCGTCGGATTTGCTTGCGGGACCGGCCTTGTCATTTTCCTCGTCACCATCGCGGTTGCCCGGTTCGACATCGCGGCGCGACTATACTGGCAGGCGTTCGATTACCTGGCACGACAGGCGCCATCGCATTCCGGACTTCCCTCTGCGAAGGGTCTCGCATCCCTTCTTCCGATGCCGGAGGGGTTTGCGCTTCCTGAGCTTCCCATCGCGGTCTGGGTCCCGATCGCGATCCTGGCGGGTCTCTGGAATCTTCTTGCGCTCGTCGTCTTCCGGTTCTGGATGTTGCGCGTGCCGCTGCACCCGGTCCGGGGGCCGATCCGCCCACCCTTCGCCCTCACGCCCCTCGGCCGGCATTTCCGCCCGCCCGGCCGGCTGGCCTTCGCGATGGCCTTCATCCTGTTCTGGCCGTTGCTTGGAGCACGGGCGTTTCACGACCGTTCCGATCTTTTCCTGTCGGCGAACCCGCCGAAACCGGTCCTACCGCAATGGGCGCTATGGCCCGGTTCCGGCCGGGCGATGGAAGGCTGGCTCGAAGCGGCAACCGTCCATGCCGCGGTAGGCGCGCTGGGCCTGGTATCGATCGTCCTTGTCGGCGCCCTGGCACGGCGCCGCGGTCCCTTCCACCGTTATCACTGGCGCACGCAGCCGGTCGCCAAGCTGTTTGTGCCGGTTTTGCTGGCCCATCTGGCGGCGTCGGTGCTGGCGGCAGCGCTGTATCCGAATCCGCTGCACGCGCTCGTCGTTCTGTCGTCGCTGCTTGCGCTCACGGCGGCCGCTCTCCTGGGGCAGATCGCCACCCTGTCGGCCGAGGCGCGCGGGAACAGGCGCCTGGAACGAATCGACGAACTGGCGCGGGAGGGCCGCGGCGAACCGTCCGAACTGGCGTTTCGCGAGGCGACGGTCCGGTTCCTTTCCGCCGGCGAGGCAAGCGGCAAGCGAAGCGGGAAACGGCTTCGCCGGCGCTCGCCGCACGCCCCGGGCAAAGGCAAGGGAGAGCGCCGGCCGGCCGGCCGGATCAGGCAACCCAAGAGACGGCTCCGCTACATCGCCGTATCGTTGGCCATCGCGTTGGCGGTGCCCGCGGTGCCGGTCCTCTACATCTGGTTTCGACTGCCCGACGCCGACCAGACCCGGCAAATTGCCCGATCGGTTCACTATCATGTCGAGAAGACGACGATCGCGGCACAGGGCAATGGAGGATCCCTCGTCCGTCTGCGGCTGATCGGCAACCGCTACGACTACAGCCTGAACTACAGCCGCGAGAATATTTCGGAAGATTTCTTCAATGCGGTGATCGCCAGCGAGGACAACAAGTTCGACAGGTCGACAGCCTATCGATTGCCCTACATCGTCTTCAAATTCGGCGAAGCGACGCTCTGCTACCTGGCAAAATCGACAGGCCTGCGAACACGGGACTGCGCCGGCAACAGCACGGTGCCGCAACAATTGGCCCGCAACCTTCTGTCCAGCGAATACCGGAGCATCTGGCGAAAGATCGTCGAGTTCGTCTGGGCGCTCAAGATGGAATATCATCTGGAGAACGATGAGATACTCGAATTCTATGCCAACCGCGTTTACCTGGGGAACCAGAACTACGGCGTGGAAATGGCCTCCCGTCATTACTTCGGGAAACATGCAAAAGACCTGTCGCTCGGGGAAGCCGTTGTTCTCGCGGCGGCGATCAAGAAACCGTCCAGATGGAACTATTTCGACGACCGCTCGGGCGCCCTACAGCGTGCGAGGCTGATTCTGGAGCTCATGAAGCAGCGGGGCTACGCGCCGGCCGGCGCCGTCTTCGGCGCCGGGTTCCGCCCGCGCCGCGGCGGGGTCCGTCCCAACAAGCCCTATCTCGGGCATCTGTGGATGTGGATCGAGCCCGGCGCGAGGACAGCCCTCCGCGACCGGCCCGACGGAAAGTACAAGGTCGTAACCGCGCTGGACGCCGAGGCGCATATCTACGCCAGGGCCGAACTCGAAAAGGAAATCCGGCGCTGGCAGGACAAGGGAATTCCGGTCGGCGAAGGCGCGGTCGTCGTCATGCGTCCCGACGGCAGGGTTCTCGCCATGGTGGGCGGCGCCGGCGACGATCCGAAATCGCGCGGCACCAACCGGGCGAAGCGGACGGAAAATCTCTTTCCGCGCCCGCCGGCCTCGGCGTTCAAGCCGTTCCTATACCTGGCGGCGCTCGAGCGCGGGCTGAAGCCGGACCAACTCATCGACGCCGGTCCGGTCAGCATTCCGATCGCCGGCGGGAAGCGCTACGAACCGGCCAACCATGACGGCGCGGTGTACCGGCGCAAGGTTCCGATGCGGGACGGCCTCGTGAAGTCGATAAACACCGCGGCGGTGCATTTGCTGCACAAGCAGGTCGGATACAAACGCCTGTTCAATGTGCTGCGGCGGCTCGGCCTCGAAACGCGGCATCTCAAGGCGAAATGGGGCATCGCCTTGGGCCAGAGCGGCGTGCCGCTGATTGAGATGTTGGGCGCCTACGGCGTGCTCGCCAACGGCGGACGGCGGGCGGCGCCCTACGCCATGCTCGCGATCATGCGGGAATCGGGCGACATCGTGTGGCAACGGGAGAGCCGGACGCCTCCCCGGATATTCGACCCGCGCCATGTCAGCGACCTGAACGCCATGCTCCTCGACGTGGTCCGGCACGGCACCGGACGGCCGGCCGCCCGGGACGTGTCGCAGGCGGTCCGGAAGAGGCGCGAGCGCGGCCGGGGCGACACTGCGAATTGCGGTCCGCCGTCGAGGATCTACGTCGCGGGCAAGACCGGCACGGGCGACGAATTCACCGACGCGTGGTTCATGGGCTATACCGCTGATCTGGTCATCGGCGTCTGGTTCGGCAACGACAGGCCCAGGACGATGTCCGAACTCTACGGCGCGGCGGGACCGGCGCGCACGTTCAACGGCATTCTTTCCCGTTTGGCCAGATTTACCGCGGTGACCGACCCGACCTGCCCGCTGCCCTGACCGCACTATATGGCTGCAGCCGGCCAGCGGGAACGGTGCGGCAATGTCTGCACGCCGTGCAGGCTGCCCTTCGCAAGGCGTGCATCGCGTCACCCCCTCTGGACCGGGTTGCCGCCGTGTGTACACTCACGCCAGTGTCCGGGAAACCCGAACGAGGAGCCGCCCGATGGCCGCAATCGAGAATGTCCGCATCCCCTATGGCGCCTATTGGAGCACGCCGTTTTCCAAATGGCAGAACAGCTTCGCCGACCTGCATTCGATCAGGTTCGCCGCCCATGTCGCCAAGGAGGCGCTGGCCGAGCGGGAGATCGACCCGCAGAGTTTCGACCATGCGGTGATGGGCATCACGACGCCCCAGGAATCGAGTTTTTTCGGCTTGCCCTGGCTGATGAAGATGATCGGCAACGACGCCGTGCCCGGCACCCAGGTCTCCCAGGCCTGCGCAACCGGCGCGCGCGTGCTCCAGACCGCCTCCTTCGAGATCGAGCGCGGCATGGGCAGCGCCTCGCTCTGCGTTGCGGCGGACCGAACGTCGAACGGCCCGGTGCTGAGCTATCCGAGCCCATCCAATCCCGGCGGCGCGCCGGATATCGAGCGTTGGCCGATCGACGGGTTCGAGGGCGATCCGCTGGGTGGTCCGCCGATGGTCGGCACGGCGGAGAACTGCGCCCGCGACTGGCAGGTCTCCACCGAGGAGCAGCACGATGTGGTGGTCCGGCGCTGGGAACAGTATGAGATGGCGCTGGAAGACGATCACGCCTTCCAGAAGGGCTATATGAAACTGCCCTTCGAAGTGCCGGACAAGCGCTTCCGCAAGACGGTCGTCGCCATCAAAAGCGACGAGGGCGTGCGGCCCTCGACGCGCGAAGGCCTGGCGCGGCTCAAGCCGGTGCAGCCGGACGGCACGGTCACCTTCGGCGGCCAGACCCATCCGGCCGACGGCAACGCCGCCGTCGTCCTGGCGACGCCGGACAAGGCGCGCGCGCTGTCGAGGGACCCGTCGATCGACATCGCGGTGCTCGGCTTCGGCATGGCGCGGACGAAGCCGCATTACATGCCGGTAGCGCCGGTGCCGGCGGCGCAGAAGGCGCTCGACATGGCCGGCCTGACGATCGGCGACATCGATGCGGTGAAGACCCACAACCCGTTTGCCGTCAACGACGTCGTGTTCGCCCGGGAGACCGGCTTCGACGTCGACGCAATGAACAACTACGGCTGCTCGCTGATCTTCGGCCATCCGAACGGGCCGACCGGCCTGCGCCTGGTGATCGAGCTGGTCGAGGAACTGGTGCAGCGCGGCGGCGGGCGTGGCCTGTTTACGGGCTGCGCGGCCGGCGACAGCGCGATGGCGGTCGTCGTGGAGGTGTCGCAGGCCCGATGAACGACCCGCGCCCGATACCCGACGCCGACCCGTCGACCGGCTGGACGAAGGACTGGCCCTTCACGCCGCTCCGGCTCGCCGAGCGATCGCTGGAGATCGAACGGCGCGATAACGGCGAGACGATCCTGCGCAACGCGACGCCGCTCAAGGCGTATCCGGTGCAGGTGTCCGACGACCTGCGCCAGCAGGCCGCGCGAATTCCGAGCCAAACCTTCCTGGCCCAGCGCGACGCGGACGGCGACTGGGTTCACCTGACCTATGCGGCTGCACGCGAGCAGGCCGACCGGGTCTCCCAATGGCTGCTCGACAACGGCCACAACGGCGACAATCCGGTCGCCATCCTGAGCGACAACAGCCTGAATTTCGCGATCCTCCAACTCGGCGCGATGCAGGTCGGCATCCCGGCCATGCCGGTGTCGCCGGCCTATTCGCTCATGTCGAAGGATTTCGCCAAGGTCCGCTATGTCTGCGACAGCTTCACGCCGAGCCTGATCTATGTCGAGGATGCGGCCCTGTTCCGGCCGGCGCTGGAGGCGGTGAAGCCGGCTGCAACGGTCGTAGCGACGCGCAATGTCGAGGCCATCGCCGGCGCCATCCCGTTCGACGACCTGCTGGCCGGCGCGCCGGGCGAACCGGTCGAGCGGGCCTACGCGTCGGTGACCGGCGACAGTACCGGCAAGATCCTGCTGACCTCGGGCAGCACCGGCATGCCCAAGGGCGTCATCAACCCCCAGCGGCTGATGTGTTCGTCAGTCAACCAGATCGGCCAGGTCTGGCCGTTCCTGTACGACGAGCCGCCGGTGATCTGCGACTGGCTGCCCTGGAACCACACCTTCGCGGCGAACTTCTGTTTCAATATGGTACTGCGTTTCGGCGGCACCTACTGGATGGACGAGGGCAAGCCGGTGCCGGGCCGGTTCGAGGCGACCCTGCGCAACCTGCGCGAGGTCAGGATCAACCAGTACCTGAACGTCACCCGCGCCTACGACCTGCTGGTCCCGGCGCTCGAGGCCGACCCCGCCTTCGCCGAACACGTGCTCGGCGACTGCCGGTATCTGTTCTATGCCGGGGCCGGCATGCCCCAGGCGCTGTGGGACCGGATCGAGGCGCTGTCGATCCGGGTGCGCGGCGCGCGCATTCCGATGATGACCTCGCTCGGCTCGACCGAGACCGGCCCGCCGGCGATCAAGGGCTACTGGCCGTGCGACCGGTCGGGCACGGTCGGCCTGCCGATCCCCGGTCTCGAAGCCAAGCTGGCGCCTGCCGGCGGCAAGACGGAAATCCGCTTCCGCGGCCCGAACATCGCGCCGGGCTATTACCGCAATCCGGAAAAGACCACCGAGGCGTTCGACGAAGAAGGCTTTTACAAGATCGGCGACGCCGTGAAATGGCTCGACGAGGCCGATCCGATGCAGGGCCTCAGCTTCGACGGCCGGGTGGCCGAGAATTTCAAGCTTCTGACCGGCACCTGGGTCGCAACCGGCGTGCTGCGCCTGGACGCGCTTTCCTTCCTCGGCCCGCTGGTGTCCGACGCCGCGGTAACCGGCGAGGACCGCGACGAGGTCGGCCTGCTCGGCTTCGCCAACCTAGAGGCCTGCAAGGCGGCGGTCGGCCCGCAGGCGGCGGATATGTCACCCGCCAAAATCGTCAGCCACCCGGCAGTCCACGATGCCCTGCGCGACAAGATCGCCGCCTACAACCGGGAGCATCGCGGCTCCAGCCAGCGCATCGCCCGCGTCCTGCTGATGACGGCGCCGCCCGACATCGACGCCGGCGAGATCACCGACAAGGGCTATCTCAACCAGCGCGCCATCCTGAACGCCCGCGCCGACCTGGTCGAACGGCTCTACGAGGGCGGCGGTGCGGACGTGGTGATGGCGTCGGCCGCTTGATCGCCCATCGTCCCGGCTGTAGCCTCAACCCATGAACTATTTCACCACAGCCGCCTTGCCGATCCGGGCCGATCTAGCCGCCGCGCTCAATCTTGGCTGGGCGCAGATCGGGGAGACCGGCGCATGGCTGACCGGCGCCGAGCGCGTCGCGGTGGTGCGCGAGGCCCGGGCGGCGTGGGATTGCGCGGTGTGCCGGGAGCGCAAGACGGCGCTGTCGCCCTATGCTGTCGACGGCGACCACGATGCGGCAACCTGCCTGCCCGAGTCCTGGGTCGACGTCATCCACCGGGTCGTCACCGACGCCGGGCGGCTGACGGAGAAATGGTGCCTCGAGGTCCAAGGCCGGGGCATCGCGGAAGACGAGTATATCGAGCTTGTCACCGTAACGACGATCGCGACGGTGATCGATATTTTCGCGATGGCGACCGGGCTGCCGGCGCCGGATCTGCCGATGGCGCAGGGCGGAACCCCGGCGCGGCAACGAGAGCCGACCGCGACGCCCGGCCCCGGCTGGGTCGCCACCATCGCCCCGGAAAACGCCAGTGCCGATTTCGCAGATTTCTACGGCAACGATTCCGGCTTCTATATCCGCAGGTCGCTCACCCTGCTGCCTGGCGAGGCGCGCAAATTCTGGTCGGTCATGAACCTGCTCTACATGCAGGACCCGCGAATCCGCGAATTGGACGGGCTGGACCGGTCGATTTCCCGGGCCCAGATGGAATTCCTCGCTTCGCGCGCTTCGATGATGCTCGACTGCTACTACTGAACCACCAGCCATGCGGCGCGGCTCAGGTTGAGCGGCACGGAAACCGGCGACGACTACGATCTCACCGCCATCACCGAAGGCGGCGACGGCGCCATGCCGAACGGCGCCGAACTGAACGCCTTCGTCGAAGCGATTCTAGGGCGCGACCCGGCCGCGATCGCGGCGGCCCGCACGGCCGTGGTCGAGGCGATGGGCGAGGCCGCCATGGTCGACGCCGCCGCCACCATCGCCGCCTTTAACGCCTATCCACGCGCCGCCGACGCGACCGGCATTCCGCTGGAAGACGCCAAGCGGGAAGCGACGGCGGACCTGCGCCACGAACTCGGCCTCGACGCGCTGGAAGTGGCGGCCTGACCTTTCGATACGCGGCTTCGCCGCTACTCAGCGTGAGGAGTGGGCGGTATGCCAACGAGGTTCAGTTCGAAATCAAAACCTCATCCCGAGTAGGCCCCGCAGGGGCCGTATCGAGGAGCCGGGACACGGGTCGCCCGGTAGCCCTGGAAATTCTCAAGACGCTCTAACCTTTCGCCTTCGGGTGGGCGGCGGCGTAGACGTCGAGCAGGCGCGCCGTATCGACGTCGGTATAGCGCTGGGTGGTCGACAGGCTGGCATGGCCGAGCAGTTCCTGGATCGCGCGCAGGTCACCACCCCCGGCCAGCAGGTGGGTGGCGAAGGAATGGCGCAGGGCGTGGGGAGTCGCCGTGTCCGGCAGGCCGAGCGCCGGGCGAAGCTTCCGGACCAGAAGTTGCACGATACGCGGGCTGAGGCGACCGCCCTTCTTGCCGACGAAGAGCGGTCCGCCCGGCGTGAGCGCGTAGGGGCAGAGGGAAAGATAGCGGTCCACCGCCTCGCGCACGACCGGCAGGATCGGCAGGACGCGCTGCTTGTTGCCCTTGCCGGTGACGACCAGCGTCGGGCCGAAAGGCGCGGCGCTGCGGTTGAGGCCGAGCGCCTCGGCAATGCGCAGGCCGCAGCCGTAGATCAAAGTCAGCACGGCGTGGTCGCGTGCCGCGATCCAGGCTTCGGAACTGTCGGTTTCCGCCATGTCCAGCAAATCGCCGGTCTCGGCGACGGTCAATGGCTTCGGCACAGCGTGAGGTAGTTTCGGCGCCCGCAGACCGGCGACCGATGGATTATGCAGTATATTCTGTTTACCCAGAAAATTATAAAAACTGCGCACGGCCGAGACGGCCCGAGCGGTCGAACGGCGCGCCTTGTCCGAGCGGGATGCGAGCCACGAACGGAAATCCGCTCCGCTTAGTCGTTCGAGCGCGGCCCGGTCGGCGCGTTCGCCGCGATGGTGGCCGAGAAACAGCAGGAAGGCGGTCAGGTCCCGCCGATAGGCCGCCACTGTATGCTCCGAGGCCCGCTTCTCGTGGCTCAACCGGGCAAGCCATTCGTGCAAATCGCGGGAAACAGCAGGATCGAAGGCCCCTTCGAAATAGGGGCCGGCGCCCGTGGGCGTCGCGGAAGGCGGCTTGGCGGCCGCTATCCTGGCAGGTTCAGCCATGCGCGCGCGGTGCTTTCGATAACGCGGGCAAGGAAGAGATAGGGCTGTCGCCAACTGCGGTCGCCGAAAGCGTCCGGGTCGCGGCTGCCGAGGGCGAGCAGACCGGCCGGCGCGCCGGCGCCGATGTGCAGCCGGATCAGCAGATCGGATCGCACCAGCGAGGCCGCGCCGCCGTATAGCAGACGCTCGGCCCGGACGGTCTCTCGGCGCCGTTCCTTCGAGTCTGAACCGCCGAGCAGTGCGTTGACCGCGCCGCACGGCAACAGATTCACGCCGCTGCGCGTCCGGCCGTTCGGCCGTCCGTCGCCGGCCTCGATGCATAGGCCGACGGCATCGACCTCAAGCGTGACGGCGACGTCCGTGGTGATCGCCTCGACGAATTGTTCGAAGCTGTGCGCCTCGATCAGGGCGAGACAGGCTTCGTGAATCCGCGCTTGCTGTTTGATCAGCCGGCGGGCGCCGTCGACCGCTGTGGCCTCATCCCTGCGCGCCACCGCCAAATCGCGCTGAAGGCGCTGCACCAGAAAACGGCCGAAATCGATCGGCCCATCCTTCTCGCCGGCTCCGGCGACCGGCGGCGGCGTCAGGACGGCGGCCAGTTCCGGCCGATCGGTCAGGAAATCCGGATGATGGCGCAGCCAGTCCGCCACGCGGTCGGCCGGCGCCGGTGGTCTGGATATTTCCGCCTTGCTCACCGCCCCGGCTCCCGGTTACCGCCCTACCCGGCTTTCTCGGCCGGCGCGTCCTCCGACAGGATGGCCTGGCCGGTCTTCTCCCAGTCGGCCAGGAAGGCCGCGAGGCCCTTGTCGGTCAGCGGGTGCTGGAACAGTTGCCGGATAACAGAGGGTGGCAGTGTCGCGATATGCGCCCCCATGCGCGCCGCTTCGACGAGATGGATCGGATGGCGGATCGAGGCGACCAGGACCTCCGTTTCGATATCCGGATAGTTATCGTAGATCTCGACGATATCGGCGACCAATTGCATGCCGTTGCTGCCGATGTCGTCGAGACGGCCGACGAAGGGCGAAATGTAGGTCGCGCCGGCCTTGGCCGCGAGAATCGCCTGGGCGGCCGAGAAGCACAGGGTGACGTTGACCTTGATATTCTCGCTGCGGAAGGTCCGGCAGGCCTTCAGCCCGTCCATCGTCAGCGGCACCTTGATCACCGTGTTGTCGGCGATCCTGGCGAGCTTCTGACCTTCCCGAACCATGGTGTGATAGTCGGTCGCCGTCACTTCGGCGCTGACATCGCCCGGAACGACCCGGCAGATTTCCCGGATGGTTTCGACGAAATCGCCGCCGCTCTTGGCGATCAGCGACGGGTTGGTCGTCACCCCATCCAGCAGGCCGGTCGCCGCGAGATCGCGAATTTCGTTCAGATCGGCGGTGTCGATGAAGAATTTCATCGCTTCGTCCTGTCCTTCCGGATCGGTCCGGGTCTTGCGCCGGACAAGCGCTGGCCGCCGGCCGGAGCCTCTGTTATCCGTCGGTCTCATGATAGACCAGCAAGTTCGGCGCGCCAAGCCGCAGACCCCTTGGCCGGCCAGTTTACCGACCGGGCTGCATGTCTAGGGCGGACCGGGTGAAAGTCCTGCTGCCGATGCCGGTCGGCAGCGGCTACGATTACCGGGTGCCGGCGGACATGGCGGTCGCGCCTGGAGATTTCGTTCGGGTCCCGCTCGGGCCGCGCCACATGACCGGCGTGGTCTGGGGCGAGGCCGACGGCGCGGTGCCGGACGACCGGCTCAAATCGGTTCTCGCGCGGCACGATGCGCCGCCGCTCAGTGCCGCGCATCGGGGGTTCATCGACTGGATCGCCGCCTACGCCGTGGCCGCGCCGGGTTCGGTGCTGCGCATGGCCATGCCGGTGCCTGAAGCGCTCGACGCGCCAGGTCCGGTAACCGGCTACCGGATGGCGGCGGCGACACCGTCCAGAGCCCGGATCACGCCGCCGCGCCGGCGCGTACTGGAGGCTTTGGCGGGCGCCGGGACGGTCGAGGCCGGGCGGCTCCGGGCCGAGACGGGGGCGTCGGCCGCCGTCCTGACCGGCATGGCCAGAGTCGGCCTGATCGAGACAGCGCCGGTCGCCGTCCGGCCGGATTGGCCGGCGCCGCAGCCGGACCGGACCGGCGTCGCACTGTCGGCGGATCAGCGATCGGCGGCGCAGTCGTTGGGCGAGGCAGTCGGCCGGGGTTATGCCGCTTTCCTGCTCGAAGGGGTAACCGGGTCCGGCAAGACCGAAGTCTACTTCGAAGCGATCGCCGAGGCGTTGCGTCAAGGCCTGCAGGCCATCGTCCTGCTGCCGGAGATCGCGCTTACCGCGCAATGGCTTGCCCGGTTCGAGCAGCGCTTCGGTGTCCGACCGGCGCCCTGGCATTCGGACCTGACCCGGGCCCAGCGGCGGCAGATCTGGCGCGCGGCGGCGACCGGCACGGCCCGGGTCGTCGTCGGCGCCCGCTCCGCTCTCATGCTGCCGATGCCTGCGCTCGGCCTGATCGTCGTCGACGAAGAGCACGACCAGAGCTTCAAACAGGAAGACGGCGTCGTCTATCACGCCCGGGACATGGCGGTCGTCCGGGCGACGCTCGAAAAGGCCGCCATCGTCCTCGCCTCTGCGACACCGGCGCTGGAAACCATCGCCAATGTCGAGCGCCGCCGATACGTCCGTCTGGCGTTGCCGGAACGTCATGGCGGCGCACTGCTGCCGGTGGCCGAACTGCTCGATCTGCGCCGCGAGGCGCCGCCGCGCGGCCGCTGGCTCGCCGACCGGCTCGTAAAGGCAATGGCGGAAACGCTGGCGGCGGGCGAACAGGCCCTGCTTTATCTCAACCGCCGGGGTTATGCGCCGCTCACCCTGTGTCGCACTTGCGGCCTGCGGCTGGAGTGCCCGCATTGCTCGGCCTGGCTGGTCGAACACCGGCTGGCCGGCCGGTTGGAATGCCATCATTGCGGCCATATCAAGCCCCTGCCCCGGCTATGCCCGGAATGCAGCGCGGAAGACAGTTTCGTTCCCTGCGGACCGGGCGTCGAACGCCTGGCAGAAGAGGTTGCCGGCCTGCTGCCGAGCGCCCGCGTCCTGGTTGCGACCAGCGACACGATCCGCGGGCCGGCGGCCGCGGCGGCGCTGGTGCAGGATGTGCAGGACGGCGCGGTGGACCTCCTGATCGGCACGCAGATCCTCGCCAAGGGGCACCACTTTCCCAAACTTACCCTGGTCGGGGTGGTCGATGCCGACCTGGGCCTCGCTGGCGGAGACTTGCGGGCGGCGGAGCGGACCTGGCAGATGCTCAACCAGGTCGCCGGCCGGGCTGGGCGGGCAGAACGGCCGGGCCGCGCGATCCTGCAATCCTGGCGACCTGACCATCCAGTGCTGCGGGCAATCGCCGAGGGGGACAGGGACGGCTTCATTGCCGAGGAAATGGCCGCGCGCCAGCGCTTCGCAATGCCGCCTTACGGCCGGCTTGCTGCGATCATCGTATCGGGACGACGCGCCGAGCCGGTCCGGCAGATGGCAGAGACCCTGGCGCACCGGGCACCAGCGCAGACGGATCTGGCGGTGCTCGGCCCGACGCCGGCGCCGCTCGCCCTGCTGCGCGGCTATTTTCGCTACCGCCTGCTGGTCAAGGCGACCCGCGCGATCAACCTGCAGGCCTATATCCGGCGCTGGCTGTCGCGAACCCCGCAGCCCGGCGGCGTCCGGATCAAGGTGGATATCGACCCGTACAGTTTTTTCTAGGGTTTTCCTGGCCGTGCCGCATACGGGGCGCGAGGCGCCTGAACATCGACGGCAAATCGCTGCGTCCACATTACGCAGCGCCGGTTTCTTGCCGGTCCCGAAGCCTCTATGATAGCAAAATCCGGCCTGACAAGCGGGGGTCCGGGCACGCGCTCGCCCCGGGAATTCTAAGAAAAATCACCAATTTCCATGGCAGTCTACCGCGCTCCGGCGCTGAGGGTTCGTCGCATGCCGTGGAGCGGGACATCGGATTTTGGCGTCTGAATCGACTGATACCAGCGGCCTCGCCGGGCGGTACGCGACGGCGCTGTACGAGATGGCGGACGAGGCGAAGCAGCTGGACGCCGCGGCCGGCGACCTGCGCGGTCTGAAGGCCCTGCTCGAGGAGAGCGACGACCTGCGACGGCTGATCCGCTCACCGTTGGTCGACCGCCAGGTCCAGACCGATGCAATGATGGCGGTTCTCGGGAAGGCCGGCATCGGCGACCTGCCCCGCCGCTTCGTCGGCGTGGTCGGGCATAATCGCCGCCTGTTCGCGCTGGGCGCCATAATCGACGCGTATCTGACCTTGCTGGCCCGGCGGCGCGGCGAAGAGACGGCCTATGTGTCGAGCGCCGCGGCGCTCAGCGACGACCAAGAGGCGCGGCTTGCCGAGTCGCTGCGCAAAGCGGTCGGGTCGAAGGTGCGCATCGAGACGGCGGTCGATCCATCATTGATCGGCGGGTTGGTGGTCCGGGTCGGATCCCGGATGATCGATTCGTCGGTCAGGACTAAATTGCAGCGCATGCAACTTGCGATGAAGGGAGCCTGAGGGCATGGACATCCAAGCCGCAGAAATCTCCGCAATCCTGAAACAGCAGATCGCTGACTTCGATACCGAAGCCGACGTCGCCGAGGTCGGCCAGGTGCTGTCCGTCGGTGACGGCATCGCCCGGGTCTACGGGCTGGACAATGTCCAGGCCGGCGAGATGGTCGAATTCCCCGGCGGCATCAAGGGCATGGCGCTGAACCTCGAGATCGACAATGTCGGCATCGTGATTTTCGGCGACGACCGGGACATCAAGGAAGGCGACACCGTCAAGCGGACCGGCGCCATCGTGGACGTGCCGGTCGGCAAGGGCCTGCTTGGCCGCGTGGTCGATGGCCTTGGCAACCCGATCGACGGCAAGGGCCCAATCGAGTCCGCCGAGCGCATGCGGGTCGAGGTCAAGGCGCCGGGCATCATCCCGCGCCGCTCGGTGCACGAGCCGATGCAGACCGGCCTGAAGGCGCTCGACGCCCTGGTGCCGATCGGGCGCGGTCAGCGCGAACTGATCATCGGCGACCGGCAGACCGGCAAGACCGCCGTGGCGATCGACACCTTCATCAACCAGAAGGGAGTCAACGCGGCCGAGGACCCGGCGACCAAGCTGCACTGCATCTATGTCGCCGTCGGGCAGAAACGCTCCACCGTCGCGCAGATCGTCAAGACGCTCGAGGAGAACGGCGCGATGGACTATTCCATCGTCGTCGCCGCCACGGCGTCGGACCCGGCGCCGCTGCAGTTCCTGGCGCCCTACACCGGCTGCACGATGGGCGAATACTTCCGCGACAACGGCATGCACGCCGTGATCGTCTACGACGACCTGTCGAAACAGGCGGTCTCCTACCGCCAGATGTCGCTGCTGCTGCGCCGCCCGCCCGGGCGCGAAGCCTATCCGGGCGACGTGTTCTATCTGCACTCCCGCCTGCTCGAACGGGCGGCCAAAATGAACGAGGAGCACGGCGCCGGGTCGCTGACCGCCCTGCCGATCATCGAGACCCAGGCCAACGACGTGTCGGCCTACATCCCGACCAACGTGATTTCGATCACCGACGGCCAGATCTTCCTGGAGACCAACCTGTTCTACAAGGGCATCCGCCCGGCCATCAATGTCGGCCTGTCGGTGTCGCGCGTCGGCTCGGCCGCCCAGGTCAAGGCGATGCGCCAGGTCGCCGGCTCGATCAAGCTGGAGTTGGCCCAGTATCGCGAACTGGAAGCCTTCTCCCAGTTCGCCTCCGATCTCGACGCCGCCACCCAGCGGCAGCTTGCGCGCGGCGCCCGCCTGACCGAACTGCTGAAGCAGGACCAGTACGCGCCGCTTTCGATGGAAGAGCAGGTGGTGTCGATCTTCGCCGGCGTGAACGGCTATCTCGATACGATCGAGGTGCGGGACGTGACCCGGTTCGAGGCCCAGTATCTCGACGCGGTTCGCGACAGGGGCGCAGATATCCTGGCGGCGGTCCGCGAGGAAGGCGTGGTCAGCGACGAGACCGAGGACAAGCTGAAAGCCTTCCTCGACGATTTCGTCAAGACCTTCGCCTAGGATTTCCGGGGCGTTCGGGCCGGCCGGCGGATGAGGCCGAAAGGATAGAGTGGCGGCATGGCGAGTCTGAAAGACCTGCGCAACCGCATTGCGAGCGTGAAGTCGACGCAGAAGATCACGTCGGCGATGAAGATGGTCGCCGCCGCGAAGCTGCGCCGCGCGCAGGAGCAGGCGGAAGCCGCCCGGCCCTATGCCGAGCGCATGGACCGGATGCTCGGCTCGCTGGCGGCCAGCCTGCAGGGCCGGGCCGGCGTTTCGCCCATGCTGGCCGGGACCGGGGACGACCGGACCCATCTGCTGATCGCGGTCACGTCCGACCGCGGCCTGTGCGGCGGCTTCAACACCGCCATCGTGCGCCGGACGCGCCAGATGGCCGCCGAGCTGACCGATGCCGGCAAGACGGTCAAGATCCTCTGCGTCGGCCGCAAGGGCCGGGACCTGCTGCGCCGCGACTGGGGCGACGCGATCGTCGGGTCCTACACCGATATCGGCCGGCGCCGGCTCGGCTTCGAGGATGCCGACGCAATCGCCGGAAAAGTGACCGAGATGTTCGAGGCCGGCGAATTCGACGTCTGCACGATGATCTACAACCGGTTCAAATCGGTCATCAGCCAGATCGTGACCGCCCAGCAGCTCATTCCCTTCGCGTTGCCGGAAAGCGGCGCGGAGGAATCGGGCGCCGGCGCCTCGGCGGCGGTCTATTCCTACGAACCGGACGAAGCCGAAATCCTCGCCGACCTGCTGCCACGCAACCTCGCGGTGCAGGTGTTCCGCGGCCTGCTCGAAAGCGCCGCCAGCGAGCACGGCGCGCGCATGTCGGCCATGGACAACGCGACGCGCAACGCCGGCGACATGATCAAGGACCTGACGCTGACTTACAACCGAACGCGCCAGGCGCAGATCACCAAGGAACTGATCGAAATCATCTCGGGCGCCGAGGCGCTCTAGAGAATGGGAGCTATCGATGGCCAAGAATAACGTCGGCAAGGTCTCGCAGGTTCTGGGCGCCGTTGTGGACGTTCAGTTCGAAGGCGAACTGCCGAATATCCTGAACGCTCTGCACACCGAACGGGGCGGCGAGATGCTGGTCCTTGAAGTGGCGCAGCATCTGGGCGAATCGATTGTCCGCACCATCGCCATGGACTCCACCGAAGGTATGGTGCGCGGCCAGAGTGTCGAAGACACCGGGATACCGATCGAAGTTCCGGTCGGGCCGGAAACCCTCGGCCGGATCATCAACGTCATCGGCGACCCGATCGACGAGCGCGGCCCGATCGGCCACAAGCGGACTTCGCCGATCCACAGGCCGGCGCCGGAATTCGTCGAACAGTCGACGGAGCAGGAAGTGCTGGTCACGGGCATCAAGGTCGTCGACCTGCTGGCGCCCTACCAGCGCGGCGGCAAGATCGGCCTGTTCGGCGGCGCCGGCGTGGGCAAGACCGTGCTGATCATGGAGCTGATCAACAACATCGCGAAGACCCACGGCGGCTATTCCGTGTTCGCCGGCGTCGGCGAGCGTACCCGCGAAGGCAACGACCTCTATCACGAGATGATCGAATCCGGCGTCATCAAGCTGGGCGAGGACACCACCGAGGGGTCCAAGGCCGCGCTGGTCTACGGCCAGATGAACGAGCCGCCCGGCGCCCGCGCCCGGGTCGGCCTGAGCGGCCTCACCCTCGCCGAATATTTCCGCGACGAGGAGGGGCAGGATGTGCTGTTCTTCGTCGACAATATCTTCCGCTTCACCCAGGCCGGTTCGGAAGTCTCGGCGCTGCTCGGCCGTATTCCCTCGGCCGTGGGCTATCAGCCGACGCTGGCCACCGACATGGGCGCCTTGCAGGAGCGGATCACCACCACCAAGAAGGGTTCGATCACCTCGGTGCAGGCGATCTACGTGCCGGCGGACGACCTGACCGACCCGGCCCCGGCGACCTCCTTTGCCCATCTCGACGCCACCACCGTGCTGTCGCGCCAGATCGCCGAGCTCGGCATCTATCCGGCGGTGGACCCGCTCGATTCGACGTCGCGCATCCTCGACCCGCGCATCCTGGGCGAGGAGCATTATCAGACCGCACGCGACGTGCAGCAGGTCCTGCAGTCCTACAAGGCCTTGCAGGACATCATCGCCATTCTCGGCATGGACGAACTGTCGGAAGACGACAAGCTGGTGGTCGCCCGGGCGCGCAAAATCCAGCGCTTCCTGTCCCAGCCGTTCGACGTCGCCCAGGTCTTCACCGGCTTTCCCGGCGTTCAGGTGCCGCTGGAAGACACGATCAAGGGTTTCCGGGGCATCGTGGACGGCGACTACGACCACATTCCCGAAGGCGCCTTCTACATGTGCGGCAATATCGAGGAGTCGCTCGAAAAAGCGCGCAAGATGGCGGCGGAAGCCGCCTGACCGGCCGGCCGCGGGCGAACGGGAACCACCGGGTGGAGAACGGGCTGTACGATGGCGGACGAAAAAGTCGAATTTGAACTGGTGTCGCCGGAACGGCTGCTGTCCTCCGAGGCCGCCGACATGGTCGTCGTCCCCGGCGCCGAGGGCGATTTTGGCGTCCTGCCGCGCCATTCGCTGCTGATTTCCGGGGTGCGCACCGGTGTCATCCAGGTATGGAACGACAATGCCGTGACCGACCGCATTTTCGTGGCCGGCGGCTTCTGCGAGGTCACCGGAGAGCGTTGCACGGTGCTGGCGGAGGAAGCGGTCCGGGTCGAGGATATCGACCGCGACGCTATCGAAGCCGAACTGAAGGATCTGCGGGAAGACGCCGACGACGCGAAAACGCCGGAGGAACGGGCCGCCGTCGAAATGCGTATCGCGACGCGCGAGGCCATGCTGGCGGCCGCTGCCTGAACCGCCGCCGGCTGGAACCGGCCGGGCGGCATCGAGCCGGACCGGACCGGAAATCAAACCCAAAAAGCGTCGAACGACGAACCTGCGACGGGTGGACGAGACCCGGCGCGTTACATATATTGAATTCGGTCGATCCGGGCGGACGGAGGCCGCCAATTCATCGATTGTGGCAACGACCTGCCAACGGGTTCGAGGCAAGACGATGAAACACTGGACGCTCGACGATATAGCCTGGGAAAGGTTCGACCCGGGCAAGGTCGATCCCGATCTGGTCAAGGTGGTCAAGGCCGCCAGCCTGGTCGAGAAAAACGGTCGCGACTACGGCCGGTATCTTCAGGAAGTATTCGGGGACGACCCGGAGTTTTCCGAGGCCGCGATCCGGTGGGGCGAGGAAGAGGTCCAGCACGGCGATGCGCTGGGCCGCTGGGCCGAAATGGCCGATCCGTCCTTCGATTTTCCGGCGGCTTTCGAAGACTTTGCGGCGAAGATCAAATTGCCGGCCGGCGTCGACGCATCCGTGCGCGGCTCCCGCGTCGGCGAACTGGTTGCCCGTTGCGTGGTCGAATGCGGCACCTCCTCCATGTATTCCGCTCTCGCCGGCGCGGCCGATGAACCGGTGCTCAAGCAGATCTGCCTCAAAATCGCGGCGGACGAACTGCGCCACTACAAGCTCTTCTACGAACATGAGAAACGCTATCTCGAGTTCGAAAGGGTCGGCCGGTTGCGCCGCTTCTGGGTGGCTCTGACCCGGGCGACCGAAATGGAAGACGACGAACTCGCCTACGCCTATTTTGCAGCCAACAGGCGCAACAGCGGGGTATACAATCGTAAGACCGCCAAACGCGAATATGCCACCAAGGTCTACGGCTATTACAAGTATCACCATGTCGAGCGCGCCATCTCGATGGTGTTCAAGGCGGCCGGCCTCAAGCCGCACGGACTAGTCAGCACGTGCCTGTCCAAATCGATCTATGCCGTCTTGAAATGGCGGACCCGGTCGCAGCGAAAGCTGCTTGCGGCCCAGGCTGGAGCCGCGTAACGGCGACGGATTCGACGGTTACCAGGCGAGCGCGATTCCTGCTATCGGCCCGCCGCCGCGGCAATAGTCGGTGCGAATTCCGCCAATACCGCCTCGTATAGCGGTTGTTTGAAACCCACGATCAGGGCCGCCAGGCGTTCCGGCGCGGTCCACTGCCACGCGCTGAATTCTGCGTGTGCGCCGGCGATGCGGATGTCATCGTCCGCACCGTCGAAGCGCATGGCGAACCACTTCTGCGCCTGGCCGACATAGCGGCCGCGCCAGACCCTTGCGCGCAGGTCGGCCGGCAGATCGTAGCTGAGCCATCCGCTGCTTTCTGCCAGGATCGTAACACATTCGATACCGGTCTCTTCCGCCAGTTCGCGACGGGCCGCAGCCGCCGGCTCCTCGCCGGGGTCGATGCCGCCCTGGGGCATTTGCCAGGCGCCGGGCGTGTCGATCCGTTCGGCAGCGAAAATGAGGCCTTTGCGGTTCAGCAGCACGATGCCGACGCCGCGCCGGTACTCCGGACCGGGCAGGGCGGCCGGCGCGGGGCCGGTCATGGCTGGAACACCTGTTGCAGAAATGGCCGCACCGCCGCCTATTCGCCGGCGTCCAGCTTTTTGTAAAGCGCGATGCCGCGCAGCAGGCCGACGGCGCGGGCCAGTTGATAATCTTCCGGCGGCGCCTTACCGGCGGCACCCGCCCGGCCTTCGTCCTGCTTCTTGCCGCCGTCCTTATTTTCAACATCCAAGGCGTTCGGCAGATCGGCCTCCCGACCGCCGCCGCGCGGCGTGAGCGCGGTCACCTTCGCTTGCTCGACGACGATATCGGGAACGATACCCTTGGCTTGGATCGAGCGGCCCGACGGTGTGTAGTAGCGGGCGGTGGTTAGCCGCATGGCGCCCTGACTACCCAGCGGAATGACGGTCTGTACCGAACCCTTGCCGAAACTCTTGGTGCCCATGAGGATGGCCCGGCGGTGATCCTGCAGGGCGCCCGCGACGATCTCTGAAGCCGAGGCGGAGCCGCCGTTGATTAGTACGACGATGGGCAGGCCGTCGGCCAGATCGCCCTTCTTGGCATTGTAGCGGCTGCTGATCTTGGCTTCGCGGCCGCGGGTAGAGACGATCTCGCCGCGGTCGAGAAAACTGTCGCTGACGTCGATCGCCTGGGACAGTAATCCGCCCGGATTGTTGCGCAGGTCGAGCACAACGCCGCGCCACGCCTTGCCGGGCTTGCGCCTGAATTCGGCCAACGCGGCATGCAGGCCGACGGTGGTCTGCTGGTTGAACGCGGTTATCCGGATATAGCCGACATTGCCGATCGTCCGGTACCGCACCGACTTGACCGTGATGATCGCCCTGACGATGCTGACGTCGAACGGATCGACGCCCTTGCGCCGGATCTTGACGGTGATTCTGGAATCGACCGGCCCGCGCATCATCTTGACCGCTTCGCGCAGGGAAATGCCGATGATCGGCTTGCCGTCGATATGGGTGATCAGGTCATTGGCGCGGATACCGGCCTTGGCGGCGGGCGTTCCGTCGATCGGCGAGATCACTTTCACGACGCCACGCTCGGTCGTAACCTGGATGCCCAGGCCGCCGAACTTGCCCGCCGTATCGACCTGCATTTCCTTGAAGGCTTCGGCGCTCAAATAGTTCGAATGAGGATCCAGCGCCTGAAGCATGCCGTTGATGGCCGCTTCGATGAGCTTCTTGTCCGTGACTTTCTCGACATAGCCCGAACGCACCCGTTCGAACACGGCACCGAAAAGGTCGAGATATTTGTAGGTGTCGGTTCCCTTCTCTTCCGCAGCCTGGGCCGGGACGGCGAGTGTCGCCGAAACCAGGAACAGAAAGGCGAGCGCAATGCGTTTCATCCGTCTACCTTGCGTTTGTCCGCCGCCAGCCAGGGCTGCGGATCGATTGGGCGGCCACCCTGTCTCAATTCGAGATAAAGCCGCGCTCCCGGCAACTCCGTCTTTCCGACAATGCCGACCGGCTCGCCGGCCAGCACCCATTGCCGGCTCACAACATCGATACGCGCCAGACCGGCGATCACCGAGTGATATCCGTCGGTATGCTCGATGATCAAGATCGGTCCGTAACTCCGGAAAGGTCCTGCGAAGACAATTTGGCCATCGTATGGCGCTATCGCCGGCGCACCCGAGCGGGTCGCGAAGCGCAGCCCGTTGACGGCCAGGCCGAACCGGTCCTCGTCGCCGAACCGGGCGACAACGATGCCGGAAACCGGCGCGACGACCTTTCCGCGGGCCTCGCGGAAGCGGCGGAGCCGGTCGGGCCGCGTCAGCGCCGCCGCACGCACCGGCCGCTGCGGGCCGGAGCCGGTATTCTCGCGCTCCAGGTTGGTCATCAGGTCCTGCAGCGTCTGCGCCTCCCGGGTCAGCCGCTCGAGGCGGCGACGCACTTCGGCCTTTTCCTCCCGGGTTTGTGCCAGAAGGCGAATTCGCCGGCCAAGCAGCGCAGCCAGTTCCAGCCGCGTCCGGTGCAGTTGCGCTGCCTTGGCCGCCATATTTTCGCGCTGTTGCGAAACCTTCCGGCGGCGTTTGTTGTAAGTGGTCACCCTAAGGCGAAGTTCATCCGCACGGGTACGCAATTGCGGCACCAGCGAGCGCAGAACGATCGTGCTGCGGATCGCATCCTGCGCGTCGGCGAAATGCATGGCCAGCACCCCCGGCGGGTTGCTCCGGACCCGCCGAAGCGCGCCGACGATACGCAGGAACTGCCGCTCGTTGCGACGGAATTCAGCGCTGTTGGTCCGGATCGCGTTTTCCAGCCGCGCCAGTCTCAGTTCCACGCGCAACATGGCTGCTTCCTGCATTTGCAGGCGCCGGGCGACCGAAACGACCTGTTTGCGCAGGGTGTGAACCTCCTGGACCAGCTTATCGGCGTGCCGGGCGAGCGCGGCGTCGCGGACGTGGCCCTTGCCGATCCGGCGCTCGACCTCGTTCAGCCGGTCCCACTCGTTCTGCGCTGCCACGTCGCCGGAATGAAGGACCAGCGAGGCTGGCCCGGCCGCGATGACGGCTGCCACAAACAAAGCTCCGGCCCGGTTACGCAGCGATTGTCTCCGTGCCCGCGGCGCTGTCGCCGAGCAGCGAGGCACCGGTCATTTCGGGAGGCTGGGCCAATCCCAGCAGTTCCAGAACCGTCGGTGCGATGTCGGCCAGCGTCCCGCTGCGCAGGGTGCGGCCGGCGGCGCCGGCGGCAAGCAGAATGGGCACCGGGTTGCGGGTGTGGGCGGTGTGAGACTGGTCGGTTTCGGGATCGGCCATCTGTTCGGCGTTGCCGTGGTCGGCCGTGATCAGCAGGGCGCCGCCCGCCGCCGCGACCGCTGCCTCCAACCGCCCAAGGCAGGTATCGACGGATTCCACCGCCTTGACGGCCGCCGGCAATATTCCGGTGTGACCGACCATATCCGCATTGGCATAGTTGACCACGATCAGGTCGAACGCGCCGCCCTCGACGGCGGCAACCAGCCGGTCCGTCAATTCCGGCGCCGACATTTCCGGCTGCAGATCGTAGGTCGCCACTTTCGGCGATGGGACGAGAATGCGCGTTTCGCCGGGGAAAGGTGCTTCACGGCCGCCGTTCAGGAAAAAGGTGACGTGCGCGTATTTCTCGGTCTCGGCGATGCGCAGCTGTCTCAGCCCGGCATCGGCGACCGCCGCCCCCGCGACATTGACCGGTACTTCCGGAGGGAACAGCGTGTCCATCCAGGCATTGTGCCCGGTGGAATATTCGCTCATGCCGAGGGCAGCGGCAAAATTCACGACCCGAGGCCGGGCGAAACTGTCGAAATCCGGATCGAGCAATGCGCTCAGGATCTGGCGCGCCCGGTCGGCCCGGAAATTGGCCATGAAGACGCCATCTCCGTCGTTCATGCCGCCATAACCGCCGACGGCATCCGGCCGGACGAATTCGTCGCTTTCGCCGGCAAGCGAAGCCAACTCAATGGCCCTGGTAACGGACGCCTGCCCCGCGCCCGATTTGCCTGTGCCGTCTACCAGCGCCGCGTAGGCATCTGCCGTCCGTTCCCAGCGCTTGTCGCGATCCATCGCATAGTAGCGGCCGGTCACCGTCACAATCGGGGCCGCACCGGCAACGGCGGTTTCAAAAGCCCTGGCATGCTCTTTGGCGCTTCGCGGCGGCGTATCCCGGCCATCGAGAAAGGCATGGACGGCGACCGGGATGCCTCGCGCTGCCAGCGCTTTGGCCGCGGCCGCCATATGGTCCTGGTGCGAATGCACCCCACCCGGCGACATCAGGCCCATGACATGGGCCGTACCGCCGGAAATCCTGAGCGCATCGACAAAGTCGCCGAACGCCCGTCGCTCGGCCAGCGACCCGTCGGCCACGGCGGCGTCGATCTTCGGCAAGTCCTGCAGGACGACCCGGCCGGCGCCGATCGTCATGTGACCGACCTCGGAATTGCCCATCTGGCCGCCCGGCAGGCCGACAAAATGCTCGGAGGCTTCGCCGAGCGCGTAGGGGCATGTCGCCGTCAGCCGGTCCCAGACCGGCGTTTTCGCCCGGGCGATGGCGTTGTTCGCCGTTTCGGCGCTATGGCCCCAGCCGTCCAGGATGCACAGCACGACCGGGCGGCACGGAACGGCAGGGTGCGGGGCGGCGTCGGCGGTCATGGGCGGATCGGCTGGAAGGACGCGGGTTCGATCAGCGGAATGTTGGATGGCGGCGGGCGGCTGACAACCGGACCAGCGGACGCAATCCAGGCTATATGCCGCCCGTTGGCGACAATCCGGTGATCATTCCGCCCATTCTACAGGATCGGGGCGAGGATGGCGGCCGCGCTCAGCAGGTTCGCTGCCGCACCGGCAGGAGCCGCAATTGCAGACACTTCCCGATCGGCCTATGTAGAGCCTCCGCGCCGCGGCCGGCACGGACGTTTCGCCATAGTCGGATTTCCGCGATCATGGCGCCCGCCGTCGCGGCAGCATCGTGGGCCCGTAGCTCAATCGGTTAGAGCCGGCCGCTCATAACGGTCTGGTTGCAGGTTCGAGTCCTGCCGGGCCCACCACTTCCGCGCCGAACACACGCCCGGCGGGCACACATGGCTGTGGACCGGCCATCTCCGCGCACGACAGGCATCTCCCGGAATTGGACGACGGTCGGCTTGCCGGTGTGTGCGTGTGCACGGAGCACAGTGCGCATGGCCAAGGCTTCGCCCGATAATATTGTACTATGATTTTCAGAAAATCTTGCCAGTAATTTCAATTTTTCGACGGCATTTCCTCGAAAATTTCCACAGTATAGTAAAATACCGGTGCATGATTTTTTCTTATTGAAACAATAGTAATACAATATTGGCCAGCCTGCCCGATCATTGCCACGTCGAGACCATGCAACTCTGCCAATGAGGGCAAGGATCGATGAGCAGTATCGTTTATGGGCACATCCAAATTTGGGAACCGGGCAAAGCGTTTCTGTCCGCCGCGCGGTCCCTTGCCGCCCGGATGGGCGAGGCGCTCCGCCGACCGACAGGCCAGGGCAAGGGGCCGCGCGAAACCTATGCCGAGATATGCCGCAGGCTCGGCCGGGATGTCCCTGCAAACCTGCGCCGCGACCTCGGCCTCGATCCCGATGTCTTGTAAGCGCCGACTATCGAACGCCGGCAGCACGCCCCGTCCCCGCGGCGGCGGCTGCGCGGTTCCTCGATGCATCGCGCGGGCCGAGGCGGCTGTGTAGCTGCCGCTTTCCCGCCGGGAGGTGTCAACAAAATGCCCGTCACTCTACGCCAACTGCGTTATTTCCAGGCTCTGGTCGAACACGGCTCTTTCTCCCGTGCGGCCCGGAGCGTTCACATTTCGCAACCCGCTCTCTCCATTCAGATCCGCGAACTCGAGACATCGCTGGGCGGCACGCTGGTCGAGCGGGAAAACCGGGGTATCATCCTCACAAGACTGGGCCGGGACGCCTTCGAGCAAACGCTCAGAATTCTCGACGAGACGTTGCTGCTCGAAACGATCGGTAAACGATTCGAGGACGGCCCGGTCCGGATTGTCCTGGGCATCCTGTCGACGCTGACCCCCTATATCCTGCCGGGAATCCTCGACCGTCTGGAAGGGTCTTCGCCGCGCATCGATCTGAACATCGTCGAGAATTCGGGCGAGAAGCTGGTGTCCGACCTGCTCGCAAGCCGCATCGATGCCGCTGTCGTCTCGATGCCGCTGGGATTGCTCGAACTCTCCGAACGAGAGCTCTTCGAGGACCGCTTCCTGCTCGCAGGCCGCGCCGACCGTCTCGCTTCGATCCACCGTACATTGGGCGGCCAGGTGAATCCTGCCGAGCTCGGCAGGGCGGATATGGGACCGCTGCTCACCCTCGGTCCGGGCGATTGCCTGACTGCCCAGGTCTTGGGAGCCTGCCTGATGTGGCGCATCCAGGAGGTCCAACGCGGCGCCGGATCGCTGGCAACGCTTTCGCGCCTTGTCGCGAAGGGCGCCGGATTGACCCTGCTGCCGGAAACGGCTGCGACCGCGGAGCAGGCAGCATCGCCGGAACTGCATTTGCTGCGCTTCGCGGCGCCGGAACCGTCGCGCAGCATCGGCCTCGCGCATCGGGTCGCCGCCCATGGCCAGCGCTGGATCGAAGTCCTTGCGGAAGCGGTAACGGAAACCGGGCGGACCCTCGTAAGCGAGGCGGCCTCGTCGACCGGCGAGCGACCGGCGCGGAACGCAGCCGAACCGAACTGCCTCGATGCTGCTGCGTAAGGCCGGCCAGCCGCCGGACCGGCGGTTCAGGAAAACGATAGCGGGACGGGGCGCCGGACCGGAGGACCCCACCTAGAACCGGATTCTCAGATCGCCGCGAAGCCCGAAGCTTTCGTAGCCGCGCGTGCCGATGCCGTCATAGTGGGCTCCCAGTTTAAGGTCGAAGGCGTCGGGCCTCCGCAGCGCCGGCCATGACCACGCGCGATCCGGCGCATGACGGCTATCCGCCCGACTGTTGCCAGCCGGCCGGTTCCGCGCCCGCGGCATCGCTGCCTCGATGCGCAAATCGAACCGTCGTCGTGTGCGTTGCCGCCGCCGGGCCAGCCGCCGGCTTCGATGCACAACCGACGGTGCTATGGTGCTAGTAGTCATGTGCACGGCCGTGGATTCCGCGGCCCGGCAACACCACCGACAGGAACCCCCATGCGCGATCCCGACCTCGATGCGGCATACGACATCGAAGCCTCCGTGCCGGATCTGCCGGCGATCCAGGCGCGCTACGCCGAGGCGAGCGCCGCGCTGACCGGCCTCGACAGCGCCGCGCTCGACCTCGCCTATGGCCCCGACCCCCGGCACCGGCTGGACATTCTCGCGCCGCCGGACGGCGCGCGCGCCGCCATCCTGTATTTCCACGGCGGCTACTGGAAGGGCGGCGCCAAGGAGGGGCGGCGGTTTCCCGGCCCGGCCTGGAACGCGCGGGGCGTCGCCTGGGTGCCGGTGGAATACCGCCTGGCCCCGGCGGCGACGGTTGACGAGATCGTCGACGACGCCCGCCGCGCCGTCGCCTGGTTCCATGCCAATGCAACCGCGCACGGCTGCGACCCGGCGGCGATCCATGTCGCGGGCAATTCGGCCGGCGGGCATCTGGCCGGCATGCTGGCGGCCGTAGACTGGCAGGCCGACCGGGGCCTGCCGGCCGACGTCATCGCGTCGGCCGCGCCGGTGAGCGGCCTGTTCGACCTGGCGCCCCTGCGCCGCACCTTCGCCAACGACTGGCTCGCCCTCGACCAAGCCGGCGCGCAACGCAACAGCCCGATCCACCGGCCGCCGCGCGCCGGGATGCCGGTCGTCGTCACCTGGGGCGGCGCGGAACCGGCGGCGTTCCGCGGCCAGTCCGAAGCCTATGCGGAAATCTGCCGGCAGGCCGGCGCCGCCGTAACGGCGATCGAATGCGCCGGCGCCGACCATTTCTCGATCATGGCCGACTGGGCCGACCCGGCGAGCGCGCTGTTCAAGGCGCTGGAGGGGAATATCGCTGGGGCTGGGTAGGCTCGATCGGAACCGCCGGCACGGCCGCGGCTTTCCCTTCGGCAGCTTCCCGGATCGCCATCCTTCGTTTTTGTACGAACATTCAATATTCGATTTCGGCAAATAGGGCGTAAAAACAATATCCTGGCCCGTTTTTCTCTTCTAGACAGACCGTTCCATCTTTTGCAAAAAATCGCCGGTACAGGCGGCCGGGTCGCTGCATCGCTTCGGACAACGCATTGCACCGCAACGCTTTTCGGAGCAGCGGCGCTTCGCAACGTCATGCCGGTTGTGACGCAAAAGACCGTACACAAGGATAATAATCCCCATATCGATGCACGGTCTCTCACGATTCGTTTCTGTCAAATTTCTCAGAAAAACAGAGGGTTGGCCGGTTTTCCCGATCCGGGCAGCGCGCGCCCCGTTTTGGCAAAAAGTGCGCCGGAACGGCCTTTTCGCAGCGATCCGGGCCGCGCCCTGCACTAGGACGCATCCGGGCGCCGCACGATACCTCCCCCTCTTCAGAGGATTCCTCTGCGAAACGGATTCACGCCGCAAAGGATATCCTTCCCCCGCTTCAGCGGATTTCTCTGCGAAAGTCGGGCAGAGCCAAAGTGGGCGGCGGCGCCTTTCCCGCGATACCCCTCCCCCTGCCCCTCCCCCAAGGGGAGGGGGGGGTAATGTCTTGGAATTGCGACGGTTTTCG